>Ga0182030_10007461_pt1 | contig 22811 bp, 14 predicted proteins | sample 812S3MmetaG_FD_121299 | JGI IMG/M metagenome (GOLD analysis project Ga0182030, IMG submission 121299) | Permafrost microbial communities from Stordalen Mire, Sweden - 812S3M metaG (Illumina Assembly) | ecosystem: Environmental > Terrestrial > Soil > Wetlands > Permafrost | place: Sweden...
AGGAACGGAAATGATATTGCTTCCCAGTTCGCTCACGTTAAGCACGGCATAATTGACAGCGGCTTGCCCACTGGCGACACATAGACAATCCAAACCGCCTTCCAGGGCAGCGACGCGGCGCTCCAAGACGGCTGTGGTCGGATTGCTGATGCGTGTATACCGGTAGCCTTCGGCCTCAAGATTGAATAACGCCGCTCCGTGGTCGGCGCTGTCGAACGCATATGCGACGGTCTGATAGATCGGTACGGCCACGGACTTAGTCGTAGGATCGATCTCATAACCGGCGTGAATAGCCATCGTCTCGCGTTTCATCTGGGTCCCTCGACACGCGCGTATGCCGTCAAACGCCGCCCACTGACTCTATTGGTCGGGGCGATCATTGAATCAGCCGATTCATCTCGCCCACCACCCAGGCAATGTCCGCCTCGGTAGTTCGGAAGCTGGTGATGCACGCCCGGATGGCCGGTTTGCCGCGGAATTGCATTTCTGACATCCACGCGATCTGGCCCTGCTGGATGGCTGCCAGGAATTTGGCGGTGTCGAGCCCTTTCCGCGTGAAGCAAACCAGAGGCAACGGGGTGTTGTTGACGATTTGCCATCCTGAGTTCGTCAACGACTCCCTTAGGATGCAGCCCATGCGGGTCTGATGTTCGATCCGCTCGATGTATCCCGCCTCGCCGTGCTCCGCTAGCGCCAGAAAGAGCTTTAGGCCTATAAACCGCCTCGACCATTGGACGGAGGTGGTGTAGGGGTCGACAGTCGATCCGGGTGTCTCTTTGGGCATGTACGACGTTTCCGCATGGAACGTTTGCCCCACCGACTCAGGATGCCGGCAGAAGAACATCCCGGCGCCCACAGGGACAGAAAACCATTTGTGCGCGTCGCATGTGATGGAGTCCGCCGCTCCGATTCCCGCCAGATAGCCCTTGAGCTTCGGCGAGAGAATGGCAGCTCCTCCCCACGCGGCGTCCACGTGAAACCAGAGGTTTTCTGCCTGACAAAAACCGGCTAACGCGTGCAACGGATCGATGACGCCGGCTGCCGTGGTCCCAGCTGTCCCGACAACCAGGAATGGTGAGAATCCGTTTTTTCGATCCTCGGCAACTTTTTGCGCGAGATCGGCAACGTCCATCTTCAGGTCGCGATCGGTAGCGACGGTTCGAAGGGCTTTCCTCCCCAGGCCGGTCATGTGGGCGATCTTGTTGTATGAATGATGGGCTTCTTGCGACACGTAAAGTGTCGGTGTCCCCCTGAGGCATCGGAGTCCGTCTTCGCCTACGCCTGGGAAAGCCCTAGTCAACGCAACGGTGACCGCCGAAAGATTGGCCTCGGCCCCGCCGGTGGTAAAGCTGGCGGCTGAATCGGCTGGCAGACCGAACTTGCCCGCCAGCCACGCCAGGGTGTGCCGTTCGATCTCGTTCGCTGCAGGCGATGTACGCCAGGTTGCCAGTTGCGGGTTATACATGGCAACTAGAGTGTCCGCGACCACTGAGGCAAGAACCACGCTCGGATTAAAGAGGCCAAAATAACGCGGATGCGTTACCTGCACGTGCCAGGTCTGCAGCATGTGCTCTACATCGTGGACCACTTCCTCCAAAGAAATGTCTTTTGTGAAGTCATATCGGGAAGTCAGATGGTCCCGGACCTGCTGAGGGGTCACGTTCGGGAACAGTGGGCCATTCGCGACCTCTGACGCCACTTGCGCAGCGGCCCTTCCGAGAGCGCCGAGCAACGTTTCTGCTCCGGAGGCTACGGGTGCGGATGTTGGGGTTGGCGAAGACATTCCGATGGTCGCCGCAAAAGGTCCCATGCGTTAGAGGCGAACTTGCCCTGTTGCAATCTGATCGTAAAGTTTACCGTCGATTCGAACGAAGGCTTGATGCTCCGGATGATTGAAGTAGAGCGGGTCGGCGGTTGCCATAGGGTTGTAGCCCTGGCGGACGAGTTCAGACTTAGTGTATTTGAAGGTCGTAGTTACTTCCATTTCGTTCCGGATTCGCAGGAAGAGAGGGCGTGCATAATTGGGCAGCCGGTTAGCCAGTTCCACTCGAAAAGCAGCCAGATTCAAATTTCCGTCGGGAACGAGTGCAGCCATGCCTGCTTTGCCTTCGGTACCTGGAATGCCTACTCCATAGACACTTGCCTGCCTGACTCCAGGGGTAGCGCAGATCGCTTCCGACACTTCAGATGTGGCAACATTCTCACCCTTCCACCGGAATGTGTCCCCGATACGATCGACAAAATAGAAAAAACCTCTCTCATCTTTGCGCATCAGGTCGCCGGTGCGAAACCAAGCATCTGCGGGCCGGAAGACATTGCGGATGATCTTTTTTTCGGAGGAGTCAGAGCTGGAATACCCTTCGAATCGGTTACTGACGTGACCGGCCCCATTTTGCAGCGGACCGATAGCCTCTCCCACCTCATTCGGGGAGCATCGGATGCAGAATCCGTGCTCGTCTCGTATTGGCTCCTCTGTCTCGACGTCGAATCTCACCAGGACGACCGGCGAGCGGTGCCCCAGAAAGGCGGGGACGTGGCCTATAGCTCCGGGCTCTCCCTCTGCGTTGAAGAGTGACACTGCGCCTTCTGTCGCGGCATAGAATTCCAGAATGCGAGGGATCGAGAACCGGCTCTGAAACGTACGCCAGACGTCGGCCCTCAGCCCGTTGCCGCAGGCCAACCTGAGGCGATGCGTTTTCTCGTCGGAAGAAGGGTCGGAGTGAAGCAGATACCTGCAAAGCTCTCCGATGTACTGGAAAATCGTGCAGTCCCAACGTTTGACGTCTACCCAGAATTGACTCGCCGAGAACTTCTCACGGATCGCCACCGAACCACCGCCAAGCAAAACGGCGCCGAGCGCTTGTATGCCGCCCACACTGTGGTACATCGGCAGGCAGTTGTACAGGCGATCCGCCGGCTGCGTATCCATCATGCCGGCGAACCAGTGGCTCCATTGCATGATACGTCCGTGACTGATCCTGGCGGCCTTAGGCCAGCCGGTCGTGCCGGAGGTATAAATATAGAGCGCCTGATCGTCCACCGTCAGGCGTGTGCATTCCCCAGTGGATAGTGCGCCGCCCGGGTATCGGTCGAGTTCCTGGTCGATGCGTGGGTAGGGGAATTTTCCGGCTCCGTGGATCCAACTATCGGGAGTTGAAGCCATGTGCGGAAGCGCCGTCGCCAAAGAATCGGCCAGTGCGGCGTCTGCAATTACGTACTTGGGCGCTACCACGTCGACGCAATGCGCGAGCGCCGGGCCAGCGAGATTGGTATTGAGCAGTGCCACAACCCCGCCGATCCTGGCAATTCCGAGCCAGATCGCCATCAATTCGGGACGATTCGGCATGAATAGACAAACGGTGTCGCCCTTCGCTATACCGCGATCGAGCGCCCACCTGGAATATTGGTTCGACCGCTGGGCAAGGGCCCGATAGCTCAAGCACTCACGGTCCGACAAGAGCGCGGGCGCCTCACCGTACGTTGCTGCGAGTTCCTCGATCACCGCAGGGAAGGTGCGCTCCGGATGCTGTGCGATGGGGGCGGTCATTTGCAATGCCCGTAACCAGTCCTTGGCCGCTGAGCTCCCCCTCTGGTCGGGTCGAGTTTCACTCATGCGGTGTTGCCCGCATCAACGGTAAGAACAGTGCCGGTGATGTTTTTCGACTTTTCGCTCAAAAGGAATTCGACCGCGTTGGCAACGTCCTCAATGTCGCTAAGGCGCCTTAACGCGCTGCGGCGAATAATCTGTTCCCGCTTCTCCGGGGTGAGTCCGTGAGTCATCTCCGTGTCGACGAATCCCGGAGCCACTGAATTGACATTCACCCCCATCTTGCCTACTTCGCGCGCCAGTGAACGGGTGAAGCCCAGCATGGACGCCTTGGTCGCGGCGTATACGGAAAGACCGCTGTAACCAGTGGAGGCAACAATGGAGGCGATGTTCACGATTCGCCCCACGCCATCGGCGACCATGGAACGGACTACATATTTAGTGAGGATGATCGGAGATAACGTATTCAGTTTTACCAGCTCCTCGATTTGCGAGTTTCGCATGAGGGCGAGAACGCCGTCGGAGCCCAATGCCGCGTTGTTTACGAGTCCGTAGATCGCTCCGAATTGCTTGCGCAGACTGGCGGTGAATTGCGGGATTTTGTCGATCTCCGCCAAATCGAAAGGGACGAAATGAATTGAACCGGCACAATCCGGCTCGGAATCCCGGATGGCCGAGGTGAGCTGATCGGTCTCTTTTCTGGCAACTGCGATGACGCGATATCCGGAAGCTTTGAGCTTTTGCGCGATCCCGAAGCCCAAGCCACGGCTCCCGCCGGTGACGACAACGTTACGCATTCTGCCGTGCCATTTTGCCCGTCGCCGAAACGGAAAGCGCGGAAACAAAGTTGATCGCAGCCGGGATCTTGTGGCGAGAGAGCGTATTCTGGCAGAGCTGCAAAAGCTCCTTCTTCACCTGTTCGGCTTGCTTCCCCGACGTCTCCGAAGCCTGGTCCAGGACTACATCGGCGACCACCACGGCACCCGTTACCGGATTTTTTCTTGTGTGGACGAGAGACATGCGCACATGAGGATGGCGGTTGATTACGTCTTCCACTTCCTCCGGATAGACCTTAAAGCCGCCAACGTTGATGACGCCATCTTTTCTCCCGACGAAGTAATAACGGTCTTCCCGGAGTTCGACCATGTCGCGCGTGTCTACGAAGCCTTCTACGTCCTTCAGGCTGGTCTCGTTGCCGAGATAGCGAGAGGCGACTCGTCCAGAACGGATTCGAAGGGAGCCCTCGTCGATTTTCATCTCCACACCGTTATCGTTTTTATGGAAAACGGCCCCCGGAAATCCTGCGAGACCGTCGGTGACTTCAAATGCAACTCCCGCTTCGGTTGAGGCGAAGGCGTGGGCGACGCGAGCCTGCGGGTAGGCGGAATTTAGTTGGTTGAGGATTGGCTGATCGACGATTTCGCCGGACAAACGGACGTATCGGGGGGCCATCCTAGGCGCCGCAGGGCTCATGATCGCGCGACGCCAATGCGAAGGTGTCCCCAAGATATGGGTCACTCCCTGCTCGCCGGCGCGTTCGATGAAGTCCCCGGTAGATTCCTGGTAGTTTGAAAACACCATCGAGCTCGCGGTGAACACGGTGCGCAGGAAGATCTGCAAGCCGCCATAGCGGCGGATGTCGTAAAAGGTGCTCCAAATGACGGGCTCTGGTTGGGTCTTAGCTTGGTCGATGGCCCCGGTAAGGCTCGCCAGGTTGTGCATGACCAGTTTGGGGCGACCGGTAGTGCCGGATGTCAGAAGGATCCACTCGGTTTGCTGGGACGGTTTGCGATCGACTGGAACAGTTGTAATCCTGGCGCTACATTCGACGCGGCACCGAATCCCACACGCGTCCAGACTTTGATTCTCCGCATCGAAGACAATCGCGTCCACCTCCGCCATCTCGATCACGAAGGAAAGGTGCTGTGGGTGCAAATCGGAGGGACAAAGCACCAGACGACGCGCGATGCCATCGAGTTCAATCAGTGCCAATGCCGCCGTGAGTTGATCCGCTGTAGCGACGAGGACGGAGCGGCCGCGCAACTCCTCGCTCCGGCCACCTAAGGCTGACCGATCCGCTAACTCCTCGATGGATATGCTCGCATTGGTGCTCGATAAGAATCTGCGATGCAGGTTTCCCGCCGACTCCAGCGCGGTCCATAGAGAAATTCTGTTATTTTCTCTCTGCAGCATTCTCGTAAGAGCTGACGAAATCGCCAAAGGTCACTGGAAAGGGAGCGTCTTCGCTAGCCGTGAACGGGTCTACCCCTAATGCGTCCTCAAGTCGAGCGACGATCACGGCGAGGCAGAGCGAGTCGAGACCGGACTCCAAGAGCTCCAGATCGTCGTCGAGAGGCGCCAGGTTCTTATTGTGCTCTTCGGCCACTTGCTTGAATTGATTTGTTACTTCAGTTCTGACGGACATTCACGGTTTCTCTATCGCTCCCTAGCTTGTCAGCACACTCGATTTCGCGGGGACGGGACGCTTCTTCCGCATGGGCCACTTTTCTGGAACTAAACCCAGTCGACATCCGCGGACAACGCGCCGTTCGCACGCCATATCTCTTCAGAAAGTTCGATACTTCGTCACCCAGATCATTCGTTTCCCGGCTCTGCTCTTTGTTGGCAATGTCGATCCACATGGTATTGCGAGACCGGAGAGAGGTTCGCAGTTCGCCAGGAATTTCGAAGAGACTGAGAACAACATCCAGCTTAGAGTCATCTGCCCCTTTCAGCGACTCTCGAATGTCTCCGTCACTGACCAGCAGTCGCCACGACTTTGTAGACCGCCACCAGGCACGCGCCGGCCCTCGAACTTCGTAAACGCGACCCTTCTGCTCACAACCCAAGCCCGACCCCACGAAGAACTGGGCCATCTCGTCCACGATGTTTCGAAACATCGCGACTTTCTCTCCATCGGAATGCTGCTTCGGGAAGACCGGAGCCTTGCCGACAATCCGTGCTGGAAAACCAACGGCTAGGGAACTCGGAGGTATTGTGCCAGAAACGACCGAGTTCGCGCCGACCATCGCGCCGTCACCGATTTTAGTCCCTGGCAGGACAAACGTTCTCCACGCCAAGCCCACTCGGCTCCCAATCTCAATAGGGGCAAACTCCGCCGCGTACCCGTCAAACTGGTTTTGAAAAGACGAATGTCCGAATATCAGGGAATGGCCACCAATGCCGGAATCATCGCCGATCACAATCGATTTTGCCGGGTTGATGAAGGACATCTGCATAATTAAACAGTTGCGCCCCACTACGAAGCGGGAATCCGGGAGCTGTAGTCCGCCCACAAATACCTGCTCATTGATCTTCGTATCCTCACCGATTTGGATGTAAGGGGTATCCAGGAACGTCATCGATCCAATCTGGACGTGCGATCCAAGGCAGATTTCCTTGCCCCGGATGATCGTGAGAAAACCGATCGAGGTATAGTCGCCAACCTCCACTCGGTCCCCACAAATGACCGCGCCTAGGCCGATTGATACTCCTTTACCGATCCGGTAGCCCTTCAGGCGATACAGAAGAATCTTGATAAACCCGGGCCACAGGCCGTACAGCAGAATGGAGCCGATGGGAATGCGCGGCTTGTCAATCAGCATTCGTTTGTAGATGTCTTCCGATCAAAGAAGATTCCGTTCAAACCGGACCTCTCCAAGTGCCCGAACACTCTAGCACGCCTGAGTGAAGACCATCTTGCCGGCGACCGGCTCGACGATGCACTGGATAAGTTTGCGAAGCAGGGTGACGCCTTCAAACAGGTCGGCAGAAGATTCGGAAGAGTGGAGAGCCAACTCCGCGGACAGTGCGTTAAACAATTCCTGAGTGTGGGTGATGTCGCAGACGCCGTGCACATCGGTATACTCGAATTCATTCGAGCCTTGCATCGCGGCCAACTCCGCCAGGTACGGCATGAACCTTTGGATAAATCCCTCGAAGAAGGCCATCATGGTGACGATTCGACACGCGGAAAGTCTCCCGATGAAAAGCCGAACGTTGGTTAGGTCCGCGTGCACTGCGTTCGCGTCGGCATCCGTAGGAGCGGCGTGGGCGCAGAGCGTGAACGTGCGGAGCATCCTCGGATGGGAGTCACGCACCTCCTCCGTGAGGTTCTCGATAATCTTCGAACGAGCTTCCTCAGAGTGGACGGCAAGATAGGCTCCGGTCATCCAGTAAATGAAGTTTCCTTCCAGCACGGCGCTGTAACGAGCGACAATCCCGCGCCGCTGTTCCGCGGATAGTTGTTTTGGATCCGGCAGGGAGGCCATCAGGTCCTCGACTGCCCGGAAGACGTCTTGTTGAATGGCCATCCCGACTACGGGGTTTGTGGTGGTGGTCAATGATGCTGCACTCATGAGTCGCCTCTCTCTTTTCCGTTATGTTATAGGCTTGGCTGGCCCTCCGCCGATCGCCGAGGGTGCGCTACCGCCTTTTCAGTCCCAGTAGAGCGGAATTCTCTCGGGCGCCCTTGACAACTCCGCAGGCCAGTCGATTTGCAGTTTGATCGCCACGTTCTTATCTTGTTGAACTAGAACGGGTTTTGGGAAGTCTTGCAGCAAGTTGCTGAGCAGGAATGAAAAAAAATGGGACAACTTGGATCAAAAATTAGTGCGCAGAGTCCAAGAAACAAAGTCAATCTTTCTATGGGCATACACCGCAGATACGCGCGTCCCACGTGGCTCTAGCGGGAGTTCACTGCGAAAACGGCTTGATTGATAACCGTTTCCGCGCAATCCCTTGAGGACAAACACTTTACGGAGACGATCATCCTAAATTTTCGTATTACCGTATATTTAGCACTAACTTCAGCCGGTCATGCCTATAAGCGGCGGCGTCAGCAGGAAGGTCATGATATAATCGTATTACCCGCCCAATGAGACGCTTGGCTAACATCATCCGCCACACTGGCTTAGAGGCAGGCCCACTCCGCCGGACACCGTAAGTGGGTAATACAAGCCGCCTTCCGCAAACCCTTCAAAAGGCATCGGTTATCCCTCTGCCGAACCGGCCCGCAGTAAACTCCCGCTAGCCGAAAGAAAGCAAGAGCCCGTTCGAAAGGGATGGTGCCGCCCTATGGCTTGAACGGCAACCCTCGGATGCTGCACGTTCAGGATGACGGCCAGCTCAGCAGGGCAGACTTGAGGCAGCGAATCGAGGCGTCACCCTTCGACGGCGAAATTGTAATCGTCCTGAAGAGTTCTCTGGAATAGAAATTAGCCACGGTTTTTCGGCGCCACAACGCTTTCGGGTAGAAACCACGGGATCCACGGGATTATCTTTGCGAGGATAGGCCCCACTGGCCGGCAGGACACCACGCCAAGATAGGTTCCGAGACTGTTGGTTATGATGTCCGTGGTGCCGGATTGACGGGTGGGCAGAAAACCCTGGAGCACCTCGATCGTGAGGCTAACGACCGTCCCGACGATAACCGCGACCAATGCCGGACGGCTCGTATTGCGAGTTCCCAAGAAATACCCGTAGAAGCAGAAACCGAGTGGTACGAACCCAATAACGTTCTTGATCGCGTTCTTCCAATATCCCCAAGACATATTGAACTCCTCCCAGAAAGGCTCCAGGAAAATCTGATCCAGAACGTTATAACTAGGCGGGATAGTTAGTTCTAAACCTGATCCGGCGCGGTTGTGAACGACACTGCCAGCACCCTCTTCGAAGCGATACAGGCCGACGCAATGTTGGCCTGGGATTACGTCGGGTTGTCTATGCTCGGTCCAAGCCTTGTAATGCGCGAGCACCGTTGTCGCCGGGAGTTCGCTAGAGTAGATGGCAAGCCCGTTCACTTGACCCGACCAGGTGTCCGACTGCAGAGCCGAATCTCCCAGGATGAGTCTGCCAGTGCAGGCGGTAGCACTCAGTGGATGCTGGGCAGCGGTTCGGGCCAGGGCTCCATCGACGTACGCAGAGGTTCCCCGCGCTCCGGAGGTCACGGTCACGAAGACGGCACGGCGCTGACTGAAGATGTCGTCGACATACATATGAAGAGTTCTGGCTGGGTACGGAAGGTCGGAATCCCCCACTTCGATGCTGAGATCAGAAATAGACTGGTGCAGCGATAATCCCAGATGCTTCTGGCCCCGATAGAACGCCAGAATGGTGCTGGAATTCCTACTATGAGTCGGTTGCAACCAGATTTCGACGCTGCACGGCGGCTCCGGCGGTGGCGCCTCCCGCTGGAAGGCACCAGAACTAATTACGGTTGCATGGTTCCCAAAATGAAGACCATGGGCCTCGGGCAGCCAATTCACTTCATTTTCCGGGACATGAAACGGCCAAAGCCCCAAACTGAGGGTGATGATTACAACGAGAACACAGATGACACCGAGTGGAAATTGCCGCAAGGATGCCGCCTACTGCCCCAGACAGCTCGGAGAACGTGCCTTGAAACGGCGGCCGAACCAGGACAAGATTCCCAGGGTCGTTACGGAGAAAAAGAAAACGCCGATGGTGTCATCCCGGACATCTTGCCATTCGATGGCGTTCGGATACACGAGGGACTGGGCGACCTCGATCAGAAAGCCCAATCCCACGCAGCCTATGAACGTCAGAGTTCTAGACCAGCGCAAACCGGCCAGCATGGCGGTAGCTCCTAACGTCCCAAATGCGAAAACGTGAAGAACCGCGTGAAGGTGATGTCCGTGCGAGAACGACCGAACACGGTGAGGTTGCATCGAGCCCACGATCAAGAGGAACGTCCAGAGGCCCGGGATCCAAGACGGCAGGCAGGCTTCGGGGAGGCTACTGCTGCCCCAATTGGCCCAGCGTAGGGGAAACGAAACGATGGGTCGCACTGCCTCCGCAGGTCCTGCGGGTACCGATCCGCTCTTTCCAGCCGGTGTCGGGATCCGAGTTGGTTGAGTTTGCATCTCCTTTCACATCAGAACACAGTCGGCACCCTCAGCGCACGGCAGGCTGGGAGCCGGAAAGGCCGCCAGTGCCACGAGCCATCCCGACGTTTGAAGCCCATACCTTTAGCGGTGTGCCCTATTATCAACTGTCGCCGATCGTGGCTCTTGGTTCCCTGGCCCGCTATCGGCCTGCAGAATGAGTAGGTACTGAGCGTCTACAGTAATGTGATACCGTCCTGGAAACAAGTGCACAAGCGTGCGGTTTTGTTTCTGAAGTCCGAGAATCACTATGGCTCCGGGTAACGGCAAGCGCTCGGCAACGCTATCCAATACGGCTGGATAAGTCGCAGTGCTACGAACTATGCTGGTTGAAAACATCTTGTCCGGCCATTGGCGTTCCGTTCGCAAGTAGTCGGCAAAGTATGCCAGCGCCTCGTGCACTGGAAGGATCCGTGTCTCAGATGTAGCGACAGGAGCTCGGGGCTCGAATTCGTTGTGCGCAATGTCCCGAAAATCTGGTCCTAGATTCGATTGGGATATTGTTGCATATATTTGCGCCATTTCTTGTGAGACACGACATGTGTAGTAAAACTGAAAGCTTAATGCAAGGGCAGCAGCGCAGGCCGCAATTGTCCTGAACGGCGGTGTGAACGATACAACAGGGATAAGTGTAGCGAGCACGAGGATGAAGGCAGGCAACAGGAAACGGTAGTTGAAGTCAAATACGCCGGTAAAAGCCTTAAAGGGGAAGATAACAAATACGAAGAAGAAGATCAGCGGAGCAACGAGCGCGGCCTTGGCCGGGCCATTCTCGGCTCTCAGACGAGCAGGGAGCTTCCAGAACCAAAAGACGATTAATGCCACTACGATGGCGACAGTGCATGCATTGAATACCGTCGCTGCAACTTTGAGCCACTGCGGGTCACTGGCATAGAACGGATCAAAGAAATGCAGAGGCGAGAACAAAGACCAAAATCGAGGGGTCTGCCGGAGAACGTCGCCCAACCCGAAGCTGATTTTAGACCCATGGTTCGTTTCCCGATGCAATAGGTAAAGTGAGAAGAGGGCTAGGGAAGGGCTAACGGCGAGTACTGTCTTGAGGCGCGGGAAACGGGAAGAGTCGAAAATGGCGAGCAGGACCAGAAAAATCAACCAGCAGAAATAGGGGATGGCGTGGGAATAAAACAAAGCCACTGATATGCAGAGAACGTTTAGGAACGAAAAGCTTGCCCTGCGCAGTGCGAGAGCCATTGCGATGAGCAGGAGTCCGAGTCCGAAACTAAAGCTAAGTTCGCCGGCCCACACGCTGCGATGAAGCACATAGAGCATCGGGAGCATGAATAGCGCCGAATCGCGCCGGGTTGTAAGGGATCCGACTAGGGCGTAAGCGCCGACGATAAATAAGACTGCGCATGCACTTAAGAAAATCTTTCCGGAAATCTCCGGCCGGAAGAATAAATCGAGAAGGCCAACGATACCGACAAATGCAGAATTCGGAATGGGCCAATAAATGAGTCTGAAATCCGATACAGCTTGGCCATGTATGAATCGAGAGAATACCTGGCCGGCGTGAAGCCATAACGGGTAATCTTCCATCGGCACAAAGCGATACGTCCATATGAATACAACCCAGCCAAAGGCCAGTACCGATGTTAACAAAAGGGTGCGGTTCGCCCCATGGGAGAGCTTTTTCATTGCATAATCTCTAGTTTCTTGCAACTAATCGCCGTATGCGACGGCCGCATCTTTCCTACTCGCTTCTGTATTACTCGCGTCAATGCAGTCACGAAGGAGTTCGGCAAGCTGCCCGACATATGGCTCTATGAGGCTCCCCTTGGGATAACATGGCAAGGTGTGCGCCCGTACTCCACCTCGGGCAATCTTTTCCCAACCTCCGAGGGGGGCGCTCATTCCCGCCAATCGCGGCTCGGAAATGAAAAGTGTGATCTCCCCGGGATAAGCTCGTATGTCCCATTCCTCCAATGCTTTCTCGTAGACAGCGGCCACTTTGATGTGATGAAACCCCTCGACACTTCCCTGTTTCCAACGGCGCCGAGCTCGCGCCCACGTCACTCGTCCAGCCACCTTTGCCCGCTTTAGCTCCACTTGAAGCTTTTCCAGGAAGAAATCTAGCCCTTCTTCCTGCGCGTCAATCAGATTCCGCAGGTGATAATAAGGGTTCAGCAGGAATCGGTTGATGAGTCGCAGATGCCAGGGTAGCGGCCATTGAATGCTTCGCACGTTGACGTTCTCGATCATTGCCATTAAACCGATCGGCTCGCCAGCTTCCATCAGTTGCCGCGCCATTTCCAGCGCAATGGTTCCACCCAGACAATATCCCCCGAGAAGGTAAGGACCCTTCGGTTGGATGCGCCGGATCTCATCCACATATCGCCGTGCCAGACGTTCGAAATCGCCGTCAGCCGGCACTCTGCCGTCCAGCCCCGGCGATTGCAGCCCATAGACCGGGTGGCCTGATAGGTGTGAAGCCAGCGAGCGGTAGAGCAATACGTTGCCTTCAGCCCCGTGAACAAGGAATAGCGGTGTACCTTCGCCAGTCCGCTTAATGGGCACCAGTGCGCGCCACTCCTCATCATTGGCTCGGTTCGCCAGAACCTTCGCAAGTTTCCGTGGCGTCGCCGCATCGAATAGGGCGGCTAACGGCGCGGTGATTCCCAACTCTCGCTCAATTAGAGCGAACAGTTGTGCGGCCAGCATCGAATGTCCGCCCAAGGCGAAGAAATCGTCATCTCCGCGGACACCGGGGTTATCCAGCACATGTTGCCATAGAGTCAGCAAAGCACCGAAAATAACGGATTCCTGTTCTTCGGCGGGAACCACGCACAACACCGGTTCGGTTATGCAGGAGGGCAAATCCAAGGACTCGTCGCGGTCCGCTGGTCCCTCTCTCCTTGGTGAGTGCCTAAACAGCACGTCCTCGGTGGGTGCCTTCCTGACATTCTTCAGCTTTGCCAGTTCGAGCACGTCTGCTGTGGGATCTACAGCGATTTCGCCCAAGATCGTTTCAAGTGTGGCTAGCCAATCACGGGCCGTCTCCTCCCTCAGCAGCTCGACGTCGTAATGGCAATGGAGTTCGAGACTCTCGTTCGATTCAATGGCGTTCAAATACCATTCAAACGACTCGCAGGTTTTCGGATTTGCCTCGTAGTCCACGTCGAAACCGCGGTGAGGCAATTCGTCAGGGCGGAATTTCTTCACGCTGGTCAGACCGGCCGAGATCGGCGACACGCCGGGCACCCGGCTTGCTAACCGGAGGTTTTCGAGCAGGCTCACCAACGTGAACGACGAGTGCTCCTGGGCACTGCCCAATTCTGACTGCACCCGCGCCAAGTATGACCGCACGCTCTCCTTTTCACGCAGATCAACCAGAAACGGCATCAGGCTCACGCAGTGGCCTACAAGGTCCAATTGGCCCACGATCGGCTGTTCGGCGATGGGCAGAGCTAACACGAACCGGCGTTGCTTCGACACTCGCGCTAACAGGATCGACACTGCACCGAGTATCACGGTGAAGAAGCTGCAACTCTGTGCTGCCGCAAGCGTCCGCAGCTTAGCCACCAATGTTGCATCGATCGTGCGGTCCAGTCGCTTCGCGTGGTACTCCCGCCCTTTACTTCTCGGGAAGTCGGGCGGCAGCATTAAAGCTGGAAACCCTCCAGCAAATCTCTGTCCCCAATATTCTCTGGCAGCTGAGAATTCGGGAGAGTGTTCCCGTAGCACCACCTCGTTTACATAAGTCGCAAATGCCGGCGCTGGTTCCAAGCCGGCTGACGTGCCGGAGACCTCCTCTGAATAGAACGCGCACAAGTCATGGACCAGCACGTCTAGCGACCAGCCGTCGCAGATCAGGTGATGACCCGTGAAGATTGCTGCGGCACTATCTGATCCCATAACTGCGATCAGGCTGCGGAACAGCGGTCCCCCTGGCAAGGCAAAGGGGCGTGCGGCTTCTTCTTTCGCCACTCTTTGTAGCACCTTCTCACGCTCGGGCTCGCCCCTCACTGGGGTAAGGTCAACTATTGCCACTTCCCGCGGCAACCCCGGCAGTATCCGCATCCACGAACCGGATTCGTCGAAGGAGGCTCGCAAAGCGTCGTGGCGTTCCACCAGCCTTTCCAGAGACCTTTTCAGCTTTGAGACCGATGCCTTCCCCTTAATGCGTACTGTCATGGATTCGTTGTAGGAAACAGACAGGTTCGGCGAAAGGCGGGCCGAAACGAAGATCCCGCGCTGCGGTACCGTAGTGATCTCGGAAACTATGCCGGCCGGCACGGGTATCCCGTCACGCTCATCGTTCCGCCCGGCCGCGCGTTCCCTTGGCGCGGCCGGGCCTGCCGTTGCAGGCTCATCCGGCTGGTTGGCATTCTCCGCCGAGTCTAGCTGCGCTGCAACCATCTCGGCATTCGGCAGTTGGTTCATGAGCTTGCTGAAACTGAACTTGATACCGAAGTCCTTTTGGATCGCGAATACCACCTGGGCCAAAGCTAGAGAATCGAAGCCTTGTTCCAGGAACGTTGCGGTGGTGCTGATCTCCGTTCGCTCTCGTCCTGACACCGCCACCAGAATATCGAGCAGTTTTTCAAGCGTGCGATTCTTCCGCGATTCCGTGGCAGCAGCATCTGCGCGCTCAACCGCGGCCCCTACTGCCGTGAACTGGGGCGCGACAACGACGGGCACGGCTTCAGTCGTCTGCACAGCTGCAGGGGCCGGGTCAACCCAATACCGTTGGCGCTCGAACGGATAAGTCGGCAAGGGAATGCGTCGCCGGTATTCGTTGGTGTAGAACGCTTCCCAGTCAATTGACACGCCATTCAGCCACAGGGAGCCCATGGCAAACAGCAGCGAAGACCACTCCCGATCGCTTTCGTGCGTGTCCGCCAAGGTTGGAATTGCGACACAGGACCGGTCGGCCCCAAAATGCTGGCGCGTCAGAGTACAAAGAGTTGAACGCGGTCCACATTCCAGAAAGAGGTCATAGCCCATTTCTTTCAGGGTTAGGACAGCCTCGGAGAACTCGACGGTAGCGCGTGCGTGATGTGCCCAGTAAGCGGAATTCGTAGTTTCTTCTTCCGTGACCAGGCGCCCCGTCACAGTAGACACAAACGGCCGCGAGGGACCGCGTAGCTTCACCTTCGCGATTTCGGTTTGGAGAGGCTCGACCATCGGCTCCATCATCGCCGAGTGGAAGGCGTGGGAAGTATGCAGTGGCTGGCAAGCAATATTCTCCGCCTCGAGTCGCGCGCGCAACGATGCAACATCGGGCGTGGGCCCCGACACCACGCACAGTGATGGCGCGTTGTTCGAGGCAATTTGGACGCTCGGGACGAGGAAGTTGGCGATCTCCCCGGCGCCGATCCTTACGGCCATCATTGTGCCCGGTGCCAAATTCTGCATCAAGCGCCCACGTAGTGCGATAACCCGCAGCGCGTCTTCGAGTTCCCACACGTCCGCCAGCGTCGCCGCCACAAACTCACCAATGCTGTGACCGGCCATCATAGATGGCTCGATCCCCAGACTCTGCCAAAACCGCGCCAAAGCGTATTGGATAACAAAGAGGGATGGCTGTGTATAGAAGGTGTCCCGCAGGGAGATCCGCGCTGTCTCTTCATCTCCGCTTTGTGGATACAAAAGCTCACGCAGGTCTCGCCCGAGATGGGGCTTTAGGATCTCGCAGCAGTTATCCACGATTGCGCGGAACAACGGCTCTCCCTGGTAGAGATTCTGCCCCATATTGACGTACTGCGTGCCTTGTCCGCCGAACAGGAAAACCACCGGGGGATCGCGCCTCTCACACCGCTTACTTCCGCAGAACAGTGGGTTCGGTTGTTGCAGCAGGGTGGCCGCTTCCTCAGGATCCCGGGCCACCACAAATCGACGGTGAGCCATCTGTTTTCGGCCCGTCTGCAGGGTGAATGCCGCGTCCGCAAAATCGCACCCGTTTGCACCCTCGAAATGCCCTGCGAATATCCGGCCATATGACTCGAGTGCCGAAGGCGTTCTCGCCGACAAGGGCACCAGTTGCAGGGGCCGCGACTTGCTATCCGTTTGATGCAGAGGCGCTTCTTCCAAAACCACGTGCACGTTCGTTCCGCCGAAGCCGAACGAACTGACCGCTGTCCGCCGCGGCGTATTCCTGCGCGGAAAGGGAATCAGCCGATCCGCAACTATGAAGGGGCTGTTGGCGAAATCAATCTTCGGGTTGGGCTTTCTGTAGTGCAGCGTCGCCGGAATCTCTTCGTGGTGCAGCACCATGGCCGCTTTAATCAGCCCGGCGACTCCCGCAGCGTTGGTTGGATGCCCGATATTGCCTTTGATGGAACCGATGTAGCAGAACTGCTTCTTCTGCGTCTTTCTCTCGAAGACCTTGCGAAGTGCCTCGACTTCGATCGGGTCACCGATGGGCGTACCTGTGCCATGCGCCTCGATGTACCCGATAGTTTCGACGTCCACATTTGCGCGCGCTTGCGCGCTGGAGATCGCTTCGGCCTGCCCGTCCACGCTTGGCGCCAGGAACGACGCCGGACGAGCGCCGTTGTTGTTTTTCGCCGAACCTTTCCATACGGCATAGATGGTGTCGCCATCCGCGATGGCGTCGGTCAAGCGCTTGAGCACTACTACTCCCGCGCCATCGCAGAACATCGTCCCAGTGGCTTCCGCGTCAAACGGCCGACAATGTCCATCCTTCGCGAACGTGCCGCCTTCCATGTAGGGGAAGCCGCTCTTCTGCGGAATGGTGATGTCAACGCCTCCTGCCAAGGCCAGGTCGCATTCGTAGTCCAACAGCCCGCGGCAGGCTTGGTCCGCAGCCAGCAGGGTCGTGGAGCAGGCTGTGTTCAGGCTGACGGCCGGGCCACGGAGATCGAGCAAATAAGCCGTCCGCAGCGCCACATAGTCTTTCTGATTCCCATATTCGACCGCGAGCTTGCCGGCCATGGCCATCAGATCTGGACGAGTCAGCAGGTTTGTCGTGTAGTAGTGGTTATCGCCGATGCCCGCGTAAACTCCGATCAGCCCTCTGTACCTTTCGGGATCGTAACCAGCATTCTCTAGGGCGTTGTAAGCAAGTTCCAGAAACACTCGCTGCTGCGGATCCATCACCTTCGCTTCGAGGGGGCGCACGCCAAAGAACGCAGCGTCAAATAGTTCCGCGCCCTCGATGATTCCCCGTGCCCGGATGTAGGTTGGGTCGGTCCTCAAGCTTTCGTCCAGCCCCGGTCCGAGTTCCTCAGGTTTGAAGAATGAAATGGATTCGACGCCGTTGCAGAGGTTGCTCCACAACTGGTCAAGATTGTCGGCACCTGGGAATCTGCCCACCATCCCAATAATCGCGATGGCATCGTCGGCCGGGTGATTCGCCAATTGCCGACTGCGCCGTAAGGATGCCCTCTTTTCCGAGTCGGCCACAAAGGACGAATGCTCACTGTCAGGTTCCAGATAGCGGCAAAGTCTGGCGATAGTAGGATATTGAAATACCTTCACGGGAGGAATCTCTCGTCCAAACCGCCTGTGATAGGTGCTTACCATGCGGACCGCTGCTAATGAATTACCGCCCAAGTCAAAGAAGCTGTCGTCGATCCCAATTTCGTCGAGGCGGAGCAACTCGCACCACAACGCTGCCAAACGCTTTTCCAGGTCCCTGCGTGGAGCGATGTAATCCTGTGCGAGCAGAGGGCGTTTCATCGAGGGTGCCGGAAGCGCCTTTCGATCCAGTTTGGCGTTCGGCGTTTTGGGAAACTCCTCGAGTCGGACAAACAGGGCCGGCACCATGTACTCCGGCAAAGTCGTCCTGAGCGACTGCGCTAGGGCACTGTAGTCTAGATCCGCCTGCCCCGTGTAATAAGCAACCAGCCTCTTGTCACCAGGCTGGTCTTCCCGCACTATCACAACTGCCTGACGTATCCCATCGATCTTGGACAGAGCGCACTCGATTTCGCCCAGTTCGATGCGAAATCCGTTCAGCTTGACTTGGTGGTCCAAGCGCCCCAGAAATTCTAGCGTCCCATCCAACCTGAGGCGAACCTCGTCTCCTGTCCGATACAGCCGTGCGCCTTGGACGTCCCGGAACGTGCCAGCGATGAATTTCTCGGATGTCAGTTCGGGGCGTTTTAAGTAGCCTCGGGCCAGTCCCGCCCCCCCGATGAGGAGTTCACCGGATGAGCCCGCCGGTACAGGCTGGAGGCTCGCACCCACCACGTAAAACTGCGTATTTGCGATCGGTGACCCCAGAGAGATGTCTTCCGCGGAGGCAATTCTCTCGGAAGCGGACCAGATGGTGGTCTCCGTCGGACCGTACATGTTCCAGAGTTCCGCGCAGCGCGGCAGCAACAGTTCCGCCAAATCCGGTGTCAGCGCCTCGCCACCGCAGAGTATTTTCAGGTCCTTCTTACCCGGCCAGCCCCTCTCGACTAGCATCCGCCACGTTGTGGGGGTAGCCTGCATGAACGTAATGTTGTGTTCTGCCAACAAACGCTTCAATTCGTTCGCGTCGGCCCCTTGCTCTCGGGTAGCGATGGTGAGGTGTGCGCCGGTAATCAGCGGTAGCAGCAATTCCAGAATTGAAATATCGAAGGAGATAGTTGTCACCGCGAGCAGTCTGTCTGTCGCGTTCATCCCTGGCCGCTCCACCATTGAACAGAGGAAATTCACAAGCGCCGCGTGCGGGACCATCACTCCTTTGGGATTTCCCGTCGAACCGGATGTATAGATCAAGTAGGCAAGGTCTTCCGTCGTATTTGCCGGGGCGGGGTTGATTGCCGGATAGTTGGCTAACGTGGCGTCCAATTCATCGAGCAGGACGATTCGGGCCTCAGTGGCAGGCAAACTCGCCCGCTTTGCCGCTTGCGTCAGCAGAACCGGCACCTCGGCGTCGCTCAGCATGAACGCGAGCCGATCCGTCGGGAACTTTGGATCCAGTGGGAGGTAGACCCCGCCAGCTTTTAAGATAGCTAGGAGCGCTACCACCATTTCAACGGAGCGTTCGAGGTAGACTCCTACCACTCGTTCCGGGCCGATCCCCTGTTCTCGGAGGAAATGCGCCAGTCGGTTGGCTTCTGCATTTAAATCCCTGTAGGTCAGCCGCTTACCACCCATAGTGAGGGCGGGCGCGTCCGGAGTCCTGGCTGCTTGCTCTTCTACCAAGTCATGGGCATTAGGCCCCAGAAGGCAGTTGTGATGGGCGTAATTCAAGGGAAGAGATCTCGATGGTTCCAAGTGTCTCCTTGACAGTTCCAGTTTCGACGGTTTCGGGAGCACTTGCAGCACCAAACGGTGCGATGCCATAGGAGCTTGCGGTTATCTCATCGCAAGTGGGCAAAACCCTAATAGAGTCAATCAGGTATCAATATCTGAAATATAACGACAAATACACGTAGCCCGATCCATCACGCAAGGTGACGGGTGGCTCGCGCTCAAAAGATTTGGATGAAATGCACCGAACCCTGCTCAAACAAACGCAGGGGAAGAGCTAGGGGGCGAGTGCGAGTGAGATAGGCGGACTTCATCAACGCCTACTGGCAGACTCTTCGGTTTATCGACCGGATAGGAGAGTTACCTGGGGTTGCGTTTTAACGAGGGAGTTTGACGGTAATGAGATCGTGGAAAAGGACCTCTGATCGCTGCACCAAAGGCAGCGAGTGAAACACCGGGTTCTAAAAAGTGGGAAATCAATTTCTGGTCCCGGCTTGCGCGTCCGGACGTTCGCTGTAGAATATATCTACAGATGAATCATTTCGATGGGCTCCAGCCTTTGGCCCACGCGGCAGTTCGGCGATCGCGCCGCCAAGATCATTGCTTGAGGAGGCGATGTTTGCTCGCCGCTCATCTTTGCGGGCAGGGGGAGAACCGCCACCGTTAAGCAAGACCACGCAGCCGAGGCCGTGAGGACGACCCATTCCAGGGTGTCGGCGCCAAGCTAATCGGCCCCGATGCACGCTACCCGGCCATCGACGAGCAACGCCATGATTTCCTCGTCCATGAGACCTTTCTTGCGTCGGTCGGTCAGCGTCGTGAACCGACAATAGACACGCTCCAACTCCTCCTTGGTCAGGTCGTAGCCCAAGCTCTTGCAGCGCTCCGATAAGGCGTGGCGGCCGCTGTGCTTGCCCAGCACGAGCTTTGCTTCGGACACCCCAACCGACCGCGGGTCGATAATTTCGTAGGTGGACCTTTCCTTCAGGTAGCCGTCCTGGTGGATTCCTGCCTCGTGCGCGAAGGCATTACGTCCGACAATCGCCTTATTGGGCGGTGGGCCAAAGGTGATCAAGGAGCTGAGGAGTTGACTTGCGGAATAAATCTGTTCCGTGTTCACGGCGGTATAGTACGGCAAGGCATCACTACGGGTCTTGAAAATCATGACGACCTCTTCCAGCGCACAGTTCCCTGCTCTCTCGCCGATGCCGTTGACGGTGCATTCCACCTGACGTGCTCCTGCCTGGACCGCCGCAATGGAGTTCGCAACGGCTAGCCCGAGATCGTTGTGGCAGTGTGCGCTCACTATGGCTGCATCACCCATGGCCCGTACCACACCCGAAATAAGCGCGCCATATTCGCTAGGTATCCCATACCCAACCGTGTCCGGAATATTAATGGTACGGGCGCCCGCCGCTACCGCAGCTTGTGCGATCTCTTCTAGGAATGCTGGCTCGGTGCGCGATCCGTCTTCGGCGCAGAACTCCACATCATCGACATAACGGCGCGCCAGTTCCACTGCAGCGACGGCCTCGTCTATCACTTGTTGGCGCGTTTTCTTCAGCTTGTATTTCAGGTGAATATCGCTGGTGCCGATGACGGTATGGATCCGTGGCCGACGGGCCGGCGACAGCGCCTTGGCCGCACGCTCGATATCCTGGGTGCAGCATCGCGAAAATGCCGCGACTTGGGCGTCGGGAAACTCTCTGCTAATGGCAGATACCGCCTCGAAATCCCCGTCTGAAGCAATTGGAAAGCCCGCCTCGAGAATATCGACGCCGAGTTCGATAAGCTTGTGTGCCATCCGCAGCTTTTCGGCTGGGTTCATGCTGCAGCCCGGCGACTGCTCCCCGTCGCGCAACGTCGTGTCAAAAATGTATATACGGTCGCTCACACGCCACCTCGTCCTGTACATCATCCGCGCTGGGCAGTGGCCAAGACCTCACCATCAAGGTGTTCCGACGCACAGCGATGGATAGCTTCGTCCATGCACTCCCTCAGATTCACGGCCAGGTCCTTGACAAAAGGCTCCACCAGCATCACGGCGGGATAGCCCGAGATCACAACAGTCCTTTGTCCGCCGGCTGCTAGGTGTTCCCACTTCAAATCTGGCTTCTTAAGGAAGTGATACTGGCTGGACGGACGGAAATCGGTCACCGTGCCGGCGTAAGGTTTTGGAACGTACTTACGAGATGCTTTGTGGTTCGCTTGCCACAAATGCCACGAAATCAGAGATGTCGACGGCGCCACTGAGGACGGGCTTCGATTTAGTCTCGCCAGTATCCTTCCTCGCCACACGGGAACTCGGTTTCGCAGCGCCTCAAGTTTGTGTTTCAGAAATGTCCGTCTGTCCTCACCAGAGAGACTAATAATAGCGGCACTGTGAAACATCAACCGCTGCAGCACGCGGGTAGTCCTGGTCCATATGTTGAGCTGGGTATTGTGCCAGTTCATCGTGTCAAACAGCGCCAGCAGGGCCACTTCCTCCCCTGCCGCATGGAGCTGCTGAGCAGCTTCATAAGCTATAGTGCCGCCTAGGCAATAGCCGCCCAGAAAATACGGTCCGTGGGGCTGGAACCGGCGGATTTCTCCTACATATCGAGTCGCGATCTCTTCGATTGTTCGAAGCAGCGGGGCCCCTCCGTCAAGGCCCTGTGATTGCAAGCCGTAGAATGGCTGGTCTGGTCCGAGGAGTTGCGAGAGTTTGCTGTAGTTTAGAACATTCCCCCCAGCACCGTGGAAACAGAAAAGCGGCGGCCGTGAACCTGAAGGTTGGATTGGTACCAGTGATGACCAACCTGGTGAGGCGACCTGCCCCTCCAAGACCCGCGCCAGAGCCTCAACGGTCGGTGCGTCGTAGAGAGTCGCGAGCGGGAGTCTGACCCCAAAACTCTTCTCGATTTGTGCGAACAGCCGAGCCGCGATTAGTGAGTGGCCCCCGAGATCAAAAAAACTATCCCGGAGACCTACACTATCAAGTCCTAGGACATGCTCCCAAATCTTGGCAAGTCTCACCTCCAATGCCGTAGGAGCTGAGGCGGCTTGCGGTGAAGATTGCGGTAGAAGCTTAGGTTGGAGACCCGACGCTGTTAAGGTTTTGCGGTCGACCTTGCCATTCGGGGTTAATGGCAGTCTGTCTAGTGTTATCCAAACCGTGGGAATCATGTAGGCCGGCAGCTTTTGCGTTAGGA
>Ga0182030_10007462_pt1 | contig 22810 bp, 19 predicted proteins | sample 812S3MmetaG_FD_121299 | JGI IMG/M metagenome (GOLD analysis project Ga0182030, IMG submission 121299) | Permafrost microbial communities from Stordalen Mire, Sweden - 812S3M metaG (Illumina Assembly) | ecosystem: Environmental > Terrestrial > Soil > Wetlands > Permafrost | place: Sweden...
AATATATATATATATCTAGTATTTTATTATTCTAGAACAAAATATATTAGAAAGAAAATATATTATAATTACATAAAAAGACTATATTAGCTTTTATCCTAGTATCTTAGATTTAAAATAAAAGCTTCTCTCTCTTTTCTTCTTAGATATCTAGAATATCAATGAACTTGTACTACCTCTTTATTTGCACCGAATTAAGGCCCTTATAAAGCAAGTACTGCGAGTGTGACACTTCGTCTTGCTGGGCCGACATTTTCCCAAAAGTTTAATCTCGAAATTCATGAAGATGGTGCTTTTAGTGAATAGGCTGTAGATTATTTGTTAGGTAAAAAGTAATAAGTAAGGAATGTAAGGGATAATATTTATAGCCTCCCTGTTAGCAAGCCATATCACCCAAGATTCAAATTCAATATGTGCGCACAAATAATCTCCATAGAGACGAGGTGTAAAATCATACATAAAAAAAAATAACAAAACTCAAAGACGCCTAGTAGCATCGGCATCTTGTAGAACAACCAGGCTAGCTGATGGTTTAGAGGGGCTACTTCGCACTGCTGACTTAGATCAGAGAGTAAGGATACCTTATACCATGATAAGGACTCAGGCCACTAAAGTCTGTAAAATAGGGTTTCGAAGTTACCACCCAGTCATACACAGAGGCGAATTTTGAGAGATTCTGCTTATTTAAATTGATACGAAGATTAAGGAAACGGGTGGGGTTGCTTCGCTAAGCGGGGTCAATAGGGAGGTCGAGACAATAAGGGAGGCTAGCAGGAAACCTCACCTGTGCGATCCCGTCTTCGGTATGCTCTTCTTGGAGGTCAATGTATCTATGATCGCACTGAGGCGTAAAAAGAAACAAAGCCCAGTCAATTACATCAGGATCCCAGGAAACCATTTCCTAGTCCAGATTAGCACTTGCTTACGAATGCTCGCTGAAGACACAAGACAGCCATAGATCACCTTCAAAGTACACATCCTGTGTGCAGAAATCATCAAAGCGCAATTGATACAGCACAGCGGGGGAACATTAACAATCTGTGAATTGCACTGCGCTAGGCTACTGCTCCATATCCCATGGAAAGAGTGTATCCATACAGATGCCTCACCTAGTCTTAGATAAGTGTATTAACATATGTGCTGCGGTTCAGGAGAACTTCTGACTGATGTCCATGGTACACAACGAGAATTCAGTATACGCCACGCGAGGGCTTTGATCCAAGGTTTCAGAGGCCAAGAAAATTCCTACCTTCCTAACTTGAGCCTGCGACATCATGACTCCAAGACAACGCCGCAAACTTGTGAGAAGTTATACACCACCTTGATTCGAGAAGTCTTTTCAAGCCTCAATATGCTGAGAGCCAATAACTACATCGATTGTGACGTGCCAGACCGGCAAATTCGTTCTGTTTGCCTAAGTCACGGTCATCATCATGATTAGCCCGCCGCCTTCCTTCCATATCCTCCCTCCCCTTGGCTTGGTGCTCGTGTAGTTGGAGTTCGAATGCCAACAATGCCTGAAGATGGTAGATATGGGCCCTGGTGTCTCTAGACGCTACGAATCGATCTCGGTGTGTCAGATATGTATACATATTCGTTCCCCGTCTCCCCTTCACCTCAATTCTCCGCTCTCCATTCTTCACGCAGTTGGACTTTGAAAATTAACAATGCTCTGATAGAGTACTCATGACTTCAGGTGTTTCAAGATTCTATCGATCGATCTCGCAAGGAATGGGAATCGCAGGAGGATTCCCTAGGAAGAATCAGCCACGAACGTCGTTCCAACAGGATCGTCTCAGCCACGCCAGAAATAGGCACGGCACGTGATAAACCAGATTCAAGCGAATCCCACCGTCACAATGCTCTGAATCTCGACGGCCACTTCATCCCACAAAAACAAACACAAAATCCTCTCCGCTCCCTTCTCCCATGGAAGGATCGCGAGTATGGCTTGGTAGGTCGATTGAGGCTATCTCAGTAGGGAACTTCGTATGCTTTTCTTTTGTCAGGAATCCCCACACCCAAATCCCTTTCGCGAATCTTATTGTATTCCATCCACATCCCTCCTGTGCATCTCTCCGCAACTCTTCTCTTCCCAATTCATTCTATCCAGTGTTCCGTATGCACTTTCGTACTCACGCTTCTTTTGAACATAACAAGGTTTTGTGGTGATTTCTTCGAGTCGGACTTCAAAGCGGTTGTGTACAGGTAATCTTCCCCACATTCCTGTGTATGATATATGCTAACAGTTCATTGTCTCCCAGCATATTACCTTACTCTACTTCTAGGTCTTTCGTTGATATCTGCTGCACATATGAACTTCCCAATGGTCTGCCAGGAGATCTAGATGATGCCAATTCGATTTCCAATACATCGAGTCGGGTTCGCGAAATACTCTGCACAGTCTGCAGTCGAAGCGACGCCCAACTTTACCTACATTCCAGAAGATAAGAGCAATTGAGAAAGTATAAGATGGTGGAAAATACGACCTCAGGACAACCGCCAGATCAATCACTCAATCCAGCGATGATCCCGGATCGTGTCCGATGTTTCTCGACTTCCAGATACCCTGAGCTTGCTACGAAAGTACCCGATTTAGTCCTCGATGGTTTACTTGGTAAAGGATGGAGTTATGCAGACTGGCAGCGAGATATTGAAGCTCAACATTATGTCTGGAGTGACGGGCTTAAGAATCGAATTATCAAACGAGAATACTTACGTTTCAAACCCGAGATAGCCTTGCTGTTGCAAGTCCATACCCCAGGAACTCCTCGGTCGACATCGAGGGTTTATTACAACATTCTACGACGACTCAGGGGGAAGACTGGAGAGCGTGCGGAACGGATACGGAATGGGAATCTATTTGGCTCGGACGCAAAGTAAGTTTTCATTCGGCCCTTGTCCATATGCTGTGGTACTGATCTATCAATTTAGCCCTCACACCCTCGAGACCTATGTGAAGAAATGGAGACAAGAAGATCCGTTCTATGGATGCCTGACTCCCATGAATTCGGATTCGCTAGGTGACATTGATCTTTCCCGAGTCCTTGCTCCAGATCCAGGCAGATCGAAAGATTCTCAACAACCCTCCAACAATGCCAGACCTCAATCAAAAGACTCGCGAGAAAGTACCGAGCGGGTCAGACCTGATTCGAAAGATTCACGACGAAAACTTGCGAGGGTCAGACCTGATTATAAGAAGTCCCAATCACCAGTAGAATATCCACCAGAAAGTGCCAAAAGCGATGAAAGTTTAGAGGATGGATATTTTGGTCATAACCTGGCAGCGCTAGACTCAGCCTTCGTATCAAACCCTTTCGCAAAAGAACGAGATTCAACGAACTCGCGGAGCGGATCCACCAGGCCTGTTGTCAAGAGAAAGCAGGGTCTTGATTCTGTCGAAAGTAAACTTCAGCGATGGGTCTCGGATAATTCTACGCGCAGTATGGATCCGTTTGCAGATGTCACGTCACTTCTCGATGAGAATCTGGATCAATGGGAAATCCCAGGCGAGGGAACCAAAGCGGAGGAACATTATCAACAGAGCGCTCATGCTGGCGACAGACAGCGTTTGAATAGTCGATTTGGCGACAGTACCCAAGTTCAAAGACTTCCAAACCGGGGCCGCGTAGCCACAGCACCGTCCCTTCCGGTCACGTCAGTACAGGCGGAGACGCAGTCCCGTGAAGTCATTGAGAAAGCGCTCCGGCATAGAGTACATCAGCTGGAATCTCAATTACGGAAGTTTATGAAGGACTGGGAGATTGAGCGAGATCGTGCTGCAAAGGCACAAAAAGACAAAGACGCCAGTATTTGCAAGCTCGCCCTGAAGCTCAATACGCAAATGGCAAAAGATGAGAAGATTTTCGAACTGGAAGGCACACTTTTCGAGCTCGAGGGCAAACTTAGTGCTTGTGCAAAAAATGAAACCCGGGTTTCGGAGCTTGAGGAGCAATTAAAGGCACAAGGAGACAAAGACGCTAAAATTCTGGATCTGGAGGAGAAACTTCAAACGTTGAAAGCGAAAGATCTCAGGATAGGCGAACTTGAGGAGATAGTCAAAGTTCTCGGGCAAAAGGATGCCCAGATCTCGGAACTCAAGGAAAAGCTAAGAAGGCAAGGAAAAAAAGACGCCCGAATATTCGAGCTCGAGGAGCAATTAGAGGCACAGAAAGAAAGGGATGCTACAATTTTCGAGCTCAAGGAGAAACAGGAAGAAAAAGACGTGAAAATTTCGGAGCTTGAGGAGAGATTGGAGGCGCAGTTGGAGGCGCAACTGGTGGCACAAGAACAAAATGAGATTCAGATTCAAGAGGTGGAAGAACAAAAGGACGCCAAGATTCGCGATCTCGAAGCACAGCTGAGGATGCAGAAAGTAGAGCTTTCCAAGGTTTCGAAACTGGAAGAAAGACTCAAGGAACAGGGAAACAAGGACACCATGATATTCATGCTCGAGGAAAGACTGAGACTGCAAGCAAACAAGGACTCCAAGATCTCTCAACTCGAAGAGAAACTCAAATTTCTTGAGCTTTCAAACCAACAGCTCCTTCTTCTCGAGGCATCGACGAGGAAATCCCAGATCCAAAAGGCGACTATTCACATTGATACCACGGTATCGGAAGCCCAGGTCGAGAACAGTCCGCGTCGCCGGAGGTTCACTACCGAGACATCGAAGTCGCTGCTCTTACGGTCTGGTAGTGTCGCGAGCACTATTGGCAGGTCATCAAATAGAAATGAGTCTATAAAGACCCCGACATCACGTAACTTTACCGACAATGGACGAGAGTCGGGTAGCCCAATCCTGAATGTTCGAATCCGGAGCGGAATAACCGGGGGATCTTTGCATCCAGCATTGGCCGATGTCAACAACGCACTTTCACGAAAGGAGATGCGTGAGGTAGCTCCGCTTATGAGGAAGACATCTAGGCGGCATTGGCCTGAAGTCAAGATCGATACAAGAAAGAGATTTTCCAATGATTCGGGATATGGCTCTCCGGAGCCAGAGACTCCGAGGACATCTGTCAGTGTGGCTTAAAGGATTGGGGTACGGGATGCGGATTTGCGAGATTCAAAGAGATGAAATGACGAACAAAATTCCGGGTTAATCATTGGGTAGTGGTGTTGTGTTGGACGAGTTAGACTTTACACGAGTATAACTAGCAGGGCATGCGGCCTTGCAGTAACATTCACTTCTGTACAATAATAGGAATGATTTGGATCCAATTTATGATGTGTACATATGACAAAATGAGAGACCTTGTTTGACTTAATTATGAACGGACTATGTATCAACAACTCAACAATTGAATGATCTTTTCATGCTCTTTTTCTTCTGCAAGATCCAATGCGGTGTCCCCAAACTTGTTCATTGCATCAATGTCCGCACCATTTTCTATCAGAACTTTCACAACTTTTTCATGTCCATTGACCGATGCTAGCATTAATGGTGTGTCCTCGTTTGGTCCGGTCTTGATATTTAGATCGCCGCCATTTCGTATGAGATCTCGAACCACAAGGTTATGACCATACTTTGCAGCCAGTGGTAATGGTAGTCGTCCACTCTCATCTGATATATCTTGCCGAGCGCCTTTGCGGATTAAGAGCTGGGCCGTTTTCATTTGGTCTTTGAAGATTGCTTGCAGTAAGGGAGTTGCACCTTTGCGGGATCCTTCCTCTGTGACTGCATTGATATCTGCCCCTGCTTGTAGCAAGCTGAGAACCGCCTCCCTCTCTCCCATTGCACCCGCGAGACAAATACCCCTTGCCAACCATGCATTACGAGCTGCGGCGTTTGATATTTTCGCCCTCAACAAGAGGGGGAGAGATGCTGGAGTCTTGGATTCAATGGCAAGAGTCAAAGCATCCCTTCGATGGCATTCTCTTGTGGGATCTGCACCACGATCTAAGAGCAAGCGGATCATATCCACGCGACCGTATAGCGCGGCTCCATGAAGTGGACTATCCGACATACTAGGATGATCGGGATTTGCTCCCTTGCTAAAGAGGAACACTGCTATTTCTTTACCCCTGACTGTGTCTTCTAGTATTGCCGCATGATATAGAGCGTCCCCATCTTTTTCGTTCGGGTCTACCTTTCCGTCCGTACAAAGAGTCTTCACGGTTTCAATGTGACCGTTGTGTGTGGCGTTGATAAGCGCTTTGCTCCCCTGCGAGTGATCTTCAAGGAGGGCCCCTTTCGCTATAAGAAACCTGACCATTTCAGTATGTCCACCTTTGGCCGCACACTCCATGGGCGTCTCGTCAAACTGATTTTTGGCGTTCACTGTAACTTCACGTCGATTTAAGATCGTTTGTACGACATCGACATGCCCATTTGTTGCCGCGGTGTTGAAAGCAGCTTGATTCTCCATTGGACTAGTCATAAACCCCGAGGCATCTTCGTTATCCAGGATAAGATCACATATTGATTGATGGCCTTCACTTGCTGCCCAGTACAGTGCGTTGTCTGTTTTGCAAGGTATATTAGGGTTTGCACCTTGTTCGAGGAGGAATTTAACCGTATTTTCAAGCCCAAATAGTACAGCTCGATGCAGGCAAGGCCATTTATCCCATATTAGTGAGTTTACTTCGGCGCCTTGGAAAACCGCGTTCATTATTCCGTCTTCGTTCTTTCTCTGGACCTCGGCGATTAACTGAGAGTTGAGTTGGCTTTGCTCATCTGAGGTGAGAAATTTCTGGACAAGTACCACGTCACCCAAACCATCTTTTGCTTGTTCCCTTGTGACAAGTAATATCCCACCATGTCCGCGGGATGGTAGCAGTTCCATAATTTCATTGTAAACAGCAGCCGGCTCGTAGTTATCAAGGACCAAGAGCCATGGGTGCCACAAGTCATTGAGAAAGCTCGTAACAAACCCGATCTTCGCGCTTCTAGATCCACCAGTCGCTCGCCTGATGGTTGCATAGATGCCCTCCAATCCAAAATACAAATTCTCTAAAGACGACGCGTCAAGCCAGAATATACTCCGGAACTGGCCCAACGAATGAGCTTGATAGCAGTATTCAACAGCAAGTTGTGTCTTGCCAACACCTTTGTTTCCGACAAGGCGAAGGATAATTGGGGTTTTGGATTGGGACCTCGTAGCTTGATAAAAACCGCTCTCTAGCTCTCCCATTAACTTTGATCGTTCAACGAATGGCGACACACGTTTCTCCCGAACATCAAAAAAAGTATCCTCAAGCAGTGGAAGAGGGGCGTCTGCCGAATCAACAACATGATGCAATATCAACACGGACATATATGTGTGCAAATTCCTTTCAATTGCTGCTGCCTTTTCATCGTACTTCAGACTCTTGAAGACTTTCTTGATCTTGACTTTGAACGAGTCGCCAGGAGCGCGCGATACTTCATTCACCATGGCCTCTACTTGCACGATCTGCGCAGTGCATCCTGAGACAACTCCTCGGAGAATACATTTGGTGTCGAAATCGAGCTTTTGAATCTGAGTATCCGATTTTATTTTATTCAGAGAATTGAGGAGAAGCGGTAGCTGCGTGCATATCGCTTGTAGTGAGCGGGGACATTCGCCTGGGTTCTTGGATTCAAATTCTTCGAGACGCTTGGCGACTTTGAAGCCGAAATCAATAAATTGAACAATGGCGGAAGCAAGTCCAATGGCTGTGAGGGCATCCATTCTCGGGTCAATAATTGATGCAATTGCATCTGTTCATTTCCTCGTTTGTATCAAGATGATTTTGCGTTCTTGGTTTTGGCGAAATCGGGCTGGTGGGGTGGCAGCCACGTGATATCCAGCATCTTTTTGTTTTTCGTTCCAGCCACTTTCAATTAAACTTGCGATTAGAATTTCTAGTAAACTTGTAAGCTTCAACCTCAAAATTTCGCCGGCATGCTCTCTTTCCTTAGACTTATGATTTTCTACAACAGTTTTCCACCCTTGGTGAAGGCTTAGACAAGCAAGTCGTCAGAGGTCTATTGAGACTAGGAGTTAGATATAAATGTTAAATTTAGTCATCTATATTTCTTCGAGATTTCCCAGATGCAAAATAAAACCATGACGTCTGGGCTCAAGAGAAGACGAGCAGAGTAGTAAAGAGCTGCGACATTCCTTCGCTCTGACATAGGAAGTATTCGGCAAATGAAAATAAATTCCACAAATCGGGTGAGCCAATAAATATCTCGACTGTGGACGTGGGATTTACCTAGCTCTCGATCTTGAATAGCAGATTTGGGGTCATATATATCTTCTTTTGGTAAGGGGTGTTGTTTAGGTCCCACCTCTAGCAATGAACAAGATTCACGCCTACCAAATTGTCGCGATCCCGAATTTGATATAGACTGGTCCCGCACTAATCAAAATCGCCCCCAAATTTCCAACATTCCTATATTTTATATATAAAGAAACATTTACAAATCTAAGAGGAATATTTTAGTCGACAAGAAATAAATTTCCAGCTTAGCTTATACCTATAGGCTTTATTAGAAACCGAAGATGCCTCCAACAACCTCGACATCCAGTGAGACTTGTAGAGTCTCGCAATCAGGTAGCTAGTCTCTCAATTGATTCTTCGAAGTCCTATACTGACATTATAGATACCACGAGACACCTCGAATATAACATTACTGATCAGCTTAATGATCTTGACATTGAAAGCAACGACGAATGCCCAGGTTGTAAGTCTGCTGACAAAAACGCTGGTGTCGACGATAAATGTACCGATTCCACTAATGATGAGGGATATGAGTCGAGTATCGGAGCCTCGAAGAAAATCGGCAAAGGACTAACAGCTGGCCTGGGCTCACCAAGCTGGAGAGCGATTCTGTCAGCGCCGACCTCCACCTTCTCTTTCCGGCACGAAATATGGTCACCTCCCAAGGTCCAGCATTTCTCTAGAAACTTTGTAGTCTATGCAACAAGGGGGACCGCTGAAGTAGGCACCGCAGGTGCTCGGTACATCGATCGCAGTCTCGTCACCAAGCGCAATTTCTATAGCAGTATAGCTTGTCTCAACTCCTGTAACTCGGACGGTTTGGCGTTTGCTTTGCAGTTGTTTTGCTCAAAAGGAACGCTTTATCATAAACACAAGAGTGTCGGGCCTTGGGGCCATGAGTTAGAGACAGGGGGGATTTTAATTCTTCAGTACTTGTATGTTGAGAAAGAACACCGACGGAAGGGTCTTGCAAGCGAAATGCTAAGAGAGATCCACGCCAAGGCGAGACAGAGAATTAAGAAGACAAAAAAGGCGAATGTTAAATTCGTGGTGGTATTCCCGGCTGTCATAAAGGAGGGGTTTGAATCGGAGTTAAAGAGGAAGACAGAGGAGGAGGCGGCGGAAACTGAGAAGGAAGCGTATTGTATGGCGCTGAAGTTCTATCGATCTCAGGGATTCAGAAGAATTGGGCTTTCCAAATGGTTTGGCCTTGCACTGGATCCTGAGCATAAATCCCACCAGGTTCCTATAGAGGATGATCTTGATCCGTCCTGCAATTAGTGCATTGCAACAAAATTAGATGCTAGAGTGCATGCAGATGCCAGTACAAGAATACAATATACTCAGGACTTGCCTATATTGAAGCATTCTTTACCCCAGCGCCAGGAAAAGATCTCGCGGGTTAGATGGAAGGAATTCTATGCTAGTGAATGGTGATCCTGCCTCGTAATTTTGGTATCTGCAACATCTTATTTGGCGAGCCTTGCCATCAGACTGGGCAAGAGCTAAAAATTAACCCGCTCGGCAAGACTTTGATCCTTCAACACAAAAAGAAGTGGACGATATGCAGAATACAACAGATTAAAGTACAAATGTTCTGGAGCGTTCCAAGAATGACCTCATGAATTTTCTCCAGAAACGAATTGGATTATATTGACAGCAAAAATTCTTGTTTGTTCCCAAGCTCAGGTCAGTAAGCCGAGACAAGTTAGGATCATATATATCTAGATGGCCTCCTCATAAACCTAGCATCAAGATTGGAAAATTTCAATGAAACAAACTTACGAAGAACGAGCTATGCAGTTCCCCCACCTCTTGAATATCTTGGATTTGTAATGTTGCTTAAAAGCCACTACACCCTTTATATACTAGGGGTATAATTAGTCATTAGACGCTTCATCCTATTACCTCTAGGAAATCTAATCCGCTAATTAAAGAAAGTTGATTAATATGTAGGCGTTATTAATGTCATCTGCACCGTTCAGTTTTGGAAGTCTTCTAAGGCTATGTGTAAATTCCCACTTTTATCCAGGTTATTAGAATAATAAAGTCAGGGAAGCTGTGTTTGTATTTAAACTCCTCAGCACCTCCTGCTGGCTTAAGAATGGTAGTTGGAAAGCCAACGATTCAATAAGCTTCGCCTGCTTGCTACCGAGAAGCCACTGTTACTAGAACTTTCAGCACCCTCAACTCATGGAATTTTATACAACATGCCACTAAACACGTATTTCCAACAGCGGCCGACTCTCCAAACTTTAATTATCTGCCCTTAATGGCTTGTCTTAGACTTCGAGCAGAACCATTCCACTACTGGAATTTGCCCGGGCGCGAATGGCGAGATCTGCTGCTTCACCGTAACCGGAGATTGGGCCTGCAACAATTGTATCTGATAGATTGTAGGAAAATGAAAACACTGCGGGATTCTGATAGTGCCTTATAATTTTCAGTCGTTATTACGAATAATGGTTGGCCGAGCGAGGCCGGTTTAGATTACATTGTGATGAGTTGCTCATCTTACGCCTTTTATGGGGATGGTGTGCTGAATTGCGACTGGACATGTCAGCATGCTTTCCCCTGCTAAGTGATGACTGTAATTTGAGACCAGAAATCTTGGAGCGTTAATGTTGTCGATCAAGGAGATTTAGGGAAAGCGTCTATTGATAGTCGTCTAGTAGTTTAACTAGGCATCAATAGAGATGTTTATGGTACTATAGCTAGAAGAATGAAATAGGCTCCAAGTAATGAAAGCATTGAAATGAAGTCCATTTAACGTCATGGGCATAAGGTAAACAACCCTTAAGGCCTTGAGTTGGGGTTAAGCAGCCCACGTTCCTAAACTCCAGTTAAGAAGTGGCAAAGAAGGCATGGTCATAGGAAGAGCAAAGAGTCCTACACTCTATATAAAGAGTGTTTCGCCTTAACCCTTGTTGAGCAGTCCTAGTCACTGAGCCCTAATTAAGATTAGGGTAGTAATGCCAGATATGGCGGAGGGAGGTTCAGTATAATCACATGTGTACTGTAAGTGTCGTTACGTTTAGTACTAGTTACTTAGTAGGGCGATGCTACCGAAAGAATTTAAGTGCTCAGGTATGAAGACTGAACACTCTTCCCTCTGACTAGTTCTGAACCGTTTCAAGTATACTCGTTTTAACCCTATTAGCTCTCCAGAGACTGTAACAAAAGACGATGGATTTATACACGCCTAGATAAAGGCCAGAGGAATGAACTATATTATATGACTATTCTTTTAATAATGATTTGTAGCTTTAATACTACAAAGGTGTATAGTCCTTTCTAAAGAATAGTTTTAGAGTTAGGAGCTTCAATTCGATGCTATTTAACGTTTATTTCTTTCAAGGCTACATTAAGGTCGCTAGCTAAGATTCCGATGAAATCTGCGTTCTAAATCTATAACCAAAAAATCCGCTATATTACAAAATCCTAACTTCTGCCCATTTCCCGTAGCTTCTGTTCCTCCACTACCTTTGTCCTAAACATAGCGTCATTATTAAGTCTATTATATATTAATAGAAGTAGTAGCAATCTAGGACGAGTCTGGTCTATATTAAAAATCTGTCACACACAAAAGACAGTAAAGTAAAACAGCAGAGACATTATGGATACACGACTATTAAAGCCGAAGCATAATTCAGAAGTAGAAGGTTAAGTACGAAGTAAGAACGAGAATAATACTGAGACTAATCTCTGCCGTCTCTCCACCACAGAAACCCAACAACCTTATATAGAGACGCAATTTCCTTCCCCAGATGCTCTTAAAGTTCGGGAGTTCATGTCCGACTAAGTCTCATATAGCTTCCGCAGGACTTCTGCTAGAGTACCGCTCCGTGATTTCCGTAATCTCTTTCTATAGCCCGGGTTCGACTTCTCCCGTGGCTGTTCTTGGTTAATGATATATTGATATATTAGTTATGGATATTAGAAGTAAAAGTGAGAATATTGACTTAGATAACATTCTGAACTAAGTTATTACTAGCCTTTTCATCGGCTCTTTAGGACAAGGAGATTATTGGTTATATTAGTAACAAATCCAAAGCTCCCTATAAGCCATTTGAATTAGGTATAAAATAGAGCTCAAAAAGAAGTACATATTATATCGACAAGCTCAGGTCAGAAATGCCACTTCTCAGATCCAAAGGCGGAAATGGAAAATACAATGTTGAGATTCCAATATCGAACGGCCTATCCTTGATCTACGTTCGAGAATAAGAAGATCAGCTCGTACCGTGTTTTGTTACTAGGTAGTTTGATTGCGATTATAGATGCTAGTGTTTTTGTTGAAACCAAATTGCGTGTAGCTTTAAATGCTAAATTGGCAAATTATAGAATGTATCTAATATTGCAAATACTCCGTCGTCACGTATAGTCTGTCTAACATAGACATGGATCAATGGTAGCTACGAAATGCAGTTCGTCTGAGGCATATCCATAAATTATTAGTATTATTGTCCTGTTCTGGGTCCGATAGAACTATCTACTTGACACGGTGAGTAGAGATTCCTTCATCTTCTCTTATATGTGATGACACTGCCGTTCCACCGGTGTTTTGAGATACATCCCTGTCAGAAGGACATTGGATATCGATAGGAGCACCTCGTGCATGACGTTCGCATTTGGGGTATGAATGATGACTTTATTTATCCCTTTTCCTCTCCGTCACCCAAACAGGCAGCCCATCCTTTGGTTTCGCCGCAGTAAGAAGAATCTGATACGCGCGCCCGCCTAGCTTCTCACAGTGCTTAAACTCCGTTCCCTTTCTCCCTAGTCTCCGATCTAGCTCCCTATACGCCTCCCTAAAGTCGAACCTCCGCACAGTAAGTGCTAGAACAACGCGCAACTCCAACATTGCTAATTCTTGTCCAATACAATCACGTAAGCCTTTTTCAAATGGTCTGTAGGCGTTCTGAGGTATAGGAGGGAATGGTGATTTGTCAGGGAGGAAGCGATGCGGAATGAAGGAATGGGGAGAAGGAAAGGATTCCGGGTCGCGCATGATGATGCTGCTAGCGACCCAGATCATGCAGCCAGCGGTGGGGTAGTGTTTGCCGTCCTTGCCAATTAAGTGCGATCTAAAAGAATAAGCATGTGGAAATTTCGGACGGCGACTAGGGGATTACAGACTCTTTTGGCGCAAGTCTGATGGTGCTTGCAGGAGGGTATAACCTCATGACTTCTCGGATAATAGCAGTGGTCAGCGGAAGTGCGTTTGTAACGGTTGGTTCTTCCTTGAGTCGCTTTGCGGTTTCAGCGAGATCAGGTCCGAGAATGTTTTCATGCTCCGCCCTAACTTCTTCTAGGATCTTGGGGTGGCGAGATAGCTCGTAGAATGCATGCTAATAGCATTGAATCAGTGAATCAAGAAGGCAATATAGATTTCTAGATGACCAAAACTTACTGCGAGAACGGAGGAAGTCGTATCATGGCCGGCAAAGATGAAGCCTTTGGTACTGCCAGGTATTAGCTTACTGAAATTTCAATGGTCACAGAGTGCATTACCTGTCTCGCAACAGATCAAGAAAATCTTTGGTGAGGTGATCCAATTGTTTGCCTCTAGTCTTGAAATGTTTCGCCATAGCAATGTTAAAGAGGGCATGTGACTTTGCAATATTTTCTGGTGAAGCAGCAAGCTCTGCCCATTTCGCTCGCATCAGTTTATTGAGATTGCTATTAGAGACCGCCTCATAATACCTCAATTTCAGAATCCTCCAGAAATTGAGTCGATCAACAGAGAAATTCGACAAATACCGCACAAGTCGACTTGCCTTGATGATACTTGTAACCATTGAATTTGAATTGTTTTGCGAATTGAATTTCAGCCCGAGCAGTGCCTGACCAATAATATCAATGGTCAAAGCTGCGGCAAAAGAGTCGAGACTTCTCACGAAGCCACCGGCTGCAGCGGAAGCAGAGAGACGTGAGGCGAAAATCTCAGTCTCATCTACCATCATGGGGACCATTGAGAAGAGGTTCGTTGGCGAGAAGCCGGGGCTGAACATTGTGCGAAGCACTTTCCAATCAACGCCCTCCTGTAGGACGAGCGCCCTGTGCCCGAGGGCCTGTCCGAAGTCTCTCTTAAAAGCGGGGTGCTTCGGATATGAGGTTATCTGTGTGGCCTGGGCTGCCACTTCCGGAGAGGTAACAATTATCATTGATTCATGTTGGATTGGATAAACGTCAACGTAGAACAAGCCGTACTGGCGAAGATTATATTCGTCTGCGATGTAGTTGAAAAGAACTTGGCCGTGTACATCCCGAGGAAAGTTAGGTGATTCCTTAGCCATAGTTGATATATGGCCGAAGAGAATGCTGTGAGGTACTCCTGGCTGTAATGAGTCCATTAGCTGGCGATACACCGCCAGTCACAAGCGGTTAAAGTTTAGAGCGTACCAGGTTATGCATCAGCATTCGACGCTTACTCAGCCTGTACATAAATGTTACGAGCCATGGGATAAGAACACCAAGAACGGTGTATCTAATAGTAGAAGTGCCATCTCGTATGTTAAGCGTCCATTCGTGGTAAGTAGCTAGAAGCACTACCAGAATCGATAGAGGGAGATAAGTCATCCTCAAATGGACAAGGAACATAAACAGCAGGATAACGAAGCCGTGTTTGAAAGCGAAAGATTGATCGGATGCAAAGACTTGGAATAACTGTTGGATACGGTACTCAGCCGCACCTGTATCTCTATGGGAGAAGTTCATGGAGAATAAGAGGCCTTGAATGTCTCTACCACAAATAGCGATAATGAAGAGAGATGATGAAAATGGATGCGATCAGACTTCGAGCCTAGCTTTTCATATGCAGACGATTTCACCGACTGTGCTATGCAGTTGGACTGTGCCGTACGGAGGTTATACCGGTTTGGTCCTACCTCCAATCAATATGGTTTATCTACCAGCCACGGGCCCACCGTGACAATCAATAATAGTAGACGGATGATAATCACTATGAGTGAAAGTGGTGCAACAAAATTTCTGGTTTGTGCCCGTATCTAAAGTATTGGACTCCTTTTCGCAGCTCGCGCTACATTCGCAGTCATTTTGAATAAATACTCAATCCTGGAAATCTGCCTCCTTAGTTGCAGTTGAAGGTATTGACTCGAAATGATGATTTTCAAGGGCTTGATGGATAACGAGTTCTCGTTAGAGGCATGGACTATAGTAATATCGTGTTCATTCGTGATTCTTTGTTTCTTCGGGCTGTGTAAGGGTTCGCAAGCAACGCAAGGTGGCAAGGAACCACCATCAGTTCCAGAATGGCTTCCTGGGCTGGAAAATGCATACAAATACGTATTCCATAATATGGACTTTCTCAAATACATCAAGTAATATCATCGTCTCAGATATGAGGGAAGGAATTTGCTGATGCAATGCATTAGAAATACTCTGAAGGGAAAGACAATTGTGAAATTTCGAATTGGACCGAGGGGCGTATACTTGATAACAAGAGGTAAAAACGTCCAGTATGCTCTCCGGAATTCAGGAAGCTTGTCTTCGAACGAATTGATCTATATGGCTCTGCAACAACTTAGTGGTACGACGAAGGAGGACGTCACAAAATTCAAAAACGACAAATCTGGGACATCGCACGTTCCGTCTATTAATATGCCCGAGGAGGAGAGAATATGGGCACCGTTCCATCGCATCTTCATGGACAATATATCGAATTCGAAGGCCGTGGATGTGATGACAGCCAAGTTCTGCGAATTGTTCTCCGAGACTCTATCACAGCAATTGCAAGGAAAATGGCAAACGATCAGGGTCTACCAATTCCTCGAGCAACAAATGGCAAGATGCGCGATTACATCGTTCTATGGAAGTTACATTTTAGAGAAATTTCCTGATCTCATCGATGCGATGTGGAAATTTGACTCAAACATCTCTGCACTTCTCTTCAGTGTCCCGCGTTTTCTGTATTCGAAACCCTACGCTGCCCGAGATGGCTTCCATGAGATAGGCGAGAAGTTTTTGAATGCTGCATGGTCGAAATTTAATTGGAATGGTCGTGATATGGATGCGGATTGGGAGCCGATATTTGGCACGAAGTTCTCTCGGACGCATTCGAAGTTCTTTCAAGACAAGGGATTTTCAATGCGATCCCGGAGTGGACTGTTTCTTGGATCCATGTGGGCGTATATCTGCCTTATTCCTTTGCTGTATAAAGGCTACTAATGGGCATTAGATTGAATTCGAATACGATACCTATCACAGGCTGGGCCATTATGGAGATCATCAGTGACAAAGCCCTGTTTCAGGCTATTCGGAATGAAGCATCATCGGCATTCATCAGTGGAGAGCTTGATATCAAAAAGCTCGTTGAGCTCCCATTACTTCAATCAGTCTATTATGAATGTCTTCGAATGCATGCTGCGGTTAACATCACTAGAGTCATTGACGAGGACATGAGCCTGGATGGGTACGCTCTTAAGAAAGGCTATCTCGTGCAGGCGCCGTCGTGGATTTTGCACCACGATGAAAGTATCTGGGGCACGCCAGATCACCCAGCCACTGAATTCTGGGCTATGCGACATCTTAAATATATTGACTCCGGAAATAAGAATACTATCGCTCAATTTTCTCTGGAAGGAAGATCGGGTGGGTTCTTCCCTTTCGGTCAGTAACTCCTAACCTCCCCGATTCGAAGGCGCGTTGCTGAATATTTTTTGATAGGCGGCGGAATTGGCATCTGTCCGGGTAGACATTTCGCAAAACAGGAGATCATGTCAGTGATCGCTCTAATTGTGGTAAACTTCAACATCGAGCTTGAAGAATACACGATGATGGATGGTTCGAGATCCGATCGTAGACCACAGGATAATAAGGGGTACTGTGGAACGGGAGCTATGCCTCCTGATCGCGATATGAAAATCAGGTGGAAGAGACTGGGAGGAAATTAGCTTGGCAAGAATCCAGTATGATCGTATCACCTGCCATTACAAAATATCAAGCGTATCAAGTGCAGCGAGACCAATCGACCAAGTACCTTCGTAAATTTTCAGAGCATCTTGCTGTGGATGCAAAGAAGTGATTAGCTGCATTATCAGTTTAGTGGGTATCTAAGAATATCTTCTAGGATTATATGGTGGCGAGCTCGCTACCGCTAATACGCCTGCCACGCTCTGTACGGGGAAACATTGCCATGCCTTCGGTTGCGATAGATATGTATAGATTTAAAACTGGAGGATTTACTCCACTCTGACAAGGGTTTCTTCTTTGAAATCGGGCTTCTTACTTTTTTTGGACAATATATTGGCAGTTTAATTGGGTTGGATGGTTTCCCATATAGAGATTGTGCATATGGCTTACACTAACACCCCTTGTAAGCACAACTGTGCTACGCCGCTCAGCATGCCGCGACTGGAAGGCATATAGTGGGAGAATAATAAAGTATTATCTAAACTACTATAGAAGAACTACAACTGTGACTTGAGGGGAAACATATAATGTGAGAAAAATACGGTGTTATTCGAACTACTGCAGAAAAACTACATGCTTTAACCCTATATTTTCTACACTTTCGATAACGACTCTGGGTTGTATTACCACCCCTATCTGACTGTCAGCTCACCTCGGCACACTGTGCATTCATGTTGCAGGACTTCCTGCACAGATAACAAGGATGTTGACAAATAGTTATTGCTCGTAAATTTGTCTGGATCACAAATGGTACGGCCGCAAGTGTATACAAGATATTGACCTTAAGCAGACAATTGATCACTCTAGCTGAGTATAGAAGGCGGGGGTGGGCGCGAAATAAAATCTTAATAGAGAGCTAGGAGAATCATATGTTTATACGATCTTGCCTTTAACAGCACCAGAATCCTACCCGTCAAATTATATTTAGTGCAAGTAGGCACTTACGGACCAAAAACAACAAGCCTCCCCTCGTTTGCAGTGTTGGTTTATCACGTGGTAGAAGCAACGAAATATTGCAGTATGACTGTTATGCTGTGGCACAGACTCCAGGGACAGTTGCAAAGACAGCTGGGACGCCGTCCTTACGACGCGTCGTTCAGCTACTGCCCAGTATATTACCTCTCTTCCGGACGGCAATATGCGAGCCACCCAACGCCGCAGCCATACAATGCGACGAAAGATGTTGCTGCGACGACAGATGTCTTAATTATCGGCGCGGGCGGTGCTGGCCTTCTTGCTGCACTTCGCTGTCATCAACACTGTCTCAAACCTCTCCTCATCGAGAAAACAGATAAAATCGGCGGTGCCACAGCATACTCTGGTGGCGCAGTGTGGATTCCGAATAACCACCTTCAGAAAGTCCAAGAAGATGGCGATAGCCCAGCCAAAGCCCTCCAGTATCTAGATAGTCTGATAGGGGATGGGATCGGCCCAGCCTCATCGTCGGAGCGTAGACGGGCATACGTTGAGAACGCGCCACAGATGGCAAGCTTCCTGCACCGTCTAGGATTTCAATGGCGTTTGTCAAAAGGGTATCCAGATTATCACCCTGATTTACCTGGTGGCCGAGAACATGGCCGGAGCATAGAAGGCAACGTGTTCAACCTGCGAGAATTGGGAGACTGGAGACAGTATATCAATCTCAGCCCGACGTATCCGATTCCGCCCTTGTTTGCGTACGAAGCAGGAACGGTTGCACGTGCTGGTGCTTCATTAAGTGCCTTTGCAGCCCTAATAAGAGTTTTGATCCGGTCTGCAGCCCACCGGGGGTTAGGTCGAGAACCAGTCACTCTAGGGCTTTCATTGATTGGTCAACTCTTGGCCCTGAACCGAAAGCATGAAACCACTATTTGGCGAAATAGTCCTCTCGAGTCTCTCTTAAAGAGATCTGATGGTTCTATTGTGGGAGCTATTGTCTGTCAGGATGGCCAGAAGAAAGTGGTGTTGGCAAAACACGGGGTTTTGCTCTGTGCTGGAGGTTTCGCCAAGAACCAAAAAATGCGAGAGGAATATCAAGAGGGACCAATCGACACCAGTTGGTCGTCGGTCCCGCCTAGTGATACTGGAGACGCAATTAAAGCGGGTATTGCAGTCAATGCTGCGACGGCCCTGATGGATGACGCATGGTGGGGTCCTACAATGATAGATCCCATTAAAGGACCTCACTTTGCGCTCTGGGACCGTGCGCGTCCCTTCTCGATCTGCGTGGATGTTGCTGGTCAACGGTTTATGAATGAGGCAGAGTCTTATGTTGATGCCGTGCATCATCAGTATGCGCGTCATAGAACCACGAAGGCCATCCCGGCTTGGATGATTGTGGACTCTAATTTCCGCCAACGGTATCCCCTCCATACAGTCCTTCCTAGAGTCTCGCCTAAGACTGCTATTGAGTCGGGATTCTTATTCATGGGTAATACACTTGACGAATTAGCTCAGCAGATCGGAGTGGACAAAGAAGGACTGTCTAGGACCATCGCTCGATTCAATACTATGGCAATGGCAGGGGTCGATGAGGACTTTGGCAGAGGCTCAACTGCATACCACCGTTTCTTTGGAGATCCAAAGTCACTACCGAACGCGAATCTCGGACCCATCGAACGGCCTCCTTTTTACGCTGTGAGGATCTACCCTGGTGATCTGGGCACTAAAGGCGGCCTGTTGACAGATGAACATGGGCGAGTCCTGAATAGACAACATGAGCCTATCCGCGGTTTGTATGCAAGTGGAAACACAACCGCCTCGATGATGGGCCGCCGTTATGCCGGCGCCGGAGCCACAATTGGCCCAGCCCTGACTTTCGCGTACATTTCTGTCAACCATATAGGTAAAAGAGCTCGAAACTACAATAGAACTGGGCTAGTGTCTGGGTTTGCCCAATATAATCAAACAAGACAACTGCACTTTATTTCGGCGACAAAATCGACTGGGGCTAAACCCTCGCCAAGTACGGGGACTGCTCAGAATATTGTAGCTCAAAACCAGGTGCACAGAAAGAATTATGCTGAATTAAGAAAACGGTTAAATTATCTCGGGTCCACAAACTTCGGAGGGCATCTAGCGACTCCAACGAGACATGGATACCGGTATCTCTCATTCTCTAAATCTTCTCCAGTTAAGCACCGGAAGAATTATGATGTTATTATTGTTGGTTTCGGGGCGGCGGGGGCTTGCGCTGCTATCTCAGCTGCAGAGAGAGGCGCCAGGGTTCTAGTCCTCGACCGAGCCCTTGGAGGTGGTGCATCTGCGATTTCTGGAGGTGTTGTCTACGCTGGAGGCGGCACGAGGCAACAGAGAGAAGCTGGGCATGGTAACGATAGCCCTGAAGACATGTATAGATACCTAGCTCAAGAGATCTGGGGTCCTGGTCAATATGAATACCCCAGTTCCATTCCTGCCCAAGTCACCAGAACCGACAACTACACAACGATACCAGAGCACAGTCCCGTCAGTACAGCTACGTTGAAGGAGTTCTGTGATGGGAGTGTGGCAATGCTTCGCTGGCTGGAAGGACATGGTGCTCGGTTTGAAGGATCACTTTGTCCATATAAGACAGCTTATCCCACCGACGAGCATTATCTGTATTACTCCGGTAATGAACAAGTCTGGCCATATATCCAACACGCAAATCCGTACCCACGTGGTCATCGGACGGTAGCAAAAGGCATGGCATCTGGGGCCGTATTGATGCGTAGCTTGCGCGATGCTGCTGTTAGATTAGGAGTGGGCATCCGCCCTTTTAGTCGAGCCGAGCATCTCTCATTCGATGAGACCAACCAGATTTTTAGGGTACGTTTCCGCACAGTCCATACAAATGATCCAGCATTCATTCGACTCAGTAGATTGAGCCCGTTTCGGACATTGAATAATTTAATGCCATGGCTAGGAAGACGAATTGAGAAGCATTCGAATACTGTTTGGGAACGGGCGGCCACACAAGACAAGGCTTCTGCAACCGCTGTCATACTGGCAGCGGGCGGATTTGTGTACAACTCAGAGATGGTTGCAAAACATCTACATAAATATCAAGGTGTGCGTCCGCTTGGTACTCCTAATGATAATGGCGATGGAATTCGACTAGGGCAATCGGTGGGCGGATCGGTAGTGAACCTGGATAGAATGAGTGCATGGCGATTCATCAGTCCTCCATCACATTTGATACAAGGAATCGTAGTTGATGCGAATGGGCAACGGATTATCAATGAAGATCTATGCGGCGCCACGTTTACCGAAGCACTGATTCACCGTGCAAGTGGGAAAGGGTACCTCATTTTGGATTCAGCGATTTGGGAGAGGGCAAAATTGTCCGTTGAAAATGAGGTGATGGACTCTCTCAAGCTTCCAACATGGTGGTTGTTTGCGTGGGGTCATAAAAAAGCAAATACACTGGAGCAGTTGGCGTCAAACCTTGGGATCTCGGCTTCAGAATTAGCGAAAACCACTGACGCATACAACCAGGGAGTCGCATCTGGCGCAGGAGATCCATATCACAAAGACCCGTCACTCTGCTCCACCATCAATCAGGGACCTTTCTATGCTATTGACGTGTCAATTCGATCAAAAGGCCGGTTTCTAGGGTTCGTCCCTGGGATTACCCTAGGTGGGCTCCAGGTTGATGGCCAGTCAGGCTTGGTCCTGAACCAATCTGGGACGCCAATTTCCGGTCTCTATGCTGCTGGACGTACAGCTGTTGGAATTTGTTCAAATAGTTATGTGAGCGGCTTATCATTAGCTGACTGTGTCTTTTCTGGCAGGCGTGCTGGTAATCATGCTACGATGAACCGAGGAGGAAGGTAGGAAAACATATTTATCTTATTGAAAGATATTATATCAAGTTCTTATAATCATAACGTACATTATAAGCAAAAATTAAAAATAATTTAAAATAATTTAAAGTAAAAAAGTTATAATATAGTATAATATAGTATAATATTTGCATTATAACAAAACTTTGTATAAATTTATTGTATAAAAATTGTTTTTAGTACAAATTAGTAATAAATAAAACAGTTTAATATTTTATTACATAGTTAATAATTTATAAGTAATAATAGAACCCTGGTTGTGATCTTTACCTTATTTTATGTAGGCAAAACCCGTTTATTGCGTGATAGTATGGCTATACTTCCATATAGATTAGTACTTAGATTTAGTTATTCGGGCCCCAATAAGTTTCACTATATCAAATAGAAATGACCAAAAAATAAGGCAGGATAGTGGTGAAGCAGAAGGACCAAGGAAATTAAAGTTAGAGTTATGAAGGACTGTGATTTTGCTTTGATATCTAGATATATGTTGAATATATCTGCTGAGAAACTAAGAAGGAACGCAAAGAATAGTTCTCCAATGTTCAACAGAACAGCGGGCTATAGTACTTCTATGAAGCTCTTTCAAGAATCCCAATAAGTATATAGTGGCAGAGGCTCACCAGCGCGCTCTATACCTGCTTGCCAGAAAAGAGGGCCCATCGTATAATACTCGCCGGACAATCCATCATTGCGAATGCAAACATCATATACTACTACCAGTTGATTGTACAACCACGTATTGCCGAAGCCAATTCCACTGCAAGGAGTCGTGCACATATAAGCCACCGCATCACCCGTTAGGGTTAGGGTTAGGGTTAGGGTTAGGGTTAGGGTTAGGGTTAGGGTTAGGGTTAGGGTTAGGGTTAGGGTTAGGGTTAGGG
>Ga0182030_10007463_pt1 | contig 22808 bp, 12 predicted proteins | sample 812S3MmetaG_FD_121299 | JGI IMG/M metagenome (GOLD analysis project Ga0182030, IMG submission 121299) | Permafrost microbial communities from Stordalen Mire, Sweden - 812S3M metaG (Illumina Assembly) | ecosystem: Environmental > Terrestrial > Soil > Wetlands > Permafrost | place: Sweden...
GGATGGATGGGGCGACTGGGATGGATGGGGCGACTGGGATGGATGGGGCGACTGGGATGGATGGGGCGACTGGGATGGATGGGGCTTATGGGAGGTGTGGGGGAGGGGTTTGAGAGCCGGCACCCCCCCGGCGGGATATCAGGGCGGCCCAGCACCGCCCTACCGGGGAGCCGGGCACCTCCTCTCCCCGGCCCTCTCCTCCCATTGCCCATGGAAGAGAGGGGGAAGGCCCCGCGGTCGCCCGGAAAAGGCGGCAGGGGTGGTGGCCGACGGGGCCGGTCACGCGGATTGGCAATCTGAGAAACAGCCGACTGCCAAGGGGTGGAGCGCGGAACTGAGGGCCAATGGGACTTATGGGAGGTATAGGACAAATGGGACGGATGGGACAAATGGGAGGTATGGGAGTTAGCTGAGGATTTGTTTCAGGGCGGCGACGTGCTCCTCGAATTCGTAGCGGCCTTTCCGGGTCAAGGAAATGCTGGTGCGCGGCTTGCGGTTGACAAACTTTTTCTCAATTTTTACGTAGCCGGACTCCTCAAGGGTTTGGAGGTGCGCGCCCAGATTGCCGTCGGTCAGCTTGAGCAGTTTGCCCAGCGAACTGAAATCAATCACTTGTTTGTCGTCGAGCGCCATCAGGCTGGCCATGACGCGCAGACGAACGGGTTGATGAATGACTGGATTAAGCTGCGCCATAAGCTTGCCTCCAGAATCGGCGGATGTACAGGCCCGCCACAATCAACGAACCGCCCCCCACGATCGCCATCCACAGACAGAACCAGGCGGGCAGGGCAAAATACCCGGCGGCCGTCAGCACGGTGACCGTCGCCCCCAGCCAGATGAAAAAGCGGCCCAGCCATAATCCGACGACCACATAGCCAAACATGGCGACCGTGGCAAAGAAAGCCCCGCTTTGTGGGCCGGCCATCGCGTCAAAGTGAGTCAACGACTGACCCGGACGGTTGTCCGAGTGGAGCAAGAAAAACCAAAACCCGGCGTAAGTCAATAAGACCAGCCAGAACAGCCCGAGGCGCGCGCCATTGGGCGAGTTCGCGTTCCGCGGTGACCTCCCGCAACCCAGCCAGCTCGCCAGCATGCCGACCACGACCAGGCAGAGCCAGAAGGTTTGCGCAAATTTTGGCGCGAATTGAGAGCACGTATATCCCAGCACCCAGATGACCCCCCAGAGGATCAGCCGGGTGCTGGTGGCTCCCTGACCGATGGCCCGGCGGGTTTGAGTGATGGCAGCCTCGATTTGACCGAGGGACTCATTGGCTTCTTGTTTTGAGACGTTCATATATTTAAGAGTACTCTGTAACACAGAGTACTCTACACTGTTTCGACGGCGTGTCAACGTCTTTGGTTAAACTATTTTCTGGCCTGGCTGAACGTCGGTTGCGGAGCCCTCTCGAGGACGTGTTGCCCAAAGACAAAAACGGAAAGAACAGCGCGCATTCCATCGGTCGGGCACACGAAAAACCCAGCATTTATATCGGTTTCCACGTTGTTGTGCCCGAGGACCCTCCTTCGCTGAAGCTACGGCGGGCAGGCGGGCACGCTCCGGGACTTGGGCAACACGCCCTCGACGAGGATTGACTGAGTTCCAGGTTGAAAGTGGATGGGCCGAATGTGCCACCGCCAGGGAACCGACGAGCGGCGCAAGAGAGATGACCGGTCACCGCACGGCACGCGGATTGCCAATCTGGGACAGGTGGAAGGCAATAATGGGGCGGCGCGGCAGCACCGCCCCACCGGGGAGGGCGGCCGGAACTGAGGGCCAATGGGACAAAGGGGAAGTATGGGAGTTATGGGATGGATGGAACTGATGGGACGAATGGGACGAATGGGACGGATGGGGCTTATGGGAGGTATGGGGGAGGGGTTTGAGAGCCGGCGGCGGGGGCCCAGCCTTCGCTGAAGCTTCGGCGGGCGACTCGTCTGACTCGTCGGGGTCTGGGGCGGGGGCCAACTGGCGGCGGGACGCCGCGTTCTACGGCAGGCGGGACGCCCGCCGCTACAGGGCTGGCGGGATATCAGGGGGGCGCGGCAACACCGCCCTACCGGGGGCTGAAGTTCCACACTTTTCCCATTCAAATCCGGCGGCGGAACGGCCATACTTGCCGACCAATGGCGATTGAATTGACGGAAGCGCTTCTCAGCCAGGCGGCGGGGTGGGATGTGATGAAAGCGGCGCGGGCTTACCTCGAACAGGGCCAGGTGCTCAGTTCGTTCTGGGAGCCGCCGCTGTTGCGCGGGGTGGTGCGGACGGGGGAGTCGTCTTATCGCGCCTCGCTGGTCATCAAGTCGCCCGTGGACATTGACAATCTCTGCTCCTGCGCGGACGCCCGGCGCTGGGGCAAGATTTGCGCCCACAGCGTGGCGGTGGGTTTGCACTGCCTCCGGGCGCGGCAACCGCTCACCGCGCCCGCCGCCACGGCCCCGGTCCGGCCGGCGGCCAGGGCCGCCGCGCCCGCGCCGGTCCGCAAAGTTTCGGCGCTGCTCCGCGATCCCGCCGGCGAACCGGCGGAACTGCACCTCATCCTGCCGGGGAACTTTGAGCCGGCGGCCGCGCGCGGCAAGATCATGCTGGTGCTGGAGGCGGAATGGGACGGCGGGCGCTGCCCGCTGAACGCGCTGCCCAAGGGCCGCGCCTTCGCCTTTGCCGCGCCGGACCTGAAGCTGATCGAACAATTGGAGGTGCTGACCCAGGGCGAAACCCCCGCCGTGCTGCAACTGGAGGTTCCGGCGTTTGCCGCGCTGCTGCCCACGCTGACCGGACATCCCCATGTCACGTTGGGCAAGTCCCGGGCGGTCACCGTCTCCGCCGCGCCCTGGCAGCCCGCCCTGTGCGCCACGCTCGAGCCCGACGGCGAAATCACGCTGGCGCTCAAGAGCAACGAGGCGCTGCCGTTGATGGTGGGCGACTGGGTGTGGCAGGACTGCCGGTTGTCGCCCCTGTCCCTGCCGGCGGCGCTGAAGGCGGTCTTGCAAAAACCGGTGCGGCTGACGCGGGCGCAGGTGCCGCAATTCCTCGGCCAGCAATGGGAGCAGTTGTCGGCGGCCGGGAACGTGGAGGCCAATTTCAAGCTGGAAGAGTTCACGCTGGAGCCGCAGTCACCGCGGTTGCTGCTGCATCTCAAGGGCGGTTCCATGTCGCTCACCGCCCTGCTGCAATGCGCCTACGGCGCGCGCATTCTCACCTTGGGAGTTTCCGATGCCACCGAAAGCGTGTGGCTGCCGGACCCCGCCGCGCCCACACGGTATTCCACGCGCGACCTCGGGGCGGAACGCGCGGCGCTGGCCCGCCTGCAGCGGCACGGTTTCGCCGGACCGGACCGCCAAGGGCGGCTGCAATTGAACGGCCAGAGCGGCGTGCTCAATTTCTTCGCGCGCGATTTTTTCAAGCTCCAGCGCGAATGGACCGTCACGATGGAGGAGCAACTAGAACACCGTACCCTGCCGGGGATTGAACGGATTGAACCCCGGTTTAACATCACGTCGTCCGGCGTGGAATGGTTCAACCTGGGCGTGGTGTTCACCACCCCGGGCGGGACGACCTTTTCGCCGGCGGAGATTCAGCGCCTGTTGTTGTCAGGGCAAAGCCATGCGCGGCTGCCCAACGGCAAGCTGGCGGTCATTGACACGGAGGCGGTGGGGGAATTGACGGAGGTGCTGAGGGATTGCACGCCGCAACAGGACGGCCGGGGCTACCGCATCGGCCACGCCCAGGCGGGGTTTCTGGACGCCACGCTGAAGCAGCACGAAGGCTGGCGGGTGCAGGCGCCGCCGGCCTGGCGCGAGCGTGTCGCCCGGCAGTCCGGCGAGGCGAAGCTGGAATGTCCGCCGCTGGGCGAACTGGAGACGGTGCTGCGCCCCTACCAGAAACACGGCGTGGCCTGGCTGCACTTCCTGCGCGCCAACCATTTTGGGGGCATTCTCGCGGACGAAATGGGCCTGGGCAAAACCCTCGAGACGCTGGCCTTCATCCAATCGTTGCGCATCCCGGTGGTCGGGTCCGTGACCGGCAGCGCATCCTCTGGCGGAGACGCGGCAAATGCGGCTTCCTCCGCCTCCGGCGCACCACCGGTCTTGATCGTCTGCCCGACGAGTCTGGTCTTCAACTGGGAGGCGGAGGCGAAAAAATTCACGCCCGGCCTCAAGGTGCTGGCCCTGCACGGACCGGACCGCCACGCGCGTTTCGAGGAAATTCCGCAGCATGACCTCATCGTGACGAGCTACGCCCTCATCCGCCGCGATGCGGACCGTTACCGGGCCCTGGAGTTTGACCTGCTGGTGCTGGACGAGGCGCAGCACATCAAGAACCGGCAGACGTTGAACGCGCAGGCGGTCAAGGCCGTCCGGGCCCGCCAGCGGCTGGTGCTCACCGGCACGCCGATGGAGAACTCGGTGCTGGATCTGTGGTCCATCTTTGATTTTCTCATGCCCGGCTATCTGGGCACGGCGTCGGATTTTCGCGAGCGCTACGAGCTGCCCATCGCCAAGGAAAAGAGCGCGGCGGCCCAAGCGCGGCTGGCGCGGCGGCTGCGGCCCTTCCTGTTGCGCCGGCTCAAGAAAGAGGTCGCCGCCGACCTGCCGGCCAAGCTGGAACAGGTTTCCTTTTGCGAACTGACGGCGGAGCAGCGCGGCGTCTATCAGCAGGTGATCGAGGCCGGCCGCCAGGAGGTGCTGGCGGCGGTGGGCGAACAGGGCCTGGCCAAGAGCCGGATGCTGGTGCTTACCGTGCTGCTGCGGCTGCGCCAGACCTGCTGCGACCTGCGCCTGCTCAAGCCCGACGGCGTGAACCCCGCCACCGCCTCCGGCAAGCTGGACTTGTTCAGCGAACTGCTGGAGGAGGTCATGGACGGCGGGCACCGCGTGCTGGTGTTCAGCCAGTTTGTCGGGATGCTGGCCCTGCTGAAGGAACGGCTGACGGCGGAGGGCGTGGCCTTTTGTTACCTGGACGGCAGCACGACCAACCGCGGGGCGGTGGTGGAACAATTTCAGTCGAACGCGGACATTCCGGTCTTCCTCATCAGCCTGAAGGCCGGCGGCACGGGTTTGAACCTCACCGGCGCGGACACGGTCATCCACTTCGACCCCTGGTGGAACCCGGCGGTGGAGGACCAGGCCACGGACCGCGCCCACCGCATCGGCCAGACCCGCGTGGTGACCAGCTACAAGCTCATCACCCGCGACACCGTGGAGGAAAAAATCCTGACCTTGCAAAACCGCAAACGGGAGATCATCCAGGCGACCATCGGCGGCGAGGCGGAATTTGCCGCGACCCTGAACTGGGCGGAAATCCAGGAATTATTGGCGTAGGCAGGGCAGGGGGCCGGTGTCCAGAATCACCGGGCGGCCGCCGGCCATTCATCGGTCGCCAGCGGTTCCACCGGATCATATCCAATTTTGATGTTGCCCAGCACCGGGTGTGCCTTGGTCCGACCAGCTCTCGGATGCGGCACCAGGTCGGCCACCGGCCGACCGTTGCGGCAGATGACCACCGATTGGCCGTCCCTCTCCAGCGCCGCCAGCAGGCTGGAAAGATTGGTTTTCGCCTCATACACGTTCACCCTTTTCATGCCGGCAGCTTAGCCCATTTAGCCAGTCTTTTCAACGACGGAGCTGGGAACAGGTGCATGACTTTTGAAAACATTTGCCGGACAGTTTTTGAAACTGCCGCCGGCAAATAATTGGGTATGGTCCCCGCCAGCTCCTTCCGATAGCATAACCAACAAATGGTTCAAACAAACCCCGGGTGGCGGCGCGGCCAGGAAAGAGAGCGATGGCTCGTGGTCGTTTCTTGCATATTCCTCCTATTGGTCCTGGTGGTGGGCGCGGGGTTCATCAGCGAAAAAGTCCGCAGTAAAAACGATCACGCGGAGGTTCAAAAGCGGCTGGCGGCCATGCGCGCCGCCGGCCTGCCCATGACCTCACAAGATGTGGCGAAGCTTTACCCGGACCCGCCGCCGGACAAGGACGGTTTATCGGGCCGGTTCAGCCCAGCCACTTCGTAGCTGGCTAATTTCCTGGGTCGCTGCGCGACAGGGGATTTGAAAACGCGCTTGGACGCGGGGGCGAGAAGGGTGTGGGCTCTCCCGAGGCGCCTTTACGCCATCGCCCGCGCTATGGCGTTCCACCAGGTGTCGTGCAGGCCCGCCACCGGGGTCTTGAACTCGCCCGCCGGTGTCTTGAGGACCAATTCCTGGCCGCCCACTTTTCCGATGGCTGCGGCCGGCACGCCCATCAGCTTGGCGCGTTCCACCACCTTGAAGGCGTCCCGGGGCGCGCAGGTGATCACCACCCGGCTCTGGGTCTCGCCAAACAGCAAGGCGTCCAGCCGGAGGTCTTTGTACGCCGAAAAATCCACCTGGGCGCCGATCAGGCGCGGGGTTTCGCGGGCAATCAACTGGCTGATGCAGCCTTCCGCCAGACATACCGCCAGCCCGCCATCGCTGCAATCATGCGCGCTCTTCACCAGCCCGCTCTGGATCAGGCCGAGCAGCGTGGTGTGCAGCGTCCGGGCCGTTTCCAGGTCGCACCGGGGCGGCGAACCGTTCTTGGTGGCGTGCACCACCTGCAAATACGCGCTCCCGCCCAAACCCAGCAGCGGGTCGCTGGCATCCACGAGGTCGCCGAGCAAGATGATGGCGTCGCCCTCGTCCTTGAACCACTGGGTGGTCACGTATTCCGGGCGTTCCACCAGGCCCACGACCGCCACGGTGGGCGTGGGGTCAATCGGCCCGTCGGGGTTCTGATTGTAAAGCGAGCAATTCCCGCCGGTGACCGGCGCGTTGAAGGCCCGGCAGCCGTCCGCCAGCCCGCGCACGCTTTCCCGCATCTGCCAGAACAGTTCCGGATTGTGGGGATTGGCCATGTTCAAATTATCCGTCGCCCCCAGCGGCACGGCGCCCGAGCAGGCCAGGTTGCGGCACGCCTCCGCCACGGCCGCCTTGCCCCCCTCGTACGGGTCCAGATACACATACACACCGTTGCAATCGACCGTGAGCGCCACGAGTTTTTCCGGGACGGGCGCGCCGTTCGTGCCCTCCGGGAGCGAATCGGCCTTGAGGCGGATGACGGCGGCGTCGCTGCCGGGGCAGACCACCGAGCCGTCGCGCACCATGTGATCGTACTGCCGATAGACCCAGTTCTTGGACGCAATGCTGGGCCACGCCAGCAATTGTTGCAGAACGGCAACGGGGTCATGGGTGTCGGCGATGCCGTCCAAGCGGAACGCGCGGACGGCCTGCAAATACGCCGGCTCCCGCGAGTCGCGCTGGTACACCGGCGATTCATCGGCGATTTTCCTGGCCGGAATGTCCGCCACCACGCGACCGCCGTGCTTGACCACCATACGACCGGTGTCGGTCACCACGCCCACTTCCGACCACGGCAGATCCCACTTGTCAAAAATGCGTTTGACTTCCTCCTCGCGCCCCTTGTGGACGATGATGAGCATCCGCTCCTGCGATTCAGAGAGCATGATCTCGTAGCTGCTCATGTTCGGCCCGCGCTGCGGGACCTGGTCCAGCTCGATCTCAATGCCCGTGCCCGCGCGCGCGGCGGTTTCGCAGGTGGAACAGGTCAGGCCGGCCGCGCCCATGTCCTGGATGCCCGCCACCGCGCCGGTCGCCAGCAATTCCAGGCAGGCCTCGCACACGAGCTTTTCCATGAACGGATCGCCCACCTGCACCGCCCCGCGCTGCTGCTGCGCGGATTCATCCGTCAAATCCTGCGAGGCAAACGCCGCGCCGGCCAGACCGTCCCGCCCCGTGGCCGGCCCGACATAAAACACCGGGTTGCCGATCCCCTTGGCCGCGCCGCGCGCGATCTGGTCGTGGCGCAACACCCCCAGACAGAAGGCGTTCACCAACGGATTGCCCGCGTAGCTCTTGTCAAAATACACCTCGCCCGCAATGGTGGGGATGCCGAAGCAGTTGCCGTAATGCGCGATGCCGCTCACCACGCCGCTGAACAGCCGCCGCACGTCGGGGTTGGACAATTCGCCGAAGCGCAGCGAATTCAGCGCGCACACCGGGCGCGCGCCCATCGTGAAAATGTCGCGGATGATGCCGCCCACGCCCGTGGCCGCGCCCTGGAACGGCTCGACCGCGCTGGGATGGTTGTGCGACTCGATCTTGAAGGCAATGGCCAGGCCGTCCCCGATGTCAATGATGCCGGCGTTCTCCTCGCCCGCGCCCACCAGGATGGCGGGCGACTTGGTGGGGAAGGTTTTGAGCAGCGGCCGCGTGTTTTTGTAGCTGCAATGCTCGCTCCACATGACGGAGAAGATGCCCAGTTCGGTGTAGCTCGGCTCGCGTCCGCCCAGGATTTCTTTGGCATGGGCGTATTCGTCCGGCGTGAGGTTGTGTTTGGCAACCAGTTCAGGGGTGATGGTCGGTTCGGTCATTTCAAGTCGGGGGCAGGATACCGATTAACGTTTTCAGATGCAAATCTTGTCTGGGCACGTGTCGTGTGCGATCAAGGCTACGGGCTTTGGGCGGGAATGGGACGAATGGGCAAAATGGGAGGAATGGGTTGAAAGGGACCACTGGGTCTGCTTTCCGCCCTTGCCTCAGGGAGGCGCTGTCCCGGCCAGGGGCAGTGGCCGGCAAGTGCCGGCCCTCAGTCAGGGCAGGCGGGCGCGGTAGAAGCGCCAAGGGAAGTTGGTCCAGGCGGGGTCGTAGAAGTAAAACGGGCTGCCGTTGGCGGTGTTGGTGAAGAGCGGGGTCCAGTCGAGCAGGTTGGTGGAACCGTCCACGACGATCGTCTGGCCGTACGCGGCGTTGAGGTTGAATCCGAACTGGTTGGTCAGGAGGCCGAAATTGGTTCCGCTGGAAATAATTTGCGGCGGGTTGGTGGGGATGGCGACGGTGAGGGAAACGACCGCGCTGGTGACGCTGCCGTAGGGATTGGAAATGACCACGCAGTAGTTGCCGGCGTTGTTTGCCGAAACGGGGCCGAATGTAAGGGTGGGATTCAAGCCACAAAGCCACAACTTGCGGATGCGATTGTTCCCTGAGTCGGCAAAGAGGAGGTTGCCGGTGGCATCAAAGGCCATGGCGTTGGGGGCGTAGAGGCTGGCGTTGGTGGGTGCGCCGCCATCGCCGGAGTAACTTCCGCTAAACCGTCCGCTGGTGAGGCTGTCGCCGGCCACGGTGGTGATGACGCCATTGGTGTCCACGCGGCGGATGCGGTTGTTAAAATTGTCGGCAATATACAGGTTGTGCGCGGCATCCAGGGCCACCCCGGCGGGCCATTCCAGGCAGGCATTGGTGGCCGCGCCACCATCCCCGGAAAAACCGTGGGTGCTTTTACCGGCCACGGTGGTGATGATTCCATTGGTGCTTACTTTGCGGACGCACTGATTTCCAGAGTCGGCGAAATACAGGTTGCCCGCGGCATCAAGGCTCATGCGGGTGGGTTCATCCAGGCTGGCGCGGGTGGCCACTCCGCCGTCTCCGGCATAAGCGCCCGTGCCATTGCCCGTCACGGTGGAGATGAGACCGTTGGTGGCCACCTTGCGGATGCGGTTGTTGAGCCAGTCCGCTATATACAGGTTGCCGGAAAAGTCGAAGGTTACACCGGTGGGTTCGTAAAAGCTGGCGTTGGTGGCCTTGCCACCGTCTCCCGAATAACCGTAGTTACCATTGCCCGCCACGGTGGTGATGAGGCCATTGGTGGCCACCTTGCGGATGCGGTTGTTGCCGGTGTCGGCGACATAATAATTGCCGGCGGCGTCGAAAGCCAGGCTTTCGGGAAAATTCAGGCCGGCGTTGGTGGCCGCGCCGCCGTCCCCGGAAAAACCGGCCGCGCTTTTACCCGCCACGGTGGTGATGAAACCGTTCGTATCCACTTTGCGCACGCAATTATTGGAACTGTCGGGGATATACAGGTTGCCCAAGGCATCGAGGGTCATGCCGATGGGATAATTCAGGCTGGCGTTGGTGGCCGCGCCGCCGTCCCCCGCGAAGGTTTCCTGGCCATTGCCGGCCACGGTGGTGATGAGGTTGAGGGTGGCGGGCAGATTGGCGCCGTTGAACTGCCATTGATAATTGAACGGGCCGGGCCCGCCCGGTGTGACGGTGAAACTGGCCGTGGTTCCGGCCAGATTGGTCTGGCCGGAGGGCTGAACGGCCACCCATGGCGGATACCCCACGGTCAGAATGGCCACCTGGCTGGTCATGGAGCCGTAATTGTTGGTGATCACCACCGTGTAATTGCCAGCCGCATTGGTGGTCAAATTGGCCAGCGTCAAGGTGCTGTTGGCACCGATCTGAAGCAGGTTGGTGACGTTAAAATACCACGAGTAACCGAACGGTGGAGTGCCGGTGGCCGTCACGGAAAATGAGGTGTTGCCGCCGACCGCCGCCAAATGGCTGGCCGGTTGGACGGCGATGGCCGGGGGCGAAAGCACCGTCAAGGTGGCCACCATGCTCGTCACGCTGCCGTAGGCGCTTGAGATAATGACTGAATAATTGCCGGCATTGTTCGCGCTGATCTGGCCGAGGGTGAAGGTGGGATAGCCGGCATACCGCAACACCTTGCGGATGCGTTGATTGTTTTTGTCGGCAATGTACAGGTTGCCGGAGACATCCAAGGCCACGGCGGTGGGGTAATAAAGGCTGGTATTAGTGGTGGCCACGGTCGAGATGACGCCATTAGTGGCGACCAGGCGAATGAGGTCGTTTTGGTAATCCGCGATGTACAAGTTGCCAAAGGTGTCCAGGGCCACGCCGGCGGGAAGATTGAGGCCGGCGTTGGTGGCCGCCCCGCCGTCGCCGGAATAGCCGGCGTTGCTCTTACCGGCGACGGTGGTGATGAGGCCGTTGGTGGTGACGAGGCGGATGCGGTTGTTTCGGTAATCAGCTATATACAGGTTGTCGAAGGCGTCCAGGGCCACCCCGTTGGGATAATAGAGGCAGGCGTTGGTGGCGGCGCCGCCGTCCCCGCCGTAGGCGGCGGTGCCTGTGCCGGCGACGGTAGTGATGATCCCATTGGTGTTGACCATGCGGATGCGCTGGTTGTCGGTATCAGCGATGTAGAGGTTGCCGGCAGCATCCAAGGCAATTGCGGCCGGATAATCCAAGCTGGCGCTGGTGGCCGTCCCGCCGTCGCCGGAAGAACCCCAGACGCCGTTGCCCGCGATGGTGGTGATGAACCCATTGGTGTTGACCATGCGGATGCAGTAGTTGTACTGGTCGGCAATATAAAGATTGCCCATCAGGTCCAACGCCACGCCGGCGGGGTAATAAAGACTGGCGTTGGTGGCGGCGCCGCCATTCCCGCCGTAGGCGGCGTTGCCTTTGCCCGCGACGGTGGTGATGATGCCATTGGTGTTGACCTTGCGAATGCGCTGGTTGTCGGTATCAGCGATGTAGAGGTTGCCGGCGGCATCCACGGTCACGCCGGAGGGATAATAGAGGCTGGCGTTGGTGGCCTGACCGCCGTCCCCAGCATAGGCGGCCGTGCCATTGCCGGCCACGGTGGAGGTGATACCATTAGGGAGGTTGGTGCCGTTAAGCTGCCAGTGGTAGGTGAAGGGGCCGGTGCCTCCTGGCGTGACGGTGAAACTCACCGTGGTTCCTGTCAGGTTAGTCTGGCTGGTTGGCTGGGCGGCCACCGTGGGTGGCAACACCACGGTCAGGGTGGCCACCTGGCTGGTGACGCTGAGGAAAGAGTTGGTGATGACCACCGTGTAACTGCCGGCCTCGTTCATGGCCACGTCGGACAGCCTGAGGGTGTTGTTCGTGCTGGTTTGAACCAAATTGGTTCCGGCCAGATACCAGGAGTAATCGAGCGGCAGAGTGCCGGTGGCGGTCACGGAAAGAACAGGGCTGGTTCCAGCCGGCACCGTCTGGCTGGCCGGCTGGGTCTGGATGACGGTCGGCACATAGACGATCAGGCTGGCCGGCGCGCTGGTGACGCTGCCGTAAGCGTTGGCAATGACCACCGTGTAGTTGCCGGCATTGGCTACCCCCACGTTGTTCAGCGTCAAGGCGGGGGTACCGTCCAGATAAACCTTGCGGATGTAACCATTACCGGAACTGGCCAGATAGAGACTGCCGGAGAGGTCGAAGGCCACGCCGGTGGGATAAAAAAGGGCGGCTTGGACGGCCATGCCGCCGTCGCCGGAAAAGCCAGTGTTGCCATTACCCGCCATGGTCGTGCAGAGGCCGTTGGTGGGCACCTCGCGGATGCGGTTGTTGTTGAAATCTGCAATGTAGAGGTCGCCGGCAGCATCCAGGGCAATTGCGGCTGGATAATCCAAGTTGGCGTTGGTGACCGCGATGGTGGTGATTACGCCATTGGGGGCCACCTGGCGAATGACGTTATTATAGGTGTCGGCAACATCCAAGTTGCCGACGGGGTCCAAGGCCAGGTCTTGGGGGCTCCACAGGCTGGCGTTGGTGGCCGCGCCACCATCGCCCGCGTAAGTTCCGGCGCCATTGCCGGCCACGGTGATGATGACGCCATTGGTGTCCACCTGACGAATGCGGTTGTTGCCAGCATCGGCAATGTAGCAGTTGCCGGCGGCATCCCAAGCCAGGGCATAGGGGGAAGCGAGGCTCGCGTTGGTGGCCGCGCCACCGTCCCCGGCATAGGTCCCGGTGCCATTCCCCGCGACGGTGGTGATGATGCCGTTGGTGTCCACTTGGCGAATGCGGTTGTTGGCGGTGTCGGCAATATAGAGGTTGCCCATGGCGTCCAGGGCCACACCTTGGGGACTGGAGAGGCTGGCGTTGGTGGCAGGTCCGCCGTCGCCCGTGTAGGTTCCGGTGCCGGTGCCGGCCACGGTGGTGATGACGCCGTTGGTGTCCACTTTGCGGATGCGGTTATTTGCCGAGTCCGCGACATACAGGTTGTTGGCGGCATCCACGGCCAGACCGTAGGGATTATTCAGGCTGGCACTGGTGGCCGCACCACCATCCCCGGCATAACCCTGATTGCCGTTCCCGGCCACGGTGCTGATGATGCCGATGGGGAGGTTGGTGCCGTTGAGCTGCCATTGGTAGGTGAAGGGGCCGGGGCCGGACACGGCCACATTGAAGTTGGCGGTGGTGCCGGCCAGGTTGGTCTGGCCGGCGGGCTGGGTGGTGATGACGGGGGGGCTTTGCGCGGGGAGGCGCAGGGTACATGCGAGCAGGACGCCGGCGAGCAAGCCGGGCAAGTTGAACAAGGGTCGCTTCGTTTTCATGCCAACTGAGTCTCCAATGGGAAAGCCAGGGGGCCCCGAAATCAGCAGGGGAGACCACGGCTTTCGATGGTTTGAATCATTAATGTTTGGCGTTCCAGGGTCAAGAAATATTAGAGGGATAGCAGGAAGGTTGAATTGTGAAGGGGCCGGGAGATGGGACGAATGGGACGAATGGGATGAATGGGACCACTGGGTCTGCTTTCCGCCCTTGCCTCAGGGAGGCGCTGTCCCGGCCAGGGGCAGTGGCCGGCAAGTGCCGGCCCTCAGGGCAGGCGGGCGGCGGGAGGCGATGGGGTTATCCGAAGGCGCCACCGGGTCGAAAGCGGTGTCGCTCCCGCTCGGCGCGGGATTGCCACCGCACTCCAAAAGGAGGGTCCGCCCCGACAAAGTTGGGAAGCTGACACGGACCAGTCATTGCCGGCGTTCCTGCTGCGGGTCACGGATCCGCGCGCCGGACAGGGGGGAAAGTATAAATTATAAAGGATAAAGGATGAAATTGGAGAACAGAGCGGGTGGGTTACCCGGCTGCGGAATTTGGGTTCAGAGGTTTTGGGCGTAGGCGATGAACTTGCGGTACTCCGTCAGAATGGTCTGCAGCGCCAGCACGAGGGCGCAAACTTTCAGATATTCCGGCGGGGTCCGGGGGGTTTCCAAAATGATCTCAAAGGGTTGCGGGCGCGAACGGGGCGGCGCGCTCAGTATCCCGTCGTAGCAACCCCGGATCACCCCATTGCGTGCGTTAAAGCCGTCAATCACGTTGCGCCGGTCCCGGGGCAGGAACTTTTCCGCCGCCTCCAGCGCGGGTTCAATGAGATGTTTCGTCAGGGTCGCTCCGCGGGCGAAGCCGTAAAACCCGTCGCTGGTGTCGTCCGTGTGCAGGGAGATGATCCCCTGGAACGCATGCGCCCCGAGTTCCGCCTGCAAGAGCTTCACCTCGGGCTCGCGGGAATCCCGCCAGAATTCACGGTTCAAATCGCGGCCTTGGCGGGAATGACGGGTGCCGTCCTCAAAGCCGGTGGGATTGCAGACCGGATAAAACGAAAGGTAATAGCCGGTGGCCAGTTCGGGTTTGGCTTCAAGCAGTTTGATGAATTGCACCAGGGCGTGGCAGCCCTCCGGTTCGTCGCCGTGGACTCCGGCGAAGATCCCCAGGCGGATGGGCGTGTCGCCGCCTTTGGGACCCACAAACAAATAGCGGGGCAGGTGATAATTTTCCCCATCCACCTCAAAACTTGCCTCGCGATTAACGACGAGATTGGCTGAGCGGGTCGTGAGTGCATCCAGCGGGGCCAGCAAATCGGCAACGGAGCGGCGGCGGGACGCGGGGTTTACATGGGTTCTGGGGATCGCCAATTGGGTTGTAGACATAGTTTTAACGAGATTGAAGGGGAGGCTTAAATATAAATACGACTCATTTAATCGTTATTAAATTCAAATTTATGTTTTCGCTTATTTCATTGTGTTTTCGTGTAATATTAACATACACGACTTACTGCATAGTTATTATCGGTCAGGCGGGGAAAAAGTCAAAGAAATATTTTAGTTTTTTTCAGCGGAGTTAACGAAGGAAACGAAGGAGGCGGAAGCTGAGGTGGAACCAGAACCTCGTCACGGGCGTGTTGCCCAAAGCCAAAAGCGGAAAAAACAGCACGCATTCCATCAGTCGGGCACACGAAATACTCAACAATGGTATTGGTTTCAACGTTGCTGTGCCCGAGGACCCTCCTTCGCTGAAGCTACGGCGGGCAGGCGGGCACACTCCGGGGCTTGGGCAACACGCCCTCACCTCGGCTGCCACGCATTTTTGTTCATGTGAACACGACGGCGCGCATCCCGCAGGCGCGGGACGCCCACCAGCGTTCCAGCGGGCGGCCGAAAGTGGTGAGTCGGGCGTCAGGCGTGGTTCGGTTCCGTCGCCTGACGCTCCGCGACGGGGACAGCGCAGCGCGCTGTCCCTACCCAGGTTAAAATGGTTGTTCGGTGGCATTTTTTAAAATCTTGGCGGATTTTTTCTATCTTTTCCGCGTGTATTATGAGAAACCGTGAAACAGACATGAACTCCATCCTTAAGACGCCGGCCCCATTTGGCCGCCGGAAGAAATTTCTGTCGCTTTGCCTCATCGCCGGCGGACTGACGGTCCAGACTTTCCAAGCTCCCGCTCAACTGCCCGGCCCCGGCGCAGCAACCCGGCCGAAGACCTTCATTGATTACTTTTTGCCGACACCCCTGGCCGGCTTGTTGACCACGAACGTTTGGGGCGCGGCGACGGTCGGGCCGCGCGACCCGAAAAACGGCCTGGAAGACGAGACGATGCAGCACTGGAATTATTGGGACGGGCAAATCATCAAGGCGCCGGACGGAAAATATCACCTATTCGCCAGCCGCTGGAACCAGGCGCGCGGACACGGGGGCTGGTTTGGCTCGCAAGCCGTCCACGCGGTCAGCGACCATCTCATGGGGCCTTATGTGGACAAAGGTCTTTGCTGGCCCGATGACGCCGGCGGTCGCGGACACAACGTTGGCGCCCTGACCTTGCCGGACGGCAGCTACGCCGTCTATGTCAGTGAAACCCGGCCGTGCGAGGTGTACGTCTCGAAATCGCTCGACGGCCCATGGGAGCACCACGGAACCATCACAGTCGAGGGCGACCCGAGGTGGCACGCCTCGAACGTCTCGCTCATGGCCCGCCCCGATGGCAAATTCGAATTCACAGAACGCGACGGCCGGATCTTCATCAGCGACAAAGGCATTCTCGGGCCTTACCAACCGCAGGGCGACTCGGTTTTCCCCAAAGGCATTCCGAACCTCGAAGACCCCTGCATCTGGTATTCCGGCGGCCTCTACCACATTACCGTCAATTCCTGGTCCACCCGCAAAGCCTATCACCTCACCTCCGCCGATGGGATCCATGACTGGACCAATCGTGGCGTGGCCTACGATCCGCGCGAGGCCATTGTCCGTTACGCCGACGGCACCGTGAATCACTGGAACAAGGTGGAGCGACCCTCGGTCTATATCGAAAACGGCCATGTCGCCGCCATGACTCTGGCCGGCATTGATGTCGAAAAAGAACAGGACCATGGCAACGACGGTCATGGCAGCAAAGTCATCGTGATCCCGGTGGACGGCATGGCGCTCGACCGCGATTTGCAGTCCGCGACCGGCTCGTCCAAGCCATAATCCGCCACTTTATGACCCTTCGCTCCAGGCCAGAACCAGCTCCGTGGCGAGGGAAGAAATAACCGCCAACGATGAATGTCCACAGAACATGAACGCCGGGCATCGCCGGTGAAATCCATCCACCCTATGAAATTGAAAATCACCCTCATTGTCCTTTCGGTCGCTTGCCTTCAACTGATCTGTCCCCGCCCCGCCGCCGCGCAGGCGGCGCCCGCGATCAAGGCACAAGACACCCAAGGCACGCCCGATGAGCGCGCCGACCAGTTGATCGCCGAGATGACCCTGGCTGAGAAGGTCTCGCTGCTCGGCGGCGACAGGTCGGGTTTCAATACGCACACCATTGAGCGGTTGGGCATTTCGGGGTTTTGGATGTCCGACGGCCCCCAGGGAGTGCGCAATGCGCCCGGTCCAAACGCCTCCCGCCATGCCTGCGCTTTCCCTTGCGGTGCGGCTCTGGCCGCCACCTGGGATGCCGGTCTTGCCGCCGCCTATGGCAAGGCAGTTGGCCTGGAAGACCGCGCCCGGGGGACACATTTTCAACTTGGCCCCGGTTTGAATATCTGCCGCGTGCCGGTCAACGGCCGTAATTTCGAGTATTTCGGTGAGGACCCTTTTTTGACCTCCGTGATCGCGGTCAACTGGGTCAAGGCGTGCAGCGCGCAAGGCTCGGTGCCCACCATCAAGCACTTTGCCGCCAACAACCAGGAATGGAACCGCAACAGCGTGGAGGTCCAGGCCGATGAGCGCACGCTTCAAGAGATCTACCTGCCCGCCTTCAAGAAAGCCGCCACCGAGGGCGGGATTGTCGCCGTCATGTGCTCCTACAACCGGCTGAACGGTTTCTACACCAGCGCGAACGACTGGCTGCTTAACCAGGTGCTTAAGAACCAATGGGGCTTCAAGGGATTGGTCATGTCCGACTGGGGGGCTTCCCATGCCACCACTGATGTCGCGCGCGGCCTCGACCTCGAAATGCCCAACTCCGCAAACCTCTCCTTCGCCAATATTCAGAATGCGTTGAACAACGGTTCCGTGAAGGAAGCGGACATCAACCACGCCGTGCATCGCCTCCTCCGCACCGCCGCCGCCCAAGGCTGGCTGGAGGCCGGTTGGACTCAAAAGCAGACCAATCTGCCGCTGGACTCGCCGGAATCCGACAAAGTGGCGCTGGCCGTTGCCGAAAACGCCATTGTCCTGCTCAAGAACGACCACCACACACTGCCGCTGGATCGCGCCAAGGTGAAAACCATCGTGGTCGCCGGTCCGAACGTTTCCGCCACCGGAAGCAATGCGCCCGCCAACATGGGCGGTGGCGGCAGCGGCGCGGTTGAAACCTTCCCTTCCCATTACGCCAGCGCCAGTTACCTTGACGGCATCACCAAGAGCGCCGGCCCCAACGTCAAGGTCGTTTATCTTCCCATGCCGCCACCGCCCGGCGACGCCGCCTACGCCATGCTGACCAACGCACGGACGTCCGCACACGGCGAAGCCGGACTGACGCTCACGGTCAACTTGACCGGAGACGGCCCGGCCGTGCAAATTCCCCTCGCGGTGCAAACGGCAATCAACACCAACTGGCCGGCCGGCCAGTTGCCTTTTGGCGTGCCGACCAACCGCGACGCCACGTTCACCTGGACCGGCGTTCTCATGGCCCCCCAAGACAGCGATTGGCAGATTGTCGCCGGCGGCAATCCGGTCATCGTCATTAATGGCCGTACCAACGCTCCCGGCGACATCATTCATCTCCAGTCCGGCAAACCATCGCCCGTTTCGGTTCAACTGCGTGCCCAAGCCAGCGCTGCCGCCGGCCGAGGGCGCCGCGGCGGTTTTGGTGGCGGATTCGGCGGAGGCCGGCAAATCAGGGTCGCCTTGGTGCCGCCGCAGATTCCCGACCTCTCGGCGGCCAGGAGCGCCGACGCGGTTGTGCTTTGCGTCGGTTTGAACCGGAATACCGAGAGCGAGGGCGCGGATCGTCCGTTCGATCTGCCGGTCCTTCAGCAATACCTGATCACCTCCGCCTGCAAGCTCAATCCCCACACCATCGTCATCAACAACAGCGGCGCGGGGGTTGGCATGAGCACGTGGGGACCGGCCGCCGGGGCCATGCTCCAGGCCTGGTATCTCGGACAGGAAGGTGGCAACGCCATCGGCGAAGTTCTATTTGGGGATGTAAACCCGAGCGGACATCTCTGTTCCACCTTCGACAAGAAATTCGAGGACAATCCGGCCTTTCCTTATTACCCCGGCAAAGCGGAGAGCGGAATGAATTACCCGGTTGAACCTTACACCGAAGGCATCTTTTACGGCTATCGGGGCTATGACAAAGCCGGGAAGAAACCGCTATTCCCCTTTGGCTTCGGTTTGTCTTACACCACGTTCAAATATTCGCATCTGAAGGTTGCGACCGGTGAAAGCAACGTTACCGTTTCCCTGGACACGGAAAACACCGGCAAGCGCGCCGGCGCGGATGTGGTGCAAGTGTATGTGGGTGAGCAGAATTGCCCGCTGTCCCGGCCAGTGCGGGAATTGAAGGGCTTCCAGCGCGTGACACTCAATCCCGGCGAAACCAAGCGGGTGGAAATCAGCCTTCCCCGCGCTTCATTTGCCTATTACGACCCGGCCAAACAGGACTGGACGGTGGACAGCGGAAAAACTTTCACCATTGAAGCGGGCCAGTCAGAGCAGGACATCAAGCTGTCGGACAGGATTGTGTATCGTTGATTGGATGCCGGCCAGGAATTCCCTGAGGATCGGAATCTACGGTTACACCCCTTTCGCCTACGACCTCACGGACTTCCTGAATCCGCCCGGACAGGAGAATGTGCTTGCCGTGCGCGTGCGCAATGAGGGCAGGACCAGCCGCTGGTATTCCGGTTCGGGCACTTACCGCCACGTCGTCCTCCAGGTGGCCAACCCGTTGCGCGTCGGCCAATGGGTTGTCAGGGTGACGACGCCACAGGTCTCGAAGCAAACGGCGACCGTCAACGTGGTGACGACCGTGGAAAACGGGCGGAACGCCGAAACGCCCTTAATTTTGCGTCCACTGAGTCCGCCCGGCAAACTCACCCTCCGTGCCGGGGCCGACGGCCTCCAACCCGCGACCATAGCCGTGGCCACCCGTTTAAATGGCTTAAGTTCGGCTCAATTCTGCCGATAACAGGCCCAGGGGCGGCTTAAAGCGCCCGGGTTAAATCATTTAACGAACAATTATTATGAGCAGCATCTCCAGTGTGTCCCCGAGCCAATACGCCTACCCGACCACAAACCCGAGCGGGGCCGGCACCCCGTCTGCCACGTCTTCCGCACAAACCAACAGTTCCGCAAGCGCGCAACCGGACAATGCCAGCGAGGTCAAATCCGGCCACAAAGGTCATCACCATCATCATCGGACGGAAAGCGCCACGTCCTCGCCGTCCTCGGCCACCACTCCGTCGTCCTCCACTCCATTGCCCCCGAGCACGGGCGGCACGAGTTCCACAGCGGGCGGTAATGGCAGCGTGAATGTGCTGGCGTGAGGCTGGTTGGCGGGCCGGGGGACGGGTCACAGGCATTTGCAGCAGCCGAGTTGAGGGTGTGTTGCCCAAAGACAAAAACGGGAAAAACAGCGCGCATTCCGTCAATCGGATACACGAAAACCCCAGCAATTTTATCGGTTTCAACGTTGCTGTGCCCGAGGACGGGCACACTCCGGGACGTGGGCAACACGCCCTCACGTCGGCTGCCACGCGAAAAGAAAAGACCGGGCGGTGAAGCCCGGTCTTGCTGAAATCCAATGCCAACGAGGTGTTAGACGGACAACTTGCGGCGCAATGCGCCCAAGCCGGCCAACGCGCCGCCCAAAAGGCCGGCCGTCAGGCCGCCGTCGGGAACGCCGACCGGTCCTGAGAGGGCGGTTGCCCCGGCGATAAAGGGTTCACCATCTCCACCAAAGCCATAGTCGGTAAAAACAATGTCGTCGAGCGTCTCGCCTGCAAAAGCAGCCGGGAGGATAAAGTCCTGCATATCCAGATGGGCGTTCCCCGGGTTGGGATTGCCCCACACGGCCTCGGTGGTCGTGGGGTCGGTCGTGGTATTGACGAAGCCGCCGTAATAATGATCCCGGACATTAAGACCCTCGATCAGTTCCACGGTGTAACTTCCGAGGCTCCCGTTAAAGGTCACCGACCCGACATCCGCGCCATAGGCCCCAAAAGCCGTGTTGATGAGCGTGTAAACCGACGAAACATCGTTAACACCGGCCGGAATGGTGATAGATCCCGACCCTCCCAACCCACCAAAGGCGGTATTGCCATTGACGTCGGCCTGAAAGTTGAACGGCACCCCCCCCAGGGTCTGCGAACTGCTGGGAAACAGAGGGTTATAGGCGCTGCCGTCGGTCCAAGTCCGAATATCCGTATTGAGTGGGGTTGGCAGGGCGAGCGGAGTATAGGTGGCTGCGTTGGCGGCCATGCCAATGGTGGCAAAGCCGAGGGCCAAGACCCCAAGATGGAACATTTTTGTTTTCATTTGTTAATTCCGTTGTGGATCACTTCGTGGCCGGTTGCTTTTGCATGGTCCTTCATGCCCCCGCAGATTCCGGCACACGCATGATCCGGTTGTTTATATTTGACTGAACGGTCATTGGGTGTGGTTTGAAGCCCCGCCTTCCTAGGTTCAGCTCAAAATGGCCAACTTCACTCAAATTCATGCGATCACGAGCATTCCTCGTGCCGGATGGCGGATCAGGTTGCGGGCCGGTGTTTTTGACGCTTAACCCATTGAAGGATATGCTTTTATATTAGGATAAGAACGTCTTATTGAGAGTATAATAGGAATGGATACTGTATTATTTTCCGACAAAACTCGTAATTAATGGTTCTGGAAGGGGGTTCCTTGGTTTGTAATATTCATGGTAAGAACAACTTACGGAGATTTTGGAGGAAGTGTAAAGAATGTCGACAAAAGTGACTGGTTTTGGCTGGTTGCGGGACTTGAGGGCGGAAGCCCTGTACGATCTGAGGGAAATAGTCCAAACGATGTTGAAATCTTGGTGGCATTGGGTTTTGAAATTGGCAGGCTGGACGATGGGGTAACTGCCAGGGCCGATTCAAGAACGCGCGAAAACCGGGGTGAGGACGGCTCGTCCCCGCGTTTTCAATATGATCAAACAAACGATGGGGACGAGCCGTCCCCACCCCGGTTGTTGAATCCGCCCTGACGTTTTGCCGGTTTTTGCAAAAAAAAGTTGCCTTCTGCGGTGGTGAAGGCATCGTAATGCGCAAGGAATTAGGTTGGACCGACGACGTCCAACCCTTAAAATGAGTTTGATGGAAATGAAGGCCAATGTGCCATGCTGTCATGACGGGGTGACAAGCTCCGGCGGCGGGATGAACCGTCCCCCGACGGACGAATCACGATGCTCGTTCCGCCCGCTTGCGCGGACGGGGACGGCGCAGCGCGCCGTCCCTACCCGGGGGACGCATCACGACGTTCGTTCCGCCTGCTCGCGCAGGCGGGGACGGCGCAGCGCGCCGTCCCTACCGGGGGGACGCATCACGACGTTTGTTCCGCCTGCTTGCGCGGGCGGGGACGGCGTGGCGCGCCGTCGCTATCGAGGGGCGCGCTGCCCGGTTTAATTAAATAAGTCCATAATCAATCCACTATGTCCATCCACGTTGCCCTGCACCATAAGACGCATTACCAGTACGACCGCCTGGTCCACCTCGGTCCGCAAGTGGTCCGGCTGCGCCCGGCGCCCCACGCCCGCACGCGAATTCTGAGCTATTCCCTAAAGATCCGGCCGGAAAAACACTTCATCAACTGGATGCAGGATCCGCAGTCCAATTATGCGGCCCGGCTGGTGTTCCCGGACCAGACCCGGGAGTTGCTGGTGGAGGTGGATTTGGTGGCGGAAATGGCGGTGTTCAATCCGTTCGACTTTTTCCTGGAACCGGAAGGGGAGAAATTTCCCTTTGTTTATGATCCGGCGCTGGAGCATGAGCTGGCGCCGTTCCAGCGCAAATGCTGGCTCACCCCGCATTTCACCAAATACTTGAACCATGTGCGGCGCGAGGTGCTGGGCGAGAAGACCCCCCGGGGGCCGCAGCAAAAACAGTCCATCGCGGAGGCCGACAAGCTGCGGACGAACGACTTCATCGTGGCCGTGAACCAGCGGGTGTGGCAGGACATCAAATACACCATCCGCCTGGAACCGGGGGTGCAGACGCCCGAGGAAACGCTGATCAAGATGAGCGGTTCGTGCCGGGATTCGGCGTGGCTGTTGTGCCAGTTGTTCCGCCATCTGGGCGTCGCCACGCGCTTTGTCAGCGGTTACCTGATCCAGCTCAAGGCGGATGTGAAGGCCCTCGATGGTCCGAGCGGCACGGAGAAAGATATCACCGATTTCCACGCGTCCTGCGAGGTGTATCTTTCTCCTTGCCGCTCGGGCCC
>Ga0182030_10007464_pt1 | contig 22807 bp, 32 predicted proteins | sample 812S3MmetaG_FD_121299 | JGI IMG/M metagenome (GOLD analysis project Ga0182030, IMG submission 121299) | Permafrost microbial communities from Stordalen Mire, Sweden - 812S3M metaG (Illumina Assembly) | ecosystem: Environmental > Terrestrial > Soil > Wetlands > Permafrost | place: Sweden...
AGCTTGCTTTAAAATTTACTTTTGAAGAAGATAAGAAAGCAGATGTCGTCGATAAATAACTCTTCCTTGAGCTAACTTCCTATAGTATATTTAGTAATTCACAACCTTCCTATAAGCTGCAATAGCAACTCCTGGTAAGCTTCGCGCATAGATTGTTGTGGTGACCTCGTACTGGAATAATTTTGTTTTTTTTAAATAGGTATTTTTTCCTGTAATAACATTTACAGGTTAGTCAACATTTAAGGAAGGATATTGCAATGGATAAACTTAACCGTGTTCCAGTCATTGCTGTAATAGTATTGCTTATATATACCGGAATATTTGATGTTGAGTGTTCTATATTAGTAAGGATTTGTGCGTTTGTCATTTCTTTGTACTTAATCTGGCAAACAAAAACAAAAAAATCAAATGAATTGGTTCTGGGTAATGATATTCTTAGCAATTTTATATAATCCACTAAGGTTGATAGAAATTAATGGGGTAGTTAGTATTATTAGTGCTCTGGTTATGGTTGTTTATGTTTTAACGTTAGGGAACCTCAAAAGCATCAATCGTTTTCAGATTATTGTAGGCATATTAATTCTTTTATTGGTTAGTGGCGGTTGGTTTTATCAACAAAATAGAATTACAAATGAGAGAGATAATCCTTATGGCAGTGGAAGAATTTGACGCATCTTTTTTCCTGTAATAAAGACTACAGGCAGCAAAATGAGCAACATTAAGCAGAAATGATAAAAGATAAAATCAACAAAGAACTCTCAGAAATCTAGGCAGCTAAAACCCATTGACGGGGCTACGTGAAGATGGTATCCTACTATAGTAAACATTAGTAATCATTGGTAATCACTATAGGGGATAACATATGAATAAGAGAATAAAACAGGTAGTATTGTACACCAGAACATCAATGGCTGACCAAAACTCAGAGACACAACTAATGGCTCTGAGGGATTATTGTCTTAGGATGGGGTATCAGATTACAGATCAGTATGTTGACTCTGGTTTTAGTGGCAAAGACGAAAACAGACCGGAGTTTGAGCGGTTACTAAGTGATGTTAGGGCAAATAAGATTGATTGTATCATTGTTTATAAGCTTGACCGGATTGGACGTTCCCTAAAACATCTCCTTAATTTGTTTGAAGAGTTTAAGAATCGCAATGTAGAGTTTATATCTGTAACCCAGAATATTAATACTGCTACGCCAGAAGGGAAAATGTTTTGGCAAATGTTGGGGGTGTTTGCTGAGTACGAGCGGGAACTTATAGTGGCCAGGACAAATGCGGGATTGGACAGAGCTAGGAGACAGGGCAAGACTTTGGGGAGACCTGCTGGGAGTAAGGACATTAAGCGTAGAAGGCTTTCTGGGTATATAGCAAGGTGGAATGGGACTAAATAATCCTCCCCCCAGATTTGAGGGATTTTCACACAGAGGCAATACAAAATAAACAAATGGTGGTTTGTTTAGGGGTATGGATGGAAAAAAGGTACTCAGTTTCTGAAGTAATTAAAATTTTGAATATATCCAGAAAGACTCTGTATTTATGGGAAGAGGCAGGTAAGATTCCCATCCCTAAAAGAGACCCTATGTCAAAATATCGATATTGGACGGATGAGGACATAAAGAAGCTGAAAAAGATTACTGGTCGGGCGTAAGAAAATTTGAGATCGTGGGAAGGAAAACGGGGGCATAAAATATTTTATAGCGACATAAGGCTGTCGTTGCGGTGGTTTATACTTAGAGTAAAGACGGGTTGATTTTGGGATACTTGCAGCCGTCTTAAAAAAAGGTGCTAAAAAGCCATAATAACCTCATGGTAATTTAGCCGTGGGGTTTTTTATTGGAGAAACGGAGCTGGTATGGAATCAAACAATAATTCTTCAAGCTTGTTGGAAAGTTACGAATATTGTGGCAACGTAAAAAAGTATTTGGAGGGTAAGTTAAAAGATTGTGGCAGGAGCATCAAGGAACTGACATTGGCTTCAGGCTATGCTCTTGGATCAGTTGATAAATTTAAGCGTCATTGTTCAGAATGGCACGAGCTTTTTAGGCCTATTTCAAGGAAGTATTTGGACGCTATTGGTGGAAAAATTGAAGATATAGAACAAATGGTGGAATTGGATCTCCATAATTTCCAAGAGGCCTGTAAAGTCCCGCGATTTGTCAGGCGCTATACAGTCCGGGTCTTTGCAGGGATCTATTCCTCGGCTTTCTTTGGGACTGTTCCCAGGTCAGAGTTTGCCGAATTAGGCCCGAAAGGGGAAATGGCTTTAAGTGAGCTGATAGAAGACGGCATTCTGCAGGAAGTTACTTCAACGCTGGTATGGCTAAGGGATCCCGGTGTAAAACTGTTACCGGAGAATATCCGAAAGGTCGCAAGACGGCACTTTGATAAAATTTGGCCTATTTTGCAGTGTCTCCATCATGAGCCGCCTGTTTCAGAGAAGGAAGCAATAGAACGCATAAAGGCGCATCCAACGAACGGTAAGTGCAGGTGCTGTATAAAGCATCCACGGCTTGTAACCATATTTATAGAGCCTGATGGGAAGGTGTGGGAGTCTTATTACAAGCCGGGATTCAAGGCAACCAAACAGACTATTGTGTTTAATGGAGATGGTAGCCTTATAGGTAAAAGCTTTATAAAGGGAAAGGAGATTGATTGGTCAAAATTGTTGTCCCTTTAAAAGTAAGCAGGCATTGGGATATTGATCCTTTAAGGGTTTTTCAGTCACGGTACAAATACAATGGCCAGCAGATTTTCAAGTTCGCCTATCAGCCTGTATTAGGAGAGCTTTTATTTGATATAGCAGGTGTCCACCATGACACAATGATCCTAAACAATGGGAAAAGGAAGTTCGAAGATTATGTCAGGGGGATATGCTTTTGGGAGAAGAAGATCATCTATCTTCGAGGTCATGAAAATGAGCAGTGGCTAAAGATTACTAAAGCCATGTTGAGCAAGAACGGGATGCCTGCTGATTACAGGATCATATGGGGGGAAAAGGCAGCCGCAGAGCTGGCAAAGGATTTGTACGGGTTATAGATCTTGGAGACGCAGGCCTGTCGCCAGGGTGTTTTATAGTTAAATCGTATTTAATAATTCGGAGGGGTTTATGACTGAACCAAAAGACAAAAAGTGTGTGCCTATTCCGATATCAAGGTTTTCCGAGGTCATTAAGAGAGGAGACAGGATCGTGGAGGGGCTTATTAGGAAGGGCGTCCTTGAAGTTGTTTCCATGGGGAAGGTGCGCTTAACGGCGCACACAAACCTGTTGACGGAACCAGCCATCGAGCAGGTTGCACAGAAGGAGATGCCAGAGATCTGGAGCCTACTTCTGCAGTCATTGAATACTTGCAGGAATTGCAGGCACGCCAGTGTGCAGGTCGACCCCGTCCGGGGCATCAAGTGTGGAAAAAAAGAAAACGGCCCATTGATCCCTTCCATCGATTCCTCCTGTGAATGCTTTGAAAGGAAAGTAATTTCCAACGACACGGGCCTGTCGTTTAGGTAAGTATACTAGATAGTAGATTATCAAATGGATTTATCAGTTAGGGAAGGGGTGGGGAATGAATGGGGATAGAGAATATTTTGAAAGGTATTTTTCTGTTTGTGAGCTTCTCGCGGAGAAACAACTCCTGAATAACAGGTTATGGGAAGGCGACCGTAACGGGCTTTTGTCCGGCGATCATTTTAGATCCCGCCGGCAGATAGATGTCCTTAATGAGCTCATTCTTGAAGAGGAAATACGTCTGCGTAAGGAAGTCCTTGACGCACAGGACAAAGGGGTTGTCTTTGCCTTCGAGTCATTTGCATTAAAACGCCAGCTGATGCCTTTTGACCGGCGCCTAGTCCTTTTCTTCCTGCATCTGGATTTGTTCCGCGGTACTACTTGTTCTATGGCCTTCGAACGAAGAGACCTTGCGGGGATACTTGATTGTGAAGGGACGCCGGAGTCGCGCAGTAATGCGTTATTGGATATTTTTCCAGGGAGCACTCTTTTTAAGAAGAAAATCATTTCGCCGGTCTGCGGTTCGCAGGTGCGTTTGGCCATCCCTTTACGAGATATGTTGAGGAAGCTTGTTAGTGGTCAAAAAAGAAAGATACCTCGGCAAAAGCATGATAGAGAGGATACTGATGACAATGATTCTACCGATGTCGGGAGGATCTGTTCACCGGAATATAAGCTGGAAGATGTTGTGCTTTCGCCTGAAAAAATGCAGGAGATACTGCTTCATGTGGATACGCATGAGCGGATGTCCAAAATAGGGGCGATGAAAAATATGCATCGCGGGAAAGGGCTTGGGATGCTTTTTTATGGGCCGCCTGGAACAGGGAAAAGCATGCTGGCCCATGGAATAGCAGCCCATGCGAAGAAAAAAGTGCTGCAGGTCAGCGTCAGTCAAGTTTTGAGCAAGTGGGTTGGTGATGCTGAGAAGAATATCGTCAGTATTTTTGAAATTGCCAAGGAAAAGGGCTGTGTTGTTTGCCTTGATGAAGCGGATTCTTTGATATCAAGCCGTGAAGGGGCCGTACGCAGTTGGGAAATGTCGCAAGCCAATGTTTTTCTGGAAGAGTTAGAGAAGTTCGAGGGCATATTTATTATGACTACTAATATGGAAACACGGCTTGATCCGGCGCTCGAGCGAAGGTTGGCGCTTAGGGTAAAGTTTGATATTCCTTTGGCAGATGTACGAGAAAAGATCTGGCGTAATCATATTCCTTCTTCAATTAAGTATGCGGATGATGTCAACTGGGCATATCTGGGCAGAAAATATGAGTTCTCAGGTGGATATATTAAGAATGCTGCCCTTTCTGCGATTAGGCATATGCTGGCGCGTAATGGGGAGGGTTTGAGTATGAATGACCTGCTATCTGCGGCCCAAAAAGAGCAGGACGGGATGTTTCTCAATGGGAATAAGGGGCAGATGGGGTTTGTAGCTGCATAGGATATGGCGCAGACTAAAACGTTAAATCAAAGTAGAATTCAAAGATCCTGGCATCCAAATGGAGAATTAGCTAGTGAGGCGATCTTTGTAAAAGGGTATCTTCAAGGTGTTTGCAGAGAGTGGCATTTAAATGGACGAATGCATCTCTGGGAAAACTATACATGCGGGCAGAAAGAAGGATACAGGCGTATTTGGAATGAAGAAGGGCATCTTAAAGAAGAAGAGTTTTATGTGTTTGGATGTCTTCATGGTTTACATCGTCGGTGGAATGAAAAAGGAGTTCTCGTTTCAGAAGTGTCTTATGATGAGGGGGAGTTAGATGGTGTAAAGCGGTTTTGGTTTGAGACCGGGCAATTATTTCTTGAGGAACGTTTTAGTAAGAATGTCCGTACCGGTGCCAGTCGGGTTTGGCATCAAAATGGGCAGATAAATATTTGGGAAGAATATGATAATGGGCGTTTACATGGTAGAAGGCAAACATGGTATGCCGATGGACGTTTAGCATCAGAAGAAACCTATCAGTGGGGAATGCTTAACGGGACATCACGCTTTTGGGATACTGATGGGCGTATTCAAAGGCGTTCGACTCATGTTCGCGGTCGATTGCATGGTGAACAAATAACCTGGGATGAAACAGGGAGGGAAGAATCGAGAACCTTTTATGCTGGAGGAAGACGGTTCCCTAAATGTTATGAAAATCTGATTCTTAAGGGCAAGCTTGAGGCGAAGAATATTGTAAATATGCGAAATGTTTTCCATCGCCGGATATGTACTGAGGTGCTTGGTTATAGTTATTTCCTTTCTCAACTTTCAGGAAAGGTCATTCATATGGACGGGGATCAGGAGCTGATTAAGATCCCCAGGCAGGAACTTGGTCTTGATGACAGGGAAGATATTTATTTAGTTAAAGTGCGGTGTCCCTCTACAGGTGCGTTTTACGTTTTGCGCGTTCCTCCTGATATGAAAACAGTGAAGGAGGCAGTGGCATGGACCTTTGGTGTAGATGAGGCACAGTATTATCCGGAAAAGGAAACTTAAAATCGGTAAAGCAGTTCAAACATTGGAGGCGCATAAATGGAGAATAAACCAGAATACACTTTGTCACATGCATCGTTTATAGACGATATAGCTGATGCTCTTCATACTCTTGATGATCATGAACTTAAGATTATCGCATACCGTACTGGCCTTAAAGATGGGGCGAGGCGTAATGTATATGAAGTTGGCAGTGAATTTAACATATCAGCCGAGCAAGTAAGTGAGATTGAACTTAATGCGCTTCGAAAACTTTGTCACCCCACGCGTACCAGACGTATTAGAAAGATCTTTGAAATTTTGTCCCAAGAGAAGGTTGTTAGAACTTTTAACGTTTGAGGTTACTTTTAAGGAGTTGAAAATGATAACTGATATGGAGACGGATATTGTTTATTTCTCAGGCCTGTTGCCCAAAAAGCATCCTAGTTTCTATAAAAGGATGCATAAACTATTGGAGCTTAAAGGCGTGAAATATGCGCTGTTGTCTGATACGAACGATATCTGGTGTCGGGATTATATGCCTATACAGGTATCGAAGGGACATTTTGTACAGTTCAAGTATAATCCGTCCTATCTTCAAGATTCAGATGATGATTTTGAGACCATCACTGATGCTGACAAGACATGTCAGGACATGAGGATTAAACCTGTTGTATCAGAAATCAAGATCGATGGGGGTAACGTTGTCAGATCACGGACAAAGGTGATCATGACGGAACGCGTATATTCAGAAAATCCGGCTTGGTCAAGGGGGCTGCTTCGTAAAGAAATCGAGAAACTGCTGGAGGTTGAGCGGGTTATTATTATTCCCGATTGCCCTGATGATCTGGTTGGTCATGCTGATGGCATTGTGAGGTTTATTGAAGCGCCAAGGGTTGATCCTAACACTGTTTTTGTTACTGATTTATCCGGATTCGATTCAAAATATTTTGCTAAGTTAATGAAGATTTTATTGGCTGAAGATCTTTTTCCCATAATATTGCCGTACGACGAATCTTGTGCTGCTGATGATATTGATGCCACGGGGATCTATATTAACTATATTCAGGTAGGGAGAAAGGTTATATTTCCGACTTTTGGGATAAGAGAGGATGCCTTGGCTGCAAGCCGGTTTCAGGCTTTCTTTGGATCAGAGGCCTACGCATTACGATCAAATGAGATCGCCCAAGAAGGGGGAGTTTTGAATTGTATAAGTTGGGGTGTTAAAAAAAGATGACCTTATATGGGATGCCTTTTATTTATTATTTTTGCGATCATTGCGTGTCATTATCCATGGCTATGGGGGGTAATGATCCTAATTGTGCTTCTGGGAAGATGAACGGGGTAATTTGATGAATGAGAAGATATTAAGCCGGCTTTGTGAGCGGATGAAAGCACCCGGGATCAGTGAGTGTGTTGATAACGATGTAAAGTTCGAGCCGTGGCTGCGGCTAGAGCTTTGCGAGATATTGAACGAATCCTGGAAGGTGGTTATGTCCGAACAGAAGGCCCTCGGGATGAATGGCCAGGTGGTGGATATCGTTTTCGGAGACGGTTCGTGTGAGCAAGCCTGTGAGATCAAGGTTATATATACGAACACACATGCCCTGGAAGATCTTTGTGATATTATGTATGATATTGAAGCTAAACTTAAGCCGGCGCATTATGAAAGGAAGTGGGTTCTTTTTGTTGTCGTTTTGAAGGATGAAGGACGGGCTAATAAAGCAGAAGAGTCTTTTTGGGAGACTGCAGGGCAGACACAGGCTTTTGCCGGCATTCGGGATGCTATGGTAGACCGGCAGTTAATTTGTAAAGATGTTTTATTTTTGTCAGGGAGGCAAGGCGTTGTTATCGCTGGGCAGTTAATGGATTGACTAGTTTTTTGATTAGAGAGGATTGCATAACTTAAAATATTGCAAATGCCCAGGAATTTTTAAACAAAAGGGAGAATAAATGGACACAATAAAAGAGGAAAGGATATTATTTAGGAAGTTTTTTGTTGAAGGAGTGCGTTATGATGAGATTGCAAAAAGTCTTGGGATGACAAGAAAAGTTATTTCAGAGAAATATCCTTTAATAAAAACTAAATATTTTGAAGAATATGATATAGTTCGTCGATTAAAAAATAATGTCTATCATCCGAAGAAAAGAAAGTTTGGCAAGGAATTTAAATTTGCTAGTTTTCCATCTTTTTATGATTGGTGGATGAAACAAGGGAAAGTTTGTTTTTATTGTGAAACAGAGGAATATAAAATCAGAGAACTTGTTGAAGCTGGGAGGAACCGTAATCCCAATGGCATATATTCGAGTCAGATGATGAATCGGGGAAGATATTTGGAATTGGAAAGATTTAATTCGGTAGAAGGGCATAATGAATATTCCGAAGGAAATTGTTTATTGGCATGTTATTTTTGCAATAATGATAAAAGCAATGTTATAAGTGGTGATGATTATACGAAATATTTTAAGGATACAGGAGCTTTGGTTCACCGGAAAAACTATATTAATAAAAAATATGAATTACTAAAATTAAGCGATAAGTAAAGTTTGGGCCAGCCGAGGGATTAATCTATAACAGGTGGGCGACACAATATTGTCGTTAATATAAATTGACTTTTTTTCCAAAGAGGGGTACATTTAGGGCATGGCAAAACCAAAGGATTTTTCCAGTTTAAAGAAATCGAAAGCCAAAAAACCTTCCGATAAGACTTATGTAACAGGCGTTGAGAGGCTTTTGACCATTCTTTCCATGCTTGACAGGGGTAAGTCTGTGTCAACCGCGGAATTGGCTGAACAATTCAAAATTGTTCAAAGAACAGCTCAGCGGGATATAGAGATCATCAGGCATTGCGGGTATCCTATCTTTGATAAGACGCCTGGCCGATGGGCATTTGTGGAAGGATTTTCTCTGCGTAAAGTTGCCCTTTCTGAAGAACAGGCATCGCTTATATCTTTTATGTCTGATATAGCTTCATCCTTAGGGGGCAGATTTGAGGACTCTTTTCAGGATCTTTTTAAAAGGCTTATGGCGGCTGATATGGCCACGCCTTTTTATGCTAAAGTTTCAGTTGGAGACTGCCCGCTTCCCAATACGGGAATAGTTAAAAACTTGGAGACAGCTATTGATGGCTGTTTTCGCGTCCGGATACAGTATGTATCCCTGGCAAAAGGGGAAAAGGAATACGTTTTAGAGCCCTTAAAGCTCGCTTTCTTTGATGGATTCTGGTATTGCATTGCCCAGGCTAGGGAAGAAGGGAAGGTGTTGAAGTTCCGCATTGACCGTATGAAAAAGGTCGAAGTTCTGGAAGAAACCTTTGAACCGTCTGCGGATATTGATAAAATGCTTAAGCAAAGTGTCAATATCTGGTTCGATGGGGTTCGTGGGGAAAAGGTGCTCATAAAAGTAGGAGCCGAAGTGGCACGATATTTTCGGCAAAAGACATACTTCCCTCTACAGAAGATAGTTACAGAAAATAAGGACGGATCTATTGTTCTTGAAACATATCCCGCGCATCCTGAAGAGATTACGCATACTATTATGCATTGGATACCATACCTTACGGTATTAGAGCCGCAAGTTTTTAAAGATGAAATTAAGAATACTGTTACAGCTTACCTCAAGTCCCTTTAATTATTTCTTTCAAAATTAGTAATAATTCCCGACACAAGGCTGTCGCTTCACAATGTTATTATATTTGAATGAAATGGGCTGAGTTTATTAAAGGCAGAAATATTTATGCGCAGGTATGGAAGAATCTGAAGAAAGACTTTTCCGCAGATGTCCCGGAATTCTATGGAACTTTTTACAAAAATAGGTTTTCAGGGCATGAATTTAATGAAGATGAAGTAATAAAGGAATTGATCGAAAAACACTGGTTAGAAGCTGTCCCTCCTTTGGAATTCCGTTTAATACAAAATATTGGATCACTTTTTCGGGAATTACGGGGGTTATTTCCCGTTAATTATAAGAAAGTATATTTTGTTTTAAGGCATTCGCATGTTAAGTACTTCTTAAAAAGTTCTTACTTAGAAATATTTTACAAATCAAAGCAAATGCCATTCTCTGCCAATGATCCTTTTGTCATAGCTACAAGTAATCCGGATTTCTTTATTGAAGATGAGTATAGTCGGCTGCTTTTAGAATTAGTTGAGGATCATAAGCAATTCAGTAAGAAGGAAAAAGAGAACGGGAAAGGGAAGGAATCTGCGGAGTTTAAAGAGATATTGAAGGAAATTAAAGAATTTGATGCTCAGAAGCTTTCTATCATTGAGCACCGCGTTGATATTATTTTTCCAACGGTTGATATTTATTTTATTCAGTTGTTAAAGAAAAGCCGGTGGGTTGATCAAAAGCTGGTGGATATGAGCAAAGCTTCTATCAGGGTTTATCTAAAAAAAGATCTAAATATTTAATCTAATTATAGAGGAGGGCAATCAAATGATGAAACGACAGGGTGATCTTTTAATTATCAAAGTGCCGGGGATTCCCGCACTAGCCGTACAGCAGCAATCTAAGGTATTGGCGGAAGGCGAAGCTACTGGGCATTTTCATAAGCTGGATTCCGGGGAGGTTTATGAAGAAAACGGGACTCTTTATTTTAAAGTCGATGATAATTCAACGACTGCGCTTGAGCATCCTGAACACGCAACCGTAACCTTTGATCCCGGTGTCTATAAAGTAATTCGACAAAGGGAGTATGAACCTAATGGTTGGAGGCAAGTCAGTGATTGATTCGGCGATCCAAACTGTTTTAGGGCATACATGGCTGGAGGGGAGGCTTAGGTATAACTATTTAACACCTGATAAAGCTGTTGCTGAAACTGTTGCCTATCATAAAAGCGGCCAGATGCGTTTTTGTTATCCTGTTCAGGATAACAAGATACATGGGATCGGCCGGATCTGGTATGTCGATGGCGTTTTACAATCTGAGGAAACCTATGCCTATAATTCCCTGCATGGCCCTAAGAAAGAATGGCATTTTAACGGACAACTCAAAAAAGAGGCTAATTATAAAAATGGCAGGCTTGATGGAGCGTATAAAGAGTGGCATACAGATGGTGTTCAGCGCCTGCAATGTTTTTACACAGAAGACCGCATGGAAGGTCAGTATTTAGAGTGGTATGGGAATGGCCAAATACGCAGCGATTTTCATTTTGCCAATGGCCGCAGGCACGGGACATTTGAGCATAGATTGCCGGATGGGACGCTTAAGAAGAAAGAGGTGTATATCCAAGGTGTGCATATTCCGGCGGATATCTACAGGCGTATCAATAATAAACAACTAACGGCTAAAGATATTTTAGACATGAAGAATGCAGCTATACGCCGGATATGTCTGGAACAATTGGGATATGCTCGGTTTTTAGCCCAGATGGAGCATCAAATAATCGAAAAAGATGGTGAATACGAATTAGTAAGGATTTATTGGCATGAAAGGGAAGAGCCGATTTGTCTGGTCAAAGTCAAGTGCCCATCTACAGGGGCCTTTTATACTCTTCGTGTTCCTCCGAATGCCCAAACCGTAAAAGAGGCGGTTGCGTGGACCTTTGGCCTCAAGGCAGATGAGTATCGCCCAGAGAAAGAAACGTAAGAAAAAAGAACAGGAAGGATATGAAAGAGGAATTACAACAAAAATTATTTCAAAAGTATCCGGAATTGTTTAAGCAAAGAGATTTATCCCTACAAGAGTCAGCTATGCCTCGGAAAATTGAAACCGATGATGGATGGTATTGGTTATTGGATAAGCTTTGTGAATGTATCCAATCTTGCATTGGCCTCAATAAGCTTAAACAGATTGAATTTGTTCAAGTGAAAGAGAAGCTTGGCAGTTTGTGTATTTTCACGAATTATAGCAATGAAATAATAGATGGTATGATTTGGTTTGCAGGACATTTAAGTCTCTATAGTTGTGAGTGTTGCGGGGTCTCTAAAAATATAACTCAAACGGAGGAACGGACTGAAGGACGGATAAATACATTATGCCCCAAGTGTAATGATGAGGGGAAACATGACTTATAATTATCATCCTACTTTAGAGAATCAGGGGCTTGCTGAGACAAATATAGCAAATATAGCAAAACAGCGTAATGGGATTTCAGGAGTATCTGTTAAACTGAAATTCCTAACAGAATATGTGAAATTAGTGAATTTGGATATGGCCATAACGAATAGGAAAATATGAAATTATTAATCTGCTGTTTGCTTTGTGTTTTTGTGATAAGTACGTCGGCTTTTGCCCAATCAGCCACTTTTGATGAAGTAAAGCAGTTTTTTAGTCACAAAGTAACTGCGATTGATGAGGCGTATCCTACTAAAAAACGCCCGTCGGTCGATATTCTTCCTTTATGGAAAAGGCTCGGGTTGGATTTGAAACATGGGGCGAAAGACAGATTTACTTGTGTTTTCGGGTGTATGGAAAATGATAAACAATGTTTTCTGCCTAATCCGGAATTAACTTATTTCTCTAGAAGAAATATCAGGATCATTGATATTACAAAAGAGTTCCAATGGGATCATCAGTATTTGATCTTCAAGGATGGTGTTTATATCGGTCATGCAGAATACGATGAACAGAAATACGAAGAGCCGAAGCTTGTTTTTTTAGAAGACAATCTTGTTTCGATCAGGTATTTATATGAAACTGGAAGCGGCGTTCAGGGCTATATGACAGATATTTATCAGATCAATGATAAGCATGGGGCAATGAAAGTTCTTACTTATAGGAATAAATATGAGCGTTCAGGATGGGAGATGCCTTTTGATATAGAAATTAATTCCACGTCATCATATAAGCAGGGAAAGCTGAAGTTGAATTACTCGATTAAAGTTACACAGACAGTGGTATCTGGGGATAACGCAGAAACGTGGGATGAACCTATTGTCAAAGATAAACGTAAAATTATTTATAATTGGCGAAATAATGGGTTCACTCTTGACACAAAAGCATCAAATATAAATCCGAAAATTCTTGAGGGACTTGATAGCTCAGAGGTTTTATACTTGACCTATAAATCAAAATTCGACGAATTAAAAAGCGATGATAAAGAAAATCAGGAGTGGTATAAAAATTTTTTAAAGGAAATTAAGAAATAGGTGAAGGAGTATGTGATGAAAACAACGGGGATTTCTTTTTTGATGGTGATTTTGTTTTGCTTTTCTGTTTATGCTTATGATGATGCTCATCCTCCTTATTTATTTAAAAATGAGCCATTTCGGTCAATTCCAGCTAAAGAGCTTCTAAATAAAGACATCCCGGAAGGCATAAAACAGGAGATAGGTGCTGAAAGCTTGAATTTTGAGGTTTATCAGACTAACCTTATAGGGAACGGAAACCAGGATTTTGTTGCGATTGTCCATCCTGGGGCAAGTCCGCTTATAGATGAAATACATGTGTATTTAAAAAAGCCTCGTAGTGGTTATCGAGAAATATCGTTTTCAGAGGATCCCAGTGCGAATATCAAGGATGTGGTTGACATTAAGCACAACGGCAAATGGGAGGTTATTTTAGCTGATTTATTTTTAAGCGGGAAGCATAGTTATATGGCATATAGTATTTATGAATTTAAAAACTATAGGTTGGTTAATGCGGATAGGAAATATAAAGGGTTTCCGAAGTTTATTTGGTTTACGGATAAAAAGAATGATAAGAACGCGATCCAGCTGACACCTAAAGAGAGACAAAGGGACGTGGAGGATAAGAATAAGGCAATTGAGTATAGGGAGGTTCAATGATATTACGGCTAATAATTTTTTTATTATTATTTTTTATATCAACGTTTGTTAAAGCTGATACCAAGGCAGTAGTTCAGCCAGCATCTCCTTTGGATATTTCACTTGATGAAATTGCCTTCGAGGGGTTACAGTTGGATGCGGTTGTAGGGGATATGTAACGCTATACGGGATGGGATACTGATGATAAAAAAGCCATGCAGGAAGGATCAATAAAAGCTTTGCAACATCTCAATGCTATTTTAGAGGATATAGATAAACAGAACTACCCTAAAGAATTGTACCCCATGAAAGATAATCTTATAAAAGTAATCAAGGAGCATAAGGACATTTACAAAGGCATAGACAAGAAGGATATCAAGGCGGTATCAAAACAACTTGATGAACTTTGGAATAGCTATACAGATGCTGATCATAAGGCTGGTGAATTATATGATTTCTCTTTAGTAGATGCTCAATTAGAAAAAGCTCAGGATCCATCTCCTGTGTTTGAAAGCGAAGAATTAAAAACGACTTATAAGGAGGCGGGGGAGTTATTAAAGCAGAAGAAATATCGGTCAGCTTTTGAAAAATTCTCTCAATTAAGAAATAAACTTAATAAAGAAAGTGTTGCCTATGATTTTGTAACTGAGCGTTTATGCGATGTTATTGGGAAATCAAATAATACAAATACGGATATTCCAAAAACAGAAGAACTCGGCAAGGAAAGTGACGAGATCCTGAAATATGCAGAAGAGATACTAGCCAAAGAGTATTCACCACTTTTTTGCGATTTTTTTGTTGTGTGGAGAACCATCAAGCAGGAATTATACGGGGGGATGTCAAACTGGTCCCAAATCCCTAATTGGGACTACAACCTGAAGAGAAAAGAATTATTGGAAAAGTTAATTAAGCACATAGGCCAGTCTCCCCTGGATATTTGGACATATAAGGAGCTTGGGCAATTAAAAGATATCAATAATATCGAACGCGGGGGAGACTATGGCAATGATACACTAGCTTACCTGAGTAACCTTTATATGGATCCTGATGATCAGAAGAAGACCCAAAAGAAATAAAATTATGAAAACGGATCTTTTTATTAAGAGAGGCTGATTAATGAGTGAGGAAAATGGTTTTCAGGAAGACATAAGGGATGATTTATTAGATCTTTTGATTGAGAAAAAGACGGTAAAGAATCCCAAGATCCTTACTAAATCAAAATTCTTGAACGGGATACAGTGCCCTAAATTGCTTTGGACGCGTTGTAATGCTCCGCAGGAGATCCCTGAACCGTCAGAACGCTTACAAGCCATCTTTGATATGGGCAATCGTGTTGGAGAGCTGGCTACAAGACGCTACCCAGGAGGTACACGTGTTCAGGAAGATGATTTTGTAAAGAATTTGGAAGAAACCCGTAATCTTTTGGCTTCAAAAACCCCGAAGCCGATTTATGAGGCCGGAATTCAGTCAGGGCGGGTATATGCAAGGGCGGATATCCTGTGCCCATCAACAAAGCCAGGGAAGTGGGATGTGATCGAGGTAAAATGTTCGACAAAGAGCAAAGAAATTTATTTGCAGGATATTGCTTTCCAAAGATATTGCTATGAACAGGCAGGCCTTTCGATAGATCGTTGTTATTTGATGCATGTGAATAACCAATATGTACGTCAGGGGGAGATCGATCCTGAGGAATTCTTTACGCTTTTAGATGTGACGGAAGAAATCAGGGATTTTTATAATCAAGTTCCAAGTTTAATACAGGGTTCTTTGAGAATCATTGACCTGCCTGCGCAGCCTAATATTTCAATTAGGGAACATTGTGGTAAGCCCTATGAATGTCAGATGAAGCCCGTATGCTGGGCATTCCTTCCTGAAGGCAATGTCCTTCAATTATCCCGAGGAAAATCTAAAGGTTTTGATCTCATAGATCAAGGGATCACTCTTATTAAGGATATCCCTGGTGATTTTAAATTAACGGATAACCAACAGATTCAGCGTTCCTGTGCCATTTCGGGACGTGAGCATGTTGATAAGCGGGAGATAGATGGCTTTATTAAGGGGTTACGTTATCCTCTTTATTTTATGGATTTTGAGACTATCTGGGAGGTTCTTCCGCGTTTTGACGGGATAAGGCCATATCAGCAGGTGCCCTTCCAGTTTTCAGTACATATTCAACGATCGCCTGGAGCATCGCTTGAGCATGTATCCTTTCTTCACAAATCAACTGATGATCCACGCAAATATTTTATTTGTTTTTTAAGAGATTGTATGGGTAGCGAGGGAGATGTTATTGTTTATAATCAGTCTTTTGAAGAGGGGCGGCTAAAAGAGATAGCAGAAGCTTTTCCGGAATTTGCAGTATCCTGTCAGGAAATGGCGCTTCGGATGATGGATTTATTAGTGCCTTTTCGTAAATTTCAATATTATCATCCAGGACAAAAAGGATCAGCATCGCTAAAGAAGGTCTTGCCGGCTTTAACAGGTTCCGGATACGAGGGCTTAACGATTGCAGAGGGTGGCATGGCCAGCGCGGAATACGCGAGGGTAACGTACGGCAAAGATGTGACAGATGTCGATAGAAATCAGGTTTACGCTGATCTTGAGACATATTGCGGTTTGGATACGAAGGCGATGGGGGATATTCTGGAAAAATTAAAAGCATTTATTAGATAGAAATTAGAGTTGGTGATAACTCTTCAAGCCGGATGGCATGTAAAAATGCTGTTCGGTTTTCTTTTTTATAGCGACATGGGCCTGTCGTCATCCTGATGTATAGTAATTTTATAGAAGGAGAATATCTTAAAAAATCGGGCAGAGAAAGGGAAGAAGGGATGGACATAAAAATTGATCGTCATGGGATTCTTTCCGGGATCGGGATTATTTCTAGTATAGTTTTCCTCATTTTTCTAAAAACTCCTCGAATGGGGGTTTTCATGGTGGGTGGATCAATGGCCGGATTCTGGCAAGGATTCGTGCATGGATATATGATAGTGATCGACATTCTACGTTCTTTTTTCGATAAAAGCATCAGCATTTATGAGTCTCATAATACCGGAATTGGGTACAATATCGGATTTTGGATAGGTCAGTTTACTTGGTGCATGTTAGGAAAAATTAGTCTGAATAAGGCATATAGATAGACCTTGAGGCATATTAGCGAGCATAAAGGATGAATAAAATGGCTGAGTTTGCGGAATACTTTCTATCGGTGTTATTAATTGGTTTATTTGTGGGTATTTTTGTTTTAGGGATAATTGGGATTGTCAAAGGGACAAGGAATGAAATCGTGGTGTTTACGACTAAGAAGGACATGTTATTTACCATTATTTGCCTTGGCAGCGTCTCACCTCTCGTTCTACTAGGGTTCGTCACTGGTATAACTTGGTTTATAGCTCCTGTTTGCCTGATAGTAGCCATTATATACAACATTCGCAATGCCCGTGAGCTTGGTAGTACTGTTCGGGAAAGATGGCTGATTTTTTCAGCCAGGTCGCTTCTTGGCCTAATAAGCGCGTTTATAATAACGCAGTTAATATACCCTCCTCAAAGCAAGAATGGGGCTGATGGAGTAGACAGGATAGTACACAACGCTTTTTGGGCAGGCATGGCTATGTTGTATTACAAATGGTTAATGAAGTTTGTTAAAGAAGAACAAATTGGGAATGTAAAGGTAATCATTTAGTTTGGGGGATGGAAGACGCCCTGATTCAAATTGTTAGAAAAATTTTGTATATTTGCAGAGAAACGGCCCAGTATGTTAAAGAAATTATGTTTAAATAATCCAGTTTTTATTTTGTCTGCGGTTATATTTCTAACCCCATTTCAATTGCCTTACGCAGATGATGATTCATTAACTGTAAATATACCTAATTCCCAAGGCCAGTATACAGCCTTGGACATTAAAAAGTCAGGTAATGGGTTTGTCGGGCCCAAAGGGGAGTATTATTCTGAGTTTCCTACGGTGGTACAACTTCAGGCCGTTTATGATAGGGGCACTTCTAATTCGATAGTTGCAGCTCCTGCACAATCAGCTGTAGCTCAAATAGAGGTGGATAGACAACTAAAAGAACAGGAAAGGATACAACGGCAACAAGAAAGGAAAGAGAAGGAAGCTGAAAAGAAGCAAAGACAAGAAATAGCCAACCAAGAAAGAATACAAGAACAAGCGCGACAGCAGGCACTGCAAGAAGCGCAAGCTGTTCAGAATGTGGTTCCCAGTGTAGCCCAAACAATACCTGCTCAAATTGATCAACCTAGTGTAGTTCAAGGTCTCCCTGTTCAGGTAGCACAAGCTATAACACCTCTTGTTGGACAAGATAATCAAAGCCAAGAAATATCTCCAAAACAAAATATTCTCCTACACACGATTAAAAGCATTTTAGGGCTAATTGGGGGACTCATAATCATCATATTTTTTTTAGCTACTTTATTTATCAGTATTCATACATGTGATCAGGCATTTAGAGGACAAGCGATACTCTTTTATAACTGGCCGGACGCCATTGGAACTGTTCTTTTTTCAATTATTATGTTTTTAGGATTTAGGCAGATATATTTGAATGATGGGAATTACATCTTGGGAGTTGTTGAAGTCATTGGAGCGCTGGTATTTAATTTTTACATGTCAAATAAATTCTATGAGGGGGATCATTTACAACAGATTTTTATAAATTTATCAAGAGTAGGGGTGTCTATAATTCTTCCTATGGTGTATCTATTTTGTTTTAGGGCTAAAGGATTCGATCCTTTGCATAATCAGGTAAAAATCTTTATGAATAGGGTGGTTTATGGCTACATTATCCTTGAATGGAGGGAGGCAAAGAAAAGCGTTAGGGTCAAGCAAAAAAGCTCTAACGAAATTTTGGGAGTTAATGTAAATGATTCTTTAGACAAGATAAAGATAGCATATAAAGGTTTATTGATGAAATATCAGCCGGATAGATTTGCTGGTTTAGATGCACATATTATTGATTTTGTTAATGAAAAGGTCAGGGAAATCAATAGTGCATATGCAAATGTTATCAAAACAAGGGGGCATGTAAGGAAAATTATCTAAATCAAAGGCAGGACAACACTAAGGAGGAAGACATGTCGTATACAGCAGAAATTAGTAGAAATAATCCAACGTATTTTGTTTTTATACTCGATCAATCAGGATCAATGCTGGATCCTTTTGGGGGTCAAGCAGTTGAAGGGGTATCAAGCAAATCAGATTTTCTTGCAGATGTGGTTAATCGCACTTTACATGGTTTGGTAATGCGTTGTACTAAGCCAGAAGAAGTAAGGAATTACTATCACATTTCTATTATCGGTTATGGTCGTGGGGTAGGATCAGCTTTTGGCGGTGCTTTAGCAGGTCGAGAAATTGTGCCGATTTCAGAAGTTGCAGAGAATCCTGTTAAAGTTGAAATTCGAATGAAAAAAATTAGTGATGGAGCTGGTGGTGTAGTTGAACAACAAGTAAAGTTTCCTATTTGGGTTGAACCTCAAGGGAATAACGGGACCCCCATGTGCGCAGCATTAAAACAAGCTGAAGAATTAATTAAAAAGTGGATATCCGATCCAGCACATAAGACTTGTTTCCCACCTACGGTTTTACATATAACTGATGGAGAATCGTCAGATGGAGATCCTACTGAAATTGGAAGGAATTTATCATCATTAGGCGTAAATGATGGACAGGTCCTTCTTTATAATTGTCACATATCATCTGATAAATCTCCGAAAACAGAGTATCCATTAAACTCAGAAGAATTGTCTAATCAATATGCAAAATCATTATTTGAATTTTCTTCTGTTTTGCCCTCAAATTTTCAAGAAGTTGCAAAACAAATAGGATTATCAGTAAAGGATAATTCCAGGGGTTTTGTTTTCAATGCAGACGCAACTGCTTTAGTTCAGTTTTTTGATATTGGCACAAGAAGTGCTGGCTTGAGATAAAGAATTGAAACTTAGAGCCAATTATTTTATATTTCCCAAAAAGGGGTGTAAATCCTCTGAATGTGAAGATGGATTATCTATAAATCTTCATAGTGGGAGATTTTGTGTAACAGATGGAGCTTCAGAAGCATTTGATTCAAGACATTGGGCCAGACTGCTTGCTTCAACGTGGAAACTGGGGGGTGAAGGGGCTTTATTAGATGCTGATTCCTTCTATGGTGAAATTATCAGTTTATCTAAGAGGTGGAAAGGAAAATGGTCAAGAAGTGATTTGCCTTGGTATGTAGAGCAAAAGTCGAGTCAAGGATCGTACACAGCATTTCTAGGTATCCAGTTCAAAGAAGCAATTGTCCCTGATGATGTATTTAGTTGGGAAGCTATAAGCCTCGGGGATTGTTGTGTTTTTATAGTAGACTCTGAAGGTGTTATTTTAGAAACCTTTCCAATGGTATCTCAAAGTGAATTTGGTAACTTTCCAGCGTTGATTTCTACAAATTTTGAGGATGAGTCTTATTTAAAAGATAATCTTAGAAAAACTCAAGGTGTTTTAAATATTCCTGAAACTATGCTTTTAATGTCAGATGCAATTTCAAGCTGGTATTTTGGGGCTGCGGATGATCCAATTAAGAAACAGGTGTTTTTATCTTTATTAAACAGTAAAGATAAGAAAGGGCTTAATGAATTTATAGATAACGAGATGCAGAACAATCTATTACGCAATGATGACATAGCGATTATCTATATTAGAAATGAGTAGTTAATAAATAACCATGGAATATGACGTTGATAAAATAATTATTAACTGCCCTGGATGTGGGCAAAAGCTAAGACTACCATTAATAAATTCCAGTAGGGTTGAGATCAAATGTCAAAGATGTAGCCGGGAATTTAATTTTGATTGTAGGAAATATAAAGAAGAACAATTGGTGAGACGTATGTGGCCATCCGGGATAGATTTTAGTGCAGCAATACAAAACCCTTCGACGTGCTTTCTTGATCCTGATTTAAAGTCATCCATACCTAGTGTTGATGATCGATTAGGGCTTCCTTATGCGGCATCAGGTCAATTTGCCACAGTATTTAAGGTTAAAGTTTCAGGCGGGTATAAAGCAGTCCGTTGTTTTACTAGAGAAGTAGGAGATAGGGCTAAAAGATATAGTGCTATAGATGAGCACTTTAATAAAATCAAGCATATTCAAGGTATTAATCGTTTGGCGAGCTATAAGTATGAATCAGAAGGGATCATTGTTAATGGAAGAAAATATCCTTGTCTATTTATGGAATGGGTTGAAGGGAACAATCTTGATATATACATAGAGCAGATTGTAGGGAATAAGGAGGCTTTATTATATTTAGCTGATGAATGGGTGCGTCTTATTAAGGTTTTAAAAGAGGCTCAGATTGCGCATGGTGACTTACAACATGGCAATATTATTGTTTCGCAATCAGGTCTAAAGCTGAGATTGGTAGATTTTGATGGCATGTATGTGCCTGAAATGAATGGTCTCAGATCTTGCGAATTAGGCCTTCCGGATTATCAGTCCCCTCTTAGAACTTATGCATATTTTAAAAGTAATCTCGATAATTTTTCCTCACTGGTAATTTATGTTTCAATTCTGGCTATTGCTCATCAGCCAAATTTATGGAAACAATTTCATGGGGAAAGTCTATTAATAAAACAAAAGGATTTAAAAGATCCTGATAATTCCGCTTTTTTCAAATCCATTAATTCGAATGATGCTAGGTTAAAGAAATATTCAGATTTGCTTAAAACTTGTTGCAAAAAACCGTTAGATCAAATTCCATCATTGCTTGATTCAATTGATGTAGAAGAAAATGGTAGTTTACCGGCATGGATGGTAGCGCCGGTAGGGGCATTCGTTGATATAAAAACGAGAGAAGCGAAAGTGGAGAGGGCTAAACCCGCGAAAAAAGTAAGTAATCTTAGTTCCAGCTATAATACAAATATAATTTCGCGGAGCACTCAAACTCAGAGTTTTCAAACAACAAGCAGTGCTCCGTATAGTAAATTTACAACAATCCTGATATCTAGCATTTTTATTTGTTCTTTTTGGTGGGTTATTATCTCTTCATTAGGGCGCTGGAACTTTATATGGGCATCTATATGTGGTGTAGTTGGTTTAATTATTGCCGTTAATAGAACTGCCGTAGGAACTCGTAATATTCCAAAATCTGTTTACGCTCTATCGACACCTACCGTTGGTTCAGGGAAGTATATTGGGAGTAACATTAAATTGGTTTATCATAGATTACAGTGTGAATTTGTAAAAAAGATTTCATCTCGTAATCGTGTATGTTTTTCATCGTCACCAGTAGCGCGGTATAATAATTATCGACCATGTAAGGTATGTTTTCCTTAACTGTGTGCTATCCGGTTTTCTTTTTATATAGCGACAAAGGGCTGTCGCTACCATAGCGCATACTCCCCTTATAGAAACAAAACATTCAAAGAAAGTTAGGTAGGAGATGTGGAGTGAAATGATTGGATGGGTAGGGATGGTGTTAAGCATAGTTACAACAGTTCCACAGTTTGTTAAGTCTGCTAGTGAGAAGTCTACCAAGGGGTTAAGTCTGGCGGCCTATCAGGTATTGTTTGTTGTGATTGCGTGTTATCTTGTCCGGGCAATAGCTATAAAGGATCCGGTGTTCATTCTAAGCGAATCAATTGGTTTGTTATTAACGTTAGGGATGCTGTATTTGTTTCAAAAGTATCCGGAAGCCAAGCGGGACAATTAGATGACACAAGGCTGTCGTTAGTCCGGTGTATACTAATGGAGTTATTATGCGCACATTTGTTATAGGTGATATACATGGGGCGTATAAAGCCCTACTTCAATGTTTAGACTTATCTAAATTTAATAAGAATAATGATCGTCTTATTTGTTTAGGTGATGTTTGCGACAGGGGGAGTCATGTTAAAGAGTGTATTGATGAGCTTTTGACCATTCCAAAATGTGTTTATATTTTAGGGAATCATGACGAATTGGCGTTGGAATGGGCTATTCATGGGAATTTACTTAAAGAATGGATGGATGATGGTGGGGGTGAGACGGCAATGTCCTATAAGGGCATTGGAATGCCGAAGGCGCACACTAGATTTTTGGCTAAGGCTCCGTTGTATTTTGTAGAGAAGAACAGATTATTTGTCCATGGCGGATATGATTCGGAACGCACTG
>Ga0182030_10007465_pt1 | contig 22806 bp, 19 predicted proteins | sample 812S3MmetaG_FD_121299 | JGI IMG/M metagenome (GOLD analysis project Ga0182030, IMG submission 121299) | Permafrost microbial communities from Stordalen Mire, Sweden - 812S3M metaG (Illumina Assembly) | ecosystem: Environmental > Terrestrial > Soil > Wetlands > Permafrost | place: Sweden...
AGCAGGTCGTTGCGGTCAACGGCACGGCGCTCATGATGGTGCTTGCCCTTTGGACCTTCCATGCATGGTGGCGGGCGGAGTCTGCTCCGGACCTGCGCGGCGCGGCGCTATCGCTTGGCGCCCTGGGCGCACTTTGCGGCGCCCTTTTCCTTGCCGAGTACTCGGCCGGAGTCCTTGTCGCCGTCGCCGCGTGGGGCGGCGCCCGGCGCTTTCCCGGCGCGGCGCGTTGGCGCGCCCTCGCGCTCGTCCTGGGCGGGTTTGCGCTTGTCGCGGGGCCCTGGGTCGCCCGCGAGATGGCCGTCACGGGCCTGCCCGTTGGTCTCGCTGTGCAGAATGTCGCACTGAAGGCCGGCGACTCGACGGCCGAGCCCTCGGTCGTGCGCGCGACGATGTCGGCGAAGCTGCCGTCGGTTGACCTGAACAAGCTTGTCAACAAGGCGCTCAGTTCGGTCCAGGAGTGCCTCAGGTCTCGCGTCTGGTCGGGCGGCGCGATGTGGCTGACCGCCTTCTTTGCCGCTGGCTGGCTTTACGTGTTCCGGTCGGCGCCCGTGAATAGGCTCCGGTGGCTGTTCACGATCTCGCTCATAGCCCTCATTGCGGCCCAGTCGGTCTTCAACTCCGGCGACAGCGAAAGGCAGGCGGCGGTGTGGCTCGCGCCTCTCATCATCGTTTTCGGGGCGGGGTTTTTCTTCGTGCTGCTCGGGAGCCACCCGGCCCTTTCGGCCTGGCCGAGGGCATGCGCGGCCTCGCTCCTGCTCCTCCAGTCGGTTCCCCTTCTCCACGACGCGCTCGATCCGCGCTGGCTCCACTTCCAGTATCCCCCCTATTTTCCCCAGCTCCTCCAGGGAATGCGCCGCCAGCTTGACGCCTCCGACGCCTCGGGGCGCTACGGCCTGATGGCGGACGTGCCGGCCGGGCTCGCATGGTACGGCCGGACGAGGGCCTGGGCCCAGCCCGCGAGCCTCCACGACTTCTACGCGGTGCAGGTTGAACAGCCGACCGGCGAACTGCTGCTCACGCCGAAGACCCTGGACCGCCCCTTCTTCTCGGATCTGAACGCGCGCTCGAAGGCCAACGGCTTCCTGTCCGCCGCCGTTCCCCGGATTGGCGAATGGGGGGAAATCTATGGCGGACTCCTCACCGGCTCGATGCCGCGCAACTTTCCGCTCACGGCGCCCCAGAAGCTTGCCGAGAACCTCTATGTGCTTGTGAATCCGCTGCTGATTCCCGGCGGGCTGAGGTGACGATTCCAAGTCACCCAAGGAATTGATCTTGCCAGTATTTAGCGAAATGGCACCGTGGCGAAGTTTCCGGCACCCACAAATGAGATTCTTACGAATGGCGGCAGCTTGCTCGTCGATCTGCATTTGCGCGATAGCGCGGGCAGTGTATGCGCCAATCCCCGAAGAGGAGCAGGGAAAGGACCTTACGTTTTCCGTCGAGAGCGGGGTCACCTACAACAGCAACATATTCGGGGCGGCGTCGGGCGCCATAGGAAGCTTTGTATTCGAGGTTTCGCCTAGTATCTCCTTCAATTCATCCCTGACGGAGCAGACGTTTTTTTCGGCCTCCTTCCATCCGACGCTCGATTACTTTGACGACAGGCCCGGTAAGAAGACGGTCTACAGCCAGATCCTCGCCGCACGACTGGCCCACGCCTTCTCAAGGACCTCGGTGCTCGACCTGAACGATGTGTTTTCCTATAACCAGAACCCGGAGGCCCTGCTGAACGGAGTTCCCGTGAACGTCGACCAGACGCTCGAGAGCAACGATTTCGACGGCCGGTACACCTTTTCCCCGCTGGAGAAGCTCGGCCTGGTCCTCAAGGCGCGCAGCGTATACTACGACTACACGAACCCGCTGCTCGGGGACGAGCTGAACCGTTTCGAGAACCTATACGGCATGGAGTTCGACTACACGCTGCTCCCGGACCTCAAGGCGGCCGGGGAGTACCGGCACCAGGACGTCGACTACGAAAATGACCCTTCCAACAACAACAAGCACTCGGACTTCCTGATGGCGGGCTTCGACTACCTCGCGGGCCCCAAGATTACCGCAAGCGTGCGCATCGGAGGAGAGTACCGCCGCCTCGAGGGCTTTGGCGACCAAACGTCCCCCTATGCGGAGCTCTCCGCCAAATACGACTACGCCAAGGGATCCTTCGTGAGCGTGGGCTACACGTACAGCCTCGAGGAAACATCCGACCCGGTCCACTTCTCCGACGAGAAGGTGAACAGGATGTTTGCGAACGTGCAGCACTCCTTCAGCGCCCTCATCGTGGGCTCGGCATCCTTCGACTACGAGCCCGCGTCGCTCAACGGCAAACCCGGGACCGGGCAGGGCGACATCGACGAGGATTCAACGCACGCCGGCGTTGCGATCACATACCTGCCGACGCCGGCGTGGAAGGTGACCGGGTCCTACGACTACGATTTCGTCTATTCGGGGCTCAACTACCGAGGGTTGAACAGGTCCCGCGTCGGGGTGAGCGCCACTGTGACGTTCTGATACCGTCCCCCTGACCCGAGCCCGCCCTGGAGACGGGCAATCCAACAGCCCCATGGCATCGTCGTCCGGCATCAAGGAAAGCGCGTCCCTCGCGGATCTCTTCAACATCCTAAGGTTGCGCCGTTCGCTCATCGCTCTCGTTGTCGGCCTCGTGCTCGTGACGACGCTCGTCGTGACCGCGTTCCTCCCGCGATGGTACCTCGCGACTACCAAGGTGCGCGTGGAGAAGCCCGAGAGCGACGTGAAGCTTTTCCAGGTCGCGGGGAGCACCGCCTACGACCCCTACTTCCTCCAGGATCAGTTCAAGATCATGCAGTCGGAGAAGATACTGTATCCGGTGATCGACCGGCTCGGCCTGAACACCAGGCTTGCCGCCGCGGTCGGAGCCCCCGGCTCGGCGCTCACCTCCGACATCACCTACCGTTACCTCGTGAACAAGATGCTCCGGGTGGAGTCCCAGAGAAGCTCCTCGCTCATCGAAATCAACGTCTATGCGCAGGATCCGGCGCTGGCCGCGGACATCGCCAATGCCATTGCGCGTGTGTACTCGGATGACCGGATCTCGGTTGCGACCTCCCAGCAGAGGGAGGGCATGGAGCAGCTCAAGAAGGAGCTCGCGGACCAGGAGGCGATTGTATCGAGCCAGCGGGACACCGTCGAGAAGCTCCGCAAGGACCTGAACATCTCGGGCGTCGACCTCAACGTGAAATACTCCGACATGGAGATAGAAACGCTCCGGCAGATGCAGAACTCGCTCATCGCGCTCCGGGTCGACGCGATCGGCCGAAAGACCCGCTGGGAGGAGTTCAAGGGCATCCCGGTCGAGCAGCGGATGGGGCTCGTGAATTCCGAGCTCATTCCCGATCAGAACATCCAGAACCTTCTGCAGGCATACTTGGTCGCCGACCAGAAGGTCACCCAGCTGAAGGGGCGCCTGGGCGAGGCGCATCCCGACCTCGTCTCCTCCATACAGAACCGCGCCAAGATCAGGGAGCAGCTCGAGGCGCTCCTGCGCGGCTACGAGAGCGGCCTTGAGATGGCCTACAAGGAGGCCGAGGCGCGGGTCGACGAGCTGGAGACCCAGCTTGCGAAAGCCAAGGTGGACCAGATCCTTTCCGCGCGCGACCGGATGCGCCCCTTCGAGGAGGCCGCCCAGCGGCTGGACGACGAGACGCGCCTGTACACGACGCTCAGGCTCACGCTGCGCCAGCGCGAGATCGACTTCCAGGTCCCGAAGCGCACGATCGAGATCCTCAACACGGCGGAGCCGGCGCGGCGCCCGAGCCGGCCAAGCTGGCTGCTCAACATCGTGAGCGCGCTCGTATTCGGGGTGGTGCTCGGGGTGGGCGTGGCCTTCGCACTCGAGTATTTCGACACGAGCCTGCGCGACGTCGCGGACATCGAGGACCGGCTGAAGCTCCCGGTCCTCGGGGTGATCCCCCACCTGCGCGACCCAATGGGCAGCGAAAAGGACGAGCCCGGGGAAGCGGAGCCGTACCGCGTGCTCCACACGAACATCAACCTCGCGCTGAAGCCGGGGCAGCCCGCAGCCCTCGTCATCTTCTCCGCGGGGCCGGCGGAGGGAAAGAGCACGACCATCTGCAGGCTTGCGCACCTGATGGCGGCCTACGGCGAACGGGTGCTCCTCGTTGACGGCGACTTGCGCAGGCCCGCCCAGCACCGCCTCGCCGACTGCCCGAAGGCGCCCGGGCTGAGCGAGGTGCTCATTGGAAAATGCGACGTCGACGCGGCCATCCGCAAGGGGGTAGCTCCCGGCCTCGACCTGCTGACGAGCGGGGGCATGCCCGGGTTCACCCTGAGTCTCCTCTACGCCAACCGGCTGCGCGAGCTCCTGGCCTCCCTGCGCGGCCGATATGAGCGGATCCTGATCGATTCGCCGCCAATCATCGGCGTCAGCGACGCGAGCCTGCTGGCGGGCATCGCCGACGGAGCCATCCTTCTGATCCAGCACCGGCGGAACCCTGCGAGCATGGTCCTTCGGGCCCAGCAGATCATTGCAGGGCTCAAGGTCCCGCTTTTGGGCGCCGTGCTGACGCAGGTGCCGCGGGGCTCCGGGGAGGACTACGGATACTACACCCAGGCCTATTCGTATTACTCCAGCGAAACCAAGGAGGACAATGAGCGCGGTGGGAAGCGGCGCGGGGCAGACGGCCCGGGGTCCGGCCGCGAGAGCATAAACCTCAAATGATGTTGACGGCAGGATGGGCGGGCAATCTCATCGCACCCCTCAGTCGCGGGCGTAGCTCAGTTGGTAGAGCACCACCTTGCCAAGGTGGACGTCGAGAGTTCGAGCCTCTTCGCCCGCTCCATTTTCGCAACGACCCCTGGTGGCCACACCCGGGGTCTTCTTGCGTCTAAGTGCGGCGGATGGATGGAGATGCGTTGAACTGATTTCTCAGTTTGTTGCGACCGGCTGCGACCGGAAGGGGCCGTCTGCGACCCGAAGATGTGGGTGAATCTGTGTGTGTCTCAGCGTTGCGTGCATTCAAGCGCCTCGCTAGGCTTGATGAAGATCCCTTCGGCAACGCACTAATTGTAAAGGCAACGCATCTCAGAATATCCCATGAAAATCATTAGCATGCTCCTGCTCTCACTCCTGGGCCTTCCCGCGGTCATATGTGCAACGCCGGTTGAATCCATCATAACGGCGGCCACCGTCTACTCCGACCGGGCCGTCGTTACTCGCACGGCTACGGTCGACCTGAAACTGGGAGAGAACGTCCTGCTTTTCGAGCACTTGCCGTCAAGCCTTATGGATGAGTCTTTGCAATTCTCCGGCCAGGGCACCGCCTCTGCGACGATCCTGGACGTGAACGCCGAGAGTACTTTCCTCGAAACGGTGCCCAATGAAAAGGCAAAGGCGCTCGAGGATGAGCTGCGCGCCAACGAGGAGCAGATACGCGCCTTAGATGACCGTACAGCAGTACTGAAAGACGAGCGAGCCTTCGTGAAAGGCATGCTCACATCCTCAACGGAGATATCGAGCGCCCCCCGCGATGCAGTAGTAGCCGCCAGGCCGTCGCTCGACGACTGGCAGAAGCTCTACGCCTACTCCGAGGAGGCACTCGGCAAGATCGCTACGGAGATTCGCTCGATTGACGACCAGCGCACCGACCTTACGACGAAGAAGGACACCATCCAAAAGCAGCTCGATGGACTCCACGGGTCCCGCACGAAGAACGTCAAGAACGTGAAGGTACGCATCGATGCCGCCACGGCTGGCCAACTCGATGTAACCCTGAAGTACACCATCCCAAGAGTCTCGTGGACTCCCTCGTACAACGCCCGTTTGAACGCGGACGATCGCACCATCGAACTGGGCTACTACGGCCTGGTACGCAACGCGACGAGCGAAGACTGGAAGGATATCGCCCTCACGCTCTCCACCGCGCGCCCGGGTCTGGGGGGTGGGGCTCCCGAGCTTCCCCTCTGGATCGTGGACGTCGAGCAGCGCGAAGAGCCCGCGATGTTAGCGCCGTTCAGTGCCCAAGCGAAATCAATTGCGCAAAGTAGGGCCGAACGCGAGCAGCAGTTCAACACTGTGACTGGCGGCAGGGCGATCGCAGGATTACCTCTAGAGAAAGAACCTCTCGAGGCATTTGATATGCGGGCCGCAGTCGAGATGAACGCCACTAGCGCCACGTTCAAGATTCCCGGCACCGTGTCCGTGCCCGCCAACAATTCGATGCAGAAAGTTGCCATTTCGTCGGCCAAACTCGCAGCGACTCTCCAGTACGAAGCGACGCCCAAACTCATGGAAACGGCCTTCCTGAGCGCGTCCGCGGTCAACACGACCGACTACCCGCTCCTCGCGGGCCCTATGAACACATTCCTCGACGGCACGTTCGTTGCTGCCAGCCGGATAAAAACCGTCATGCCTGGCGAGAAGTTTGTTCTCCACCTAGGCGCCGATGAAGGGATCACGGTCAAGCGGAAGCTCGTGAACCGCTTTTCGGAGAACACAGGGATTGCCAATGGTGGCCGCCGTGTCACCTACGATTACCTCCTCACATTCACGAACAACAAGAAGACGGCCGAGCGCGTCGCCTTCAAGGAGGGTCTACCAGTCTCGCGCCAGGAAAAGATCGAGGTCAAGTTGCTCGCTCCCGACGAGGAAACGGTCGGCACGAAGGACAATCCCAAAGAAGTCACCCGGGACGAAGACGGGAAGCTAGTCTGGCGCATTGACCTGAAACCGGCCGAAAAACGCGAGATCCCGCTAAAGTTCTCGGTCTCTTATCCGGCGGACATTAGCGTGCGTGGCCTCGAGCAGTAGGCACCATTCATGAGATTCGCTCGCGTCACTTCACCGTCGTTGACCGCCGCGCTTCTCCCGTTCGGGCTCTACGCGTCGTCGATCGCGCCACGCGAGAATGCACGAAGTGCGTCACCGTTTTGTCCCGGTTCATTCGTTTCTATACACGTACTGCCGAACCAATCACTGGATCCGACGCCCGCGCTCGTCACGCCTCCTGCGGGGCAGGAGTCACACCACGGCTAGGCGCGGATCACCTCAAAGTTAGGCGGCACAATGGCGCGAACTGTTCACCACGACAGGTCGAAGGAACCAAATCAATATGTCTGAAGTCAGCACGTTACGGCTCTATCTTCTACGGCGATGTACCTACTCATCGCAGTTGGACTTGGCTTAACCGTCTGGCCATTGATCATCTCACCACCCGACACGGTCGCAACTGCTAGGACCGTGATTCGTGCTCTGCTGGGTGCCCTGGCAGTGCTTGCCGTGGTCGGAATTCGCTACCCTCTGCGGACGCTTCCGCTCCTTCTGTTTGAGTTGCTCTGGAGGATGATATGGGTGGTCGCATTCGCCTTACGAATGTAGCTGCACAGCAAACTTGATGATTATGCGTCGGAGACGCTCTTTGCTTGCCTCATGGGAGTCGTACTTGTCTCCATTGTCATTCCTTGGAGGTACGTATTTGAACACTATGTCAGGGCGGCTAGCGATCCCTGGCGCAACCGATCGCAGTAACATGCCGCCTAACCACCCAACGAATCCGACGCCTGCCTCCGACACGTTTCCTGCGGGGCAGCCTGCTGCGACCCAGAGATATGTGTGAATTTGTGGGCATGAGGCGAGGCCTCTCCTCAAAGGGGTGGCATTGCGACATCATCTTTGCGGAGCACTGGAAGTCGAGAGCGCCAAGCCAATTGGCACTCCTCTCCATTTTGCTCCGGGACAAATGCATTGCCGCGGAACCCATGTATGAAGACGGTCGCGGCTCTCCCGAGGCCCGAACACCCTTCGGTGACGACGGAGAACTTCTTTTCGAAGCGCTTCATTTTTCCGGCTTGATCCGGTAGGTGAAGATCAGCGCGGTCGGCGCCTTGGGTATCGCCACATGGAGACCGTCCTCCATGAGCTCCCGGCCCGTGCTTTTCGTGACACCAGGCTCGTCGAAATTCTTAATTTCGTATTCGGCCGCCGGATCGAGCCCGTTGAGCCGGAATAGCGCCGATTCATACGGGCTCTCCGGGCGGCGAAAGACCTGCACCATTCCGGCACCGAGGTCGGGCCTATCGAACTGCCAGGCCATCCAAGCGTTGTTGGTGGAGTTGTACGGCGTCAGGGGGTAGTAATCCCCAAAGAAATAGTCGGCAACGCTTCGCCAATCGCCGAGCATATGGCGCAGGAAATCGTAATCGAGGTCCTTGCGCCGCACATCCCAGGCGAAGCCGAAGCGAGGCACCCACGAGCTTCGAATCGTGTAGGGGTTACTTGAGAGCGTGCCACCGCCATAGATCGGAATCCACAGGGCCATGCCGTAGGTGATGTTCTGATCGCCCAGCGGTTCGAGTCCATAATCGCTGCGGGTTATGGGCACGGCACGACGAAGAGTTTCCAAGTCATTGCGCCGGCCCCCTGAAGCGCAGGTGTCTATAAGGAGGTTTGGGTGACGCCGGAGGAGCTCATCGAAGTAGGCCAAGAACGCGGTGGCGTACTTGATCTCCGTGATGCCCTGCCGGTCCGGCGCATCATTCGCCCGCCAGTAGGGCAAAGGAGCGATGTTGAAGTCCGTCCGGTAGAAATCGATCCCGTCGTTTATGTAGTTGTCCATGGTATCGACGACCCACTGGTACGCTTGCGGGTGGCCCAGGTTCAGAAGTCGCAGCCCATCACGCTCTCCCTCCGGATACTGGAGAAGCCACTCGGGATGCTTCTCCCACAGCCAGCTTCCGCGGGTAACGCGCTCCGGTTCGAACCAGATGTGGGTTTTGAGGCCGTGGGCATGCGCGTAATCGCACAGTGGGCGCAAACCGTGTGGAAACCGCTTTGGGTCCGGCTCCCAGGTCCCCGTGTTCCACCAGCCACCGTTGTTCACGTACCATCCGGCGTCCATCTCCCAGTAATCGGGCCTGAGCCCGTGCTCAAGGTATTGGGAGATGGCAAGCTCCTGATTCGCTTCATCAACCCCAACATATCCCAATGAATCGGTGTTTTCCGCCCAAGCGGCAGGTCCCAGCGGCTTTCCACCCTCGCGCGGCGTATTGTGCGCCAGCATCCAGCGTCGCCAGATGTTCTGTGCCCGAATCCAATCTCCCTTCCAGAATTGCAGCACTACCAGCGGCGTGCGCACCTTCTCGCCTGGGTGGAGCTTGAAGTGGGTAAGCTCCTGTCCTGCCTGCACGCGCAGCCCCCGCTCTGCATCCCGCGTGAACTCAGCCGCCCATTGTCCCGGCCAGCCCAGCGCAACAATCACCCCTTCCCCGGACCACTCCAGGTTGAAGTAGCAGAGATCGCTATTCGTCGGCCGGCCCTCGGACGTCGTGATGCGCTTCGCCTGCTTCGCAACAAGCGTTGTCTCGTACGGCTCGTAATCGGTCGGCGTCATGAGGCTGCCCTTGGAATGGTGGAGAATGAATTCCCCGTCGCCGTTCCGCTCCAGGCGCGTGTCCAGAGCTTGGATGTTCTCCAGAATTGGCGTGTCCACCGAACCCGTGTTCTCGAAATAAAGCGTCCACTCCACGGTGGGATAGTCGCGGTACTCAACCCCCACCGAGCGTAGCACCAACCCCGTCTGCGGATCCCTGTAGGTGACGGTGTATTCGGTGCGTCGGTCGTCCAATTGGCGGAGCTGGCGCTGGATCGCCCAGCTCTTGAGCAATTCCACAGAGGGCCTGCCCCCGTAAGTGAAGGAGAACTGCGGTTCGGTCTTGTAGGGACCGTGCGTGGGGGCCACCGGCAGTTCATCGAGCCACAGAATGCTGCCGTCCTCGAGTGTCACCCGCGCGTCTGCCCAGACTCCCTGCGGGCAGGGCTGCCTTCCTTCCGCACCATCCGACCCAAGTACAAAGTCGGTTTCGCCTGCCAAATCCACCTTTACGGCCATGCCTGAATCTCCCAGCTTCACGGCGTTGCCCTCAAATGCCAACTTGTCCCCGGCGCGCACGGAAAAGGTGGAAAATACGGACGGACCATTACCCTCAAAATCAGAGCCAAGATAGTTGACGTCCAAACCGACCACGGCTTCGAAACTCTTGGCCCGGGCAGGCAGGTGCACCGCCACCTTGCCGACCTTGCCCGTGTAAAGACCGCGCCGGTATGTTTCATTCGCGATATTGATAAAACCGCCCGGCCCCGCGTTCTTCCTGACCGTCCCTTCCTTGTCCAATATCTGCAGGTAACCCGAAGCCGGCTTCGACTCGGCCGCGCCTTCGAACTTCGCAGCCGTCCAACGCTGGACCTCGGATCGCTCGGCGTTCGTGACCGCGAGACCGGCGGCCGTCGCGGTGAGAGGCGCGGCGGCAGACGCCGGACAACCGGTGAGAGTCAGGATGATCAGCCATACTGAAGGGACATGGCGAATCTGACACGTGGGGCGGACGGAGGGGGAGCAATGCATAAGATTTTGAGTTTAATCCCGCCAGCGAAGGCAACCCGTTCCAACCACATCTTGTTCACGGCGGCAATTATATGCACCGGTTCGATGCCTTTGTTTCAGAAGTCGCCCCCTCAAGATGCCTACTCCGTCTCTGAGTTGGATGGACACGGGCTTTTCTTAGTCATTGGATCCGTGTCTGTTGAAAATCCATGGTGGAGATTTCGAGCCTCTTCGCCCGCTCCATTTTTGCAACGACCCCTGGTGGCGGCACCCGGGGCCTTCTTGCGTCTAAGCGCGACAGATTGATGGAGATGCGTTAGCCCGGCCTATTCTTTGATGGCGACTCCCTCGGACAAGAAAGGACCGGCTACGACCCAAAAATGTGTGTGAATCTGTGTGTATGTGGCGTGGGCTCCAAAAGGGCGTCGTTTTTCGGTCGAAAGTGGCATAGTCAACATTTGGCAAAGAACGCCGCTTAGTTTCCATGACACCACTTGAAGGCAACAAATCGGGTCTCACCCGAAAGGAAACCGGAGTCTTCAAAATCTATGCGGTCATTGTTGCCGCTATCGGAGCCGGTTTGTTTGCAGTCGCCCCGAAGGACGTTCGCCAGGCGGTCGGCGTCATATTTGCATTGCTTCTCCTACCGATTCCTCCTCGCGCCGTCTATTCGCTCCCCGAAGAAAGCCTGCAAGGCGAGAGACGCTCCTAACCAATCCTCGGATCCGATGCCTGGCTCAGGCAAGCCTCGAGAGGCGCATGCGAAGAATGTAAAACAATCCCAATTATTCCAATCCGAGAATCCATTACTGCCATTGCCGATTTCCAACATGAACAAACGTTTGCTGCAGTTATTCATTATCACGCCCCTTTTTTCGGCGAGTCTGGTGTTGCTGCCAAAGGGCGCGGCATGTGCTGCCTCGACCTCTCCGGCGGCGCCTTGGGTCCTCAATACTTTCGACACGAAGCTCACATTGAGCATCGTTGGCGACAGACCAGCCATCAAGCGATTTGAAGGCTCTGAGGTAGGCTGGAATTGGACTCCCCACGCCGCGATCCTGCCGTTGCTAACAACCGTCTATATGGGCGGAACTCAATATACTCCTGACTGGAAGTATGAGACGGCGACTGTCGACACATCGAAGGGAACAAAAGTCACGCTGACATTTACCAGCACGGCGCCACGTTTAACATTAACTCAAATCTGGTGGGCGAGTACAGGAGCCGGCCCGGTCGAGCAGACGACCTCCGTCACGAATAATTCGGGAACGGACATAACGTATAACGATGCGGATGTGATCGCGACGGACCTGACCGTCGTTTCCGACAAGATTGTGACCTTGTGGCGATTTAATAGATCATCCGTCTCATACGAACAAGATCCGGGCTTTACGACCGGCGTATTCAAGCAGGAGCTGGGTCCAAACACGAGCGTTGTCTCGACGTTTAGTAATCATTTATTCCCGGGTCCCTTTGTGCTTCCGTTCGTGATGATAGACGTGGGCGCGGATCACGGTATCTATATCGGTTACGAATCTGATTTTGGGCAGCTGACAACATCGACAACCGCCAACGAGCATCAAGTTCGCAACCTGTTTCAGTTGTGGACCTCCAACGACTTCACGCAAGCGCCTGGAACGACACTAAGTCTGCCAAGCGTGTTCTACGGCGCCTACAAAGGGAACACGGATGTCGGCAGCAACAGGATGAAAGCTTGGTTTTGGGCGAATAAGATGACTCCGACGATAAAGAACACTCCGGAGGAGCCTTTGGTCGAGGCGGACTGTAGCCTGAATTCCGAGTCCAATTTCAGAACCGTAACCCCGGGAGTCGTCGACTTGGAAAACTGGGGCGTCGAGCTTCTCAAACAGGATGCACCCTGGACGAAGGATGTTGATACGGACCCTCTTTTTGGCTGGAGCTGGAGTCCAAATCCCGCGTATTGGCCACAAGGGATGACGCTTGGCAAGATCGCCCACGATCATCATATGAAACTTTCACTTTATATGGCGAACCGGTACAGCCATGTAAATTTGGCAACCAAAGCCGGGGTGGCTGCCGAGGAAGAAGCTGCGGAAAGCAGATTCATTGGAACGGCACCGGGGTGGGTGGGTCCCGGATTCGACTATTGGCGGTCCGATATAGAGTTTGAGCCGACAGCTGATTATCTGAGCCATTTAGGCTTTATGGAAGTCATGGATTACATGATTTCCAAGCATCCTAATTTTCGCTGGGAGAATTGCAGCGGAGGGGGATCGAAGAAATCATTCGATTTGGCGCAACGGATGTCATTCTGCGTGGCTGAGGATTCCGGCTTGAGCGCGGGCTCGTTGACGCACTTCAGGCAGTCGTATTACGCGATGTCCTATATGTTCAATCCAGTTCAGATAGGCGAGCAGAACGCTGATTTTATGGACAATACCGAAGCGGCGGGCTTACTCAATTTTCGAACTGGATTCTTTGGGGCTTGGCTTTGGGGTATGCAGGCGGGCGGATGGGCTGGAAATAAGCAATATCCATTGTACGTAGCCCTTTATAAGGCAAAGCAGAGGGCGATCTTGAGAGGAGCGGATGTTTACCACATCCTACCGATGCCCGACGGAATAAATTGGGATGGAATCGAATTGTTCAACCCCGCGACCAACAAAGGATCGGTGATTCTGCTGAAGCCAGGTGTGCACGTGGGCGCTTCTCCGAGAATCATATTGCAGGGCCTCATTCCGACGACGATCTACTCGCTAATATTTCAGGATAGGTCGAGCTTGAATGCTTCGTATGCGCACGTTTCCGGCAACGCTTTGATGACAACGGGAATCGATCCGATTTCCGGAACGAATAGTGGCGTTGATTCCGAAATTATCTGGATCAATTACTAATAGCAAAGGCTGCGTTAGGGCCGCCTTGGCGGTCCGATGAAAGCCCGAGGGCTGGCGCCGGCATTTCCATTGGATTCAGGCCTATTGGAAATCCAAAATGGAGAGTTCGAGCCTCTTCGCCCGCTCCATTGTCGCAACGACCCCTGGTGGCGACGCTCGGGGTCTTCTTGCGTCTGACCGCGGCAGATGGATGGGGATGCAGTAGCCGGGCTTGTCGGTCCATCGCGACTGGCTGCGACTCGCAACGGCCGTCTGCGATCCGAAGATGTATGTGAATTTGCATGTATGCTGTCACGATAGGTTTTGAGATGACGCGCACTATCCGACGCCGCGGTTTCCCACGACGTTAGGCGGGCGCCGCCGATTTGCCGCCCGGCCGCCGCCATCCGCTCCCGCAGTAATGGACTCCTAGCCCTTTGATGAAACGGCAAGACATACCCAATACGGATCTGTCGGTGTCCTCCATCGGCCACGGAGTCTTGCGCTTTGGCACCACTGTCCATGTGGCGGAGGCCTGAAAAGGTGAGGTCATTCTCTCGAAAGTGGCCCAGACAAAGTACTGCTGCATTTGTGCGATGACGTCAGGCCCAACGAGCCAAGCCAAGAATCACAGGGCGGCATTCACGCAGGAGGGAATGCGGGTGTTCAAAGCGTATCTGGCGATTCTTGTCGTCATCGCGGCCGGAATGTATTTCGCGGCGCCCAGGGGTGTGGGCCAGTTGATGGGCGTCCTCTTTGCGTTCGCCCTCTTTCCCGTGCCGCCGCTCGTGATCCATTTTGTGCGCAGGCGTCGAATTTCAAGGAATTCGGAGCGAATGCCGGATCCGACGTCTTCACCTATCGCATCTCCGGTGGACGGAAGCCGCACCAATTCTAACAGGGACCGCTAGGACGCACGGTCGATGCAATCTTCGCTTCCATTCCGCCTCGCAGTCTTGCACACGGGGGCGATCCTGATGCTTACGGCGATCCTTTGCGCGGGCATGGTCAACACGGCCATCCCATTCAATGGCATCTTCTATCCCTATCTGTACGTATCCGGTCCTCTGGTATACGGCATCGCTCGCTACCTTCAGAGTTACTCGACGCGGCTCCTAAGCCTTCAGGAGTTGATGACATTCTGGAATTTCATTCCCGGCGCAATATGCCTTCTGTTGGGCGGACTTCAGTGGTGGCTCATAGGCAACGGATTGGCGTATCTCCAATCCAAGCGATCGAGCCATCCATCTGATCCGACATCGTCCCCTGTTACATCTCACGCGAAGCAGGCGACGCGCAATCCTTAGCGCTGGTCGCCCCCGGGCTTGAACCGGGCGCCGGGCTTGAGGAGCATCCCTTGGGCGACTGCGAGCCCGCCCGAACCGCGACCTGTAAATTTAGCCGCGATGAACACATCGTACAACCGGATTGCCGGACAAAACCTTGAGCGCCTTGCTGCCCTGAGCGACGGCATATTTGGCGTCGGCATGACGCTTCTGGTGCTGGACCTGCGCCTGCCGGTTTCCGCCGCCATTCACGGCGAGCACGACCTGTGGCGGGCGATTGTGGCGCTGGCGCCGCAGCTCGTGATGTACGTCATGAGCTTCATGACGCTCGGCATCTTCTGGATAGGTCAGCAGACCCAACTCAACCACCTCACGCGCTCCGACCGCCATCTTGCCTGGATTCATCTCGCGTTTCTGCTCGCGGTCACGGGCATGCCGTTTTCAACCAAATTGCTGGCCGAGTTCAGTTCTTACCGGGTGGCGCTGTTCGTCTACTGGGCCAACATGCAGGCGCTGGGCGGCACGCTTTACTGGAGTTGGGCCTACGCGAATCACAACAGGCTCGTGAAGGCCGATCTTCCCGCCGAGGTGACCGCCGCCATCTGCCGCCGCATTGTGATCGCCCAATCCCTCTACGGATTCGGTGCGCTGCTTTGCGTGTTCGGCACGCTCTGGAGCATCGCATTCATCGTCCTCGTGCAGCTCAACTACGTCCTGGCGCCCAGCACGTGGCGTCACCCCGGGACTGAGGCTTGAACTCCCGCCCGGGAGGCCCCGCGAGGTGCGGCAGGGGCGGTCGCCCTTTTTGGCCGCTGCCGCTCTTTCGCCGAAAATCTGCATCCCTTTCCGCAACCAAAGGGTCCTGGAGACTGTCTTAGAATGTACCTCCGTCCCCCATGAAGGCCCTTTTCCCCCTATTTGCCGCTGTTTGCCTTGCCGTTTCGCTCCGGGCGCAGGCGCCTGCGACGGCGTATGCCCCAGAGCAGCTCGACCAGATGCTCGGGCCGATCGCCCTTTACCCGGATCCCCTTGTTGCGCTGATCCTTCCGGCCTCGACGGTGCCTTCGGACATCACCCTCGCCGAGCAATACGTTGCGGCAAATGGGGACCCGTCCCAGATCGACTCCCAGCCTTGGGACAAGAGCGTCAGGGGGCTGGCACACTATCCAGACGTGCTGAAATGGATGAACGACAACCCCGACTGGACCCGGGCGCTCGGGGCCGCCTTCGCGATGCAGCCGGCGGACGTCATGAAGTCCGTCCAGCAGCTGCGCGGCAAGGCTTTGGCTGCCGGCACACTTAGGAGCTCAGCCCAGCAAAGCGTCAACATGGAGGGCGACAACATTCGGATCGTGCCCGCCCAGTCCAACACGATCTACGTGCCGCAGTACGATCCCGGCGTTGTTTACGATGTTCCCGAGGGCTATGACGGCCCGTTCATCACTTATGGAATCGGGTACCCAGTTGGGGCTTGGCTTGGGTACGAATGTGACTGGGATGATTTCGGGATATGGATCGGTCCGTGGCGCCCGGGCTGGGGCTACAACAGGGATTGGCGCGATCCGCATTTCGGGGGCAGCCGCTGGCGCCCCGATGCACGCGGCGGTCACGCGCTCATGCAGGGCTACTATCGGCCGTCCGGGGCCATTCCGAGCCCACGCCTTACCTCCGGTGCGAGGTCCCGGGTCGGAGGATCGAGCCCGGGTGGCCGCGGATCGGTGACCATTACCCATTCCCAGCCCGACTACAGGGGCTACGGAGCGCCAGCGCCCGCGACCCGCGCGCCGGCCAGCCCGGTCTTTGGCGGCTACGGCAGGGGCACCCAGGCGCGCGAATACAGCAACCGAGGGAATGCCAGCCGCCAGTCTCCGGTCAGGAGCGCCCCGGCCACGCGGTCAGCTCCGGCATCCGGCGGCAGAGAGCATCGCTGAAGCCACAAGGCCCCCGGCACCATGACATCCCCATTCCCAATGAATCCCCTCATTCTGATCGCCGTGTTCGCCCTTTTTACCGGCGGCACGGCGCCGCAACTTAGCGCGGACACGACTGGTGCTCCGGGCCAGGAGCGGCGCTTCAGTTCGCCCGAGGACGCGGTGAAGGCGCTCGTCGCCGCCGTCAAGGCCGGCGACAGGGGCGGCGTCGACGCCATCTTCGGCCCCGAGATCAAGGACCTCCTTTCCGGGGACCCGAAACAGGATTCGATCGAGTTCGCGGCATTTGCCAAGGCCGTCGGGCAGTACTCGCACCTTGCCCGGAAGGCTGACGACCGCTACGTGCTCGACGTCGGCGCCGAGAACTGGCCCATGCCCATCCCGATTGTCCTGAAGGACGGAACCTGGTTTTTCGACACGCTCGCGGGCAAGGACGAGGTCATAAGCCGCCGCATCGGCGAGGACGAGACGACGACCATCGGAGTCTGTCGGACATATGTCCAGGCCCAGCACGAATATGCGAGCGAGGACCGTGACGGGAGCGGCGTGCTCAAGTTCGCCCAGCGGATCAGGAGCACGCACGGTGCGAAGGACGGCCTCTACTGGCACGCCGCGCCGGACGAGGACCAGAGCCCCTTTGGGCCGCTTGTGGCCGAGGCGCGCGCTGCGGGCTACACCCCGAAGACAGCCGAGGGCCAGCCGCAGCCCTTCCACGGATACCTGTTCAAGATTCTCACGGCCCAGGGCCCCTCGGCGCCGGGCGGGGCGTTCAGCTACGTCATCAACGGCAACATGATCGCCGGATTCGCCCTTGTGGCGTATCCTGCGCATTGGGGGGAGTCGGGTGTCATGACCTTCATCGTGAACCAGTGGGGAAAGGTCTACGAGTGCAACCTAGGCGAAAAGAGCGCCGAGACCGCGGCGGCGATGACGGAATTCGACCCTGACTCCGGCTGGGCGCCGGTTCCATAGAGGCAGGCTACGGATCGGCCGGCTGGACGGGGCCGCAAAAAGCCGCTGTCAACCGGCGGATTTTTTGTGCACGCTCGCTTTCCCGTGAAGGCCTCCGACTTTTTCGCGCTCCCTCCCTCCCTGGCCCTTTTCCGCCCGTTCTTTCCGGCGGATTCGCCGCCCTGGGAGTGGGTGAAGCAGATCGGGCCGGCGCTCGCGGCCCAGAAATTTCCGCCGAAGGCGCCCAAGGCGCGCCCAGGAGTCCACCTGGAGGGTCCCGTGCACCTGGGCGCGGGCGTCGAGCTCCCAAACCACGCGACGATCATCGGCCCGGCATGGATCGGGGCCGGCACGCAGATACGGCCCGGCGCGTTCATCCGGGGCAACGTCATCACGGGCGAGGGTTGCGTCCTCGGCAACGCCTCTGAGTTCAAGAACTGTCTCCTCATGGACGGCGTGCACGCCCCTCACTTCAACTACGTCGGCGACTCCGTGCTTGGAAACCGGGCGCACCTGGCGGCCGGCGCGATCTGCTCGAACCTCCGGCTGGACCAGAAGGAGGTGTTCGTGCACCTGGCGTCGGGACCGGTGGGCACCGGGCTGAAGAAGTTTGGCGCGATCCTCGGCGACGATGCGGAGGTGGGCTGCAACGCCGTCCTCAATCCCGGAACCCTCCTCGGCCCCAGATCCCTTGTGATGCCGGCGATCGCCTTCGGCGGCGTGCTCGCCCCCTCGACTGTCGCCCGGATCCGCCAGCAGGTCACCCTCATCCCGCGCAAGGACTGAAATGCGAACCCTGACAGGAATAACACCCTCCGGCATCCTCCATGTCGGCAACTACTTCGGCGCGATGAAGCCGGCCATTGAGGCGCAGGCCAACGGCGACTGTTTCTATTTCATCGCCGACCTCCACTCCATGACCTCGGTCACCGATCCCAGGGAGAGGCTGGCCAACACGCGGGCGATAGCGGTCGACTGGCTCGCCTGCGGGCTCGACCCGGAAAAGAGCGTGTTCTGGCGCCAGAGCGACGTGCCCGAAGTTTGCGAGCTCACTTGGCTGATCGGCAGCCTCACCCCCATGGGACTCCTCGAGCGCGCCCACAGCTACAAGGACAAGACCTCGAAGGGCCTTTCGCCGAATTTCGGGTTGTTCGCCTATCCGGTCCTCATGGCGGCCGACATCCTCCTTTACGACACGAACGCCGTGCCCGTGGGCCAGGACCAGAAGCAGCACCTTGAGATGACGCGCGACATCGCCATAAAGTTCAACCAGACCTACGGCGCGACATTCGTCGTGCCGGAAGCCGTGATTCGCCGCGAAGTCGCCGTGGTCCCCGGGCTCGACGGCCAGAAGATGAGCAAGAGCTACGGGAACACGCTCGAGATCTTCGGGGACGAGAAGGCGCTCCGAAAGAAGGTCATGTCCATCGTCATGGACAGCAGGACGCCGGCCGAGCCGAAGCCCGACGCGGAGCGAAACATCTGCATCCAGCTGATGAAGCTCCTCGCGCCGGCTGGTGTTGGGGCGGACTTCGAGTCCCGGCTGCGGGCCGGCGGGCTCGGATACGGGGATCTCAAGAAGGCGCTCTTCGAGCACTATTGGTCCTTCTTTGCGAAGGCCCGCACGCGCCGCGCCGAGCTCATCGCGGACGGGGGCTATGTCGACCGCGTCCTCGCGGAGGGGGCTGACCGCGCCCGCTCCGTGGCCTCAGCCGTGCTCAAGCGGGCCCGCAAGGCCTGCGGTCTCGAGTAGCTTCAGACGACATCGGCCCTGGGCAGCTCGATCCGGGAAATGGCCTCCATGATCCGGACGGCGGCGCGCGAATAGCGCTCCTTGCCGTCCTCCGGGCGGTCGAATTCGGACGGCGAGAGAGGCCTGCCATACGCCACGGATACTTGCGAGCCCAGCCGGAGCCTTCCGCCCTTGCCGTAGGCCTCGAACGAGCCGAACACCCGGGCCGGGACGACCGGCACACGGGCCCTGCACGCCAGGAGTCCGACGCCGGGTCTGGGTGGCTGGAGCCGGCCGTCGGGCGAGCGGGTTCCCTCGGGAAAGACGATGACGGCCCTGCCGCCGGCCAGCGCCTGGAGCACGCGCTTGACCGCATCGAGGCTCATGCCGCCGTCGCGGTCGACCGGGATCGTGCCGACCGCATCGAGCCACCACGAGGCGATTCCCGGCTTCCAGAGGGTCTTGCGGGCGAAGAAGGCCACCTGGCGCGGGAGAAAAAGGCCGACGATCGGGGGATCGAGATGGCTCGCGTGGTTCGCGGTGACGATAAAGCCGCCCGTCTCGGGAAGGTTCTCGAGGCCGGACACCTCGCCCCTGAAGAACATCTGGTAGACGATTCTGCAGATCCCGTAAAAGAACCCGTACACCGGATCCATCTCGAGCTGGGTGTGCCGGGCGATCATGCCATTGCGAGGGAGGGCGCGATAACCGCGGCCATCCGGTCCACCACTTCGGCGATCGAGAGCCGGGTCGTGTCGATCGAGATGGCGCCCTTGGGCAGCGAGAGCGGAGCCGTCTTCCTTGAGGAATCGAGTCGGTCGCGCTCGGCCACCCTGTCGTCGTGGCCCTCCCTCTCGCGCCGGCGCTCGCGCTCCGCGGGCTCCGCTTGGAGGAAAAACCTGAAGTCGGCGTCGGGGAAGATCACCGATCCTATGTCGCGCCCCTCCATAACGAGTCCGCGGAATCCGCCCCTCTTCGCCGCCTCGGCCTGCCCGCGCTGGTAGGCGAGGAGCCCCCCCCGGAGCTCCGGGATCGCAGCGAAGTGGGAGACGGCGTCGTTCACCTCGCGGCTGCGGATCTCTTCGCCGGGGACCCGCCCCGAGATCTCGATCAGCGCCGAGCGGCCAACGATCCGCGTTCCAAGCCTCAGGTCCGCGAGCGCGGTCGCGACCGAGGCAAGGTCGTCCGCGGACGCCCCGCGACGCAGCATTTCCGACGTGACTGCGCGGTAGTAGGAGCCCGTGTCGGCGTGGAGCAGGTTGAACTGCTCGCTCAGCGCGCGTGCCGTGGACGACTTCCCGGCGGCCGCGCCGCCGTCGATCGCCACAATGATGAATTTCTTGCCGGACATCGAAGGTCAGACCTCCAAGGATTTTCTGCGAACGGCGCCGAGCAAATCAAAAAACCCCGGGAATGTCTTCGCGCAGCAGGCCGGGTCCGCCACGGAGAGCCACGGGCTTCCGTCGCCGCGCACGTCGCGGCAGCCGAGGACGGCGAAGCTCATGGCAAACCGGTGGTCGCCGTGGGTCTCGACGGTCTTGCCCTTGCGCAGCGGCCGCGGCTGGATCTCGAGCGAGTCCTCGCCCTCGGTGACCTCCTGGCCGAGGCGCCTGAGCTCGGCGGCCATGCCGGACACGCGGTCCGTCTCCTGCCTGCGCGTGTGGGCGATCCCTAATATCCGCGTCGGCCCGTCGAGCAGCGGCGCTATGGCGGCCAGCGTTAGAAACGTGTCCGAGAACTCGGAAAAATCGTGGGCGACCCCATGGCGCCGTCCGAACGGGGCGAATGACACCGTTATTCCATCGCCGCCCACTGAGACGACGGCACCGCATTTGACCAGGATGTCGAGGAACCGAACGTCGCCCTGAAGGCTGTCGCCGGCCGGCCGCAGCTCATCGAGGCGCAGCGATCCTCCGGCGACAAGCGGCAGGGCGGCAAAGTAGCTTGCCGAGGTCGCGTCCGGCTCAACGGCATACTCCCCGGGTGAACGGTACCTTGCAGGGAGCACCTCGATCGCCCCGTCTTTCTCGCCGTCCGCGATGCCGAACTGCGCCATCTGGCGGGTGGTCATCCGGACAAAGGGCATCCGGACTCCTCCGGCGGGCGTCGCTGACACGCCCTTCTCGGACAGCGGCGCCACCATGAGCAGCGCCGAAAGCATCTGGCTGCTTTCGCGGGCGTCGACGGCGACGGCCCCGCCCCGCAGGCCCGAGGCGCGGATCTCGACTGGCAAATGCCCCTCCCTGCCCAGGCACCGGATGTCCGCGCCCAGGACGCGCAGCCCGTCGATCAGGCCCTTCATGGGGCGCTTTCGCATTTGCGGGGCGCCGTCGATCCGGTAAACGCCCTTTTTCGAGGACGCGCAGAGCGCCGTCAGGAACCGGGCGGCCGTCCCGGCGAGGCCGGTGAAAATCTGGGCATCGGCTGCGGGAACCTCGCCCCCCCGCCCCTCGACTCGGATCCTGCGAGCCGCCTCGTCCTCCTCGATATTGAAGCCGAGCCGGCGGAGGGCCTCCGCCATGATCCGCGTGTCCTCGCTGAAGAGCGCGCCGGTCAGGGTCACCGGGCCGTCGCAGAGCGCGGATAGGAGCATGGCCCTGTTTGTCAGGCTCTTGGAGCCGGGAAGGGCCACGCCCCCGAGGACCGGCCTGACGAAGGGCTTTACCGGAAGGATATGAGGCAGGGGCTGGGTCACGGCGAGGGCCGGAATTTTTCGCGGTAGGCACGGCCGCGCTCGAGCCGGGCCGCGACCTCGACGTAGTCGCGGTTGGCAAGGGCGGCCTGGAACCCCTGCAGTTCGTCCTGAAATCCCCGAAGCGCCCGCAGGACCTCGTCGCGGTTCTCCTCGAGAATCGCCCGCCAGAGCTTCGGGTCGGAGGCAGCGATCCGAGTCGTGTCCCTCAGGCCTGCGCCCGCAAAGTTGCGCCAGCCCTGCTCGCGCGTCGAGAGGAAGGCGCAGAGGGAGGATGCGAGCACCTGGGGAAGGTGGCTTATGTTGGCGACGATCTCGTCATGGCTGTCGGGGTCGACCGTCACCACCTCCGCGCCGAGGTCCCGCCAGAAGGCGACCACTCTTGCGACAGCCCGGGAATTCGAGGCATGGACCGGCGTCACAAAGCACGTGCGCCCCTCGAACAGGTCGGCACTCGCGTTTTCCCATCCGGTCCTGTCCGAGCCGGCCATGGGATGGGCGCCCACAAAGTGGGCGCGCCCGTGCAGGGCCGCGTGGCCCTGGCGGGAAATCTCGCCCTTCACACTGCCAACGTCGCAGACGATGGCGCCTTCCCTTAGGGCCGGCGCGATCGTCCGAACAAGGGGCACGATGCGGTCCACCGGCGCGGCGATGACCACCAACTCGGCCGCCTTCACTGCCTCCTCGGGCGTTTCGCATGTTGCGCTGCACCAAGGCTGCTCCGCCAGGGCCAGCCTCGTTTCCGGGCGCCTGGCCCAGATCACGACCTTGCGGGCCGCCCCGCGGGCCCGCGCGGCGCGCGCCACGGAGGCCCCCAGAAGGCCGGGCGCAAGGATTGTGAGCTGCTTCAGCATGGCCTCCGCAGAGACGCAAAATCCCACCCCGCTGTCGAGCCGTTCGTGGGATTGCGTTTTGGCGCGCCGTCGGGTTGCCTAATGCCTTTCCAGATGGACTCTGAAACCCCCGATGGTGCGAGACTAGACGCG
>Ga0182030_10007466_pt1 | contig 22804 bp, 19 predicted proteins | sample 812S3MmetaG_FD_121299 | JGI IMG/M metagenome (GOLD analysis project Ga0182030, IMG submission 121299) | Permafrost microbial communities from Stordalen Mire, Sweden - 812S3M metaG (Illumina Assembly) | ecosystem: Environmental > Terrestrial > Soil > Wetlands > Permafrost | place: Sweden...
AGAAGAAGATCCCCGCGCTCGCCAGGATCCGCCGGAAGAAGTCGTAGTCCGTCTCCCCCCGCTGGTACACGAACGGCAGCGCCGGGTACGACGCCTTGTCCGCCCGCCAGCGGCAATCGGCGTCCTTGATGCCGGCGCCGCTCAGCACCGTGGCGACGATGTCCGGCACGCTCTTGTTCTGGAAGATGCGGTTTTGCCGTCGGTGCCGGAGGAGCCACAGCCGCGGAACGATCTCGATGCGGTACCGCCGGCGCTTGCTGCCGACCTCTCCCGGCACGGCGCCGAGGGCTTCCACCGACGAGGTGAGGCCCTGGATGACGCGCGGATCGTGCCCGGGCGACTTGATCGTGAGGCACGCCGGCATGCCGAAGATGGCGCTCGTGACGAGCTCGGGCGCTTGCTCCGTCGCGAACGTGACCTCGTACCGGTAGACGTCGTTGACGCGCTCTCGCCCGCGCAGCGTGACCACCTGGAGCTCGCCACCGAAGAAGGGCCCCGCCCGGAGCTCGAACGGGTGGCCCGGCCCCGCCCCCGGGGGCGAGGGGATGAGCCCCGTGATGGACACCGACGCGCTGAACCCGAGGTTCACGCGAGCCTCCCTTCGACCGCGTAGAGGAACGCCTCGAGCGACGTCGGCGCGCCCACGAGGTGAAGCTGGATCGCCATGCGGTCCTCGATGTCGAGCCAGTGCGGGTCCCGTACGTCGATGCGGTAGGCGACCGACCCACGCGTCCGGGGAACCACGGGGGGCGGCTCGAACTCGACGGCCACGGCCACCCCGCGCACCGCCGAGTCGAGAAGCGAGACGATGGCCGCCGGGCTGGCCATCTTGAGGAGGCTCGGCACGCGCTCGCGAAGGAACTCCTCGTCTCCTCCGGTCAGGACCAGGAGGAGCCGCTTGCCCACGAGCGCCCCGCGCTCGAACGCCAGCCGGAACGTGGTCTCGTTGATGCGCTTGAACGGGAGCACCGTCGACCCGCCGCGGGCCGCCTCGTCGACGAGGCGCGTGATGCGTTCGAAGAGCCAGGGGAACACCTTCCCCTGATCGTCGTGGTCGTAAGCCGGCGCGATCTCCGGCGCCGCCGCGAACGCGAGGAGCGCGCCATGCGCCGCCGCGAGCGTCCCGTAAAGCTCGTGGGGATGCGTGGTCCGCCTCGCGGCGAGGTCCGAGAGAAGGGGGAGGTACCGCTGAAGGATGACCGAGAGCTGCAGCCCGGGGAGGTCCTCGGCGACGATCGACGCGAGGTGGAGGGGATGGTCAGCGCGGTAGCGAACGAGCTCGCGGCGGCGCGCCTCGAAGACCTGAATGAGCTTTCGCAGGCCCTCATCGAGGACGCCCGAGGCCCGCAGGCGGAGCGCGGTCGGAAGCGCGTCGCGCACGAAGCGCACGCTCTTGGCGACGCACTGCGCGCGCCCGAGACGCAGGATCTCGAAGCCGTCGGTCGGCTCGCCCTCGAAGAGGATCTCCGGTCTGGCCCGCATCCATGGCATGGGGTCGGGCGTCGCCGCCGAGGCGTATCGAGTCGAGCGCGCGGGCCCCACCTCGCTCGTAGCGTTGGGCCCGCGGAGGACGGCGTGAGGAACACCGACGAAGACGTCGAACGACGCTGTCGCCGAGGCGTGGGCCGACGACTCCGGGATCGCCCGACGGAGGGGAGCTTGCGGCTCGACCTGGACGACGAGACCGCTCGGCAGGATGGCCTCGAGGCGCCGGACGGAGATCTCCCCCTTGGCCGCAGCCGCCTCGTCGATCGCGAAGTCGAGGATCCCGTAGACGCAGGGCACCCGGTGCCCGGTGCGTAGCGTGAGCAGGTCCTCGACGTGCCCGTCACGCGCGTAGAGGTGCGCCGGCAGGAGCTGCAGGGTGCGGGGCCAGCTCGGCTTCATCGGGCCTCGAGCCTCCCGGCGACCGACAGCGTGAACGCCTGCCGCATGTACCGGAGGTGCGGCTGGATGAGCACCTCCATGCGGTGCACCCCCGCGGAGCCCTCCACGTCGGTCACCTTCACCCGCGCGTTGCGGAGCGGATACTTGAGGCGCGTCGCCGGCGACGGGCTGTCCATGACGACGACGTACTTCGAGAGCCACTCGCCGAGCTCGCGTTCGATCTCGACGCTCTCGCGGTGCGCGCCGATGCGCTCGCGCTCGAGCACCTTCAGGTAGTGCGCGAAGCGAGAAGCGAGCAGCAGGTAGGGTAGGCGCGTCCCGAGGAGGTGGCTGAGCGTCGCCGACGGGCCGCCGTCCGTGAGGCCGTAGGAGCGTGGTGTCTGCACGCTGTTGGCCGTCGTGAAGCGCAGCGTGGCGCGGATGGGGTCCCAGGTCAGCGGGATGAACCCGTGCTCGCTGAACGCCTGCTCGAGACGCCGCGAAAGGACGACCTCGACCGGTGGCTTGGGATGAGCGGGGCCGAGCGCGGGGTGAGCATCGAGCACTGCCGGCCGATCGTCGACCATCCCGAGGATGCCCGCGTACGAACGGTACCGGGCGAAGCTGTCGGCCATGCGCACGGCGAAGGCGAAGATGGGGCTGCCCCAGAGGTAGTGCCGCGGCCCCTCGACGCGTTCCTCGTATACGAATCGCTCGGCCCCCTCGTCGCGATAGGGCAAGCGAAGGAGCATCCGCGGGAAGAGAATGCCTACGTAGCGGCTGTCCTCGATCCCGCGAAAGCTCGCCCAGCGCGTCCCGGCCGGCGGCTCGAAGGCCGCCTCGGGATGGGTCATCGCCGGCAGCTCGGAGAAGTCACGCACGCCGAGGAGCTCGGGCGACGCCGCCAGGAGCACGGGCGCGTGCGCCATGGCCGCGACGGACGCGACGCGCCGGAGAAGCTCGACCTCGGGCGGCGCGGCCGTGGCCGACCAGTTGGCCAGCACCGCTCCGTAGGGGCGACCGCCGTGTTGCCCGTACTCGGCGGTGTACACGGAGCCGAAGAATCGGGTCTCCGTGACGTCGACGTGGTCGGCGAAGTCGTCCTCCAGCTCCTTCTTCGAGTAGCTCCAGACGGCGACCTCGGTGTTCTCGTGGAAGTCGACGCGGTCGACGACGTACGCGAGACCGCGCCATGCGGCCTCGAGGGCCTGAAAGGCCTCGTCGTGCAGAACGCCGTCGACGATGCCGGCGATCTCGGCGTCGATGGCGGCGATCGCCCGGTCGATGCGCTCGAGGGAGACGGCCTCGTTCACGCAGCCCCCGGCTCGACGGCGAAGAGGCCGATGTCCGTCAGCGGCAAGCCGAGCACGTGATGGATGCCCATCTGGCCGGTCTTGATGATGGGCGCGAACGCCTCCGCCTTTTCGAGCTTGAAGTAGAGGATCCCGTGTCCCCCCGGCAGCGTGCCGGGCGGCCGCGGCTCGTGCTTGAGCGCGACGCCGGCGGTCGCGCTCTGGAGTACCTCCGGCAGGTGCACCCACGAAGCGACCTTGACGTGCTGCGGGACACGCGTCCGAAGGTCGTCCACGTCGTCACCCGTGACGCGGAGGAAGAAGTCGTTGCGGAAGATGGCGGGCTCGTTGAGATCGGCGAAGAGCGTGCTCGGGTCGTAGCGGACGAGCGGGATGCGACGGTGGTGGTCGGCGCCGATCGCGTCGAGCTGAGCGCCGAGGCCGGCGAACATCTCGGCGAACACGGGCCCGAGCCGGTCGTACTCGAAGGCCGGGATGCGGTGCGTCCCGGTCCGCGTGAACGGCGCGAGCGAGCCGAGGAGCTCGGCGAGCACACGGTACGCGACGATGGGGTGCACGTAGCGCTGGTGCACGAGGTCCGCGAGCCGCGGGACGAAGGAGCCGACGATGCTCGCGAGCCAGCGCTGCACCACCTCGGTCACGTCGCGCGGGGAGCTCCGCGCGGCGAGCGCCTGCCGGGCCAGGAGCGCGTCGAGGGCGCGGCGGAGCTCCCGGGCGAGGTACGGAGAGGCGCCGACGGCGAGGACCGGCGGCACGAACGTCTCGTCGAAGGCGAGCTGACCGGAGGCCGCGCGGACGATGCGCGCGCAGGGCAGCGTGACGAAGCTCTGGAGGGTCGGATCGCCCTCGAGAAGCAGCTGCACGTTGGGCCGCAAGCACTCGACGCGGACCGGCTCGTGGCCCCCCGACAGGTCCGGCACGAGAACGGCCTCCCGGAGGTAGCGTGCAGCCGTCGGGCCGCCGCTGTCGACCAACCCTCCGGCGACCGGCCGGGCGACCCCGAGATAGACCTCGCGGGCATTCTTGGGGCCGAGGTCGCGGACCGGGATCGCCGGCATCACCGCGCCGTCGGCCGCGTCGCAGGCGACCGGGGTCCCGTCGGGCAGGATCGCGTCGAGCTTCTTCAGCGCGACCTGGCCCGCGCCGATGGCGTGAGCGTCCCAGCGGATCTCGTGGATGCCCCAGGTATGATCGAAGAGAGCCTCGAGCCGGTGAGCGATGAGCTCCTCGTGGTACCGATCGACGAGCTGAAAGTGCTGGGCGCCGAGCTCGAGTCCGTCCGTCCAGTGGGGCTTGTGCAGCATCGCGTTCTCCTCAGGGCCTCAAACGAACACGCGTCGAGCAGCCGACGCGTCTTGCAGCAGTCGTACCCGCGCGCGCACCGGCGCGTCGCGGTCCGCGGAGTACCGGGTGTCGATGCCGAGGCGGCCCCCGGCCGGCCGGCCGAGGACGCAGCGGACGGCGTCGTTCGCCGCCACGTGGACCTCGAGCTCGAGATCGACGGCGCCGGCGAAGATCTGCCGGGTCAGGCGCTCGACGCGCGCGTAATCCGCGCCCCCCGGCATGAGGCTCTCGTACGTCGCGCTGTCGACCGGTCCGATGAGCACCCGTACGAGGCCCTCGGCTTCGACGCAGCCGTCGCCGTAGACCAGGTCTTCGCCGAGACTGTGGCGAGCGATCCCGAGCCGCGTGCGCTCGGGCGGCGTGAACTCGACGAACCGCGGGAGGCTGCCCACGACGCGCACGTTCCAGTCGGGGTGAAGGCGCCGCAGGAGGGCCTCCGCGCTGGGGAGATCGATCGTCTGCGGCTGGCCGCGCTGGTAGTCACCGAGGCCCACCGAGGCCATCGGGGACAGCGGCTCGTCGCCGGCTTCCGCCCAGCCATCGACCCCGGCGAGGGAGCGCAGGCGCTTGCTGAGGGCGTCGTCGCCTCGAAGATCGAAGCCGCCCTCGAGCGCGTGGGCCTTCCAGGCCGAGAAGATCAGCGACAGCGCGCGATGGTGGAAGACGTCATAGAACGCCCGGAGGGCTTCCTCGTCGTCGTCGTGCAGGACCTCCTCGGTCCACTCCGGCGTCAGGGGCGACGCCGTCCCGAGGAGGCCGAGGAACGTCGTCTCCACCTCGGCCACACCGGCCTCGATCCGGAGAGAAGCGACGTCGGTCGCAGGGAACGCGAGGCCCGGGGAGTGCCTGAAGCGGATGCGGTCCGAGAACGCCGTCCGATCGACGGCACCGACGTCGACGCCGCCGAGCGCGTGCTCGAGGAGGCGCACCAGCTCGAAGAAGTCGAGCTGCCCTGGCGCCGCGCGCAGCTGCTTGAGCAAGCTGGCCTTCATGCCGTCTCCGCCGGGGGCCACGCGATGCGGACCCCGCTCTTCACGCAGGTCGCGTCGCACCGGTAGAACCGGCCCGCGCTGGCCTGGGACTCGAAGGCGGCGTGGAGCAACCGGACGAAGAGCGCCACGTCGCCGAGCCCCAGGAAGGGCGTCTCGTCGATCGCCAGGCGAACGTCGTAGCCCCGGCAAGCCCGCACCGGATCGGTCGCGGTCTCGATGTCGATGCGCTGGATGGCCGCGACCCGGGCGGCGTGGGCGCGCGCCATGGCGGGATCACCCTGGCGCGGCACTAGCGCGAAGAGGCGCGACTGGAGCGCATGGAGGGCGTCGCCGTCCGGCACCGCCGCACGCACCGCGACCTGCAGCGCCAGCTCGGCGCCGACCGGAGCTCGCACGTAGACCGAGCCCGCGACGATGTTGCGAACCCGCACCCCGGGCGGCATCCCCGGGCCGGCCTCGCTCAGCTCCCCGGCGCGTACGGCGCTCGCGCGGCGCTGGTTGGTCGCGAGAAGCTCGAGCGAGACGACGTGCGGCTCGAGATTGGGCGCCCGCCCCCGCGGGCTCGTCAGGCCCACGACGACCCGAGGCTCGGCTCCGTCCGGCCCCGCCTCCACGCGCGTCGAGAACGCGTACGGGAAGCTCCGCTCGATCGAGCCGGCACCGAAGCGCCGCACCGGAGCGAGCGTCTTGGCGACGGCCGACGCGTCATCGCGCGCGACCGCCGAAGCGCCGAGGACCGCGTAGACCCCGCTCTCGGCGCGCGTCGCCCCCGCCACGCGCACCGGCGCACTCGGTCGACCGGGCTCGAAGACCCACGGCTCGGCGGTCGACGGAAACAGGTTCACCGCCGGGACGCAGTGAGCTTGGATCCCGGTCGGAGCCACCGCCGCCTGGGGCGGGAGAGGCGCGTCGAACGCGAGCTTCACCGTCGCCCGGCGCGCGGGAAGCCCTCGCAGCGCCGGAGTGAGACCGCTCAGCTCGAAGAAGCAGAACTTCTCGACGCAGAGAAAGTATTCCCGGAGGAGCGACATGCCGGTGTACGGACCGTCCGGCTCCGGCGCGAGCGCCTGCTCGGGCCGCGTTCCGTAGGGGTGGACGCGAAGCTCGATGGCTGGTCCGCCGCCTTCGACCGACAGCTCCGCTCGCGCCGTGTGCGCGAGGACGTGAGCAAGCAGAAGCAACGCGGAGTCCCGCGCGCCGTCCACGAAGAAGCGCACGCGTCCCCCCACGCAATCCGCGAGCGTGAGGTCGCCGGTCGCCGCCAGATCGAACCGCAGAGCATCGGCTCCTCTGCCCTGTCGCTCGATGCGGGCGCCTTCGACGCGCCACGGTCCTACCCTCGTCTCGCTGATGGTCCGGAAGCGACACGGGGCGGGACCCTTCGTGCGGATCTCGGCGCCGACCGGCACGCGTCGTACCGAGCGCTCCGACGTGAGCTCCACGATGGTCGCGGCCGGAAATGGGCGCTGCAGGTCCGGCGCCACCACGTCGGCCAGCGCCCTCTGGCCGTCGCTCTCGAGCTCCCGGATCTGATCGATGGCGACGGCTCCCAGATAGAAGAGCCCCTCCCGCACCCGCTCGAGCGGCGCATCCGTCGACAGCGTCCCGAGCGCGCCGGCGAGGGCCGGATGCGCCCGGGCGAATCGGTCCGCGGACGCGATGAGCCCGTGCACGTCGGTATGGGGCAGGCGCGCCATCGGGCTACCTCACGCTCAGCCGGTGCTGCGCGTCGAGGGTCGCGGTGAAGCGGGCCGGCGAGGCGCGCCCGTCCACGACCAGGGTGGCGTGGATCGCCGCCCGCAAGGTCAGATCGAGCGCGTCGGTCACCACCGGCACGACCTGCACGTTGCAAAGGCGGGGCTCGTAGCGAGCGAGCGCGCGCTCGAGGTGCGCGCTCCACGCGTCGATCTGCGGGAACGCATGGAAGAGAAACGTGACGTCGTCGACGCCGTAGTCCGGTGCGAGGAGGAGCGAGCGCCGGCGGCTCGCGCAGATGCGCTCGACGTCCGCCGCCACCGTCTCCCGCAGGGTGGTCGTCGTGCTCGGGCGCCCCGCGATCTCGGCGAAGAGCGTCACGATTTGCTCCGGTCGTAGGTCGCGGTCACGTTGCCGCTGCCGTTCTTGATGGTGAACTCGATCTTCTCGGCATGGAGGCCCACGTCGTCGAAGGCGAGCCATTCCCCCGCCTCGGGTTCGCCCGCTCCGCTCGGCTGCCCCGCCTTGCCCCCCTCCGACTGGCCCCCCGAGCGAAGCTCCACGTAGGCGACGGTGGCCTTCGTGAGCGTCAACGTCGCGTAGACCTCCTCCTTGCCGTGGCGATCCGCGCGCACGAACTCGAAGCGCACCTCGTCGAGAACCTCGTTGCTCCACAGGGCCGAGAGAAACTGCGCGGTCGCCGGTCCCCACTCGTGGACGACGGAGATGGGCTCGTGCTTGGTCACGTGGTGCTTGCCGCCCCGCACGTCGTGCGGAACGTCGCCTCGAAAGCGGACCGAGTGGCACGACGTGCGCCCGGAGCCGGCCCGGGTCCCATCGTCCAGGAAGCCACCTTGTGACGACCCCTTTACGTGCATGAACGCGACCGCGTGACGTGTGCTCATGGTGCCCTGGCCTATCCGAGGGGAAACGGGAGTCTCGCGCCGGGGCGCGGGGCGTACTCAGCAAAGGGCGCGCCACTGCGCCGCAGGACGAGCCGCGTGAACCGGAGAGCTTCGCTTCGTTCGGCCAGAGCCCGCTGGACGAGGGCGCCGACCAGCCAGAGCTCCCCGTCCGACGCGCCGCCGGCATCCGTGTCGAGGGTGAAGGAGTCGCCCCATCCGAGGACGCCGGCGGTGAGCTCGTGCTCCCGCGTGTGCTCGAGGCCGAGCAAGCGCGGGCGCTCGATGCGCGCCGACTCGTCTTGCATGCCGTGGGGATCGTGCAGTCCCAGGAACTCGGCGAGACGCGCAGGCTCGGCCAGACGGGCGGGGGGCATTCGCGCGTAGGCGCTCATCCGCCAGGCATGGTTGTGCCCGAGGTCTGCGCGGCGAGACGGCGTCACCCGCGCGATGTTCGTGGCGCCGTCATGTGCGGACCCGATCTCTCCGAGGCCGATGGCCGAGGTCAGCCGCCCATCGCACGCGAGGACCTCCCCCTCCACGACCCCTCCCGGGGGCGCCGGGAAAGCATCGAGCCGGCCGAACGTCGCGCGCAGCTCCGTCCGCTCGTCGTCTGCGGCGGGTCGCTGCTCCAACGCGAAGTAGCGGTCGGCCGGGTCGAAGGTGTGCGGCTTATCCGGCGCCTCCCACGACCGCAGCGGCGTCCGGCGGGCGGCATCCCGGATCGACACGGTGGCGAGGCCGCGTACCTCGAGGATCTCGGCGTGGGGCTTTCCCGCGGCACAGAGCGTGGCCTCCGAGGCCGCCACGTTCGCCACGGGCTCGATGGCGGACACGAACTGGTTGGTCGCCGGAGCGCAGAAGAGCCTCAGATGCTCCCTCGAGAGGAGGGACGCTCTGTTCACCACGTGAGCGAGCGGCAGGGCGAGCTCGAGCCTCTCGGCCCGGGTGTCGAGCCGCCCGACCCGGAGATCGAAGAAGCAGAAGCTCTCCGGGAACGCGAAGAGGTCCCCGAGCAGGTTGCTCGACCGGAACCGATCCGCTCGCGCCGAGACCAGCGGGGGCTCGTCGGTGTCGACACGGACCCAGGAGACGGCGTCGCTTCCGAGCTCGCTGTCTCCTCGCAGCTCCTTCTTGGCGTCGAACCATTTCATCCGCGCCGGCTGGCCGCTGGACCGCAGCGCATGGAGGACGTCGAGCGCGACCCGTCGCGGCTCGAAGTGAAGGTAGATGCGGACGACCGGCGGCAGCCCGACCCCGAGCGACACGCCCGAGGTACCGACGAGCGCGAAGCGCAGCACCTGGTGGCGCGCGTCGAGGCGGTCGAGGACGACATCCTCCATCGTGACGGGCCCGACGAGCGTCGGCCACACGACCTGGAAGGGGACCCGTACGCTTCCCACGCGGGCGGCGAAGCTCGCTCCGGTGGCTCCCGAACGACCTCGCGATCCGGAGAGCTCGACGATGGTCGACGATGGCCGCGGCCGGAGGCACTCGGGCAGCGCCCGCGCGACGAGCGGACGCACCAGGGACTGGCCGTCGTCGTTCAGAAGGTTGTGTGCGGCCGCGAAGCCGAACGCCGCTGACTGGACGAGCCGCGCCACGCGAGGGTCGGCATCCCGGGCGTAGAGGCCTTCGAGCCGGGGGGTCTGGTGGGCCAGAGACTGCAATTGCGCCCACAGGGCATCGGCCTCGAGCTCGAACCGCTGGCGGAGCATCACGGAACCCCGAGGCCGAGCGCTGCGAGAAGCCGCGCGCGCGCCGGCTCGTCCAGCATCGTCTCGAGGCGCGCCCGGAGGGCTGCGACGTCGCCGGTGCTCTTCAGCTCCGTGAGCGCGTTTCGCACCGCGAGCATGCGGGTCACCTCGGGGATCTGCTGCGCGATCCCGTCGGGGGCGAAATCCGACAGCTGGCGAAACGCGAGCGAGGCGCGCACAGCGCTCGCCCCGTCCAGTCCCTCCCCACTCACGACGAGGTCGAGCCGGGGCGCGTGAGCGGCAAGCACCTTCGGGAAGTTGTCGCGGTCGATCCGTACCGGCACCCGATCCTCGACCGGCCGCTCGTCGCGTCCCATGAAGTCGCCCACGAAGAGGAGCCGCAGCGGCAGCTCGATCTCCCTGCCGTCGTCCGCGTCCTTGTAGACAACGTGCAGGCGTCCAGGCGGTACGGTCGTTCCGTTGTCCATCTGAAAGAGTCCCCCTCGAAGGCTCAGCCGGTGGCTGCGCGAATCGACTGGTACCCTAGAAGCGCGCGGAGCGCCGCCCAGTTGGCGTCGGAGGTGATTCTCAGGCCGATCGCGGTCGGCCGGAGCACCGCTCTCACCGCAAAATAGCGCTCGTGCACCACGGCTTCGCGCGCACCGGTGTAGAGAGTGAGCCGTGTGGTGTCGTCGGTCCGGCGGACCGCCGCGAGGATCGTGTCGTGGCGGAAGCTGTCGCGGACGATCTGGAGCCCGACGTTGACCTTCGCCGTGTCGGCAAACCAGCAGAGGAGCTCCACGTGGAGCGGATGGCTCGCGCGCTCGGAGTCGCGTGGGAGCGAGGGGCTGATCCAGAGCCGCTCTCGGGTGCCATCCCTCTCGCGGTCGAGCACGACGCCGGCGTCGGTCCAGACCCAGGGGGCCTGCGGCACCGCTCTCTCGTTGCCGCGGATCGGCGAACTCGCCATAGTCGTGGCGAGCGCTCAATGCGAGCGCCGTGCCCGGGCCTGACCCGGAGGGCCCGCTGCATGGATTCGACCGTCAAGATCGACAGCTTCATCGAGGTCACCGGAGGCTCGCTGGTCGTGCTGTCCAACGAGACCGGCGAGCCTGTCGGCGCGCCGGTGACCGTCGGTCCAGAGCCCTGCATCCTCGGGCGCGGCGATCACTGTCACGTCGTCCTCGACGATGCCCGCGTCAGCACGTCGCACTGCGAGCTGACGGCGACCGACAAAGGTGTGCACGTCCTCGACCTCGACTCGCGAAACGGCACGTTCGTGCATCAGGTCCGCCTCGACAAGGGCGCGTACCTCGCGGTGGACGCGCGCCTGCGCTGCGGCCAGACCTGGCTTGCCCTCAAGGTCGCCGGTTCCGAGCCCGTGCCTCTGTCCACCTCGGGCTCGTTCGGGCCCATGGTGGGCCGTTCGGCGGCCATGCGGCGAATCTATGCGCGCCTCGCGAGCCTGGCGCCGCACGATCTCAGCGTCCTCATCACGGGCGAGACCGGGACCGGCAAGGAGCTCGTGGCGGAGGCCCTCCACCGCGCCAGCCGCCGGGCGGGCGGCCCGTTCATCGTCGTCGACTGCACGACCATCCCGGCATCCCTCGCCGAGAGTCGTCTCTTCGGCCACGAGAAGGGTGCCTTCACGGGGGCGGTGAGCCGGCAGGTGTCACCCTTCGTCGAGGCCAGCGGCGGCACGATCTTCTTCGACGAGCTGGGGGAGCTCCCCCCGGAGATCCAGCCCAAGCTGCTGAGGGCACTCGAAGCTCGGCAGATCCAGAGCGTGGGCTCCACGCGCTACCAGGCCATCGACGTGCGCGTGGTCGCCGCGACCCGCCGCAACATGCACGACGAGATCAACTCCAAGCGCTTCCGCGACGACCTCTACCACCGCTTTGCTCAGGCGATCGTCCACGTCCCCCCGCTTCGGGAGCGCGCCGAGGACATCCCGGATCTCGTGGCACGATTCCTCGCGGATCTGGGCGATCCGGAAGCGGTCACCCGCATCGACAAGCCGACGCTCGATCGGCTGGTGCGCCACGACTGGCTCGGCAACGTCCGTGAGCTCCGGAACGTCATCGTCACGGCGCACGCCGTCTCGGACGGCGGACCCATCGAGGTGACCGAGCTTCTGGGCGCCCGTCGCCCGGCGGGGGCGGCGCCCCCGTCGGACCCGATCTCCTCCACGCGGTCCTTCCCTGTTCGCAAGAGCGAGCTGCTCGAGGTCTTCGAGCGTCAGTTCTTCACCGAGCTCCACAAGTCGGCGGGAGGAAATGTGAGCGAGATGGCCAGGATGAGCGGCCTCTCTCGGCCTACCGTGCGCCAGTACCTCGATCGGTACGGCCTGCGGGTGACGGAGTGATGGAAAGTCTTCCTCCAGGGTGGCGGGTCGCTTTCCAGGGCGAGCCATGCGGAGGAGATCCCTCTCGAAATGCACGGCCGCTGGCCGGCACACCACCCCGGGGATGGAGGCTGGCTTTCCAGCGCTAGCCCCAGAGCAGCGCCGCGAGGAGGGCGACGAACGCTCCACCGAGCACGACGCTCACCACCACCAGGACCCCTATGGCGGCTCCGGTCGCCCGACGAGGCGCGACCAGGGTCGGCAGGTCGCGGGGGGCGGGCGCCTGCGGAACGGGGGTCGGGTGCGTGATCAGATTGGAGAGCTCGACGAGGGCGCCGCTCTCCTGCGATCCACGTGACCGTGGCGGCTGGACCGTCGCGCTGTAGGCGACGAAGTTTCCCCCATCGGAAGATGCGCGTCGCTCGGGGGCCGGCGCGGGCGGCCTGGGCGGCCGATCGAAGCCGGCCAGGATCCGATAGGTCAGCGGGTCCATCTCGTCGTCCGATTCCGCCTCGGGGTCGGCGCGACGCGCTTGTCCGTCGTGCTTCATGGGGCCTGGTAGAGCAGCTCCCGGTCGTCCTCCGACGGGCGTGGCTTCGGTGGCGGCGCGGTCACGGCGGGCTTGGGCATGGGGCGGGGAGACGACGCGCCGACTGCGGAAGGTGTGCCGGCGCTCCCGCTGCTGGGAGGCGCAGGAGGGCTCGAGAGTGTCGGGGGAGGGAACGGGGACAGGGTGACGCTGGAAGCCGCAGGTGGGGCTGCGGTGGCCGTGGCCTTCTCGGACCGAGTGCCAGGCCCACGTCCGGTGACCAGCAGCACGACCCCCAGCGTGGCCGTCGCCAGCGCGGTCAGGGCGGCCACGGCCACGACCCAGCGTACGACCGGCCGTATCCCCGGTATGGACGGCGGCTCCGAGAGGTGGGACGCCTGCGACTCCCGTGGCGGGTAGGGCCTGCGTCTCGGCGGCGCGGCCACGACCTCGATCCGTGGCGGCGCTTGCTTCACCGCACCGACGAAGGCCCATGGTTGGGGCCGATCGCTGGACCCGGAGACGCGGACGGTCTTCCCCGGGACACCCCCTCCGAAGAGGTTGGGGGCGTTGGCGACGTCCGTCGTGACCGTCGACCGAGGCGGGTGCGGCAGGGAATCCGGGAGGGTCGCGGGCCGCACCGGCAGGTCCTCGAAAGGCGCGAGCTCGATGGACCGCCCATCGAGGGGCAGCGCCGTCATCCCGTGAACCGTCGCGTCCCCGACGACGGCCCTCTGACTCTCCGACGGCTCGCCCTCCGACAGATCGATCACCGCCGACAGGTTCAGCACCGTCGTGTTGATGTCGATGGCCTCCTGGGTCCCGTCGTTGATGAACTGCAGCTCGTAGAACTCGGACGCGAACGCGTAGGCGCTCCGGGGTCGATCCGCAGGGTTCTTCGCGAGGGCGTTCAGGATGTGAGCGTCGACCCGCGGAGGGAGCCAGGGCGCGAACCGCGACGGCGGAATCGGCGGCATCGAGAGATGAGCCGCCTGCACCTGATCCACGCGGGAGTAATCGATGTCCCAGGGCAGCCGGCCGGTGAGCATCTCGTAGAGCATCAGCCCCGCGGCGTAGATGTCGGCCAGCGGCGTGATCGCCTCGCCGCGGACCTGCTCCGGGGCCATGTACGTCGGGGTTCCGATGTACCCGCGCGTGTCCTGTTTGCCATCGAGGAGCGCGGCGACGCCCCAGTCGAGCACCTTCACCATGGGGGGCTCGTACGCGGGCTGGTGCAGGTAGATGTTCTCCGGCTTGAGGTCCCGGTGAACGATGGGGGTCGAGTTGGAGTGCGCGCGCAGCAGGGCGTCGCAGATCTGCGTGTTGATGAGGTGGGCGAGGTTGGGGGGAAGCCCGCGTCCCTTCATCTTGCGGAGGGCCTTGCGCAGCGTGATGCCGTCCAGCCGCTCGGTGACGACGAACGGCGTCCCGTCGGGGAGCCGATCGGCGTCGATCACGAAGACGATGTGCTGGTGACGCAGTGCCGTCGTCATCCGGATCTCGTCGAGGAACAAGGCCACGAGATCCGGCCGCTGGGCGAACTGCGGCTGCATCATCTTCATCGCGCCGCGGATGCCGGGGTCCTTGACCACGTCGAGCACGACGCCCATTCCGCCCTCGCCGAGCATCCCGCACATGACCCACTTCGTGTCGGCGATCCGCTGGCCGACCGGGAGCTGCTTCGGATCGAAGGTCATCGCCGTCGTGTCATCGCCTGGGCAAGGAGCGCGCCACAAGGGTAGCGCGGTTGGGCGACCTGGCGCCAAACCGGGCGAATGCTTCGAGAACGAGGCTCACCCGCCCAACCCCGCGTGCGAGCGCCCGAGCCATTTTCGCCGGTAGCATGGTCCCTGCTCGTTGGCTATGGTTCGCGCGCACCGTGATTGCCGGGGAGACGATCGACGGCAAGTACCAGATCGTCCGACGGCTCGGTCAGGGCGGGATGGGCGAGGTCTACGAGGCGCGCCACCTCGGGACGGGACGGCGCGTTGCCATCAAGGTCGTCTTCGGCGAGGCCCTGGCGCAGGATCGCGAGATCGTCGCCCGGTTTCAGCGGGAGGCCCGCGCCGCAGGGGCGATCGAGTCCCAGCATGTGGTGCAAGTGCTGGATACGGGCTTCGATCCCGAGTCGGGTCACCCGTACCTCGTCATGGAGTACCTGACGGGGCGGGACCTCCAGGCGACGCTGCAAGAGCTGGGACACCTGCCGCCGGACCTGGCGTTGCGGATCGTCGCGCAGGTGTGTCTCGGGCTGGCCCGGGCTCACGAGGCCGGGGTGGTCCATCGGGACATCAAGCCCGCGAACGTGTTCCTGGCCCGGCTCGACGGGGGTGAGGTCGTCGTCAAGGTTCTCGATTTCGGCATCGCGAAGCTGAGGATGGAGAAGTTCTCGACGGTCGACGGGACCTCGCTCACGCAGAGCGGCTCGCTGCTCGGCTCCCCGTATTACATGTCGCCGGAGCAGGCGAAGGGCGCCAAGCACATCGACCATCGGGCCGACATCTGGTCGCTCGGCATCGTGCTGTACGAGGCGCTCGCCGGGGTCACCCCCTTCACGGAGTACGAGACACTGGGAAGCCTGATCATCGCGATCTGCTCGCAGCACCCTCCTCCGTTGCAGGAGCGCGCCCCGTGGATCGGTCCGGATGTGGCGGGCATTGCGCATCGAGCCATCGCGCATGACCCCGGCCAGCGCTTCCAGAGCGTGCTCGAGATGCTGACCCCGATCCAGGCGCTCCTGCCGGCGGGCCACGCGATCCACGAGTCGAGGCTCCTTCCTCTTCGCCCCGAGGCCCGGCAAGGGGCTGCTCCGAGGCTGCCGGTCGCGATGGGCTCTGTGCCCCACGCCACGCCGACGGGAACGCTCCTCGCCGGTGGGTCGTGGAATGCTCTCGTGCCGGGGACGGCGGGCGGCGTGGCGACCCCGCGAACGACCCTGCCGCCGCGGGCTCTGTGGCCCTGGGGCCTCCTGGTGGCCGCTGTCGTGGGCGGCGCAGCGCTGCTCGCGGGCGGCGTCGTCCTTCGTGTTCGGTCGCAGGCCAACGTCCCGATGGCCTCGGCGCAGAGCTCTGCGGAGTCGGTGCGCCCGGCAGCGACCATCCCGGCAGGGGTGGCGTCGGCGACCGGGAGCGCGACACCCGGCCCCCAAGAGGGGGCTTCGGCGTCGTCGCAGCCCGTCGCATCAACGTCCGCGGGGTCCGTGCCCGGCGGCACGCGACCTGCTACGTCGTCGGCCGCGTCGGCAAAGCCGCACGCGGAACATCCGAAGGACGACCCCTATGGGCACATGTGATCGAACGAGGTGGTTGCGAGGCGCGCTCCTGTTCACCGGTGCCCTCTCGTGCGTGATGGGTCGCGACGCCCGTGCTCAGCAGAGCGACGCCGCCGCCGCCCGACCTCTCTTCGAGGAGGGTCGGCGCCTGATGAAGGCGGGTCACTACACCGAAGCCTGCCCCAAGCTCGAGGCGGCCCGCCAGCTGTATGCGGGATCGGGCGTGCTCCTCAACCTCGGCAACTGCCACGAGCACGTCGACCGGACGGCGACGGCCTGGCGCGAGTTCGGCGAAGCGGCGACGGCAGCAGCCGCCTTGGGTCGCCACCAGGAAGAGCTGGAGGCGACTCGGCGGAAGGCGCTGCTCGAGCCGCACCTGTCGCGCGTCCAGGTTCACGTGAAGACGGACGTGCCCGGCCTCGTCATCACGCTCGACGGCAAGGCCGTGGACCGCGCGATGCTCTCCACCGCATTTCCAGTCGACGCGGGAACCCATGAGTGGGGCGCGAGCGCGAGCGGCTACGTGTCGTGGTCGTCGACGAGCGAGACCATCCAGCCAGGGACGACCCTGCGCCTCGAGGTCCCTGACCTCCAACCCGTGCCGACGGAGGCGCCGCCCGCCCAACCGGCGATCGCGTCGGAGCCCGCGCTACCGAGCACGCCTCCTGTCGTCGGGCCGAGCTCCGGCATGGGGACGCAGAAGGTGCTGGCAGTCGTCGCCGGAGCCGTCGGGGCCGCGGGCCTCGGCGTCGGAGGCGCGCTCGGGTTGATGGCGAAGTCGCAGGACAACACCGCCGCCGGCGAGACGGGCGCGGCGCATCACACCGACTCGGTGAGCGCGGTCTCGAAGGCCAACCTCGCGACGGGGGTCTTCATCGGCGGTGGGGCGCTGGTGGCGACGGGTGTCGTGCTCTGGCTGACCGCACCGGGGGCAAAGGCGGCGGTGGGCGTCAACGGTTCCGGCATCACGTTCGCAGGGAGCTTCTGAGATGACACCGCGCCTGACAGGGTTTCTCGGCTGGCTGCTCGTGGCCATCAGCGGAGTGGGCTGCTCTGCGGTTCTCGGCATCAAGGAGTTCCCCGAAGACGTCGCGGACGGCGGAGACGCGTCCAGCTCCGGCTCGGACCACGATGGCTCGATGGACGGCAGCCACGACAGCGGAGCTGTGCAGGACGGGACGACGTCGGCCGACACGGGTCACGACGACGGGACGACCCCCGAAAGCTCTTCGGGGACCGATACCGGGACGGTCGGCGACACCGGAACGGTGGCCGACACCGGAACGGTCGGCGACACCGGAACGGTTGGCGACACGGGTACCGCGAGCGAGACGGGCCCCGCCGATGCCGGGTGCACGGGCCTCGTCTGCTCCGGCCAGTGCGTGCCCGACGATGTCCACAACTGCGGGACGTGCGGCAACGACTGCACCGCGCTCCCTCACGTGAGCGGCGCGGTGTCGTGCAGCGCCGGTCAGTGCTCGTTTCCGCTGACGTCGTGTGCCCCGGGGTGGACCCATTGCACCACCAACGTCGCGCAGGGCTGCGAGACGGACGAGTCGTCGACCTCGAGCTGCGGTGGCTGCGGCGTCGTGTGCCCGAGCACTGCTCCGGTGTGCTCCGGTTCCGGCAGCGCCTACGGCTGCGTCACGGGCTGTCCGGTCGGCACACCCAAGCTGTGTAGCGGCACGTGCGTGGACACGACCTCCAATCCGGCCGACTGCGCGACGTGTGGGAACGCGTGCCCGTCGACGAACCATGGACAGCCAACGTGCGTGAGCAGCGTGTGCGGTATCTCGTGCAATAGCGGGTTCACGAATTGCTCGGGTGCCTGCGTGGATACGACGAGTGACCCCGCCAACTGCAACGGGTGCGGGCTCAAATGCACGGGGGCCCCCACCGGGGGCACCGCGACGTGCAATGGCTCGACGTGCGGCTTCACGTGCACGGCGACCGGCACGACGGCGTGCAACGGCGCCTGCGACGACTTCAGCACGGACAGCAGCAACTGCGGATCCTGTGGTCACGCGTGCTCGGGAGGCATGACGTGTCAGACGGGGACCTGCGCGTGTCCGACGGGGACGACGCTGTGCAGCGGCAACAGCACGTGCGAGCCGTCCACGGGCTTCTGCACGCCGAACGCAAACCAAACCTGCGACCAGTACGGTTCGCAGACGTGCAGCTCGAGCTGCGGGTGGGGGACGTGCTCTTGTCCGCAGGCCCCCGTGTGCACCCCAGGCGCGATGCAATGTGCGGGCAACGGGGGTAATCAGTCCTGCAATTCGTGCGGTCAGTGGGCGACCGCGGAGCCTTGTCCCTCGGGCGGTACGTGTACGAACGGTGTCTGCGGCGTCACGTGCACGCGGGTGGTGACGGGCACGCTGAACGTGACGAGCCCCTTCAGCTCTCCTGTCACGATCACGTACGACATCGCCGCGGGAGGGGGCGGCGGGGACACGGGCAACGGCGGTGGCGGTGGGGGAGGGGGCAGCAGCGCCATCGAGATCGGGGGGACGTTCCAGACGGGCGTGCAGGGCGGCGCCGCGGGGTCGGCGGGACAGGTTTCGAACGGCACGTTCCAGCTCTCGACGGGTCAGAGCCTCACGATCTACGTTGGCGGCGGAGGCGGTGCCGCTGGCTACAACGCAGGCTTGGGCGGTGGCGGCGGCGGCGGGAGCGGGTGGTTCGGCGGCGGCGGAGGCGCTGGCGCGGGCTGGCCGGGGCTGTACGCGGGTCAGGGGGGAAGCACCGGCCAAGGAGGCGCCGGAGGTCAGGCTCCGATAGCCGGCAATGACGGTACGGCCGGGGGCAGCCAGGCGGGAGGCAATGGTGGCAGCAATGGCGGCGCCGGCGGTGGTGGCGCGACCGGGGGGGGCACGGCCGGGGCCGGCGGGGGCACCACGGGTGGAGGCGGAGGGGGCGGTGCGTACGGGTGTGGTGGCGGGGGCGGGGGCTATGGGGGAGTTGGGGCCGCGGGCGGCGCCAACGGCGCCAACGGGACGAACGCCTCGACGGGAGGCGACGGCGGTCAGGGTGCCCTGCAATGGGCCAGCGTGACTCTGATGCCCTCGGGTGCGGGTGCCGCGGGGACCGGCTTCAACGGAGGCAGCGCCGGCCTCGTCATCCTCACGTACACGAATCCGGGAACGGGGGCGTGCCCCCTGTGAATCGAGGAAGGGGAAGGACGAGCTCTCCCCTTTCTTTGGCCCCGGCTCTCCACTCCTTCGCCTTGGCCGCCGCCTTCTGCTCCACCGTCATCGGGGCTCGTGCCTTGTGAGGCTCGAGTCCGAAGTCGGCGAGCGTCTGGCTCCCTCCGCCTCGCGCGCTAATTCGTAACCGTCAGCTGCGTCGCCGGCGGCACCTGCCCGCACAGGACGGTCGTACCGGTCGGGACGACGGTCATCGTGCCCGAGTACTGCTCGAAGGCGTCTCCCGTCGGGGGTACGAAGGTCATCACTCCGTTCGTCTGAAGGCCCGCCCCCACGGTGGTCCCCGCGGCGATGTTCGTGGTGAAGGTGTTCCCGGGTGCGGGCGACGTGGGGACGATCAAGAGGGAGTACGTGGCGGGCTGGTTGCCCGAGTTTCCCACCTCGAACGTCTGCTGCCCCGTACCCTGAGTGACGCTCGCGCTGAGGGTAGGCGGCATCGTGAAGATGGCCCCCTGCGCGGTCTGGTTCAGCTGCACCGTGTGCAATGTGTCCATCGGGCTCGTAGTGCTGATGGTCAGCGTGTCCTGGAAGAAGTCGTTCGCCGTGCTCGCCGTGCTCGGGATGGGCTTGGGCACCACGAAGATGGTCACGTTCGTGGACGCAGCCAGCGGGATGGGCGTGTTGGTCGGGAGGGCGTTCCCCGTCGAATCCTGGACCGTGTAGAACGTGGTGCCGAAGTTCAGCGTGTACGTCAGGGCGGGGCCGGTGTTCAGGAGCGTGAACGACAGCTTCGGGGCAGCCGGTCCTCCGCACGGCGAGGGGGCGAAGTTGAGGACGGTCGGAAACGGCGACAGCGTGACCGCGGTCGCCCCGTTGCCCGAGAGCTGGATGTTCGCGGGGGGCGCCGCGCACAGGGGCGGCGACATCGCGGGCGTCACGGTGATCGTGTCCATGTAAGACGTGACCGCGGTGGGCAAGAACGTCACGACCGGGGTCACGCCCGAGCTCGGCGGGATGGTGAAGTTCGCGGCTCCCCCGTCCGGCGTCCCGACCGTGTAGGCCTGGCTGCCGACCGCGAAGAGGACCGTGGTGCCCGCGTTGCCGACGTTGGTGACGCTGAACTGATTCGTCGCGGGCTTTCCGATGGGCACGTTCGAGAACGAGATCGTCGCGCCGAACTCCGTCGACGTGAGGATCGCCCCGTACGCCGTCTGGTGAAGCTGCACGATGTGCCCCGGATCCGCCGGCGCCGTCGTCGTGATGCTGACCGTCCCCTCGTAGAGGTCCGGGGTGACCGCCGAGATCTGCGGGATCGGATTGGGGTTCACCATCAGGGTCTGGGACATGAGCGCCGGGATCATGCCCATCGCCGGCGTCACCGTGTAGAAGCTCCCCCCGCTCGTCAGCGCCGAGGTGAACGTGATCGGCTCGCACGTGTTGTTGTCGATGACGAGCGTCTCGGGCTGCGCCTGCGTCCCGCAGCTCACCTGGCCGTCGTTGCCGAAGTAGAGCCCGCCGTCGCTGAACGCCGGCGACGCCGACGTCACCGCCACGCCCCCATCGCCTATCGCCATGCAGCCCGCCTCGGGCGTCGGCTCGGGTCTCGGCTCGGGCGTCGGCTCGGGCGTCGGCTCGGGAGTCGCTTCCTTCGCCTCTCCGTCGGTCTGGGTCCCCAGCTCCGGAGGCGGCGACGACGAGCTACTGCAAGCAAGGAGCGCCGCGACGGGGATCTCCAGGGCGAGGACGACGCCCACGATCATCCGCAAGCGCTGCGCTGAAGTCTGTGCGTGGGTAGGCATGAGATCCCAGTCTACCGCTAGGATCGAGCCGATGGGGAATCCCCGCGACGTCCTTCCCGCCTGGGTTCTCGCCGCTCTCGCCTGCGGGGGATGTGTGCCTACGGCGGAGACGGGCTTCGAGCCCCGCGCCCCCGGCGGCGCGGTCGAGGGCGCTTACGAGGCACCCGCCCCCACGCCGCGCGCGGAAGTGCAGGACGGCAACGCCACCTGGTACGGAGCAGCCTTCGCGGGGCGGAGGACCGCGAGCGGCGAGCCGTTCAACCCGCTGGCCCTCACCGCGGCGCACCGCACGCTCCCGTTCGGCACGTGGGTCGAGGTCACGCGCGTCGACACGGGCGCCAGCGTGCGCGTCCGCATCACGGACCGCGGTCCCTACGCGGCCCCGGGCCAGCACCGCATCATCGATCTCTCCCGGGGCGCCGCCGAGAGGATCGACCTCGTGAAGTCGGGCGTGACGCGGGTCGAGCTGCGGGTCGTCGAGGGGCCGTAGCGCCCGGCTCAGTCGATCCTGCGGCACCCTGCGACGAAGTCGCGCGCGTAGCCGGCGTAGAGGACCGCGGCCTCGCGGATCCACTCGGTGTCGGTGTCCTTCACCGGGCGGACCACCTTCGCGGGACGGCCCAGGACGAAGCTCCGGGGCGGGATGACGGTCCCCGGCGTCACGAGGGAGCCGGCGGCGATGAACGAGTCGTCGCCCACGACGGCGCGGTCGAGCACGATGCTCCCCATGCCGACGAGGCAGCGGTGGCCGATGGTGCAGCCGTGGATGATGGCGGCGTGCCCGATGGTCACGTCGTCGCCCACGGTGGTCGCGGCCAGGCCCGACGTGATGTGGACGACGGTGTTGTCCTGCACGTTGGTCCGCGCCCCGATGCGGATGGGGAAGTAGTCGCCTCGCAGCACCGCGCCGAACCACACGCTGGCCTCGTCGCCGAGGTGCACGTCGCCGATGACGGTCGCGGTCTCGGCGACGAAGACGGCGCGGCCCAGGGTGGGGCGGACGCCGGCGAGCTCGTAGAGGGCCACGGGCGCGCCGTCATCCCACCGCGACGACGGGCAGCGCTCGCGGGCCCGTGCGGCGGGGAGAAGGGAGAGGCTCGGTGGGAACCCCGGCGAGCGAGTGCTTGTTGGCGCGGACGATCTCGACCTCGACGATGGCTCCGACGAGCCCGCCCGCCCCCGGCGCGTCGAGGTGCACGATCTCGTTGTGGTCCGTGCGCCCCTGCACGCGATCCCGCGACAGATCGCCCTTCTCGCTCTTGCTCGCGCCCTCGACGAGCACCTTCTGGCGCGTGCCCACGAGCGTCTCGCGGTGAGCCGCGCCGAGGCGCTCGACGAGGGCGAAGAGGCGGGCGAGGCGTTCGCTCTTCGTCGTCTCGTCGACGTCGTCCTTCAGGCGAAGGGCCGGCGTCCGCGGGCGAGGGGAGTACTTGAAGCCGTAGAGCGACACGAAGCCGACCTCTTCGACCAGGGTCAGCGTCTGGGCAAAGTCGTCCTCCGTCTCGCCCGGGAAGCCGACGATGATGTCCGTCGACAGCGTGAGCCGGTCCGCCCCCGAGCGCGACGAGACGAGACGCGCCGCCCGCTCGACGTACTCGGCCCTCGTGTAACGCCGGATCATCCGGCGGAGAACGCGGTCGCTCCCCGACTGGACGGGCAGGTGCACGTGCTTCGCCAGCACGTCGACGTCGCCGTGAGCCCGGGCGAGGGACGCCGTGGCATGCCGCGGATGCGGGCTCGTGTACCGGAGGCGCGCGAGGGCGGGCACTTCGCGCGCGATGGCGCGGAGCAGATGCGGGAACTGCGTCTCGTCGGGGTCGTCGCTCTCGGGGGGAGGGAGCGCAGGGTCGCGGAAGCTGTCGACGGTCTGCCCGAGGAGCAGGACCTCGCGCGAGCCGGCCTCCAC
>Ga0182030_10007468_pt1 | contig 22801 bp, 19 predicted proteins | sample 812S3MmetaG_FD_121299 | JGI IMG/M metagenome (GOLD analysis project Ga0182030, IMG submission 121299) | Permafrost microbial communities from Stordalen Mire, Sweden - 812S3M metaG (Illumina Assembly) | ecosystem: Environmental > Terrestrial > Soil > Wetlands > Permafrost | place: Sweden...
ACCGTACAGCCCCTGTCTCCCAGTACGAATCATCTAACCAAAACATTTTAATAAACTTAAACGGAAATCAACCCCGCGCGTACAGCCACTGTGAAAGTGTGAAGCCGTCGCCAAGCCGGCCAATCTGAGAGAATCCAATCAGGCACTTGGAGCAAAGCTTGGCGAGAATCGGCGCATTCTGTTTCCCCGGAACCGGCCACATCAACCCGATGACCGCCTTGGCGCGTCGCCTCCAGCAGCGCGGCCACTCCGTCGTGCTCTTCGGAATCGCCGACACAGAGGCCCGGGTCAAGGCCGCGGGAATCGAGTTCTGCCTGATCGGCGAGAACGACTTCCCGCCCGGAACCTTGCAAAAACTCGACGGGCACCTAAGCCAGCTCAACGGTCTGGCCAGTTTCCGCTTCACTCTCGAGCGGATAAGGAACACCGCCCGCATGGTGCTCCGCGACGGACCGGAGGCGGCCCGCCGCGCCAAGGTGGAAGCCTTCCTGGTTGACCAAGCGGACTTCGGCGGCAACGTGGCGGACTATCTTGGTCTGCCCTTCGTCTCGGTTGCTATCATTCCGCCCATGGTCTGGGACAACCGCATTCCACCCTATTGTTTTGGCTGGCCCGCAGACCAGGGATGGGGAAGCAGACTGCGCAATGAAATCGCCATACGTTTTCTCGCTCGCGTCGCGACGCCCATCTTCGCAACGGTGAATCGGCAGCGCACCGCATGGGGAATCGAGCCGCTGAAGAAATGGTCTGAGGCGCTATCGACACTCGCTCAGGTCGCTCAGTTACCGGCCGCCCTTGAATTCGATATTCCGATGAGCGATCGGCATCCGCTCCTCCATTACACCGGCCCGTTTGTCGATGCCGAACAACGGCCCAGCATCGACTTCGAATGGGCCCGGCTCGACGGCCGCCCTCTGGTGTACGCATCTCTCGGCACAATGCAAAACGGACAGGAAGAAGTTTTTCGCATCATTGCCGGTGCATGTGCGGATCTTCCCGTGCAACTGGTCATCTCGCTTGGCGGCGGCATTGACCGCGAGCGGCTCGGCGTTCTAAGCGGCGATCCGATTGTCGTCAAATACGCTCCGCAGTTGGAGATAGTGAAGCGGTCGGCCGTGGTCATCACCCATGCCGGCATCAACACGGCCCTGGAGTCGCTGGCCGAAGGCGTCCCTCTGGTATGCATCCCGATAGGCAACGATCAACCGGGAGTTGCCGCGCGCGTCAGAGCGCGAGGGGCGGGTGTAGTCGTACCCCGGTTCCGGCTCAGTGCAAAACGCCTGTGTTCCGCCGTGCGCACAGTCCTCGAGGATGAGTCTTATCGAAGCGCGGCGCTCAAATTGCAGGCTTCCATCCAGCAGACGGATGGACTCGAGCTGGCAGCAGATCTTGTCGAAGAGGCGTTCAAAATCGGCCGCGAAATGCTCCCGCAGACAAAAGCGAGCCTCGTCGCCGGGTTCCCCTCTCTTGACCAGGCCCTGAAATGAAAGCGCCGCTCCTTCGCCCGGCCGCGGACCCACAGACGCTACCCGCGAATTCAATTACGAAAGAGCAAGAGAGGAATCCTTCCGTGACAAGCACGATCGCGTTGAGGTTCCAACAGTGCCTGGCGGCCGGCGTGGTGTTCTTGCTGTCTGGCCTCGCGCTCGCCGCGCAATCGCAGGCTGCGAGTGGCTCAGCAGCGCCGCAGGTGGAATGGAAGACATACACTTACTCCTCCGATGGATTTAGCGTTTCGTTCCCCGCTGAACCCCAGATCCAGAAGCAGAATGTGCCCACCGATGCTGGCGGATTAGAGTTGCGTACCTTTCTTGCGACCCCCGGCTCGGCCGCTCTCTACGTTGGGGTCTGTAACTATGGCTCCGCCGTTGCCGGCCGCGACCCGGAGTCCGTACTCAATGGAGCCAGGAACGGCGCAATCAACAACGCGAAAGCCCACATGATCACCGAGGGCAAGATCACGCTCGGCGACTATTCCGGCCTGGAATTTGAGGCAGAGAGCGACAACATGCACTTCTCGGTCCGCATCTACCTGGTCGGCGCCACTCTCTATCAGTTACTGACCGCTGCGCCGTCGAATGACCGGTACGCCGGCTCGGCACGGTTTTTGAATTCATTCCAATTGATCCCGCGTGTTGCCAAGTAGTGCAGAACCGCGCCGGGCAAATCCCTACCTCGCGCTCGCCGGGGGCACGAGTCCGTTCATCCTCAGGTACTCGATCATCTGCCCATAGTGGTCGAAGGCATGAGAGACAGCGAACCCGGCAAGCGTCGAGCGAGTCTGAAGACCTGGTTCCGGCGTCTTTAACACCTCGAATGCATTGGCCACCGTCAGCGTAGCAATCGCCTTATGCCCAAACGCAAAGGATGCGGCCAGCGCGGACACCACCTCATCCTTGTTTGTCAGATTCGGAATCGCCTTCATGTCCACATCCGGCTTCAGTCCGCTCAGGCCCGAGAAAAAGAAGTAGTTGGCCTGCGCAACATGAGTCGCCTGCTGCGCAAACGTCCTCACAGTTGCGAACTCGGTTGTCTGCCCCGGCACAAAGATCGCCGCGCTCGGCGCAAAGCCGAACTTCTCCGGCGGCATCGCCTTCACCGCGCCCATCATCTCGCTTTCAATCAAGCTCAACTCCGAGTCCAGTGCCACCGCGGGCGTAGCGATGGTCCCCAAGTCGGGCCCCTTCGCTGCATTCGCGCCCATCTGCGCCACCGCGGCCAGTGAGCCCGTACCCAACAAACAACACGCTGCCATCAAACGAATACGCATCGAAAACCTCCGCTCGAAGATTCCTCCTCAAGAGTTCACAGGTTACCAGAAACAAACCACAACACGCGCCAAGCCATGGCGAAGGAAAACGACGAGCGCTCCACCCATGCGGCACCTTTCTTCGCATCGGTCAGAAGGCAAAATCCTCAATCAAGGGGTTTCCCCCTAGTCCCTGGCCCCTAGTCCCTGATCCCTGCTCTTTTCGCCGCCTCGTCGTATACCGCGGCATACTCCCGAGCCGGCTGCTCCCAGCTATAGTTCCGCTCCATCCCATTCCGCATCAAGTGTTGCCACGCTTCCTTGTTCTGGAAGGCCGCAATCGCGCGATCGATTGCCGCCAGAAGATCGCTCGCCTGGTACCCATAAAACTTGAACCCGGTCCCGGTTCCCAATTCCGCATTCCACTCGTCAATCGTGTCGTCCAGACCGCCCGTAGCGCGCACCACCGGCACCGTTCCATACTTGAGTGAATAGATCTGATTCAACCCGCACGGCTCATACCTCGATGGCATCAGAAAGATATCCGCCCCCGCCTCGATCTTGTGCGCCAGCGCATCGTCGTAGCGGATCTGAACGCCCACATTCCCTTTGTGCCAGAAGGCCCAATCGCGGAAGAACTTCTCATAGACCGGCTCGCCCGTGCCAAGCGCCACAACAACCACTTCACGGTCAGACAAGGGCCCGGCGATCTGCTGCACCAGGTCGAATCCTTTCTGCGCCGCGAACCGCGAGACAATTCCTATCACTGGCGTCGTGTCATCCACATTCTCAAGTCCAAATGCTTGCAGCAGATCCGTGCGGCACGCGGCCTTACCCGACAGATTGTCCGCCGTATAGTGCGCCGCCAGGTTCCCGTCGGTTGCTGGGTCCCACTTCTCGTAGTCCACGCCGTTCAATATCCCGCGCAGGTCCGCCGCCCGTCCCCGCAGCACGGAGTCAAGCCCCTCTCCGAATTCCGCCGTCTGTACCTCTTCCGCGTACTTGCGGCTCACCGTGGTCAGCATGTCGGAGTAGACAAGCCCGCCCTTCAGAAAATTGAACCTGTCGAAGTGTTCCACCTTGTCCATGGTGAAGACTTCCCATGGCAGCAGCAGGCTCTCGGTCGTAATAGGGGGAAACGTCCCCTGGTAGCCAGCGTTGTGGATCGTCAGGGTTACCGCCGTTCCACGCAGTGCCGGATCACCCGCATAAACCGTCCGCAGGTAAACCGGGACCATGGCCGCCTGCCAGTCGTGCACATGGAAAACATCGGGCACGCCAAGCTGCTTTGCCGCCTCCAGGACCGCCCTCGAAAACAGCCCGAACCGTTCCGCATTGTCCGGATAGTCTCCGCTCCTGGTCCCGTAGAGCTCCTGCCGATCGAACAACTCAGGACAATCGGCGAAGAAGAACCTCACCCCGTCCCGCGTGCCTCCGTCGACGATCCCCACGAATCGGTTGTAGTACTGAAACGGAATCGTGATCGACCGCACCGAATATTTCAGCTCGCCCTCGATGTGCGGCCGCACCCGCGCATACAGCGGCAGATACACCGTCACCTCGTGCCCCAGCTTCACCAATTCCGGCCCCAGGGCGCCCACCACGTCGGCCAGCCCGCCCGTCTTGGCAAACGGCACGCACTCCGAAGCCGCAAAAGCAATCCGCATCGAAATATATCCCCGACTCGCCAAGTCTAAACCAGCAGAATGCTTCAACAACAAATGCGCTCAAGCCGCACCGCACGCGCACTCGGCAAGCTCGAAGCCAACTCCCACTCCTCCAGGAAGCCTCTGTCCACATCGCCACATCTTTAAAACTCGGTTCCATGGGTGTCGTAGCGATGCCGTACCTTTGCCAGGGCACGGCCCCGCCAGCAGGCTGGCTCGACGCGTAGAGAGCCATCCTTGACTGCGCCGTCAAGCACAATGTGTTGGTTGGATCTGTACTCCTGGACGCGCTTCAGAGGCTTGCCAACTTCGCCAGATCTGGAAAACACCACTAGCCTCTCAAGCAACGATCTACTTCTGCCCCCCGCTTAATCAGGCCTCTGAAACTGCCTCAGCCACCTGCGGAACAGCCACGCTCTCCCGGACACGTTCACGCCAGGTCACAATCGCGAAGCAACCAAGCATCACGAGCAGCGGATCGAGCGCGCGCATATGGTAAGGCTCAGGGTGATTGAGGTAGTACATCATGGGAAACAGAAACATCGTTCCGCCGAGCCGGAGGGCGTCGAACTTGTTTCGCCGCCACAACCGGACCAGCCCTGCAATGCTCAGGAGCGTCATGCCGGTCGCGAATGGAATGTTCTCAGGGTCGGTAGGCTCCTGTGCCAGATACTCCGGCTTGAAGCTCCAATAGCCTGTCCAAAGATAGACAGCGCGCCGCACGCACATCCACGCATACCAGTCTGGATGCGCTTGTATATAAGCCAAGGCCTGCTGGGCCTTGTCGTCCATGTAAGCCAACTCGCCCTTGTCGTAGGCGGCCAGTTCCTTCATGTCGTGCAGTGGGTGTAGCTCGTCGCTCGTCCAGCGAACATTGTCCCCATTGTTTCCCATCCACAACTCGAGCCCCATACTGTCACGCATCGGAATGAACCGGTGAAATACAACGGCGTTGCGAATCAGCCAAGGCGAAATCGTTGCGGCCAGCGCCAGCGAGGCAATCGTCCCCGGAAGCAACCACCGCTTCCCCGCCCGTGCCAACCTGAAGGCCGCCAGCACCAACAGAAAAGGAACCACCACCAGAACGGACGGCTCGGTCAGCCCTGCAAAACCAGCCAGCGTTCCGAACCCGCCCCATAATCTGAGGCGCGATGATTCTTCCAGTTCCTGCGACAGGTAAAGAAGCCAGCACAGGCAAAGCAGCAGCAGATGCGTCGACCAAGCCCACGCCGCCGAAAAATAGATCCCGTACGGAAAGAAGGCCCACCCCCAGGCAGCCCACCATCCCGCCCGCTCTCCAAAGCTCCGCCGCGCCAGCAGGAAGATCGGAATGCATGCAAGCGCGTTGATCAGGCAGTCGAACAGATGAATCGCAACGATCGAGTGCGCCGTGTGCACACCGAATACACGAAAGAATACCGACACAATCAGCGGATAGACGGGCGGCATGATCGCCGAAGGCTGGTCAGATGCGAATGGGCTGCCAAATCCATGCCCCTCCACCAGCGACCGCGCCACATTCCCCTGTTCCCAGGCGTGAATGTGGTTGGCATCCATCAGATCTTCGAAACTATCGAGGGGAATCACCGCCGCTCGCAGGACCAGCGCCACCAGTACGATGAAAAACAGCCGCAAGCAAACACGCGCATTGCCTTCAGCTTTGGGGAATGAAGCCGTCAGGTTCGCCATATACCTTTTCAGTCCAGTTAGACGGGCGTATGTTGCGCCCGATTACACCGCCTTCCGGAATTCGAAGGAAATGAAAGTGTTTTACCGTGCCTTGGCAGAGTCAATCTCATTCCCCTCTAATCCCTTGTTACTGTCATAAACCCAAGAATAGGGCTACCTTCCTTTCCCAAAGGAGAAGGAATGGAGACCCGCCGGCAACTCCCGATGCGTCTCATGGCGGGCTTCTCTCGCAATCAGCTATTCTGAATCAGAACACCCGGAGGTCCCGGATGCTTTCCCCTGCAGTCACATCTCCCGCAACGCCCACGCCCGTCGAAGAGATAGCCGAAGCCGTCGACCACATCGGCCCGCTCCATGGCCTGCCCCTCGAAGATCGCCTCTGGCTGGCCCGCCAGGGCCAGGAGGTCGTTGCCAACGCAGGCGACGTGCTCTTCGAAGAGGGCGCTCCGTCCACAAACATGATCCTCATCCTCAAAGGCGAGATTCACGTCCGCCGCCAGCACGGCGGCCCCATGGCTCTGTTCATCGGCCGCGCCGGACAAATGACCGGAGTGCTTCCCTTCTCACGCATGAAGACCTACGGCGGTCAGGGCTTCGCCGTCTCCCCTGTCTGGGCGCTGATCATTCCCAAATCCATCTTTCCTGAGATGCTTCAGGCCATCCCGTCCATGACCCAGCGCGTGGTCTCCACGCTGCTCGACCGCGTGCGCGAGGTGACCCGCATCGAGCAGCAGGCTGAAAAGCTCACCGCCCTCGGCAAGCTCGCCGGCAACCTCGCCCACGAGCTCAACAACCCCGCCTCCGCCGCGCAGAGCGCCGCGGCCAGCCTGGCCAGCGCGCTCAGCGCCAATCGCGCCAACCGCTTCAAGCTCATTAACCTTTGCCTGAATGAAGAGCAGATTCGCGGAGTTCAATCCTGGGAAGAGAACATCCTCAACCGCACCATCCCGCTCTCCAATCAGAATCAGGAGCCAAACGCGCTGGCCTTTATCGCCCGCGAGGAATCCATTCGCACCTGGCTCGAAGAACTCGGCTGCCCCGACCCATGGGAGGTCGCTCCCCAGTTGGCCGAGCAATTTGTCTCCACCTCCGATCTCGACCAATTGCACGCCTTGCTCTGCGGCGTCAACGAAACCTGCATCTCCCTCCAGTTCTTCGCACGCTACCTTCGTGCCTCGCGGTCAGTCCAGACGCTGGCCCACTCCACCGCCCGCATCTTCGACCTGATCGACGCCATCAAGGCCTACTCCGGCATGGACCGAGCGCCCATTCTCGAAGTCGATGTCCCCGCCGGCCTCGACGCCACCATCCAAATGCTCCACTCGCGCATGACGAACATCCAAATCGAGCGCGACTATGAACCCGGTCTGCCAACCATCAACGCCTACGGAGGCGAACTCAACCAGGTCTGGACCGCCCTGCTCGAAAACGCACTCGACGCGCTCGGAAATCAAGGCCGATTGCGCCTTGCCTGCAAGCTCGAAGGAGAGATGTTATTGGTTGAAATCTGGGATGCAGGCCCCGGCATTCCGCCCGAGCTTCAGGAGCGCATCTTCGAGCCGTTCTTCACCACTAAGGCTCCCGGCCAGGGACTCGGTCTAGGCCTCGACAACGCCATGCGCATTGTCCGCAAGCATCGCGGCCACATCAGCGTCCGCTCCGAACCAGGCTCCACCTGCTTCCGAGTTCGCCTGCCGCTGGACCAACTCCAGGCCTACTAGCGAAAGGCCGGGCACCTTGTCCTCGGCAAAAAAGCTCCGTGCCCCATTCATCGCGACTTCATTGCGATGAGTGGGATAGCATAAACTCCAACCGGGCAGTCTTTCTGTTCCCTGTTCCCTGTTCCCTGTTCCCTGTTCCCTGTTCCCTGTTCCCTGTTCCCTGTTCACTGTTCACTGTTCCCTGCCTTCTTCACTCCACCACATCCACTCCCCGCCAGAATGCTACGTACCCTTTGATCTTGCGTGCGGCGGGTTTTGGATCGGGGTAGTACCAGGCTGCGTCGGGATTATCCTGCCCGTCGATCAACAGGTTCATGTAGCGCGCCTGGCCCTTCCAGGGACAGGTCGAAGTCGTAGAACTCGGGCGAAAATACTCCCGCTTGAGGCTGGCTTCGGGGAAGTATACGTTTCCCTCCACCGTCTCCGTCGCTGCGCTTTCGGCAATGACTTTGCCGTTCCAGATCGCTCGTGCCATATTCAATTCCGTAGGAGCCCCATATGCGGCTGAAGCAAACGCACTGAGACTAACGGATAAGACACTACCAGAGATCGCGCCGCCTGGCGAGTCCCTTCGCATATTCAGCTTTCCAGGCCAGACCTATCGGCCGGCCCGGATCGCTCTTTGGCCCTGGTTATTTCGCAGCTTCGACCGCGTCGATATGGACGCTCTTCGCCGAGGCATCCGCAGTCGCTGTCACCACCACATGCTCGCCGTAATAGTCCTTGACAGCTTCCGGATTGTCGATCGTCCAGACCGCCTTGTTGGCCTCGTCCACAAAGACCGGCTTCATGCCACCGTTGATGCATTTCTTCACGCACTCGGAGCCGCTGCCGGCATGCTTGGCGCCGCACATCGAGTCGGAGATCCAGCCGTTGATCTTGCTTGAATCCGCAGCCTTGGCCGCAAGCGCAGTCAGGGCGAACAATGACACCACTACCAAAAATGCACGTTTCACGAGTTACCTCCCGGGGGATTGGGAAAACACGAACTGCATGAATCATCCTCTATCCACCGCACCCACTACAAGCGGCCGGCGGATGGAGTTTTCTTGCCGTCAAAAAAACCTGCGGCGGCTTTCTACTGCGCCGATAACCGCTGGCGCCTCGCTGCAATCACCTTCTCCACCACTTCGTAGCGCTGGGCCGCCGCGGAAAACCGGTTCACCATCTCCGAGGTCTTGATCAGGAACCCCGGATTTCGCTCTCGGATGCCTTCAAGAATAGGAGCGAACTTGGCCAGCAGAAAAAATCCTTCCGCGTTGCAATCCACAAACAGCTCGGCAGACACGGCGCCATGCAAAACCATCGCCGCCGCCATCTCCCAGTAGGTAAGCACCTGGCGCAGATACGCGTTGTGCGGATCGGCCGTATTTTCCACTACGGCAAAGAACTCGTCCACCGTCTTCGGCCAGAACTCGCCCATCACCCAGGCGCGAGCCTGCCGCATCACCGATTCCGTGCGCAGTTGATAGAGTTTCAAGACAATTTCCGCATCCGCGGGCGTCGCAAGCATTCGTTCCATCTGGCATTCTCCGATGCCCAATACTAACGGATTCAGCCGGAGATGCGCATTTCACGTCTTCGGGTGCAAGCGATAGCTCTCCCCAGCCCTTCCTCTACCCGAAAGCGAGTGCAAAACACAGAGCCCAGGCTTCCGAAAGGCCCGTGTGCCTCTCCATGAGGTACGGGGAGCGACCCTGCCAGTCGACTTGGCCTAGGCGGCCGTATTCAGCACGCTGCCGGTGCCCTGCCCGTTCTGGATAAAATAGCTGGCGAGTTCCTGTAAGGCGTTCTGCATGCTCCCGGAACCCAGAAAAGTCTCCATCTTGCTTACCAGTGCGTCCAGCGGACTGGCCTGGATGGCCGAGGAAGATGGACTGTCTGCCGGATTCAAATCCTTTTGAAGGTTGCTGAGGTCGGTCTTTGCCCCCGATCTGTTGCCTGAGGCCAGATCTTTGAGCAGCGAAACTAGATCGTTGTTCACCGTGCCCGAGGCGTCGGAAGGAACCGCGGCCTCGGCGTTTGTCAGATCCGTCTTCAGCTGGGAGAGATCCGCCTTGGCTCCTGTAGCATCGCCAGACGCTAAATCTTTAAGCAGCGTGACCAGGTCTTTGGTCAGGACATCGAAGGAATCGCCGCTGCTTAAGCTGCCGGTTGACGCCGTGCCGGAGCTGACAGCGCTGGTTGACGTGGTTTGACTCGCGCTCATCGTCGAGCTCAGATTGGCTGCAATCGCACTTTCCAGCATCGAAAATGCCGTCGAGGTTGCCGTGATGGACACGAAGCCCCCTTCCTGAGATTGCGAATGCAACCTTATCGGCAGGCTTAATGTGCTTTTTCAATGTATCTTCGATTTTCTTGAAGTTCTCTTCGACTAACCCGCAATAACCCCGTTCACAACGCCGATGAATGACATCGGCAGATTCAAAACCGGGTGTTCCGTATCTCGATTCCGGGAGCCGGAATAACAACTCGGCATCCAACCCGCCGCTCAAACAGGCTGAGGGCTGGCAGCCTCTACGCCGGCACCAACTCCTTCTTCCCGCCCTTTTTCTCCACCACCGGCCCATGCGTCTCCACGGTCGGCAAAGGCGGTGCATCCCCAATTCGCTTCGAGTAGCTGCACGCCACTTTCGCGCCCTCTTCAACCGGCACAGCAGGCGCCTTCTTGGCCCGCTTCTTCGGCGCAACCTCTTCCTCGGCGCCCTTCTTCTTGTTCGGGCACTCGAGGTAAATCCCCGACCGCAGCGTCTTTTCCAACAGGTACGGGCTGCCGCACTCCGGACACCTCTTCGCCACCGGCTTCAGGTTCGACGTGAAGTCGCACTTCGGATAGTTCGTGCAGCCCCAGAACACGTTCCCCCGCCGCGCCTTCCGCTCGGCCAGGTCGCCAGTCCCACACTTCGGGCACTTCATCCCTTCAATCAGGTTCTGCTTGATGTACTTGCACTTCGGATAGCCCGAGCATGAGACAAACTCCCCATACGCGCCCTGCCGCAACACCAGCGGCTTGCCGCAGGCCGGGCAGTCCTCGCCAGTCGGCTCCGGCGGCTTCTGCTGCTGCTTCTGGCTCAGCTTTCGGAACGTCTTGCAGGGCGGATCGGCGTTGTAGTCCGGACAGCTCATGAACGGCCCGAACAGCCCGCGGCGCAGGATCATCACCTTGCCGCAGTTCTCGCAATACTCCTCAGTCTCGCCTGCTTCCTGCGCCTCGGGAGTATTCAGGTCCGGCTTGCCGGCGATGTTCTCTTTGGTAAAGGTGCAGCTCGTCGGGTCTTTTTTGTTGTACGCCGAGCAGGCAAAGAACGTCCCGAACTTGCCCCACTTCAATATGAGTGGCGACCCGCACAGTTCGCACTTCTCGCCCGTCACCTGCTCCATCCGCTTGATGTTTTCCATGTTCTTGCCGGCATCCTTGAGCTCTTCCTCAAAGTAGTCGTAGAAGCCATTCAGCAGATCGGTCCACTTTTCCTTGCCCTCTTCAATGTCGTCCAGCTCCCCTTCCAGCTTGGCCGTGTACGCGGTATCGAAGATGTAAGGGAAGTTCTTCACCAGCAGATCGCACACCACCACGCCGATCTCGGTCGGGTAGAACCGTCCCCGCGATCCGCCATGCTTCACCACGTACTCGCGGTCCTGAATTGTGCTGATAATCGAGGCGTAGGTAGATGGCCGTCCGATGCCCCGCTCTTCAAGCTCCTTCACCAGCGAGGCTTCGTTGTACCGCGGAGGCGGCTGCGTGAAATGCTGCTCCTCGTCCAGCTTCTCCAACTCCAGTGTCTTCACGCCATCCAGAATCGGCAGCTTGTTTGCGCTCTCGTCGTCGTCGTCCTTTTTGTCTTCGACAACCTCGTACACTTTCAGGAAGCCATCAAACCTCAGCACCGAACCGCTCACGCGAAAATCGTAGATCTTCCCGTTCTTCGCCGACTTCGCCGCAATGTTCGCCGTCGTGACGTCGTAAATTGCCGGAACCATCTGCGAGGCCACAAACCGCTGCCAAATCAGCCGGTACAGCTTCAGTTGCTCATCGCTCAGGTAACGCGAAATCGACTCCGGTGTTCGCGATGCATCCGTCGGCCGAATCGCCTCGTGCGCGTCCTGTGCATCTTTCTTGCCTTTGTAGGTATTCGGTGCTGTCGGCAGATACTTCGCGCCCAATTGCTTGGTCACCCACTCCCGCGCTCCGGCAATCGCCTCCGGCGCTACGCGCGGCGAATCGGTACGCATGTAGGTGATCAGGCCCACCGTGCCCTCGGCGCCCACATCAACGCCTTCATAGAGCCGCTGGGCCACGCCCATCGTCCGGCGCACGTTGAATCCAAGCTTGCTTGATGCATCCCTCTGCAACTGGCTGGTAATGAACGGCGGCAGCGGTCTCCGCTGCTGCTCCCTGGCCTGCACGGAAGCCAGCGTCCAATGCGCCTTTTCCAGAGCCGTCAGCGTTTCGTCCATCGCCGCCTTGCCGGCAACCGCGTTCGAGATCCACTGCGCCTTCCCATCCTTGTCCGTCCCGTTCGCGACCCGAACCGGCTCCCCGTCGATGCCCACGAAACGAGCCTTGAACTTCTTGTCCGCTTGCTTTTCCGGGTGCAGCAAGGCATCCAGCGTCCAGTACTCCACCGGCTGGAAGGCCCCGATCTCCCGCTCCCGCTCCACAATCAGCCGGACCGCCACCGTCTGCACGCGTCCCGCTGAGAGTCCACGCCGCACCTTGTCCCACAGCAGCGGAGAAATCTGATACCCCACCAGCCTGTCCAGCACGCGCCGCGTCTGCTGCGCATCCACAAGATTCTGGTCGATATCCCGGGCGTGGCCGAACGCATCCTGAACGGCCTTCTTCGTAATCTCGTTGAAGGTCACGCGCCGGATCTTCTTCCGCTCTTTCGCATTTGTCCCCAACTGAAGAGCCAGATGGTATGCGATCGCCTCGCCCTCGCGGTCCGGGTCAGGCGCCAGAAAGATCTCGTCCGCCTTGGCGGCCAGCTTCTTCAACTGGTCCACCACTTTCTCCTTGCCCGGAGACACCACAAGCTCCGGCACAAACGTCCGCTTCTCAAGCTCCACGCCAATTTCGTTCTTGGGCAGGTCCATGATGTGCCCGATCGACGCCCGCACCTCGAAACCCTTGCCAAGATACTTCTCGATCGTCTTCGCCTTGGCCGGCGACTCCACGATCACCAGTGATTTGCTCATTGCCATCCTTATTACTGCACCCAATCTACCTTGTCAGCCCTGTTGGACTCAGCTTTCACAATTTCGATTCATTCCCAACCCGGTCCGGATTCAGGCCGCAGCCAATGCCGCGCGCCCGCTCCAGAGAAAAAAAAAGATAAAACTAGCCGTAAGAGTTGCACCCTACCACGGAACACCGCCCAATTTCCACTCGCCTTGGAGATTTTTCTCCTCCTCCGCCCCATTTCTTTGACAAGCGGAAGCCCTCCTCAGCCAAGACAGGCGCTGAAAAGCCTAATCGGACCTTGTGTTTAGACAATCGAGCGCTCTCCGGTATCGATTCTGATACCCGGCATTCCGGTGGACGCGTAGTCCTCAGGCAGAGGTCAATTGGCTGAAGATGTCGGGAAGATTGACGTACAAAGGCGCCCCTTTGACTTCCAGGCGCGAAGCCTCCACCCATTGCGCACCGGAACACATCCGTCCCGAGCGCGTCTTCGGATCGATAATCCAGACCGTCTCCACGCCCATCGCACGGTAATCCTGGGCGCGCTCCTGGGTGTCGGAGTAGCTATCCTCGGGAGACAGGATTTCGATGACCAGCAGTGGTGGATCGGAGAGAACATCCGGCTGTGGTCCCGCAGTAAGCACAACCAGATCTGGAATGCGAACACGACCGGCGGATACCCGGACCCGCTGTTCTGTGCTGCCGGTGATTCCCCATTCCTTCTCATGCGCGAAAAACCAGGCCGCCAACAGCCATTGCACTCTCGCATGCTCCCACTTGCCCACGTTGCGCTCCCTAATCTCGCCATCCACGTACTCGCGGTCCGGCCTATAAGTGATGCCGAGGTATTCACCGAGCGGGATTTTTAGAATCGTGGCCATATACAAGGTACGTTAGCACAGTTAACACTCCGGCACTTCCCGATCGGCCAAGACCAGCCTACATCGTCCGCACGTAGTTCTTTCCCGGCAATCCCCGGATCCGTCCTGCCATTTCCAGTTCAAAAATGGCCGTAAACACCTCGGACGAAGTCAGTTGCGTCTCCAGAAGCTCCAATATCTCGTCGATCTGAAGGCTCGCATCCTTGCGAAGAACCTCCAGAACCATCGCCTCCTGGGGTCGTAGCACCGGGTCAGGCAATAAGGATGCGGTCGTCTCCGATTTCGATTCAGCCGGAGCCAGCGACTCCAGTTCCAGGCGCACTTGCGAGGGCAGATCTTCCCACACGTCCTCCCAGGTGGCCACCAGCTTGGCCCCCTGTTTAATCAATGTGTTAGGCGTCCACGATCCCTTGTTGGTCACATTCCCCGGCACTGCAAACAGATCCCGGTTCTGTTCCGCCGCGCAACGTGCTGTCACCCGCGTTCCCGAGTTCTCGCTCGCCTCCACCACCAGCACTGCCACGCTCAGCCCGCTCAAGATCCGGTTGCGCCGGGGAAAGTTCTGCGGCGCGGGAAACGTCCCCATCGGCAATTCGCTCACAATTGCCCCGCCCAGGGCCAGAATCTCCTCCGCCAGCTTCTTGTTCTCCTTCGGGTAAACCACATCGATTCCCGTGCCCCACACCGCCACAGTGGGCATCCGCGCCGCCAGAGCTCCCCTATGTGCGCACGAGTCGATCCCCCGCGCCATTCCGCTCACAATCAAGAGCCGCCGCGCCGCCAGGTCCCGCGACAGCATCTCCGCGATCCCCATCCCATAGGGCGTTGGATGCCGGGTCCCCACCACCGCAATCGCAGGCCGGCTCAGCAGCCGCGCATCCCCTCTCACCCAAAGCACCGGCGGCGGGTCGTAGATCTCCTTCAACCGCTCCGGATACTCTGCGCACCCGAAGCTCACCACCGAGGCCCCTTGAGCCGCCACACTCGCCAACTCCGCCTCGGCCGCTGCCCGCGCCTTCCCGTCAAAGATGAACTGAGCGGCCGCGGCTGGAAACCGCAACCCCTCCAGAGCCGTCAATGGCATAGTAAAGATCTGGCCCGGCGCCTCCAGTTCCCTCACCGCATCCAGAATCCGCTTCGGTCCCAGCCCCGGAGACAGAGCCAGCGCCAGCCACGCCAGTTGGTCGTCTCCAACTGCGTGCGTTCGCTTTAGTCCAGTGTTTTCAGCCGAGGTCGCCATAATGGAAACAAGAATGCCCCAAATTGCACACTCCTGCTTCTTCACAGGAAACCAAATGCGCAACTAAAGGTAATTGCGCTCACGTTACCCTCCCGCGCAACACCTGTCAAGCCCGCTGAACCACGGAAACAGGACCAAACGGTCGCCAATCACATGACTTCCAAACGCGAGTGGGACTGCGATCGGCGGGCTGGCGCGTTCAGGATCGTCCAGAACCTTCGCCGACCTGAAGCTGGCAATCCCGAGTAGAAACGCCGAAGCCTACCGACTCTCGAGTTTTCATCTTCGCAGCTCGTCTATCGGCTCGGAGCGAAATATCCTTTGCGCGCCTGAAGGCTCAGTTGCCGGTCTGTATCCAACTTCACCGTCAGAGGATGAAAACTCCCATCCGCTTTCAAATCGGCAGGTTTGAACCCCAGCAGGTAGGTAATTTCGGGCACCCTCGTCAATCGCTCGAAGCCGCCATCGAGATCGTTGGTGTTCCGCACCACCGAGCCGCCCGTTCCGTTGGCAAAGTCCGACAGCACTCCGGAATTCACCATTGCCTCTTGGTTCTTAAACGCCGTCTTGGTCTCAAAGGCCTGCGGACCCCCGCCCCCCCGGTCTATATCGCTGACCCAGCTTTCGACGTAAAGGCCGCGCGCGTCGAGCGAGCTGATGACCACTTGAGCGCGAATGGCTTCTTCCACCACGTCGCCTTCATCAAGCCCCGTGCCGACAGGGAGCATGAAGCCCGGCGAGATCAGGACAATGGTTCTGGTCCCCGGCGCATTCGCAAGTCCTTTGATGACGTCTTTCATCACGCTGATCACGCTGCGGACTTCCTGCCCGCTCACCTCGTCGACCATTCTGGCCTTAGCCAGTGCCGCCCTCGCTGCAAAATCGGAAGGCATCCCCGAGCACGCCACCATATCCTGGGTTGCCACCTGCCACGCCAGATTGCTCGACATGTCGGTCGGACTCCCTCGGAGTATCTGGTCGGCCTCGTAGTAGCTGATCTCGGGGCAGCCCTGCGTAGAGCTTCCAGCACCCGCGGGGTTTGCATGGATCTTCAGCAGTGCCTCGAGCAGCCTCGTTTTATCGGTGGTGAATTGAACCACCACCAATCCTGAAGTGGACACAATCCCCGCCCTGTCGGTCGCCTGCAACTTTGCAATATGGCGCTGGGCCGCGTCCCTCACCCGCGTCAGATCCTCGAACTTCAAATGCATGTCGTCGAACAGGTACACGACCCAATGGACGGGCGCGCTTCCCGCGGCTCCGCCTGTCGCCGATTCCACAGGTGCGCTAACATGCTCTCCGTTCCCCGCTGACTCTCCGGCCTCAGCTTGCACGGCAAAGCTGGTGATCTGCTGCCGCTTGCCCTTGTCGAAAAGCTCGAAGTTCTCCTGGGTCAGACCCCCCACCGCGCGTCCCTTTGCGTCCCGGACCACCACCGGAACCGTCACCAGATCCACGCGCAGATGCAACTGAAACGGCGTACCCGCCGCGCTCACAGCCGGCGCCGGCTGCGGCAGCTCGATCTTCAACGTGGGACTCGGCGGCGGCTCGTTCGCAACGACGGTAACCGGTTCCGCCGCTTTGGAAGCAGCGGACAGAGGTGGCTCCGGCGCTGCCGCCGGCTTCTCCTCCGGGTGCGGCTGAGCCACCACTGCTGCCGTCTCCTGGTCCGCTTTCCTCATCGGCTCGACCGGGGCCGGCGCAGCCGAAGAACTCAACCCGGCCTCATTCACCGCCGGCGGAATTGGGCTTGCCTGAGGCGCAGGAGGGACCGGCTTTTCGGTCAAATTGCCAAATCGAATCGTCGATTCAACGGCGAACTTCTGATATTTCTTGAAATGAATATCGTTGGCGTACTGCAAACCTCCCGCATTCAATTGAAGTTGAGCATGGAACGGGAGATTGTAGTTCTTGCCTGCAATGCTGGTTGGCCGGTAGTCCACGCTCCGCTCGATTCGCGTGATCGAGAAGTCGGTCGGAAGGTCGAGTTGCGCGGTAATCCGCATCACCTCTTTCGTGTCCGCATCCACAAAGACGAACCCCTTGTACGATGCGACGATCTCCCTGCGAAAGACTCCATCGTTTACCCGCATTCCTGTCTCTTGGGGAACCTGATAGGAAAAGACGAAAGCGCTGCGCCCTCGCAGGTCCTCCATCCGGTCGAACTTGAAAGCCGCCATCGATCGCGGGTCGAAGAGCTCGTAGAGCGCGCTTCCGAATTCGCCGCTGGAAACCGGCCCTCGAAAGTCCTCATGCTGCGCCCCATGCGGCTTGTTGTCATTGACGGAGACCACCTCGTAATGCTCTTGCTGGTTAAAAAAAGTGAGCTTTTCTTCAACCCGCATGCTGTAGGAACCGTGGACCTCATTAGCAGATCTATAAATCGCCGACGAGGCGGCTGAACCCAGGCCGGCTACCGGCATGCGGGTTCGGTCGGTGATCTGCGTACAGATGAAGTCTGGAAGTTTCTTTGTGTACGCGAGAGCGTAGGCTCGTGCGGCATCCAGAACGGCTGTCTGATCCGCCGTAAGCGGAGACGTCGCGGCCAGCCCGCTCGATCCCGCAACCAAAACAACCAGCATCAAGACGGTATTTCGAAGGCAGTTCATGTGACCAACCTTTCCTGGAAGCCCCTGCGGGTCCCCCGGATCGATATTCGGTTTCTTGATGAGCATGAGCGCAGCACCGCGGATTTCCGGGGTTTCAGCCCACCCGTTAGGGGTCCGCACAGTCCAAAGATTGAATTGAGAAGCAAGTTTATGCGCATTTTGAGACGCAGGCAAACTGAATCAGAATCGCTGGGCCGGGCACTACAGGCGCAGATAGCGTTTACGGAGGGAGCAGGGGCCTTCAGGCCCCTAAAAACTGCCAGAATCAATGGCCTTTAGGCCCGGATCAGGGCAACACGGAGGACGTGCAACTGCAATATTAGGCTGCAGCGCCAAGCCACATGGAGTACCGCCGCCGGTACCCCACCAAAATCCTTAACATAGAGTTGGTAGTCTAAGAAGCGTGAGCTCTGTGGAAGATTCACGTCTGCGCATCGCCGCCATCAACTTCCTCAATCCCGCCCCCCTCATGTGGGACTTCGAACATCCGCCCTTCGATAACCAACTTGCACTCCGCTATCGCATCGACCGCATGACTCCCGCCGAATGCGCCGCTCGTCTCGCCGCCGGAACCGCCGACATCGGCCTCATCCCCATCGCCGCCCTCGCCACCACCCCCGGCCTCCGCATTCTCCCCGGCTGCACAATTGCCTCCAAGGGCCGCGTCCGCTCCCTGCTCCTGGTCCGCCGTGCCGGCCAGACCCTCACGGCCCTCCGCTCCGTCGCCGCCGACACCGCCAGCCGCACCACCGTCGCCTACGCCCGCATCCTCTTCCACAAGTGGGGCAATCCCGCTGTTCCATTCCTGCCCATGGCCGGAGACCTCGACTCCATGCTCGACCAGGCCGACGCCGCCATTGTCATCGGCGACCCCGCCCTCTTTGCCCTCGAAGAACGCTCCAATCGCTTCGAGCGCACCGGCGAAGAGCTCGTCTACCACGACCTGGCCTGCGAGTGGCGCTCTCTCACCGGCCTGCCCTTCGTCTCCGCCGTCTGGGGTACTTCGTACGGCGGGCCTTTGGACGAGAGCATTGCCGACGACCTGAACCAATCCCGCATCCACGGCATCGAAAACATCGACGCCCTGGTCGCCGAGTGGTCCGCAAGACTCCCTATCCCCGAAAGCACTCTACGCGCCTACCTCACCACCAACATCCACTACACCCTCGACGAGGAGTGCATCGAAGGCATGCGCGGATTCTTCCGCATGGCCGCGGAAACCGGCGTCCTTCCCAAATACGACCTGACGGCTTAGCTACGGCGGCGGCGCACCGACGCCGCAGACACCTATTCCCTTGGAAGATCATGCCCCAACCGAAAAAAGAAGAACGCCCGCCGAGGACCCGGAATCCGCCCGCATTTACACTGTCTCCGAGGAGAACATTTCATGCCGACCACTCTGTCGATTGCCGAGATGAAGGAGCATGTTCGCCGTCACTTTGAAGACTTCGTCAACAACCGGAAGCCGGAAGTTATTCGTCGCAACATGACCGAGGATTTCTTTGACCATGACGGCCCCGGCGGAAAACCCACTGGCGTTCAGGGAGACGAAGAGATGATGCGTTCCTTGCATCAAATCTTTCCTGGCCTGCATATCACGATCGAAAAGATGATTGCCGAAGGCGACACCGTCGTTTGCCGCAACCGCTGGCAAGGCACCAACTCCAAAACCGGCCGTCGGATCGAGTTCCATGGGTTTGTCGAATGGCGCTTTGAAGGAGACAGGATCGCCGAACGCTGGGCAACTGTGACCCCACCCACGGAAACCGCTTGAACGTGTGCATGCATCTCTGTCCATGCACCCTTTCCCCCGCCCCACGAATCCAACCCGCATAGGAGAACCATCCTTCATGTCCCAGAAAATCGCATTCATCACCGGAGGCAATCGCGGCCTCGGCTTCCAAACCGCTCTCGAACTCGGCCGCGCCGGCATCAAAGTCGCAATCGGCTCTCGCGCTCTCGCCCAGGGCGAACAGGCACTTGCAAAGCTCCGCGCCGCAGGCGTCGACGCCGACGTCCTCCTGTTCGACATCACGCGCACGGCCAGCCACAAGGCCGCCTTCGATTACTTCACCTCCAGGTACGGCCGCCTCGACATCCTCGTCAACAACGCCGGAATTGCCGGCGGCACATTCCCCGGCGAAGGCCAAGAGCACCGCGCCGCCGATGTCCCCCTCGAACTCCTCCATGAGGTCTTCGAAACCAACTTCTTCTCGCAGGTAGCTCTCACCAAGATCCTGCTCCCGCTGATCAGGAAGAGCCCCGCCGGCCGCATCGTCAATCTCTCCAGCATTCTCGGCTCGCTCACTCTGCAGGCCGACCCCAAGTCCCCCATCTACAACGCCAAGTCCTTCGCCTACGACGCCTCGAAGACCGCGCTGAACGCCTTCACCGTCCACCTTGCCTACGAACTCCGCGAGACAAAAATCAAGGTCAACTCCGCCCACCCCGGCTGGGTGAAAACCGACATGGGCGGCCCGCAAGCCCCAATGGACCTCAGCGAAGGCGCCAAAACCAGCGCCGCCCTGGCCACGCTCCCCGACGACGGCCCCACAGGCGGCTACTTCCACCTCGGACATCCACTGCCCTGGTAATTGGAGAACTAGACGCCCCAGTTTCGGCGTAGCCAAACTGCGCCAGGATTCCCATTTCCGCCATTACCATCGAGCGGTACAATGCGAACGAAACAATCCCTACCAAGGAGATTCCGATGCAAAAGCGCTGGCTGAAAGTGGCGATCGCTGCCGTTGTACTGGCCATCGCCGTCGTCGTGCTCATTCCCTTCTTCGTCAACGCCGATACCTTCCGCCCCCGGATCGAAGACCAGCTTTCCAGCGCGCTGGGGCGAAAGATCGCCCTTGGCTACCTGAGCTTTTCCGTCCTCAGCGGCAGTATCGTCGCCGACAACATCTCCATCGCCGACGACCCGGCTTTCAGCGCCTCGCCATTCGTAGAGGCCAAGTCGCTCTACATCGGAGTGGAGGTCGGCCCGCTGCTCTTCCATCGCCAGGTAAACATCACCAAACTCACCATCGAGTCTCCCGCCATCAACTTGATCGGTAACGACAAAGGCACCTGGAACTTCTCCAGCATCGGCGGCGCGGCCTCGCAGCCGAGTACTCAGAGTGAAAGCGTTCTTCCCGACCTCACCGTCGGCGAACTGAAGATCAACGACGGCACGGCCTCCGTCTCTTCCATCCCCGCTGCCGGCAAGCCTTTCGTCTATACCGGCATCAATCTTGCCATTCAGCAGCTTTCTTTCCTCAAGTCGTTCCCCTTCGAGCTTTCGGCCAAACTGCCCGGTGACGGCTCGTTCAAGTTGAACGGCAATGCCGGCCCGCTGGCGCAAAACAACGCCGCCGACACACCCTTCCAGGCCACCCTGCAACTCAAGCACTTCGATCCGGTGGCCGCCGGCATCCTCGAATCGGGCGATGGCATCTCCGGGGCTGTCGACATCGACGCGCAGCTCGCTTCGAACGGTATCGCTCTCACAAGCGATGGAAAGATCCAGGCAACCAGGCTCCAGTTGTCGCGCTCCGGGTCTCCGGCTCCCAATCCGGTCGACATCGACTACACCGTCTCGCACGATCTGGAAGCGCGCGCCGGAACGGTCTCCGATCTCGCCGTCCACACCGGCTTCGTAACAGCGCACGTCAATGGAGACTTTCGGCTCACCCCAAAGGGTGCCGTCCTGGATCTCCACCTGTCCGCGCCCAGTCTCCCCATCGACCAGTTGGAGCAACTGCTGCCCACCGTCGGCGTTCGGCTGCCAAACGGTTCTTCTCTCAAGGGAGGCACGCTGACCGCCAATCTGGCCATCACTGGCCCGGTCGCTGCGGTCACCCTGGCCGGCCCGGTTGAGATCGACAACACGGCGCTCGCCGGTTTCGACCTCGGCTCAAAGATCGATGGCATCAACCCCTTCGGCGGCAAGGGCGGTGGCACCGGCATCCAGACTCTGCGTGCGGATGTGAACTCCTCGCCGCAGTCGACGCAACTCAACAACATCGTGGCCAACCTGCCCCAGATCGGTACCGCCGCCGGCAACGGCACAGTGGCCCTCTCGGGCGCTCTCGACTTCAAGCTGTCAGCCAAGTTCACAGCCACCACCGGCGTCGGAGCCATCGCCACCCAAGCCCAGAATGTGGTCAGTGGCCTGCTCGGCCGTTTCAACCCGCTCAAATCCCAATCATCTTCCACAGCCAACAACGGCATCCCTCTCACCATCACCGGAACCTCGTCCGACCCCCACATCCGAGCCAACCTGAAAGCCATGCTGAGATAACCGCCACGCTTTGCGTCGAATAATCACCCTATTCGACGCAGAGTTTGCGTAGAATACGACCGGGCTGGCGAACTGTTAGGCGGGTTGCCCCCGGTCCCTAGCGAGGGACCGGGGGCACCCTCAACTTGATAATGTGCGGTATGAGACCAGGGCCACCCGCCTCTTTCCCTTTCATTGGAGTCAGAGTATTGTTTTCGACATAAGCCGAAAGGGAGTTTATACCCGATGAAAGCCTTGATTTTGGGCATAGCCTTGCTGGGCATCGCGCCAACTTCCTATGCCAAGCAGTCCGAATTTCATACCGCAAAGGTCATCTCCCAGAACATCGAACCGCACCAGGTTGATAGGGGTGTGATGACGGGAACTCCCCTTGTTCGATATTCAAATACTGTGGTGGTCGAAACAGCAGATGAACGGATGACTTGGTCTGAAGTAGCGACCTACGGGACCGGGACGAAGGTTGATGAGGTAGTCAATGCAATTCCGCTTCCGGTTCATGGAACCATCCAGTTCTACCAGGACGGAATCTGGTACTTCGTTCTCGATGCCGCAAAGAAAAAACACAAATTCTCGCTGCTGCATGAGGAAGTCATCGGAAAATGAGGCGGGTGGCCCCGGTCCCGGTGAGATCTCCAGTCCACGCTGAGGGAGCCCCCGGTCCCTCGCTAGTCTTTTCCAATCCAAAGATGAGCCTGAAGGAAGCGAAGGGTAGGCGAAGCGGGTTTTGTCCTTTCGGGATTTGAAATTGATTCATGCTAGCAGCCGGGGCGGAGGG
>Ga0182030_10007472_pt1 | contig 22794 bp, 28 predicted proteins | sample 812S3MmetaG_FD_121299 | JGI IMG/M metagenome (GOLD analysis project Ga0182030, IMG submission 121299) | Permafrost microbial communities from Stordalen Mire, Sweden - 812S3M metaG (Illumina Assembly) | ecosystem: Environmental > Terrestrial > Soil > Wetlands > Permafrost | place: Sweden...
GTTCTGATAAAATACCGCGGTTATGTACGCGATCATTGAGACCGGCGGCAAGCAGCTGCGCGTTGCCGAAGGCGACGTCATCCGCACCGACCTCATCGACCAAGAAGTCGGCTCCACGGTTACCTTCGAGCGCGTGGTCCTGAGCTCAGATGGGAGCGCGATAAGCATCGGCGCACCGATCGTCAGCGGTGCCGTCGTCTCGGGGACCGTCCTGCGCCAGGCCAAAGACAAGAAGATCCTCGTCTTCAAGTACAAGCCCAAGAAGCGCGTCCGCAAGCTCGTCGGCCATCGCCAGCGCTTCGCGGAAATCCGGATCGAAAAAATCACGCTGCCGGTTTAACCCGGTGGTCACGGTGACGTTTCGCAGGGACAGCCGCAATCGGCTGTCCTCTGTTTTTGCCGACGGTCATGCCGGTTGGGCCGATGCGGGTGAGGACGTCGTCTGTGCTGCGGTTTCGGCAATTCTTCAAGCCGCGTGGGGCGGTCTAACCGACCACGCGCACGTCGACGTCGAAGGTGAGCGTACGGGCGGACGGCTCGCGATGCGCTGGCCCGAAGCGGCGCGCGATCGCGAGGACGTCGTAGCCATCGTCGCGACCGCCGAACTCGCCGTCGTTCAGATCGCAAGCCAATTCCCGAAGCACGTGCGCGCGAAAGACGCCCAAGAACCGTAACCTAGCCGGAGTTTTTGGGTAACCGCACGTCGAAGCGAGGTGAGACGATGAACGACTCGAGCAAGACCCCCGGCACAAACGAACCCGGCCAGAACGGCCCCGATGCCGGTGATGCGGGGCGCACCGTCATGGTCGGCGTCCTCGGCGGTATCATTTCGGCCGCCGGATACCTCGTGTATCAACGGCTCCCCGAAGAACAGAAAGACCGGCTGCATCGCCAGGTGCGCGGACTGCTGGAATCGCGGATCAACGAGATCCGCCAAAACTTCAACCTTTAGGACCGCCTACGGCGGCAGGTCGTGGTCGCCCGCTGCGCCGCTCGGCGCGCGCGGCGGCATGACGTCGTGGAACGGCGACGCCGGGACGACCGGATCGTGCGCCGCGTAGGGATGGTCGGCGGCATGCGGGTGCTCGCCGGCGTATGGTTCGGCCGCGTACGGTTCGGCCGCGTAGGCGTCGTGGACCGGCGGTTCGTACGGGGCCGGCGTTATCGTGGGATTGACCGGGTCCTCGAGCAGGTGGGCCCGCGAAATATCCGGGCCGTAGCTGTGATCGTCGCCGGCCCGCTCCATCTCGCGAATGAACGACTGCGAGGTGTTTTGCACGTCGCGGACCAGTAGCCCGACTTTCCGCGCGACCTTCGGCAGTTGTTCCGGACCAAAAAACATGAGGGCTGCCGCACCGAGCATTGCCATATCAGGAATCGAGAGCATCCGGAGGGTTTCTTCCCGGCCCTGGGTAACGGCACATGCCCCGTCCCCTCACGGCGGCGGGCTAATTTTTGAGAGCCGGCGGCGCCCCTTCTTGAAGATCATCTACACCCGCGGCAATCGGACGGAGACGTTGGCCTCGATTGCCACGCTCCGCAAGATTCTCAACCGCTTCGTTGCTCATCGCGTTTTCTACGAGGTGAGTTCACGAAATAAGCGCGGTCATGAGTTCTTTTCGGCGAAGAATGCGTTCGTCGTCGGATCGATCGAGATCGCCAACCGCGACTACCTCACGATCACGATTTTCGATGCGCACAATAACGCGCACTCGATCGAGATCCTCAACCCGGCCGCGATGCGCATCTACGACGATACGCTCGGCAAAGGCTTTGCCGTTTCGTTCCTCAGTGAAAGCGCGGGCGTGGAATCGCGCTGTTATTTGCGCGACGAGGGCGAGGACGGCGACGCGATCCAGGCGCGCTGCGAACTCGAGAAAATCACGTTGCCGCAACTCTTCGAATATCTCGAAGAGATCCGCACGATCGACGCGATCGCGACGCCGCCGCGCCTCGGCCCATAGGCTATTTCAGCGCGTAAACGATTTCTTTGAAGACTTCGGGGTCTTTGCCCAGCAGCATGCGCGTGTTCTGATCGTCGGTCGCCAACGCCGTAATGCCGAGCGCGAGATGGCGCGGTAAGAAACGTCCGCCGTTTGCGCGCTTTGCCGATTCGTTGAACAGCTTGAACGAATCGCGATTGAACCAGCGCTGATACTGGCCGTCGCTCGAATGGAAGACGACCGTGTCGTAACGCACGAACGGCGGCTTTTCGCCGCGCGGCATGATCCCTTCGGGAACTTCGTGCACGCCGCCGGCCGACGGTTGCCGCGCCGCAGCAACGATTCGCCCGCGCTCGAGTACCTCGGCGAGCGCACCACCGACTTTTGAATCGTCGAGTAGCGCCAGCAGAATGTGCGACGGCGCCACGAACGAGGCTCCGTATTCGACGGCAAAGGTCACCGCTGACCGGCAAACCGCGAGCAGTTCATCCGATAGGAGTACTTGATCCTGATCCATCAGGACGGGTCATTCTTGCGCCGCCGCTCCAACCCCGTCGCCCGGCGTAATTCGCGTACGGCATCACTTCGGCGGCCTGCCCGGCGGTAGGCCACCCCCAGGTTGTGGTGGGCTTCCGGGTAGTCCGGGTCGAGAACAATCGCCGCCTCGAAACGGGCGATGGCACCGTCGATGTCCCCGTCCTCGAGCAGCAGGTTGCCGGCGTTCACGATCGCCGGGACGCACGCGGCGAATGTGCGCAGAGCCTCGTCCAGCGCCGACTGGGCTGCCGGCCGGTCGCCGCGGGCCAGCGCGAGCAAGGCCCGCTTGTTGTGGGCCAGCGCGCGGTCCCGGTCGGCGCCGGCCGCCGCGAGGGCCTCATCAAAGCAGCGCTCGGCTTCGTCGAGATCGCCGGCACGCAGGGCCCGCGCTCCGCGCTCGAGCGGACCGGCCGGTGCCAGCGGGGCCATTCCAAACAGTCGCACGAAGAAGGACACCGCTCCCATGTTGCACGTCGACGTCATCTCGCTCTTTCCGGAGATGTTCGCCCCGGTCATCGGGTTGTCGATCGTCGGCCGCGCCATGGAGCGCGGGCTGATCGAGGTCCGCATGCACGATCTGCTCGACGGCCTCGAGCCGGGCGCGCGCGCCGACGAACGGCCCTACGGCGGCGGTCCCGGAATGGTGCTGCGAATCGAACCGCTGGCGCGAACGCTCGATCGTATCCTCGAGGCGGCGCCGGCGGTCGAGCGCCGCCGCATCGTGCTGACTGCTGCGGCCGGCCGGCCGTTCTCCCACCCCGACGCGGCCGCGTTCGCCGAACTCGACCGCTTGATCCTCATTTGCGGCCACTATGAAGGCGTCGACGAACGGCTCGCGGCGCTCTATCCGGTCGAGGAATTCTCGCTCGGCCCGTTCGTGCTCACCGGCGGCGAAATTGCCGCGATGGCCTTTCTCGATGCGACGGCGCGCTTGATCGACGACGTGATCGCGGCTGAATCGCGCGCGGCCGAGTCCTTCGCCGCCGGCGCGGACGTGCTCGACCATCCGGCGTTCACGCGGCCGCCCGTCTTTCGCGGCGTCGCGGTGCCCGACGTGCTGCTCTCGGGCGATCACGCGAAGATTGCCGAATGGCGCCGTCAGCGTTCGCGCGAGCGCGCGGCTGCGAGACGAACGTGAGTGCGCGCGCAGTCGTCGCTTGCGGCCTGCTGGCCGCGCTCGTGCTCGCAATGCGCGCGCCGTTGGATGCGGCGAACGACAGCAGCAAACAACTCGCGCGCGTTGCCGGCACGGTGCAGTTTCAAGCCGGTAACGACACGGCGTTTCACGCGATCTTCGGGCACATCGATCTGCCCGACGATGCGATTGCGGTAACGCTCGCGCAATCGCGCGCGCAATTGCTACTCGCCGATTCGAGTTCGATCGACATCGGCGCGACGACGCGCGTGCGCATCGGCGCATTCAACGCGGCGGATACGGGCAATCCGAACGTCGTCGTACTCGAACTCGGCGCGCTGCACTTCACCATCCGCCACCCGGCCGGCGGACGGGCGAACTATCGCTTCCAAACGCCGACGTCGCAGATCGCCGTTCGCGGCACCGACGGGTACATCGTCACCGGCCCAACCGGCACCGATTTCTATTGCGTGGACTGCCAAGCCGGCGACGTCACCGTTACCGTCGGCACACATAGCTATGCCCTGGCGACCGGCCAGCAGGCGATCATCATCGGCGCGACTCCCGGCAGCGCCAAGGTCGACGTCGTCGCCAAGCCGTGCGCGAATCCGGCCGCGATCGAGCTGAGCGACGGCAAGCTCGGGGCGGCAATTCCGCTCGACCAGCGCTTCGATACGACCGGCGCACCGAGCGGCGATCCGCTCCAGCCCGTGGCGATGCCGCCTCCCGGACGCTGACCTCCGCTCGCTTGGTCTACCCCTCTAGGTCCAGCCCTCGCGCTTGAACCAGTACCGGATTCGTGGTACACTCGGCGGGTTGTCGCCGCCCCTGTGCGGCCATTTGCGCGTCCCTACTAGAGAGCAGTCATGAACGTCATCGACCTGATCCAGAAGGAACAGGAAAAGCCGAGCGTCCCGGATTTCCGTCCGGGCGACACGGTCAAAGTCTACTCGAAGGTCGTCGAGGGCGGCAAAGAGCGCATCCAGATGTTCGAGGGGACCGTTACGGTCCGCAAGGGCGGCGGGTCGGCTGAGTCCGTTACCGTGCGCCGCGTTGCACACGGCGTCGGCGTCGAGAAATCGTTCCTGCTGCATAGCCCGCGCGTCGACCGGATCGAAGTTTCCAAGCGCGGCATCGTGCGCCGCAGCCGCCTCTACTACTTGAGCGATAAGATCGGTAAGGCCGCCCGCATCAAGGAAAAGAAAATCGCGAAGTAACGAGCGGTGACCCCTCTCGAACTCCTCGCACTGATCTGCATTTTCGCGATCGTTCGCGTCGCGATCAGCATCAAGCCGGCACCTGTACCCGCCGGCGAGGGCGAAAGCCCGTCGGCCCGGACCGTCATCCGCGAGTACCTCGATGCGTTTATCGTCGCCGGTCTGGTCGCGCTCTTCCTGATCACGTTCGTCGTGCGGACGTTCTTCATTCCGTCCGGTTCGATGATTCCGACGCTGCAAATCCACGACGTCTTGCTGGTGAACGAATTCGAATATCGCTTCACCAAGCCCGCACGCGAGGACGTCGTCGTTTTCCCGCCGCCGATCCCCTCGCCGAACGACTTCATCAAGCGCCTCATCGGTGCACCCGGCGACACGCTACGCATTCATAACGGCATCGTGTACCGCAACGGCGCCGCACTCGACGAACCCTACGAAGCGCAGAAGCCGAACTACGAATTGGAAGTCAAGAACTACAACGTCTACGTTGACGGTTCGCCGCTCGATCCGACGCTGGCGAACATTCCACCGAAGGACAAGTGGACGGCGCCCGACCGCATTCCGGATGGCTGCTACTTCATGATGGGCGACAACCGGAACAACTCCGAGGACTCGCACATTTGGGGCTTCGCACAGGCCGACGGCAACTTTTTGGCCGGTCCGCTCAAGGGCCAGAAGGCCTCGTTCACCGGCCACGCATTCCTGACGTTCTGGCCGCTCGACCGCCTGCACATCCTTCGCTAGAGAGCGATTCGCCGCAAGTCATCATTGCGCCGGGGCTCGCGGCATAGGTGGCGAAGACCGTGGAGGTGCTCTCGCACCCGCGTCATGCCCTCCGCGTCAGCGTGCAGGTTGTTGTGTTGCTCGCAATCGTGATGGCGTTCTTCTTGCGGATTCCGCAAGTGACGGGCCCATCGATGTTGCCGCACGTTCAGCCGGGCGAACTCGTCCTCATCAACACCCTCGCGTATCGCTTGGGGCCGATCAAGCGCGGCGACATCGTCGCGCTCGATCACGATGAAGCCACCGCGCAGACGTTCCTCAAACGCATCGTCGCGTTACCCGGCGATCGCGTGCGCATTCAGCGCGGAACGCTGTTCGTCAACGATCGTCCGGTTGCCGAGCCGTACGTTTCGTTTCCCGACCGGCGCGACGTGCCCGAGATGACGGTTCCGGCGCACGGGCTCTACGTTCTCGGCGACAATCGCGCTGAGAGCGAGGACTCGCGCACGTGGGGCCCGGTCGACGAAAATGCCATCATCGGGAAAGCGATCGTCGGCCTCTGGCCGCCGGAGCGTCTGCACACATGACGGAAGCACTGCCGCCGGAGATTCAGTGGTTTCCCGGCCATATGGTCAAGGCGATGCGGCTGCTCGAGGAGCGGCTGGCGCTGGTCGACGTCGTCATCGAAGTGCTCGATGCGCGATTGCCCCTGATGAGTTCGAACCCGGAGTTGGACCGGATCGTCGGCACGCGGCCGCGCTTGACGATCTTGGGGTGCGAAGATCTCGCCGATCCGTTCGCTACGCGCAGATGGCTAGCGTGGTATGCCGCCCAGCATCGTCCCGCCATCGCCGTCGATGGCCGCAGTCAACCCAGCGGCAATCGCGCCCGCGCCGAACTGCTTCGTTTCGTGGCCGGCCGCGGGCCGTCGCGCGCGATCGTGATCGGCATCCCGAACACCGGAAAGTCGTCGCTGATCAACGGCTTGGCAAAACGCACGGCAGCAAAGACGGAGAACAAAGCCGGCGTTACGCGTCAGCTGCGTTGGATTCGCGCCAACGCCGAACTCGAAGTGATGGACACGCCCGGCATTCTCGTCCCGAAAATTCCCAGCGCCGAGGCGCAGTGGATGCTCGCGCTCACCGGCGCATTACCGCGCGAGCGCTACGATCCCGAAGACGTCGTCGGACGCTTCGCGGCCTGGGCCGCTATCCACGTACCGAAACTCGACGTGCCGGACCTCGAGCGCTTCGCCCGTGCGCGCGGCTTCGTGCGACGCGGCGACGAGATCGACGCTCACAACGCTGCCGGCGCCTACATGCGCGCGTACGGCGAGGCGAAATTTGGCCGGATCACGTTCGAATATCCGCCCGAGGCGGCATGAACGATTCCGCGCGGAAACGCCGCAACGCACGCGACCGGGAACAGCGCCGGCTCGTTCGCTTACATCGCTACGAAGACGCCGCCCGCGCCAACGGCCACCGCTTTATCGCCGGTACCGACGAGGTCGGGCGTGGTCCGTTGGCCGGACCGGTCGTTGCGGCGGTCGTGGTCCTTGACGGCCCGCTCTACCTCACCGGCCTGAACGATTCGAAGCAAGTCCGCCCGGAGCTGCGTGCGGAGCTGGCCGTCACGATCAAGGCCCGCTGCGTCGGTTGGGCGATCGGCGAGGCGAGCGTCGAGGAAATCGACCGGTTGAACATCTACTGGGCGTCACTCCTCGCGATGGAACGCGCGATCGAGGCCGCCGGCTGCGCTATCGACTACCTGCTCACGGATGCCGTCCGCATCCGCTCGTACACCGGGCCGCAAGAGCCGGTCATCAAGGGCGATGCCAAGTGCGCGAGTGTGGCCGCGGCCTCGATTGTGGCCAAAGTGCACCGTGATGGCCTCCTGGTCGAACTCGACGGGCTCTTCCCCCAGTATGGTTTTGCCGAACACAAGGGGTACGCCACCCAACGGCACATCGAAGCCTTAACGGCCCACGGCCCGTGCGCCGCTCATCGCCGGGGGTTTTGGCGGGTCCGGGATGCCGCCCAACTCTTGCCGGGCTTATCGTGATGAACCGACGAACACGACTCGGTCGTGAAGGTGAAGACGCTGCGGTTCGACTCCTCGAAGATTCCGGGTATGCTGTGATCGCACGTAACGTGCGGTTGCCCGGCGGCGAGATCGACGTTATCGCGCGCGAACGCGACACGATCGTCTTCGTCGAAGTCAAAGCACGCGATTCGCGGCGCTTCGGCTCGGCGCTCGCGGCGGTGGACGCCCGCAAGCGGCGGACGCTGCGTGCCCTCGCCGCCGACTGGCTGCAAATTTCCGCGCCCGGCCGCACGGCCCGTTTCGATGTCGTTACGATCGATGCCGGCGGCGCGCGCCTGCACCGTGGGGCATTCTCGTGAGCGAGATGGAGAAGAAACTTCTCGGCGGACGTTACCGCATCGACGCGCTGATCGGACGCGGCGGCATGTCCGACGTCTACCGCGGCATGGACGTCGTGCTGCAGCGGCAGGTCGCGGTCAAAATTCTGACCGACCGCAGCGAAGATCTGCGCAAGCGTTTCCTGCGCGAAGCGCAATCAATGGCACGGCTCAATCACCCGAACATCGTCGGCGTGTACGACGCGGCGCAAAACGACGGCGTCTCCTACATCGTCATGGAACTCGTGCAGGGCCGCACGCTCGCGACGATCTCGCCGAGCGAGTTGACCGTTCACACGGCGTTGCGCTATATTCTCGAACTGCTTGAGGCGCTCGCCTTCGCGCACGAGAACAACGTCGTGCATCGCGACGTCAAACCGGCCAACATCATGGTGCTCTCGACGGGCGCCATCAAGGTAATGGACTTTGGACTTTCGCGGCGGACGAGCGAGATGTCGAGCGTCACGAATGCGGGCGAGATCGTCGGCACGATCGCCTACCTCTCGCCCGAACGTTTTCTGGGCAAGATCGCGGATGCACGCAGCGATCTCTACAGTGTCGGCGTCGTGATGTACGAAGTTTTCACCGGCACCGTGCCGTTCAAGAACGAATCCGACGATCTCGTCGCCGTGATCTTCGCGCACGTCAACGAGCCTCCGGCTGCGCTGCGCGCGATCAATCCGGCGGTTCCGGCGCCGATCGAACGCATCGTGCTGCGCTTGCTCGAAAAGGATCCCGAACGCCGCTACGCTTCCGCGCGCGAAGTGATCGTCGATATCCGCACGCTGCTGGGACTCAACGAACCCGGCGAACCGGCGCCGTCGGCGGCGGTCGGAACGGTCAATGCCTTTCAGCAGCCGCGATCCGCGCCGACAGGCCTGAATCCCGCCACCGAAGTTGAGGCGCGCTCGGTGCTCGAACGCACCTTCGGGAACACGCAAACGCTCAACGAAGGCTATGCGAATACGCTGGCCGGAATGTTGGCGGCGCGCAAGCGCGATTGGACCGAGGCCACGCGGGCATACGTCGCCGCCCTCAAAGCGTTCTCGGAAGTTCGCAATCACGTCGAGCACGCGAAGACCGCGCTGAAGTACGCGACGATGGTGTTGGCCAAGAGTGCGGAGTCCGAACGCCCGGACCGGCATGAAGTCGAAAACGCGATCGAAACGCTGGGCCGCGCGCTACTGGTGCTGCGCGCCCGTAACCTCACCGCTGAAGTGGATGATGGCGAGCGCATCCTGCACGCACTCCAACGGATGGGAGTCCGCCTCCGCTAAATGTCCGCTAAGGCAAAACCAACACTACGACGTTCGGTCACGCCGTGGGGTTCGTTCTCATGGGGCTATTCGGACGTCGGCGCCGATATTTTCGTTGGGCTCGGGCTCGTTCTCGGTGCGGCCGGTGGCGCGTCGAATATCGCGTTCCTCTTTGCCGGCATCGTCTACGTCTGCATCGGCCTCGCCTATACGGAGCTGGCCGCAACCTACCCCGTCGCCGGCGGCGGGCAGTACTTCGTCATGCGCGGGCTCGGCGACATCTTCGGTTTCATCGCCGGCTGGGCGGTGCTGCTCGACTTCACGATCGATATCACGCTCTTCGCCTGGTCGTGCGTCGACTATCTCGGCCAGCTGATCCCGATCCTCCAGTTGCAGCCGCACCCCTGGGTGCACTTCAGCACGGTGCTTTTTCTCATCGTCGGACTGTGCACTCTCAACGTGATCGGCGTGCGCGAGTCCACGACGTTCAACGGCATCGTCAGCGCGCTCGACGTGATCAGCGAAACGTCGATCCTCTTCTTCGGTTTCCTGTTCGCGTTCAATCCGGATCTGCTGATGCACACGATGCACGTGTTCTGGCCGACGACCGACCATCTGCTGCTGGGCGTCTCGTTCGCGATCATCTCGTTCGTCGGGCTCGAGTCGATCTCGCAGGCCGCTCAGGAGACGCAGCGCCCCGCATCGGTCATTCCCCGGACGTCGATCGGCCTGATCCTGACGATCCTGATCTACGCCCTCGCCTACGCGAACCTGGCCCTCGGGATGACGCCGTCGCACCCCGTCCCGCTCGACGCGCACGGACACGTCCAGCAGTTCTTCCAGTACCTAGGCAACGATGTGAATAACGGCAAAGCCGTGGCCGTGCTGGCCGCGAACGTGCCCTACTTCGGCGCAATTGCCGGCCTCTACGTCCCGGTGCTCGGGGCGATATTACTCCTGATCTCGAGCAACTCCGGCGTGTTCGGGGCGTCGCGCATCGCCTATGCCATGAGCCGCTCGCGACTTTTACCCTCGGTCTTCGAGCGCGTCAGCCGGCGCTTCCGTACCCCGGCCGTGTCGATTATCACCTTCTGCGCGATCGCCATCGTCGTGCTGATCTTTGCGTCGCTCCCGAGCTTGGATCCGGGCATGCGGCACCTCTACGACCATGCTTTCCGCGGTGAGCAGGGCATCGTCGTGCTCGGCGACCTCTACGCCTTCGGCGCTGCCACGAGCTACTCGTTCGTCTTCATCGCCTTGATCGCGCTGCGTCTCAACGATCCGCTCAGCCCGCGAAAGTTTCGTATCCCACTCAATATTCCGTTCACCTATCGCGGCGAGCGCGTGTCCTTCCCCGTCGTCGGCGTGATCGGTTTTCTCGGCATTTTCTCGATCCTCATCGACACGATGATCACGCACGAAATCGGCCGCGTCGCCGGGCCGACGTGGATCATCCTCGGTTTCATCGGCTATTTGTTCTATCGCAAACACAAAAAATTGCCGATGTTCCGCTCACGGCCGCAGGATTGGGATGCACAGCAAGTGCTAATCCTCAGAGACGCGGGCGAACTCGAAGGCATGGACGAGTTGATTGAAAAACTGCGCGTGCGCGGTCGCAGCGTTGCCGTTCCGGGCCGCGTGCCGTGACGCTTCGCGTCGCGAAAATTCGCGCTTTGCTCGGCATCATCTTCGCCCTCCTCGGCGTTGCGGTCGCCGTGCAGCTCTTGCTGCGTCCCGGGGCGATGAATCAGAAGACGCTCGGGCTGGCGTTTGCCGCCGTGCTAATCGCTCTGGGCGTCGTACGCGTACGCGTGTATCTCAAGATCAAGAGCGAGCTCGGGCCATGACCACGATTGCGGTTCACCCGCTCGGCGTCCTGATCGCACTCGCCGTCGTCGCCGCCGTGACCGCGACGATCTATTGGATGCTGCATCCGCCGGTTACCAAGGCCGACATCGAAGCGAAGCAGGCCGAAGCGATGGTCCACAAGATGGTCGGCAGCATCATCGTGGTGTTCTCCGAAGATATTCATTCCGGACACATGATGGTGCTCGCGGCACGGTTGGCGCGGCGCGAACGCGCGGACCTGCTCGCCGTGTACGTCATCGAAGTGCCGCTGATTCTCCCCGAGGGAGCGGAGATGCCGGACGAAGACCGCGCCGGCTACGACATGCTTGCGACGGCCGAAGTGATCGCACAACATCACGACGTCCAACTGCACACTGAAGTCCTCCACGCGCGATCGGTCAGTTCCGGCGTCATCGAGCTTGCGAAGCGCGAGAACGCGAACCTGATCGTGCTAGGATCGTATCGCGAAGGGAAGTATTCCGGCGCCCCGCTCGGACGCGCGATCGAAGAGATCGCTACGCGCGCGAAATGTGACGTGCTGATCGGCGTGCCCGGACCATACGGCGTGCTCCTGGGTGAGGATCGCCGCGAAAACGAGACCGCGCGTCCCGTTTAAAGGGCGCGGCGCATCCGCTGCACGATCTCGGTGAGAATCGCTGCGGACGTGCCCATGTTGACCCGCACGAACGCCGAGGAAGACGGGCCGAAGTCGCGACCGCGGGTCAGCGCGACCCGACCGCGTTCGAGAAAGACGGCGACCGGATCGGGACCGAGCTCGAGCGCCGCGCAATCCAGCCAGGCGAGATAGCTCGCCTCCGGCTCGATGTAGCGCACGCCCGGCAACTGGCGCGCGATGAGGTCGGTCAGCAAGCGCCGGTTCCCGTCCAAATAGGTCAGTAGCGCATCGAGCCAGGGGCCACCCTGCGTGAACGCCGCAATCGACGCGACCACGCCGAGGTTGCCGGCACTCCACGGAAGTTCGGGTCGCATCAGCGCGAGTTTCTTGCGCATGCGCTCGGAACCGGCGATCGCGACCGCGCACTTGAGACCAGGCAGATTCCACGCTTTCGAGGCCGACGCCAACGCGATGGCATCGCAATCGATGTAATCCGCGATCGGAAGAAACGGGACGAACGTCGTACCGGACATCGTCAGCGGCGCGTGGATCTCGTCGGCGATCACGAGCACGTTGTGCTCTTTGGCGAGTTCGGCGATGCACGCGAGCGTCGTCAGGTCGAGGATCTTTCCGAGCGGATTATGCGGCGAGCACAAGAGATACGCCGCGGCCCCGCCCGCAAACGCGCGCTCGAGACCCGCGAGATCGAAGCTCCAGGAACCATCGTCGGCACGCAATAGCGGCACGTCTTCGATCTGCCGCTCGACCTCGCCGACGACGCGGTAGAACGGCGGATACACCGGCGAGTTCACGACGATCCGGTCTCCCGGCTTCACCAGCGTGCGCAAGATTTCAGAGATGCCGACCAGTACGTCGGGAATGACGAAGACGCCGCGCGGATCGAGCGTCCAGTCGTAGCGCGCTTTCACGAAGGCTGCGAAGGCAGCGCCCACGCCCGCGCCGTTCGCGTATCCGCAATCGTCGTGCTCGATCGAATCGAGCAGTGCGTTGCGAACGTTCGCATCGAGCGGGAAGTCCATTTCGGCGACCCACGCCGGCAAAACGTCGGCCGGGAACATCGTCCACTTCGCGCTGCGCCGCTTGCGCAGTTCGCCAATCGAGATGTCGTCGAAGTTCGCCATCAGCGTGCGAACACGCGCTTACGGATTTCCTCGGCCATGACGGCTAGGAGAATGACCGCGCCGAGAACGATGTCCTGCGTGTAGGATTCGATGTTCAAGAGGTTCATCACGTTGTTGAGCACGCCGATCAGCAGCGCTCCGAAGAAGGAAGCAACCACGCTGCCGCGGCCGCCCATCAGCGAGGTCCCACCGACCACGACGGCGGCGATCGATTGCAGTTCGCTGCCGACGCCCGTGTTCGGCGAACCCGACGAGAAACGTGCCATCAACAGCATTCCGGCCAGCGCCGCGCAGCCGCCCGAGATCACGTAGACGAACGTCTTGACCAGGCGCACGTTGATCCCGGCGAGCCGCGCCGCTTCTTCGTTGCCGCCGATCGCCAGCACGTAGCGTCCAAAACGCGTGCGCGTCAGGACGATCGCGAACACGATCACGACGCCGAGCATCACGAGGACCGCCCACGGAATGCCGGGCAGGCCGAGCGGAGCGAGCAGATCGTGCAATGCGTACTGCGTGCCGAGCGCATCGAACGCGTTGCTCTTGAGCGGCACCGGCACGCCGTGCGCGAGCTTGAACGCGAGACCGCGCGCCATCAGCATCATCGCCAGGGTCGTAATGAACGGCGGCAGGTTGAGGCGCACCACCGGCAACGCGTTGACGAGGCCGGCGCCGCAGCCGACCAAGACGCCGACGATCGTCGTCACGATGACGAGCAATGGGCCGCTAAGTCCGCTGGCATTGGCGAATTGCGCCATCACCACGCCGGTCAATTGGATCAACGAGCCGACCGAGAGATCGATGCCGGCCGTAATGATGACGAACGTTTGCCCGACGGCGAGGATCGCGTTGTACGTGATCTGCCGCAGGACGTTGGTCAGGTTACCGGCGGTGAAGAAGTTGCCGTTCGTCAGAACGTTGACGACGACGATCAGCGCGATGAAGGCAACGACGGCGATCCCGGTCCGCACCAAACCTTGGCGCTTCTTCTTTGCTTGGGCATCGTCGGCGCGGGCGTCGAGCGCGGCTTTGACCTCGTGAGCGTTTTCCGGCGGCGGCTCGATCGGATTCACGCAGCAACTCCGGCGGCAACTGCAATGACGGCGGCCGGCGTCGCATCGGCGCGAGCGAATTCGGCCGCGATCTTACCGTCGCGTATGACGAGGATGCGATGCGACATCCCGAGCACTTCGGGCAACTCGCTCGAAACCATGACGATCCCGGCGCCGCGCGCGAGCAATTGGAGCATTAGCGCGTAGATCTCCGCTTTGGCACCGACGTCGACGCCGCGCGTCGGTTCATCGAAGAGAAACACGCGGGCGTCACCGGTGAGCCACTTTGCGAGTACGACCTTCTGCTGGTTGCCGCCTGAAAGATTCTTCACGGCCTGTTCGCTTGAGGGCGTGCGGATGCGCAACTCCGCGATCTCTTGATTGGTGACCGCAACCTCAGCCGCGCGATCGATGAACGGTCCGCGCGAATAGGACGCGAGGTGCGCGAGCGTCGTATTTTCGCGCACCGTCATGCCGAGTACCAACCCTTGCGCCTTACGGTCTTCGGTGATGAACGCGATGCCGGCCTCGATTGCCGCGTGGGGGCTGCGTACCGTAACGGCATGACCGTCGACCGCGATCTCGCCGCCGGTCGCAACGTCGGCGCCGGCAATCGCACGAACGATCTCGGTCCGGCCCGCACCGACCAGGCCCGCGAGGCCGACGATCTCACCCGCGCGCACGTCAAACGACACGCCGTTCACGTTACTCGCGGCGCGCAGATCGCGCACCGCCAACCGCACGACGGCGTCGCTCGCAACCGGCGGCAGTTCGGGGAAGTGCGCTTCGAGCGCCCGGCCGACCATTAAGCGAATCATCTCGTCAGGCGGCATCGCGCTCGTCGCCCGTGTTTCGACCGCGCGACCGTCACGCAGGACGGTAATTCGATCCGCGATGCGCGGCAACTCTTCGAGCCGATGCGAGATGTAGACGAAGGCGACGCCCTGCGCCTTGAGTTTCGCGATCAGCGCGAACAACGCGTCGGTTTCGCGATCGGTCAATGCGGCCGTCGGTTCGTCCATCACGATTAGCCGCGCATGCCGCACGAGCGCTTTGGCGATTTCGGTCAGCTGCTGTTCGGCGACCGAGAGCCGGCGGGCCGGCCGGTCGAGCGGCAACGTGATGCCGAGTTCCGCGAGCACCGCGGTCGCGCGCGCCGTCGCGGCTTTGGCATCGAGAAAGAGTCCGCGCGTCGGCTCGATCCCGAGCACGATGTTTTCGATCACGCCGAGATCCGGGACCAGGTTGAACTCCTGATAGATCATGCCGATCCCGAGCCGCTCGGCCGCCTTCGGTCCATCGATCGTCGCGCGTTGCCCGTCGATGTCGATCGTGCCGCTGTCGGCGACATACGCACCGGCAAGAATTTTCATCAGCGTCGACTTGCCGGCGCCGTTCTCGCCGACGAGTGCGTGCACTTCGCCGCTAGCGACTTCGAACGAGACGCCGTCGAGCGCACGCACGCCCGGAAATGATTTGGTGATCGCCGCCATGCGTAGCAGCGGCCCTTCGACTAGGCTCAGGGCAAAACTATTTCGCGTCGGCTTTAGTGAAGGTGCCGACGGCGACGGCGATTTTCTTCGCGACGGGTTTCCCGGCGAACGAGTCCGCGATGGCGTCGATCGTTTTGGCGCCGATTTGGTCGGGGTGCTGGATGGCATCGCCATACATCGTTCCGGCCTTGATCGCGTCGCGCGCCTCGGGCGTCGCGTCGTAGCCAATCACGGCGATCTTGCCGGTCAATCCGGCCGCTTCCACCGCTTTGGCGGCCCCCAGCGCCGAGTCGTCATTGATGCCGAAGATGCCCTTGAGGTCCTTATGCGACTGGAGGATGTCCTCGGTCGCGGAAGACGCCTTGGCCCGCTCGCCGCCGCCGTCGATGTCGGCCACGATCGTCACCTTGGGGCAGGCGGCCAGAGCCGCTTTAAAGCCCTTCACGCGATCCTGAACGCTCGTCACTTCGGGTTCATCGAGGATCGCCACGGAGCCGCCGCCCGCGACCGCCTCACACATCAGCTTGCCGGCCTGGCCGCCCCCCTGGACGTTATCGCTGGCAATATGCGCGACGACCGTACCTTGATTGGAGCCGTTGGCGATGTCGGCCGTGAAGACCGGGATGCCGGCCTTGTTGGCCTCGACAATGGCCGAGCCGATCGCTTGCGAGTCATACGGGGTCAGAACGATCGCGGCGACCTTTTGCGAGATGAAATCTTCGACCTGGCTCTGCTGCTTTGAGTTATCGCGGCTGGCGTCGACGACGTTAACGGTATAGCCATATTTTACGGCCTCCGCCTTCATGCCGGCTTCCATATCTTGGTAGAACTGTGCCTCGCGATTTTGGATCGAGACGCCGATCGTTTTGCCGCCGGAAGTCGTAGAAGTGCTTGAGCAGCCGGTCGCAATGACGAGTGCGCATGCGCAAAGAGCGAGTCGTTTCATACCGCACTCCGACTACTCGGGGGTCGTTGGGACGCCCTGCGAAGGCGCGAAACGCCCGTATTTGACAAGACTTCTCAAGAAGGAGACCCTACGACGTTTGCCGGGATGCGATATGCGCGCCGCGCGCCGGATCTTGCGAGCACCCAAGCGCGCAAGAAGCGGCTTGCGGCACGCGTTCGCGCGTACCTAGTGCGCGCTCGGACCGTTCGGCCCACGAGCCGGAAACGGCCACAATTGCCCACATTAGTGCATGAATTGCGGTATTTCACCGTGTGAAAGCGCCACGATTTCCTGCAGCAAATGCGCGGTTTCGCGCGCGGCCCGGCACCTGCAGGAAGCGCCTTTTGCGAGGGTCGCCGCAGCTCGGGCGCGACCCTCGCAGCGAGAAAAACCCTGGATTCACGGGGCTTTGCCAGCGATCGGGCCCGGCCGGAACACGCTCGACCGAGGTTATCCACAGCCACCTCGTGCGCGGCTGTGCACCGTGTGGAGAGGCGTTCGCAGCTTGCTACGCGGTCAGAACGCGTAGCGGCTGAAGGCGTCCTCGGCGGATAGCCCTTTGCCGAGCGCGCCATACATTGCGCCGGCGTCGATCACCGGCTGCAGCAACGGCGGCGTTACCGTTTCAGCGAAGACGGCCCGCCGCATCGTGCGCACGACCGCCGGATCGATCTTCAGCGTCCGCGCGGAAATGTCGGCCGTCTTGTCGTGGTTGCGATTGGCCCACAACGCCGTGGCGTGGAGCGCTTGGGCAAACTTTCGCGCGTCATCGCCGTGAGCGTCGATCCAGCTCTCCGTGGCGACGATGGCGTCCGAGAGCCAGAGTGGCCCGATCGCACCGTAGGCATCGCCCAGCAACCGGCCGCTCTCAAGCGCGGCCGTCAACGCCGGCTCGGCGATCATCGCCGCATCGATCCGGGCGCCGGCAAGCGCGGCCGGCATCGAGGGGAACGTGAGTTCGACGAAGTGCACGGCACCGGCGTCCCCGCCGTTCTTATCGATCCAGGCCTTGACCGCGATGTGGGGCGAGCCGCCCAGCGCGTTCACGCCGACGACCTTGCCGGTCAGGTCGCGGCCCGTTCGTAAAGTCGAATCCTTGCCCGTCACTAGCGCCGTCGAGGCGGAGCCCGTCCGGTAGATGGCCTGCGGCGCAACGATCTTGAGCGGTAGCCCCTTTTCGCGCGCCTGCAGAAACGAGAGGCTGTTCGAGCCACCGAGATCGATGCTGCCGCCCATGATCGCCGCGATCGTTGCAGCACCGTTGGACATAATTTGCGAATCGACCGCCAAGCCGGCGCGCGTGAGGTACCCGAACGCATCCGCCACCGGAACGAGGATCGAAGAATCCGTTAGGCCGAGTGCCACCCGCAGCGTCGTTGCGGCACGCGCACAGAGCGGAACGCCGGCATACGCCGCGGCTGCGGTTGCAAGTGCGAGCATGTGCGCGCGGCGTGTGATCATAGAACCTCCATTAACCAGTCACGGCGACGCGGTTGCGTCCGGCCGCCTTGCCGGCGTAAAGACGGCGGTCGGCAACGCGCACTAACTCGACGCCGCCGGCTGCTTCGAGCGGACACTCGGCAACGCCGATCGTCACCGTGATCTTCATGGCTTCGGCGCCGCGCCAACCGGTCGAGAGCGCGCGCGGCACTTCGTCAACGATGCGCTCGGCCAGCACCTTTGCTTGGGCCAATTCGGTTTGCGGGAGCAAAATCGCAAACTCTTCGCCGCCGTAGCGGCAGACGTAGTCTGAAACGCGCAGCGACGCGACGATCGCCTCGGCGATCAGCTGCAGGACGAGGTCGCCTTCCGCATGGCCGTACGTATCGTTGACCCGCTTGAAATAATCGACGTCGACCATCATCATGCAGATCGGCCGGCCCGATCGCTTCGACATCGCGACATATTTTTCAATCGCCTCATCGAAAAAGCCGCGATTGTAGACGTTCGTCAGTGCATCGCGCACGACGATTTTCTGAAGTTCTTCGTAGCGCTGGCGGTAGGTCAGGACGCGGAACATCTCGCCCAAGGCTCGACCTTCGCCGACGACCATGCTTTCGGCGACGTTGAAGTAGCGCAGATATGTCGCAAGCACGATCGAGTAGATCAGCGCCGCAACTGTTTTTCCTGCGATTTGAGAGAGCATGATGTCAAGGTATGGCGGGCTGCCCGCAAAAGCCAGCGTCGCGAACGCGACCGAATCGAAGCAGAGCGTTACCGCCAGCGACACGAACACGCGCAAGAACACGGAGCGCGTGTAGCGGCTGACCCATTCGTAGAGCAAGCAAACGATGAGCGTGTCGATAAAGAGCACGACCGCACTCGAGAGCACGATGCGCGGCTGAATCGTGAAAATGTCCGCGGAGAGGTGAAAGGGGTTGATCACTTGTGCCGACTGCAACTGCAACGCGACGATCAGACCCAACGGTATGAACACGAGGTTCGCAATCGCCACGCCGTAGATCAGCTTACGTGCCTCGACGGCATCTTCGCTCAAATAAACGAATAGCACGAGAAAGAGGATCGCCGGAAACAAGACGACCGATCCGGGGCTCACGACCAGCCACGACGATAACGGTATGTAGACGGTGCCGGCCAGCAAGTTCGCGTATTGGAAAATGATGCCGAAGACGATGTAGACGAGCGCGAGCCCGAACGTCCGCCGCAGCCGAAACGCCGCTACCAGCAACACACCGACGAACACGGCCTGCACGACCATCAGCAGCAATTGTTGCGCAACGTACGGCGAGAACACGCTATCGGCCTAAGCGGCTACAGCAATACGGCGCATGAGGCATCCTTTGCCGAGCGAGGGGGCGCTCCTTGCGAACGCGGTCCTTGCCGCCGGCTCGCAAACGCACAGAAGAACCAGGTGCTGTCGTGTTCGTTCGCCTGCGCGATGCACGGCGTCGAGGGATTGATCGTCCGGGTCGAGACCGATGCCTCGCCCGGAACGCCTTCGCTTACGATCATCGGCTTGCCCGACCGGTCGCTGAATGAATCGAAGGATCGCGTTCGGTCCGCGCTGATCAACTCGGGCTTTATGCTGCCCGCGGGGCGGTTGCTCATCAGTCTTTCGCCGGCCGACGCGCGCAAGGAGGGTCCGGCATTCGATCTCCCCATCGCGCTCGCGCTCCTAGCTCGCGACGGACAAGTCGCTGCAAAACCGCTAGCGGAGTTCGTCATGCTCGGCGAACTCGCGCTCGACGGAACCCTGCGCGCCGTTGCCGGAACGTTGCCGATGTTAATTGCCGCTAAACGCGCGAACATTCCGCGCGCGATCGTTCCGCTGCCGAACCGCGCGGAAGCCGCCCTCATTCCCGGTATCGAGACGTATGCGGTGCCGGCGTTGGCCGACGCGGTGGCCGTCGTGCTCGGCAACGGTGCGAAGTTCCGGATTGGGCCCTCCGCACTGCAGCCGCCGGATGACGCCACGCGCGAGGGCGACGACTTCGCGGATGTTCGCGGACAAGTCGTTGCCAAGCGCGCGCTCGAAATTGCGGCTGCGGGTGGACACAACGTCATCCTCGTCGGTCCGCCCGGCTGCGGCAAGACGATGCTCGCGCGGCGCATGCCCTCGATACTGCCGCCGATGACGCCCGACGAGTCGCTCGACGTGACCGCCGTCTACAGCATCGCCGGACTCTTGGGCAGCGAACCGCACATCGTGTATCATCGCCCATTTCGCGCGCCGCATCATACCAGCAGCCGCATCGCACTCGTCGGCGGCGGTTCGACCCCGCGACCGGGCGAGGTCACACTAGCCTCGCGCGGCGTGCTCTATCTCGATGAGATCGCGGAATTCCCGCGCGCGACGCTCGAGGTTTTACGGCAACCGTTGGAAGACGGCACCGTGACGATCGCACGCGCCGCCGGTACGTGCACGTTCCCGGCCCGCTTCTCGCTCGTCGCGTCGATGAATCCGTGCCCGTGCGGTCAACGCGGCGAACGCAACGCCGATTGCCGCTGCGACGACGCGACCGTCGAGCGCTATCGCGGCCGCATCTCGGGACCACTGCTCGATCGCATCGACTTGCACGTGAACGTCGTGCGCGTTCCGTACGGCGAACTCTCGGGCACGCAACACGCCGAGGCATCGACGGCCATCCGAACGCGCGTCGTCGCCGCGCGCGAACGGCAGCGCGCGCGCAATCACACCGTCAACGCGGACCTCCGCAGCAGCGACCTGCGAATCCACGCCGCACTCGACGCTCCATCGTCGGCGCTACTCGAAAGCGTGATGCAACGCGAACGGCTGAGCGCCCGCAGCTTCGACCGTATCGTGCGCGTCGCCCGGACGATCGCCGACCTCGCCGGCGCCGAACGCCTGGCTCGCGATCACGTCGCCGAGGCGCTCCTCTACCGCCGGCAACACTGATGCGTGCGCTCCGGCCTATAGCGTTAGTGTAGAAACTCCGGTGCGAAAAGCTCCGATGCAGGAAATCTCTCCGGCAGCACGCCATACTGCGCGCCCACATCGATTACCGGCTGAATGACGGCGAGGTCGGTCTTCTCGAGGAATGTTGCACGCGCCATGCCACGCACCACGGCAAGGTCCAAACTCATTCCCTTCGCGACGAACTCGGCAGTCTGATCCTGGTGGCGGTTCGCCCATGCAGCCGCTTCAAGATTTGCCTGTTGGAATCGATGCGCCGTATCCCGGTTCGCCGCGATCCACGTTTGTGTCGCAATATATCCATCGATCATCCAACGCGGACCGAATCCATCGAATGCCTTACTGAAAAACCGCCAGTCGCTCTTCGATTGCGAAAGAAACGGTTCGGGCAGGATGCTCGCGTCGATGCGCTTTGAGACCAATGCGGCGCCCATCGACGAATTCGCCAGCTCGAGAAACTTGACTTGCTTTGAATCGCCACCGTTTTTGTCGATCCAAGCCTGTGCCGCGACATGCGCGATTCCCTGAAGTACGTTGACCCCGACCGTTGCTCCGGATAGATCTCGTGCCGTGCGCAGCTTCGACTCTTTCGCGACGACCATCAGCGTCGTCGGATTACGTGTCGAGTACACGGCGCCGGTGGCGATCATCCGAATCGGCGCGCCGTGGGCGTACGCAACCGCGAGCGAAAGCAGATTGGTTCCACTCACGTCCAACGCGCCGCCGAGCATTGCAGCGAACGTTGCATTGCCGTTGGTGAAGTTCTGCGGCTCTACATCCAGCCTGGCACGTGCGTAGATGCCCTCGCTAATACCTGATAACACCTCGGACGCCGAATCAGTTTGTGCGGTGCCGAGCGTGAGCTTCGTCAGGTCTGCCGCGTTTACGGCATCCCAGCGCGCGAGCGGAAACGCGACGGCCGCGGCGCCATAGAGAAGACGGCGGCGGTTCACGATGCGCGCCCCGTAAAAGTCGCGGCGAGATTCTGCGCTTCGGTGATAATCGCTTTGAGGAGGAGAGACTCGTCCGTGCTCGCTGAGATGAAAGACGCGCCGATGCTGCGTAGGTCGCGAATGACATCCGGTTGCTGCTTCACGCCGGCCACGCCCAACCACCGGCCGTGACGCCGGCACGCGGCCGCGACTGCTTCAAACGCGGCGCGAATTCTCGGATCCCCGCTCTGACCGTGAATGCCGAGTTCGTCACTCAAGTCCCCGGCGCCGACGAGAATCATGTCGATCCCGTCCACCGCACAAATCGCATCCGCATTTGCAATGGCTTCGACCGTTTCGGCCATCACGATCACCAGCGTGCGCGCCTCCAAAATCGCCGATCCCGCGTCGGCCGAAATCGGTGCATAGCCAAGCGGTGGACTGGCTCCGGCGAGAGCTCGCGTGCCACGCGGCCGAAAGCGCGCCGCTTCGACGATTGCGCGCGCTTCGATGGCCGTACTGACTTGCGGAACGATAATTCCGGCAGCTCCGCCGTCGAGCGTACGAACGATGTGCTCGCGACCGTGGTTAGGCACCCGCACGAGCGGCGTGAGTCCCATATTCCACGCCGCGAGCGAGAGTGCGGAGACATCGTCAAGCGAGAACGTCCCGTGTTCCATATCGAAGTAGACCGAGTCAAAACCGGCGACCTTCGCCATTTGCAGGACGTGAATCGAACGCGACATGCGGATGGGCAGGCACGTCGTTGCCTCATTCGCCGCAAGCTTATTGACGAGCGGATTGTCGCTCCGCCCCGTGCCCTCGGTTCCCATCATGCCACCGGCGCGACTGCGCGCGATGCAGCCTCACGAGAACGTCGGACCTGCGTAGCAACGGTAACGATCATATTCGAATCCTCATCGACGACGATGCTGTCACCCGGATGAATGAGCGAGGTGGACGCGACTTCCTCGATGATCGCAGGCCCGGCGACGGCGACGCCCAGACGCAGTTCTTCGCGCCGGTAGATTGCCGTCTCAATGTAACCCAGATCTTCAAAGAAGACGCGGCGCGACGATTGCCGCTCGCCCGAGTGCACCGCACTCTCAACTCGCACCACCGGCTTCGGAAGATGTCCGTA
>Ga0182030_10007473_pt1 | contig 22790 bp, 20 predicted proteins | sample 812S3MmetaG_FD_121299 | JGI IMG/M metagenome (GOLD analysis project Ga0182030, IMG submission 121299) | Permafrost microbial communities from Stordalen Mire, Sweden - 812S3M metaG (Illumina Assembly) | ecosystem: Environmental > Terrestrial > Soil > Wetlands > Permafrost | place: Sweden...
GTTGTGTAGATCGTAGATGATCCAATACGGTTAGACATATTAGTGTCTCTCCTTCGTAGTTTTAAGTTGGTAACAAACCTATTCTACGATGCGGATTGTCTACGATCTATTTGAGTACCAGCAAGCATCAGATCAGTTGCGACTCTTGCTTAGCCTTAGTGTAACTTCATGGTTGTCGACTTTGATTTGTGTCTCATATATTTCGCCAATATTTTCTTCCATTTCGTCCAGATGAGTCGCTAATGTCTCAGCCTGTATAAGCTTGGCATGGTGTTTTACGCTTTCATTAATTAAGTCGACGCCGCTATCAATAACCAACGAGATTCTGTCATCAACATTCAGCCCAGCCTGTTTGCGAGCATTTTGAACCTGTCGGATTAATTCCCTGGCTACTCCTTCGGCGGCAAGTTCCTTGGTTATATTTACATCTACGGATACTGATGTAGTTTGACCTTTGTTAAGATTGACTTCTTTAAGATTTAGCTCTTCGGCTATTAGATGCCCGTATTCTTCCATTGCGAGTTGCGTAATTTCGATCGGAAGAGTGATGGATGCACTATTCAAGGGCTGGCGAACTTTAATGCCAGCTTCAGCTCGCTGAGCTAAACCAAGACTTATAACTTCCCTGACAGATTCCATCTCTGAGATAAGTAGTGCATTAATATGACCCGATTCAGGCCAATTTTCCAGGTGAACAGACTCGCGTCCAGTCAGATTACGGTATAATTCTTCAGCCAGAAAGGGAGCAAAGGGCGCAACAACCATTGATAGCTTAACCAGTACATAGTGTAGAGTTTTATAGGCATTATATTTATCACTGTCGTTCTCGGATTTCCAAAAACGTTTTCGGCTTCTCCTGACATACCAATTTGACGCATCATCGATAAAACTAAGCACAGGCTTAAGCGCACCACTAATGTCATAGTCTGTCATGTGTTTGTCGACATCATTAATGAGCTGATGAATTTTAGATACTATCCACCTGTCCAGAATGTTATCGATAGAGTCCAGTGGATCATTCAGCTTCCCATCCCACTCCCAACCATCAACTGAGGCATATAAGGTAAAGAAATCATACATATTCCAAATCATCGCTAGTTTGCGGGCAATATCAGCAACATCCTTGTCTTTCAGTGAAAAATCTTCACCATTTAGAACCGGCGAGGATAGTAGTAAAAATCTCAACGCGTCAGCACTGTATTTATCTATTAGTACCTCTGGATTTGTAAAGTTGTTGTAGGACTTACTCATTTTCCTACCATCATTACCAGCAAGTGTTCCTGTGACGATCACGTTCTTGAAGGCCGGTTTATTAAACAAAGCTGTCGCGATGGAATGCAGATAATAAAACCAGGCCCTGACCTGACCGACATATTCTGCAATAAAATCTCCGGGGAAGTTATTTTCGAACTTATCTTGATTTTCAAACGGATAATGAAACTGGGCGAACGGCATCGAACCGGATTCAAACCAACAATCCATAACTTTATCAATTCGATGATATTTAATTCCGTCAATTTCAAACGTAATTTCGTCAACCCATGGTCGATGATAGTCTTCCAGCTCTTGTCCTGACAGTTCTTTTAGCTCTTTATAGCTCCCCACGACCTTAATGTGTTCTGCTCCAGCTTCATCAGTACCTTTCCAAACAGGCATGGCTGTGGCCCAAAAACGGTCACGACTAATATTCCAATCTGGAGCTGTTTGGACGATATATTTAAATCTTCCCTCTTTAAAATGCCCTGGCGACCAATTGATTTGGTTATTGAGCTCCAGCATAGCTGTTTTTTGCTCGGCGATTTTCATAAACCAGCTAGGATGAGCTCGATACATTAGCTTTGTTCCACAACGATAGCAGTGCGGGTAGCTATGAGTTACATATTGTAGCTTCCAAGCAACTCCTCGTTCATGCAGAGTTTTTGCTATCTGTTTATTCGCATCCCAGACTAACTGACCTTCCCATTCGCCAGAAATATAATAGCCGCTGTCATCTATGGTCGAGATTATCGGTAAATTTTCTCGTTTAGCCAGTTCATAATCTTCTTCGCCATAGGCCGGTGCAAGATGAACTATGCCTGTCCCCTCATTAGTCGTCACGTAATTGGCGCCCAGTACCCTGTGTGCGTTGTCGCCTCTGTCTTCAAATATCGGTTCATATTTAGCATCGACCAGCTCTGAGCCCTTAAGCGTTCTAATCTTATTAAACTTAAGCGGTTGATTGTCGTCATCGGTCAGAACTGTTTCAAGCAAATCATGGGCAAGAATTAATTTTTCTCCATTAACCTCGACTTCAGAATAGGTAAGTTCCGGGTTAACAGCCAGAGCGACATTAGCTGGAAGTGTCCAGGGAGTTGTCGTCCAAGCTAATAGATAAGATTGACTTTGTGCTAATTTGAACTTGATGAAGACTGCCGGGTCAACAACGTCCTTATACGAGCTATTATCCATAGCAATTTCGGCTTTAGAGAGGGGCGTAGCGTCGCGCGTACAGTAAAGCAGTACTTTTTCACCTTCATATATTTTGCCCTCGTCATAGAGCTCCTTAAAGGCCCACCAGACAGATTCCATGTAATTTTTATCCATGGTTTTGTAAGCACCTTTAAAATTGACCCAGCGGCCAATTCGCTCAATGATTTCTTCCCACTCATTGCCTGTCTGGACCATATTCTCCCGACAGGCATTTATATAATTGTCGAGTCCTATCTTATAGACATCGCGCTTATCTTTTATGCCTAACTTACCCTCAACATACACTTCTGCCGGCAAACCATGGCAATCCCATCCCCACGTTCGTTCAACCCGCTTGCCTTTCATAGTCCAATAACGGGGAATAGCATCCTTAACAATGCTGCTGAGTAAACTTCCTTCGTGTGGCATGCCGGTAATAAACGGTGGTCCATCATAGAAAACGTAGACATTGTCGGCTGGTCTTTGGTCGACAGATTTTTGAAATATATTATTCTTGTTCCAATACGCAATTAGTTCTTTTTCGTAAACCAATGGTGATCGTCTCTTGCCTGATTGATATTTCATTTGCCGCCTTTCTCTAATAAAAAACACCTTAAGGAGTTACTGGAACCTGTTTAGGGCGGTACCATCCAGTTTCCTTCGAGGTGTTCTCAAAAGCACTTACTTACAACTTTAACGGTGTTATCCCGGCAGGTTCTATTCTTTTTCAATTTCTTCCTGCTGCTAAGTGATTGATTGTCACTTCCCTATCCCAATACGATAAGACGCATTTCCTAATTGTGTATATTACTATAGCTCAGAACAGTTATCTTAATCAACTAGCTGTTCAGGTAGCTTATGACGTCATTCATTGTCGGTAAACGTTGCCCGGTCCAGTAATTGACCAGACTACTATCGTCATCTCGAATAACTATGATAGCTGGATATTCAACAACATCATAAAGCCTGGCTTTTGCCTCTCCTTGGATACTGTCGACATCTAGTAATTCAACATTTTTATCGGGGTACAATCGTTTGAACTCCCTAACATACTGCTCAAGTTCTCGAGCATACTCAGATCTGGGGCGATAAAGAAAAAGTAGCTTCACGTCTCTATTGTAGCACTACAGGAATGGCACTAATCGGACTAGGAACATCCGGTCGTAGAACCGCAGGATGTGCAGACATAGCAGTTGCCGGCTCGCTGAGTTTGATTACCGCAGTTATAACAGAGCGGGGCTGATGGATCGGTAACATAGGACTTAGCATTTTTACCATTAGTTGTGTCGTGGGTAACCGTGTCTGAACCATGATTACTTGGTTGATCGGGTTGAACCTGAAGTGGCTGCGCTGGTTGGCTCTCGGGGTTGAGGGTTTGTCCGACTGTCACATTAATTTCAGGGGCCAGTAGTGTTATCTGTGATTCGGGCATATCATTTAATGATGCCAGACCTAGCTCTACCCGATCATCAAACGACAGATAGTCTTTTGCTAGTCTTCGGAATATATAATCTGTAATCGAACTGGCAGTTCTGATTTCAGAATCATCCGTTATGCCCGATGGCGCAAAACTAGTTCCCATCAATGACCTAACATAGCTTTTAAGCGGCACGCCATACTGCAAACCGTGGCTAACAGATATAGCAAACGAGTCCATTAAGCCAGAAAGGGTTGAGCCTTGCTTGGACACGACAATAAACAACTCTCCTGGTGCTCCATCCTCATATTCACTAACCGTAAAGAACCCTTTCAGATCAGCAAGACGGAATTTATATGTTCGGCTGTTGCGCTGTCGTGGTAAATGTCGCCGGACGGCTGATTTTACAATGATACGTTCTTCGGGTTTTCCGCTTGTTTCTGTGCTTTTTTCGTTAGTATTATTGCCACCTTTCTTTGCCATACTCAGTGGTTGACCTACCTTACAGTTATCGCGATAAATTGCGATGGCTTTAATGCCCATTTTCCAGGCATCGATGTGCAGCCGTTCAATCTCATCTACTGTCGCCTCTTCGGGCATGTTAACTGTTTTACTGATTGCCCCGGACAAAAAAGGCTGAACTGCTGACATCATCTTGACATGACCAGAATAATGAATAGAGTTATCACCCATCGAGCAGGCAAAAACTGAATAATGATCCGGCTTAAGGTGTGGTGCATTAGTTATGGTTTTTTCTGTATCAATATGATTAACAATATCTTTGATCTGATCGGTTGTGTAGCCCAATGATCTAAGCGCTCTTGGTACGGTTTGGTTAACGATACTCATAGCGCCGCCGCCGACTAATTTTTTGTACTTAACCAAGCCTAGATCCGGCTCTATGCCAGTTGTGTCACAGTCCATCATCAAAGCAATCGTGCCCGTGGGGGCTAGCAAGCTAGCCTGTGAATTCCGAACCCCATATAGCTCGCCCAGTTCAACCGCTTCATCCCAACTGCTGGCAGCAGCGCTTAATAGTTCTTCTGATACCAAACTGGCATCAATTTTAGATACTTCTTGGCGGTGCATCTTCAAAATTTTTAGCATCTGCTCTCGATCTTTATGAAAACCGGCGAAAGGACCAACCTTGCGAGCTAATTTGGCACTAACTGCATATGCCCGACCGGTCATTAAAGCTGTAATAGCAGCTGCTTGAGCTCGACCTTCGTCGGAGTCATATGGTAAACCTTGAGCCATCAGCATTGCCCCTAGATTGGCATAGCCTAGTCCTAGCTCTCTATAGGCTCTGGCGTTCTTGGTGATTTTTTCTGTTGGATACTCGCTATAACCAACCAGAATCTCTTGAGCTGTAAAAATAACCTCAACGGTGTGTTGGAAAGCTTGGATGTCAAATGAATTGTCCTCTCTCAGATATTTCAGGAGGTTGATGCTAGCAAGATTACAGGCGGAGTTATCAATATGCATATATTCACTGCAAGGATTGCTGCCGTTTATCCGTCCGGCATTAGGTGTGGTATGCCAACGGTTAATAGTTGAGTCGAATTGCATACCAGGATCGGCACACTCCCAAGCAGCTTCAGCAAATTGTCTAAATACGTCACGGGCTTTAACTGTTTTGAGTGTTTCACCGGTCTTAACGGCTTTCAGGCCCCAATCGCCATTTTTTTCAACTGCTTCCATAAATTCATCAGTGACTCTGATTGATATATTGGCGTTTTGGTACTGAACCGAGAACGCGTCCTTGCCATCTAGGTCCATATCAAAGCCTGCTTCTTGTAATACGCGAGCTTTACGCTCTTCTATGGCTTTACTCCAAATAAAAGCCTCAACATCAGGGTGATCGGCATTTAATATTACCATTTTGGCCGCCCGACGGGTTTTACCACCACTTTTAATGGCTCCGGCGGAAGAATCAGCGCCTCGCATAAAACTTAGCGGCCCTGAAGCTGTACCGGCACTTTTACCTAACGGTTCCATGCAGGATCGGAGGGGGCTTATATTAATACCTGATCCAGATCCACCCTTGAATATCATGCCTTCTTCTACATACCAGTTCAGAATAGAGGGCATGGTATCTTCTATGCCTAAAATGAAGCAAGCGCTGGCTTGTTGGGCCCTACCCTCGGCGCCAATATTAAACCAAACCGGTGAATTGAAAGCCGCCCGTTGGGTGGCTAAAATATATTTTAGTTCTTCTCTGAAGGTTTCCGCTTCGCTGTCGCCATCAAAATAGCCTTCTTGGATGCCCTGCCTAGTAATAGTATCAGCAACCCGATCGACCAGTTGTTTTAGCGAAGATTCTCTTCCTTTTGTTCCCGGAGTACCCGTAAAGTATTTCTGAGCCACAATATTAATAGCATTCAGCGACCATCCAGCGGGAAATTCGACGCCTTTCTGCTCAAAGACTGGTTTATTACCGACGAGGCTCGTGATTAACGAGTCGCGCTTGACCCATTTCAGCTGGTCATAGGCTTTTTTCTTGGGTTGAGTAAATAACCGCTCAACCTCAAGGTTGGTTGTCTGTCCCATATTACCCTCTCTTTTGTTAGTTGATTATTTAATTTTTTTGTTTAGAGTATCGAACACTTTTTTGTGTTTTTTTGCTCCCCCTCGAGTCTTGTTTTCTCGTGTATCTAAATTTATAAAGCATTCGCTTTTTATATACAAGTTCCGTTTTGGTTTATCTGCCTCAAACTAACTAACTTTATGTAGAACTTTCTGTTTTTTCTGTTTTATGTCTGAAAGTTCTTTCTCGAATCCGGCAATATCTTTAAACCGACGATAAACACTCGCAAACCTGACATAGGCAACTTCATTTAATTGGGCTAGTCGCTCCATTACCAAGTCTCCAATTACGGCTGAGCGGATTTCGGGGTCACCGCAAGCTTGCAGTTCTTGCTCGATGTTATTTACTAATTTCTCGAGTTGCAAATTAGTTATTGCTGTCTTCTCGCAGGCTCGATATAGTCCCGCCAATATCTTGTCGCGGTTAAATAATTCTCTATCGCCACTGTTCTTGATAACGATCAGCTGAGGTCGTTCGATTCTTTCATAGGTCGTAAATCGATATTGACAATTTACACATTCTCTTCGGCGTCGGACAGACTCTCCATCTGTAACATCTCTGGATTCGATTACTTTTGTATCTTCACTCTGGCACTGACTGCATTTCATGTTGCACACCTCCTTTGTTCAATATGAATGTGCTGGCACTATAATTATCATTTCTATATATAGCGCCTATAAATATGATCATACCTCCACCCGTAGTGTTTTTGCAACTATTTTATTGCTGTATTATTTATCACGAAACGGGTGTTCCTTAAAATGTCGGTGACGCGGCTAGTTATCATCTTTATTGGCTTTGTCGTTTTTATCATGACGCTTGAGGCGTCGTAAAAATGATGGCTTCTCAACCTCTTCTTCATCTATTGTGTTAACGTTTTCTGATGAATCTTCAACTTCCTCTTTTTCATTTTCTTCATCGCCATTATCAAGATTCCAGATATTTGCTATAGGGTGGTCACTCTTGAAGTCTTCCTCATCCTCATTTTTCCGATCCAGCGACATATCAATATCTGCCATGTCGCTATCGGTAGGTCGATCGGCCGTTGGCGGTATACCGTCGCCCGAGTTATCTTTCTCGCGATAGTTCTTATTTGATTCATTATCACTAATAACACGTCTGGAGAAATATGAAGCGTCAAAGCCCGTAGCTACAACAGTGATAATGACTTCACCGTCAAGATCAGGGTTGATTGTTGCTCCAAAAATTATATTTGCCTCCGGATCAGCGGCTGAAGTAATTAACTCAGCAGCAGAGTTGATCTCGTGCATTGACAGGTCATTCCCGCCGATGATGTTAAACAGTACCCCGCGAGCCCCATCAATTGAAACTTCCAGTAATGGCGATTCAATGGCTTGCTGAGCGGCTTGAACGGCTCGGTTTTCTCCGCTAGCCCGACCGATTCCCATAAGTGCAGAGCCGGCATCTTTCATAACAGTTTTTACATCTGCAAAATCGAGGTTAATGAGCCCGTTGACGGTTATTAGATCAGATATCCCCTGGACACCCTGCCTTAGAACATCGTCCGCAACCTTAAATGCCTCTAGAAGCGGAGTCTGGCGATCAATTGTCTGCAACAGTCGGTCGTTAGGGATAACGATTAACGTGTCAACTGAACGACGAAGACCTTCAATTGCCGTTTCAGCATTTTTCCGTCTTTTTTCTCCTTCGAATGCAAATGGTTTTGTAGCAAATCCGACAACAAGAGAGCCCAGATCCTCTGCTTCACGAGCTACTATATGACCAGCACCACTGCCTGTTCCGCCACCAGCACCAAGTGTAACAAACACCATATCAGCACCAACTAATGATTTTCTTATTTCTTCAATTGATTCTTCAGCAGCTTTTTGGCCAATAGCTGGATCGGCACCAGCCCCTAAACCCTTGGTTGTCTCCTTGCCTATGTGGACTTTTGTCTGCGCTCGGGAATGATGCAACGCTTGAGCGTCAGTATTGATAGCAATAAACTCGACACCCCCGACACCCGCTTCGACCATCCGGTCGATCGCCGCGCTGCCAGCGCCACCGACACCGACAACTTTAATACGTGCGAACGTTTCTATAGCTGGCACAATCTGTGGCATAGCAAATCTTTTGTCCTCTCGCTTAATATTTGCGAGTATACCCTATATAAACATTTTGTTCAAGAAAAGTCGGGACCATAATTTACTGTCAATATTTGTATTCTTTATTCCAGAGTCAACGTCGTATCATGTTGATCAACTTTGACACGGGATTAAATAACTTGCCCCGGGCCGTTACATTGAAGCCAGCGCTGCCCTCATTCATCGGCGCAAGCAGCATATCTAGCAGCATCAATCCAACTGCTGTAAAATTAACAGGATCATCAACAGACTCAATTAGACCTGTTATGTTGTGCAATTTACCAATTCTAGCTGGTAATTCTAGCTTGTCTCTAGTGAAGTCGGCTAACCCTGGAAATTTCGCAGTACCGCCAACGATTACTACTCCGCCCGGTAGTTTCCTCGATCGATGAATCATGCGCAGTTCCTTATCGACATAATCCAGTAGCTCATCAATTCTGGCCTCAGTTATCATCAGGATGTCGCTAGTTTTAAAGGTGTGGACTTTTTTATTGAGTTCAACGGAGACTGCCTCTTTTTTGTGATCTTGGTCTAGGGTTGCACACTTCACTTTGACTTCTTCGGCTATATCGAGGTCTGTCTTAAGCCCAATCGCCAGATCATTAGTGATATTGATACCGCCTATCGGTAAAACTGCGACATGCTGGATTTCGCCTTCTTCAATCACTACAAGATTCGTGGTACCAGCACCTATATCAAGTAGTAAAGTGCCGGATTCTTTCTGTTGGCGGCTTAGAACTGCTTCAGCGGCAGCCAGACTCGATACGGTATGCCTATTGGGTATTATTTCAACTTTATCAAGAGCCGAGTCAAGATTTCTTAAATGCGGCAGCGAGGCTGTGACGATGTGGGCGTCGACTTCCAATCTTACCCCCTGCATGCCGACCGGGTCCTTAATATTGTCTTGTCCATCAAGACGGTAGTTTTTTGCAAAAACTTGGACGATTTCTCGGTTAGGCGGTAATTTGAGGATAGTAGCGGCTTCTTCGGCTCGTAGGCGGTCTTCGTGAGTAATTTCGCGGTTGGCCGTGCTAATAGCTATGACGCCTTTGGAATTAAAACCATTAACATTTGAACCGTTGATATTGACGGTTGCTCTGTGAATCTGAAAACCAGAAATACGTTCAGCTTCGGTTATCGCTTGGGCGATAGCTTCTGAGACATCATCCACATAAACAACAGTTCCCTTGCGCATGCCGTGATTAGGGGAGCTACCGTAACCTATTACCGACGGCGTACCTGAATCCTGGTCTAAAACTCCGACAATACAGCGAACTGTGTTTGTACCGACATCGAGACCTACATAATGAGGTAGATTGTGGTCGTACATGCTTGCAGTATAGCGCTTATACTCTGTTTTCATCAAGCTGGGCTGTAGGCTGTTAGAATTTCCGCGTGGTCTTCACTAATTAAAACAGTATGCTCAAAATGAGCCGAGTTGGATCCGTCAACAGTTTTAATAGTCCAGCCGTCATTGGCCATAAATACAGATTTAGAACCAAGAGTTGCCATCGGCTCGATGGCAATCGTCATTCCCTTGCTTAAACTTACGCCACTGCCAGGAAAGCCATAATTTGGTACGTTTGGGTCTTCATGCAGGTGATGACCAACACCATGCCCGACCAGGTCACGAACAACGCCGTAATGATGTTTATTGAGGACTTTCTCGACGGCATGGCCGATGTCACCAGTCTTTACCCCATTTTTTACGACGTTGATACCGGCATACAGCGATTCTTCTGTTATTTTTACTAACTCTTGTAGCTCGGGGGTCGCTTTACCGACTGTAAAACTAAGTGCCGCATCCGTTATCATGCCATTATAGATCACCCCAAAATCAACACTCACAATATCTCCGGAATTTATAAGTCGTCTCGGTTTAGGAATTCCATGAACAACTTCGTCGTTTAAAGATACGCAGAGCACATCCGGGAATCCGCCAAAACCAAGAAACGCCGGTTCGCCGCCAAGGCTCTTCAGCTCTGCCGAGGCCAGATTAGCCAAGTCTTTCGTGCTCATTCCGGCTTTAGTGTTATGTTGCAGCAAATGGAGAATTTTGGCTAACATTTGACCGCTTGTCCGCATATTTTTTATTTCGGATGGCGTCTTAATTTTGGTAAACATGGCAACCGCTATTCTATCGAGTTTTTACGGACTACTTTCATGATCTGTTCATGAACTTGTCGCGGAGTATTAGCTCCATCAATATCATAGATTTGTATTTGTTCTTTACGGAAATGATCAATAATCGGACGCGTAACTGCCTGATATTCACTAAAGCGTTGGTTAATTGCATCGTCTGTGTCGTCTAGCCGCCCTCGGCTTTTAAGTCTTTCTCTAAGAATTTTTTCTGAAGCTGTTAGATGAATAACTGCCGTGTGCTTAAACCTACCCTTCTCAACCTGTTTAAGCAGCCAATCGGTTTGAGGAATTGTGCGCGGGAAACCATCTAGAATAAACTCTTGATTAGTGTCGATTACATCAAGAATCTTATCCATAATTTGAATCATTTCTTCATCGCTGAGCAGTCTGCCAGCTAACATTTCATGACGCCTTTTCCCGGTAATTAACACTCGCAAAATTTCACCAGTAGAAATCCAGGCGTAGCCATATTCATCCGCCAACAGACGACCCTGCTCACTCTTTCCTGACCCAGCAACTCCAAGTAAAATAATCACTTCTGAGAAAGCCTTTCTTTGGTTAGGCGGGCAATTGTCGCCCCATCAGCTGCGCCCTGACTTTTCTCCTTGACTGCGGATATCACCTTACCCATTATGCTCATGTCGGGTTGGCCAATTTCCGTTATTGACTGATCAATAAGTTTATTAATTTCTTCATCTGGTAGTTGTTGCGGCAGATATTTTTCGATCAGTCGTTTTTCGTTGAGTTCTTTAGTGGCTCTGTCCGGGTTATTGCCTTGGGTATATAGATCAGCGCTCTCTTGGCGTTTTTTGGCTTCGCGTTGCAATATTTCAACGGCTTGAGCGTCATTTAGCCCCCTATCGCGAAGTCCTCTGTCCACCTCGGCATATTGGATAGCTGTTTTTAGGTTGCGAAGGCCACTAACAGTCTCGGCGTCTCTACTCAATAGAGCAGTTTTTATATCCTGCTCAATCTGTTCTTTGATCGACATCTATTTCAAACCGAGTTTAATCTTCTGGAGTTTTACGGCTCGACGAGCGCGACGAACAATTGCTTTTTGCCTTCGTTCACGCTTGCTTAGCGGCTTTTCGAAGTATTGAGCCTGCTTAACTGCATACATCACTCCAGACTGTTGGACTTTTCGGTTAAATCGTCGCAGCAGATTTTCAAGAGATTCTTTAGAATCCTTACGGGTCACCTGTATCATATAAGCTATTTTAAAACAGATAGGAACAGTTAATCAAGCAGTTTATAGAATCTGTTGCTTTTTTTGCTGAGCAGAGCGTTGTGATTTTAATACAATACTCTGAAGTTCTTTAAATATCGGGAACTGTTTATTGGTGTAATAGACTTTGGTGTTAGCCTGTTTTTCAGATATTAGAAAGCCCACCTTTTCAAGGCGCTTCAGCTCTCTTTGAATGTTGCCGGCATCTTCCTTGATAAGTTTAGCTAGTCCCCGGACGTGAGTCTTAAAATCAGGATATTTAGCATAGATGACTATGATTTTTCTTCGAACTCTTGAGGTGATAAAAACGTCTAACATATGATTTATAATTATTATTGTATTAAAGACAACGTAGTCTGTACTACAACTTAGTATAATGTTTTCCTGATAGCTTTTCAAGCAAAATTTGTTAAAAATAAGTGCTATGAGATATGTCTATGAGGTTATTGTTGCCAGTCAGTATTATCACGGTAGTCACCTTCTCAGCTATAGCGGCAAAAAAGCCTTACCGGTCGGCCAGATTGTCGTAGTACCCCTAAGAAATCAGCAAGTTTTAGGTATTGTTCAAGCTCGATCCGAAACTAGCGAGACTAAGAATATTAAGCCGGTAAGCCGCGTATTGGCTTTGCCGGCTATTTCCAGCCAATCAATTAATCTTCTGCTCTGGCTTAGCAACTACTATCCGTCTTCGCTGGGCCTAGTCGCCAGACAATTTCTGCCGGCAAATATTATTAACGATATTGGCGATAAACCTAGCTTTAAATCTAGTCACCCAAAGCTCAAGTCCTTGCCAAAGCCTACAACTGAGCAACAACAAGTCTTAGAGCACCTTACTCAGCCCGGAACATATATTCTGCGGGGCGAGACTGGCAGCGGCAAAACCAGAGTCTACCAAGAACTGGTCTATCGGGCCTACCGGGCAAACAAATCCAGTATTGTGCTAACACCTGAGATAGGCTTAACGGCCCAACTTTACAGCAGTTTTAAGTCAGTCTTTGGCGATAACGTTATTTTGTTCCATTCCCACCTATCTCCGCCCCAGAGGCGGGCTAACTGGCTGAAGATCATCTTTGCTAAATCACCAGTTGTGGTAATTGGACCCCGATCAGCTTTATTTAGCCCGCTCAAAAACATAGGTGTAATAATCATCGATGAATCTCATGAAAATGCCTACAAGCAAGAGCAAGCTCCTCGCTATCAAACTGTCAGGGTGGCGGCCAAATTAGGACAACTACATAATGCAATGGTTGTTTTGGGCTCGGCCACACCGGACATAGTTGACTATTATGTAGCTGAACAAAAAAGTAATTCTATTTTGGAAATGACTCAGCTAGCAGCCCAACCGAACAAAGTCTTCTCTGTTAAAGTTGAGATTGTTGATTTAAAAGATAAGCAATCATTTTCAAAAAGTCGGTTTTTGTCCGACCAATTAATTTCTAGCCTTAAAACTACTTTGATGAAGCATGAGCAGTCGTTAATCTTCCTAAACCGCCGCGGAACATCACGCGTAGTTATATGCGACAGTTGTGGCTGGCAGGCGCTTTGCCCTAATTGTGATCTTCCGCTCGTCTATCACGGCGATTTGCACCTCTTAAGATGCCATATTTGTAGCTTCAAGCAACCAGCCCTGACTAATTGCCCTCTCTGCCATAATACAAATATAATTTTAAGAAGTATCGGCACCAAAGCTGTGGTAGATGAATTAACAAAACTATTCCCGCAAGCAACAATTGCCAGGTTTGACGGAGATAATAAAAAAATTGAGCGCCTGGAGGAGAACTACGAAGCCGTTCTTAGAGGAGATATAGATATAATTGTTGGTACCCAAACCCTGGGAAAGGGGCTGGATCTGCCTAAGCTTAGCCTGGTCGGCATGGTATTGGCCGATTCGAGTCTCTACATCCCCGATTATAAAGCTCAAGAAAAATTCTACCAGATCATTACTCAGGTTGTGGGACGGATCGGTAGGGGGCATCGGGATAGTGAAGCCATTATCCAAACATATTCGCCACAAAGCCCAATCCTGCTGGCGGCCTTGAACCGAGATTGGCTAAGTTTTTACCACAACGAGCTGGATCAGCGGCAAACGTATAATTTCCCACCCTTTTGTTACATCGTAAAATTACGCAATCATCGGACAAGCCAGAAAGCCGCCGAGACGGCGGCGGATGTTCTTTTTCGAGACCTCAGCCGTAGTTTTACAGGAGTGAATATAAGTCACCCTTCGCCTGCTTTTCATGAAAAAAACGGTAAATTTTATGACTGGCAGATAGTTATCAAGTCCAAACAAAGACAGGTTCTGCTGGACATCATCAATCAACTGCCAGCCGGCTGGATTCATGATATTGATCCAAATAATTTGTTGTAATATTTATTTTCTGTCAACAAAGTAATATACTTATATAGCATGTCTAAAGCCAAAGATCTAATCATCTACCTGCCGAATCCCGGACTAAGAGTCCGCTCCAAAAAAGTCGGTTTAATAGATGCTTATGTTAAAAAAATAATCAGCCAAATGGAAAAAACAGTTTTGGAATGGGAAGCAAGCCGCGAACATGAAGTGGGCGTGGCTTTGGCGGCAATTCAAATTAACCAACCGTTGAGAATCATTATTGTTCGTAATAATTATGACAACAAAGATGATAAATCATTTACCGTATTGATCAATCCGGTTATTACTAAATATGAGGGTGACGAGGAAGAAGATTTTGAGGGCTGCCTTAGCGTTCAAGATATATATGGTAAAGTGCCTCGCTATTCAAAGGTTAGAGTAAAAGCCAGGGGTCTAAACGGTAAGGAATTCAGGATTACGGCTGAGGGATTTTTAGCCAGGGTTCTGCAGCACGAGATCGACCATACCAACGGTATTACTTTTGTTGATCATATTAAGAAAAACGAGAATGCTTTCTTTAAGTTAACTAAGGATGGACAATTGGAGCAAATACATGACAAAGATGTCGAATCAAGTGATTTTCTTCGGTAGCGGACCGGTGGCCGCCGAGGCTTTGTCGGATTTGTTGAATCATTTTAGTTTTGAGGCGGTTATTACGAAACCCGGCGATAGCAAAAACCCAAATTTAGTTGAGGCCCTAGCATCACATCATGGACTGAAGTTGTTCCTGGCCCCTAATAGAGCTGCTCTGGACCTTTTGTTCGACAACAACCCATTTGACAGCCAGTTGGGCATATTAATTGATTACGGGATCATTGTTAGCCCTAAGGTGATTAACTCTTTTCCTCAAGGAATCATTAATAGCCACTTCTCTCTACTACCTCAGTGGCGAGGCGCTGATCCGATTACATTTGCAATTTTAAGCGGCCAATCTAAAACTGGAGTCAGTCTGATGTTAATAAATCCCGAACTAGACGAAGGTTATCTGCTTGCCCAAAAAGAATATGACATCCAGCCGGATTTAACGACCCCGGAATTAACTCAAGCGTTAATCTCTCTTAGTGGCGAATTACTTTGCTCCGTTGTGCCAAAGTATGTCGCCGGAGCGATCAAACCATATCCCCAGAATTCATCGCTAACCCCTACATATTCAAGAAAAATAACCAAAGATGATGGTCGGATTGATTGGCGCAAGCCAGCTAAACAAATCGAGCGTGAGATTAGAGCTTATATCGATTGGCCAAAGAGCTACACGTTATTGGGGAGCCATGAAGTTATTATCACCAAAGCTAAGATAATTAACAGCTCTGGCGAGCCGGGGACAATCGATTTGTCAGATAAAAAACATCTGGTTATTTACTGCTCAGACGAGGCTCTTGAAGTTTTATGTCTTAAGCCGGCCGGTAAGCCGCTAATGACCGCCGAGGCCTTCCTGGCTGGTTATAGAGTATCTTTGAGTTAAAATTGCTGAGTATTATCTGGCTGCGGAGGCAGTGGCGAGCCGACTTGGTTGGATTGGGCTTGTTGGGAAGCAGCAAGTATCTGGGCGCTAGAAGCTTGAATTTCTTGTTTCAGACTGTCTAACTCGGATTTTACAACCTCTTTGTAGTTAGGGAAGTTCGTTTCCAGCCAGCTCAAGGCTGATTTCTCTTTATTTTTAGCGATCTCGGCCGAATCAGTTTCTAGCGGCATTAATCGCTCAAAGTCGCTTAACTGCTCATCTGACATCCGGCTGGCTAAATTAGTCCCGACTCTCATCTCGAGCGTCTCGAGTATGTGCGTTAGCATAGCTTTCTTCTCTTCGGGCGGTAATTGCCCCAAGCCTAGTTCGTCAAGTGTGTTGTAGTCAAGTGTAAATGCCATATTGTTATACCATTTTAGCTTAAACAGCCTTGCCTATCAAAGCTTTCGTTCAATCGATTCCCGTTTAAACAGTCCTAAAATATCGCCCTCTAACAGATTAATCTTTTTTTCAGTTTTCAGGCTAATTCCGCACATCTCACCTTTTTCAACCTCTTTAACGTCCTGCGGTCCACGCTTGAGGTTCGTGACCTCGACTTCGGCAATTTGTTTCTTGGCTCGCGTAATTTTTGCTTGAGCCGGAACCGCTAGTTTACCGGCTATTACTTCACCGCCGCAAATAACTTCAGATTTAGTGGTTTTAAATATCGCTTTGACCCTTAATTTACCCAGGTCAGTTTCAATGATTTCTGGTGAGAGCATTTGGCTTAACTCTGCCCGAATATCATCAATCAGTTCATAGATAATCTTGTACTCGTGAATCACGACTTTATCGCGGTTAGCTAGTCGTTTAACGTTGGTCGGTACGCTGGCATTAAAGGCATAAATCACGGCGTTGCTACCGTGCGCTAGCTGAACATCGTTTTCATTGACCAAACCCACACCGCTACCAATGGCTTTAACTGCAACTTCATCTGTTTCGAGTGCCTTCAAACTGTCCAGTACCGACGTTAATGAACCCTGGACGTCGGCTTTGATAATCACGTCATAGGTTTCTAACTGATTGGATCGGTTAATAATTTTGATCAAATCAATGCTATCCAGGTCTAAACGCCCATTAATGGTGTTCTTTTTAATTTTTTCGGTGTTAGCGCGGGACTTAGCGAGATGTTCATTGGCAACTACTTCAAATTCATCGCCAAACTCCGGCAAGGATTTAAAACCAGTTATTATAACTGGCATTGATGGTGTAGCGCTAAGAATCGGCACGCCGGCTGCAGACTCTAGGTTACGGACTTTAGCGTAGGTTGATCCGGTAGTAATGAAATCACCCCGTTTTAGGGTGCCGTTTTCAATTAAAGCATGTGCTGCCGGCCCCCGCCCTGGTTCGGTGTTGGCTTCTATGATCAAACCGATTGCCGGGACATCAACTTCAGCTCTGAGATCTTCCACGTCGGCTACCAGTTGGATCATATCCAGCAGGTTATTGATACCTTTGTTGGCTTTGGCTGACACTTCCACGATCACAGTATCCCCGCCCCACTCCTCAGCTAGTAATTTGTGCTCGGTAAGCTGTTGCTTGATTCGATTCGCATCAGCTTCGGGCTTATCGATTTTAGTAATTGCGACAATCATTTTTACGCCAGCTTTACGGGCAAAACGAATCGCTTCAACGGTCTGGGGCTTAACTCCATCATCGGCAGCGATAACAATAACTGCTATATCTGTCAGGTGCGCGCCGTGTTCTCGAATTGTAGCGAAAGCTTCATGCCCGGGTGTATCAAGAAACGTTATCGGACGGTTATTATAGGTAATTTGATAGGCGGAAATGTGCTGGGTGATACCTCCGGCTTCGCTTTCGGCCACCTTAGCACCCCTTATAACATCTAGCAGACTGGTTTTGCCGTGGTCAACGTGCCCCATTACTGCAACTACTGGCGGCCTGGGTACGCTTCGTTCGTTATCGCCATAGGATTTTTTAGTCCTTGGGATAATCGAGTCAGTGTCTTCTTTTCTGGTGAGCTCAACCTCAAGACCTAGTTCATTAATGATTATTTGGGCCGTGTCAAAGTCAATCCGTTCATTAACGGTAGCCATGACGCCATTTTTCATCAATTCGGTAATTAATCGACTGACAGGCATCATGAGTTTTTCTGCTAGAGTGCCAACTGTAATATGTTCTTCGATTTCTATTGATTGTGCCATTTGGACACTCCTTTCTGACCCTGTCGGTTAATTATTACTTTACATATGGATGTAACTTTAGGATTTTTTAGCCTTGGGTTTGGTATCTTTTAAACTTAATGCAATTTTGCGGGTGTCTAGATCAATGTCCAATACTTTGAAGCTTTTCTTTTCGTTGAGCTGAAATATCTTTTCCGGATCGACGTTATCATCGTTTTTGTCGCTCATCTCCGATACATGAACCAGTGCTTCGACCGAGGGACTAAGCTGAACAAAAGCGCCAAACGGCGTAATCCTGGTAATTTTCCCTTCGACTGTATCACCCTTATTGAATGCTTTAACTTCCTTCAGCCAGGGATCTTCGCTCATTTGCTTAAGGCTTAAGCTTAGCCTGTCTTTGTCGATGGCGATAATTTTAGCTTTAACGCTCTCGCCGACTTTGAGATAGTTGCGCGGATCTTCAACCCTCTCCCAGGAAATCTCAGAAATGTGGATCAGACCCTCAATGCCATCAACATTAATGAATGCCCCGAAGTCAATAACACCGGTAACTATGCCTTCTACAACATCGCCGATCTTAAGACTGGTTAATCGAGCCTGCATATCATCTTTGGTTGCTTCTTTTTCTGAGAAGATCAGTTTATTGTCTTTACGGCTAACATCAAGAATTCTGACTCTAATTGGCTTATTGATTAAAGCGTGCAGTTTCTGAAGGATTTCGTCTTTATCGGCGCTTGAAACGCGCGGGTAATGGGCGGTCGCTAATTGGGAAACCGGCAAGAATCCTCGAATCCCTTCAAGCTCGACCAACAGTCCGCCTCTGTTAGCGTCATATGGCATAATATCGACTATTTCCTGTTCGTCAAAAAGACGTTGCAGCTCATCCCATCCCCGATCTTTAACGGCTCGGCGCATACTGAGTAATGCGTACCCTTCTTCGAGTTCGGGATCGACTACACTTACAGTTACCTTCTCCCCGACTTCTAGGTTTTGGCCGCCGCCAATTTCTCGTCTCATGACAACGCCAATACCATTGGGGCCAAGATCGACCCATAATTCATGTTTTTTTACAGATGTTATCATTGCTTCGACCGTATCACCAACCTTAAGCGCGTTGAGCGTACTTGTCTCAAGCAGTTGATCCATCGTTAAATTTGCAGTTGTTTTCTTTGGCATGAACTCCATGCCTCCTTCAAAATGTATTTCTAGCAAGGGCTTGTTCTCAAAAGATTAACCAACCCCCCCCGCGAGTTAACTTCAATTATATCTGGAATCTACAAGATAGTCAAAGGGGTCAATATCGTAACCACAGATTCTTTAATACTAACCGCTATGCTAAACTAAATTTGATGTATTTGGGTATAGATATTGGGGGAACTAAGACGTATGTGGCTCGCCTGAATAGAGATGGCGTAATTGAAGAACATCATAAAATTCCAACCCCAGAAAAATATCCAGATTTCATTAAATCGCTGCGCGAGACCATAGATAAATTATCAACGCGAGAGTTTATTGCGGCCGGAGTTGGAGTACCAGGTAAAATTGATCGCAAAAATGGCGTTGCGATCAGTTTTGGTAATTTAGCCTGGCGTAGAGTACCGCTGCGAAGAGATATTCATAAAATTGTTGGCTGCCCTGTTCTGATTGAAAACGATGCCAATTTAGCAGGTTTATCAGAGGCTATGCTGGTTAAGCATAAATACAACAAAGTCCTCTATCTGACTATCAGCACCGGGATTGGGAGCGGCATAATTACGAATAAGGAAATTGATCCGGAGTTTATTGATTCTGAAGCGGGTCAGATTATTCTTGAACATGACGGACGACCCGAAAAATGGGAGAAGTTTGCTTCAGGCAGTGCAATAGTCAAACACTTCGGTAAACAAGCGCACGATATTCATGACCAAAAAAGTTGGCATTTAGTTGCTGCCAACATTGCCGAAGGGTTGCTTGATCTTATTCCGATTATTCAACCGGGAGTAATCATTATCGGTGGTGGTGCCGGCAGTTATTTTGATAGATTTTCGAAGTTTTTAGTTAGTGATCTGAGGCATTACGATAACGCACTTGCGCCAATTCCGCCGATTATTAAAGCTCAACGCCCATCAGAGGCAGTCTTATATGGTTGCTATGACTTAGCCAAGGCAAATTATGGATAAATTTATAAAAAAGTTAGCTAAGAATTACCCTGAAGTATCTTTTGAGGCTAGTAATTCATTTTGCTGGTCCCCAAAAAAGCAAAAAATATTTTACGACCCCAGAGATGACACGGAATTCGGTGTTTGGGCTTTGTTGCATGAGCTAGGGCACGCTAAACTTGGCCATTTAATATATTCTTCAGATTTTGAGTTAGTTCAACTTGAAGCTGCAGCTTGGGATGAGGCACAGAAATTAGGCCACCAATATGACATAAAAATCGATAACGAACATGTTCAAAACTGTTTGGATACCTATAGGGATTGGCTTCATCGAAGAAGCAAATGTCCGATTTGCGGAAATGTCAGTTTGCAGATCTCTCCGTCAAAATATAAGTGCTTTAACTGCCATACCGAGTGGAGCGTGTCAACTTCCCGGTTTTGTCGACCATATCGACAACTAGAAAGGTTAAATAAAAAATCGTCCGACCTAAGTCAGACGATTTTTATCTAACAAGCTTATTTAATTAAGCAGCTTTTTTGGTGCGTCGAGAAATTCGACCACCTTTTGCGCCTGCTAATCTTGCTAGTTCGCGATTAGCGTAAAAACCACCAGTGTGGCCTTTCTTGCCGCCAATTGAACCAATTTTTGCATAAAAATTAGAGCCGTATTTAGCTTTGTTAGTTGATGCAGCGGCTTTGCCGCCAGCGACTGTTCCAGCCATCAGTACAACCTCCTTGTTAAGTTTATGATTCTTCGAGAATAAAAAAGGGCTTGCAGATGCAAAACCCTCATGATTACTCGAATCTGAAAATATGATATCATCCTATAATGCTCATGTCAAGGCCATAAAGGTACAGTTTGCTCAAAATCTTGTATACTAAAAGCATGAAACCATCAAACATCGATCTCAATTACACGGTTCCAATTGTTTCTTCGGACGGCAATATTATTTTTGTCAGTAGCGAAAATGACGTTCCGACGTTAGTCTTTTTTCAAGTCAGAAAGCAAAGTGAAGACTCCTTATCGGCAGATGTAGTCGCGGCTGTAAGGTTTAACACGCTTAAAGACTTTAAGGAATTCCACAAATCACTTGGTGAGACTATTAAACAGCACGAAAATCGAGAAAAGTAAGTATAAATAATAAAGTCTCTCCTACAAGGAAAGACTTTATATATACGGCACCGTGCTATTTTCCCAGGGGTAAACCCCAAGTATTGTAACCGCTGCGAGGCTTAACTGCTGTGTTCGGGATGGGAACAGGTGTTGCCCTCGCGCCATGGGCACCGATTTCTTCTCCTATACATAAAAGAAGAAGTAATCGATATCCATAAATAAGACAAACATTGGTGCTATTTGGTAAGCACCAATAACTAGTCAATTGGCTTTCATCTGATATATCTAAAAGATATAGAGATGAAAGAACATAAAAAGTCGATGGACCTATTAGTACGCTTCGGCTACACACGTTGCCGTGCTTCCACCTTGCGCCTATCAACCTGATCGTCTTTCAGGGGTCTCATAGGGAAATCTAATCTTGAGGTTAGTTTCGTGCTTAATATGCTTTCAGCGCTTATCTAGTCCGCACTTAGCTACCCAGCAATGCTCCTGGTAGAACAACTGGTACACCAGAGGTGCGTTCACCCCGGTCCTCTCGTACTAAGGGCAAATCCTCTCAAATTTCCTAACGTCCACAGCGGATATAAACCGAACTGTCTCACGACGTTCTGAACCCAGCTCACGTACCTCTTTAACCGGCGAACAGCCGGACCCTTGGGACCTGCTACAGCCCCAGGATGAGATGAGCCGACATCGTACTCAATCCATAGTTTCTTATGGTGTAGACTATATCTTCTTCCTATTTTTGAACTTAGGTTTCGTATAACCATATTCTAAATTTGATTAATAGGAGGCGGCGTATTATCTTGGTTTATCAATTACCAAAATCTCGTTTTTCAACTTAGTCGTTACGGGGTCATTTGTAAGTTACTCTTGAACTCACATTAGACTTCCCACGGTATTACCCTTGTTTCATAATATATCCACAAGAAACAATAGGGGTTCACCGTTATAAGCCGCATTTTTTGTACAGAATTACTTCTGTAGCACCCCAATGCTTAAGGTGCCAAACAGCGCCGTCTATGTGAACTATTGGGCGCTATAAGCCTGTTATCCCCGGGGTAACTTTTATCCGAAAGCGCTGCCGATACCACACTCTTGTACAAATATGTACGGACAGCGGAAAACTTACTCCTACTTTCGTACCTGCTCGGCCTGTAAGCCTCACAGTCAAGCTGGCTTATGCGTATACACTATCGATTCGATTTCCATCCGAACCTAGCCAACCTTTGAACGCCTCCGATACTCTTTCGGAGGCAACCGCCCCAGTTAAACTACCCACCAGACACGGTCCCCGACCCTGAAACTAACCACGAAATAAATCATGGCTAGTTTGAGGGCCAGGTAAGAATAAGATCGTAACAAGAGTGGTATTTCACTGATGACTCCACCTAAGCTAGCGCCTAGACTTCAAAGTCTCCCACCTATTCTACACATGTCACGACCCGATCCAATGTCAAGCTGTAGTAAAGCTCCACGGGGTCTTTTCGTCCTGCTGCGGACAGACGGCATCTTTACCGTCAATGCACTTTCACCGAGCTCTTCGTTGAGACAGTACCCATATCATTACGCCA
>Ga0182030_10007474_pt1 | contig 22787 bp, 18 predicted proteins | sample 812S3MmetaG_FD_121299 | JGI IMG/M metagenome (GOLD analysis project Ga0182030, IMG submission 121299) | Permafrost microbial communities from Stordalen Mire, Sweden - 812S3M metaG (Illumina Assembly) | ecosystem: Environmental > Terrestrial > Soil > Wetlands > Permafrost | place: Sweden...
AGCCGCCGGAGAAGCGGGTGATCGAGCAACCCGTGTCGAGCAATACCGGAGCGCTGAGCCGGGCTCGGGCTAAAGCCAGGCTTGAGCCAGCCCGAGCCTAAGACTCGTCTCGAGCCTTGTGCCGCAGATGGCGCGACGCGCCGAGATGAGTCTCCGAACTCCTGAAGTCATCCTCGCAATTTGGATACGCCAAGGAATCGAGCTGAGCCACTACTCCACAAAAAGCAAATCTGATTAGCCACAGATGAACACAGATGAACACGGATAAAAAACAAGGCGTCTTCATATCCGTGTTCATCTGTGTTCATCCGTGGCCAATAAGGCTTTTGCCGCCAAGGTGAGCTCATCCTCATTCCACGACATCAGGAGTCCACAGCCTGCGCCACGTCACCGGCCGGAATCTATTGGAACAGCGCGTCGCGGTTGGGTATCTGCTGCGCCAGTTCGTGGCGGATTCCCTCAGCCTTCCGGATGGCCTCCGCTTCGTCGCCCGCCGAGGTGTACGGCAGTTCCATCACCAGAATGCCGATGGTGCGATCCGACGCGTCGTGCAGCGGCAATTTCAGATTGAAGAAGGCGCCATCGTCTCGTTTGGCGCAGTACGTCTTGCCGTCCTTCACCGCGTCCAGATCGCCCGCCGACGATTTCACGCCGATGCGTGACGTGTTCGCATTGGCGACGATCACGCTATCCTTTTCTCCGGGCGGAATGGCGTGCAGCCCCATTTTGCGCAAATCGGGGTGGGCGGAAAGGGTGGTCATCTCGAGTTCGAGGGCGCGCGGCGCATGCACCGGTATCGCAGTGGACGCCTCGGCGGGTTTCGCAATGAGGATGTTGAGCGGTTGCAGCACCTGTATGGAGGCTACGCCATCGCCTGCCTGCGGCACTGCCGCGAAATAGCGATTGATCTCCGGTACCAGGCGGCCCGTCTTGGCTTGCGCACCGGCGGCAACGGCGCCGAGAGAACGGAAATGGCCGGCGTCGATTTCCTGGAGCACGTCGACCATGCCACCGCCGATGGCGTACAGGCGTTTGTTGGCCGCATCGTACGTCATGTCGTCTACGCCCTTGGTAATTGGCACCGCTTGGAGTTCCTTCCCGGTATTGGTATCGAAAACCACCACGTGGCCGCTGCGGCATCCCACGAACAGGCGCTGGTGCGCCTCATCGAGCGCCATAGCGACGTTGCTGCTGCCCAGCTTCAAAGGCCAGGACGCGACGACCGCATTCTTCCAGCGGTCCACTACTTCCACCCGGCTGCGAGAGGGATTGTTGAGGTACAGGCGCGGGCGGAACGTGTCGAGCGCCATCGCTTCGAGGGTCTCGCCATCGATGCGAATGTCCGAGAGCTTCTTGTTAGCCGCGGTGTCGATCACGCTGAGCATCGAAAATGGCTGGCCCGCGTCCTTGCCTCCGTTCACGACGTACAGGCGCTGGCTTGCGGCGTCGTAGCCGATCGAATCGGCGTCTTTGGCTAGCGGGATGCTGCCCGCGGGCTGGTAGGTCTTGCCGTCGAAAATCTTGAGGGCGCCCGCCTCGCCGTCGGTGACATAGATGCGGTTGAGGTCGTCGCGATAGAGGATGGCGTGCGGCCTGGCGATTCCCGAAATCTCGCCGGCCAGCTTGCCGCTCACCAGGTCGAACACCAACACCGCGTGATAATCCTCGGGAGTGGCGAAGAGGCGATTGTGCTTGAGGTCCACTCCGAAATGGTCGAAGTGCCCCTTGACGGCGGCGGGCAGCGCGATGGTGTCGAGCGATTTGAGCGGCGCCGCGGATTCCTCAAAGAGTTGGGCGTGGCTGGCGATTTTGGCTTGCAGTTGGTCGCGAACCGCGGCCGCTTTGGCGAGTGCGTCGTCCGTGTCTTTGGCGAACGCGAAGGGGATTTCCATCACCGTCATTCCAATGGGGCGTGCCGAAGCGTCGGAGATGGGCAGGCAGAGATCGAAGAACTTGCCCGCCTCATCGCGCTTCACGGCCGGCTTGCCGCTGGTGACGACCGTGAGGTCCGCGGCGGACGACCTCTTGCCAATTTTGCTCGTAATGGCGTTGGCGATAATGGTGTACTCGGTCTGCCCGTGAGGGATGGCGTGCAAGCCGAGCTTCTGCAATTCGGGATGCGCATTTTTGGTCGAGACGACCAGCGTTTGTGCATAAGGTGCGTTCACGGGGACGTAGATGGTTTGCGCCCCAAGTACGGCGGCGAACGCGGAAAACGCGAGTAGTTTTTGCATATGAGGTCCTGGTCAATTAGAGCACTCGAACCTTAAGAGAATCTTAGTAAGTACGGGCTGCGCCGGTGAAATCCCTGCGGGATCAGCAGTCAGAATGCGAAAGCTCCTGAATCTCGAATTGTGGGGCGGACGCCCTCGTCCGCAGCCGGCCCCCTGGCCGGCTTTTCGAGAGTTACGATTATCGCGGAGAGAGCGGGACGATGGCGTCCCACGCGGACCAGGGGGTCCGCCCCACAAGTGATGCAGAACATTACGACTGCGCCGGAAACGCCACCGTGAATGCCGACCCTTGGCCGAGTTCGCTTTCGACCGACAACTCGGCGCGATGCACGTCGGCAATCCACTTGGCGATGGCGAGACCCAGGCCCGTCCCCGATTGGCTGCGGGCCGGGTCGGCACGAAAGAAACGCTCGAACACGCGCGGCAGAAGATGCGCGGGAATTCCGACACCCGTATCGCGGACCCGTAGACGGACCCGCGCGCCATTCCCCTCCAGCAGGACATCCACGCGGCCGCCTTCGGGAGTGTACTTGATGGCATTCTCCAACAGCGTCCAGATCAAACGCCGCAGACTGGACCGGTCGCCGCGGATCTCGAAAGGACCATCGGTGCAGCGCAGGGTGAGGTGTTGGCCCTTCGCCTCGGCAAGGACGCGCGCCCGCTCCAGGGCGTCCTCAACCAGCGGAACCAGATCCGTAGCCTCGAACGGAATATCGACGTTGCCCGCATCGCCGCGCGCCAGGATCAGCATGTCTTCCAGCAGACGAGTCGCCTCCTGGGATTCCGCCAGAATCTCTTCGAACTCCTCGCGGCAATCCGGCGTTAGATCGGTTTTGCGCAGCGCGCACTCGCTCACCATAGAGATGAAGGAAAGGGGACTGCGCAGCTCGTGCGAAGCGTCCGCGGTGAACCGCTTGATCTGTGTGACCGCGACCTCCAGCCGTTCCAACATGTCATTGCATGTCTCGGCCAGGCGCTGCAATTCGTCGCCGGTCTGCCCGATGGGAAGCCTCTCCGCGAGGTTCCCGATAGTGAGCGAGCGCACCGCGGCGGTAAGCTTCCCGACCGGCTGCAGCACCCGGCGGCTCATAAAGTATCCAGCCAGCGCAGTGGCGGCAAGCAGTATCGGAATGGTCTCGGCCAAACCTTGCGTGAAGCGTGCCAGCATCTGCCGGTTGTCTTCCAGTTGCCCCACCACCACAATCGACAGCGCCGCCGGCCCCAAACTGGCGGGGCGTTGCAAGACGCGATATTCCCGGCCGCGGTAAGTGACGTTCTGAAAGCGGTCGGTCAGGTATGTCTGCAACTTCGGCCACGGAAAATCGCGGGGCGCCGAGGAATTTCGCGGATAGAGCATCCGGCCGCCGGCATCGAAGATCCGGATCAGATTGCCTTCCGGTGTGCTGGCCACGAACTCGTCGTATCGGGCGGATGTCTGGCTCGGAAAACTAGCAAGCACTTCCAAGGCGCGAGACGCTCGCCGTGTAAGCGTCCGATCCCGCCCACTCGACAGAGTATACGACCACACCACCCACATCGCGATGCCCAGTACGATAAAGCCACAAAGGAAGACCGCGGTGAACCAAGCGGTGAGCCGGAAGGAAATCGAGACTCGGTTCAAGCCGGCTCAACCCGCAAGGAGTAGCCCACGCCGCGGACCGTGTGCAGGAGTTGCGGCTCGTTTCCGATTTTGTTGCGCAGAGACCGGATGAAGACGTAGAGCGTGTTGTCGCTCACCTCCGCACCGCCTCCCCAACCGGCCTCCACCAGGACGTCACGTGGAACCACGCAGCCGGCGCGGCGCATCATCACCTCGAGAATGCCGTATTCCGTGCGCGTCAAAGGCAGCACGCGATCGCCGCGCTGCATCTCATGGGTGCTGGCCTTGAGCACCAGATCCTGGAACTGCAGATTGGAAGGATATGCTGCAGGCCCGCGCCGGGAGAGCGCGCGAATACGGGCCAGCAGCACGTCGAGAGCGAACGGTTTGGTCAGATAATCGTCGGCACCGCAGTCGAGTCCGTGGACGATATCGGACATGGCATCCCGCGCCGTCACCATGATGGTGGGCACCATGGATTTGGCGGCGCGCAGACTGCGCATTACGTCGAAGCCGTCGCGTCCTGGCAGCATGACGTCGAGGACGATGACGTCCAGCCCGCCGGCAATGCCGATATTCAGGGCCTCTTCGCCGTCGAACGCAAGCTCAACCGAGTACCCCTCATTTTGCAGCGTGCGCTGCAGCAGACGCGCCATCCGAGGCTTATCCTCGGCCACCAACACTCGCATGGAAACATCCTAATGCTGCTTCGATTAATTTCTGGTGACAGAACGGACTATTTTGGCTCAATTCCGAGGTTTTGGCTCAATTCGGAGGAGATTGTCGCGGTAGTTGACCGTCAGGACGGAATCGCGCAGGGCGGAATATCCAAGCAGACCTGAAATTTCCAAGTTGTGATAACGGCTCGCAGTCGCCAGGTCCACCGCGACTACCGGCCCGGCCGCGGCGTGTGTGGAGGCGAATCGCAATCGCACCGAACCGCTCAAGAGAGGTGCGTCTATCGACGCGATGCCGCCCTGCAAGGGCACGTGATCCGACATTACTTCCGAAACGTGCAGTTGCCGCGCCAGGTTCCGCGAGATCGCGGTGTATGCGGCGCCGGTGTCGAGGAGGAAGTAGCCCTCATGTGTGTCATTTACGGTTCCCTTCACGAACAACAATTGGTTGCTGGCGAGAATCGGCAGGGCGCCGGCGCGGTCGGCCGGCTCGGGATACGGCAGAAGGTCGAGCTCTTTGGCGGGAATGTCGAGGTGAATCAGGAAGCCGGCGAAAATGGAGAGCGGGAGCACGCCCTGCACGCCATCGGCCAAGCTGCGGTCGGAGATCAACAGGGGGAGGCCGCGCAGCGTGAGATCCCCTACTTCCAGGCTGTCCGCGCGCACTCGTTTGGCGATGGCGGGCGACGCTGCGCCGGCCCCGACCAAATCCAGGTCGTCGCCTCCGGAGCATCCCGACCGGGCGGCCGCCCGCCTATCGAGCACCACGGACTGGCTGCCGCTATCGACCAGCAGCCTGAGTAGTGGACCGCCGTTAATTCGGGCCTTGACCAGCAATCCGGCGATTCGATTGGGCGGGACGACGAAGCGTTCCAGCTTGATGCGATAGCTGGGAGGCAGTCCTGGCAGGTGCGGTGCGGTGGAGCAAGGGGACGCACCGTAGCCCAGAGCTGCGACCAGCCCAACGCAGATCAGTACACCGCGCATGAGTTACGAAACCGTTACTAAAGTATGACGATTTCGTTTCGATTGCAATAGGACTATCGGTTAATGTAGGACATGCTTCAGCTTGTCCGGCGAGCGGAGCTCGCCCTAGCCTAGCCGGACAGTTGAAGCATGTCCAACCTTTCAGGTTCAGCCTAAATGCAATGCTGTTCACTTAGCAGACATCTCGGTGCGTTAGGGTGGGCAGGCTGCAGCCGTCCCCAGAGGGGCCCCGGACTTCAGTCCGCCTGCCGCGGGTTTAACATGAACTGCGGGAGGTCGGGCTGAAGCCCGCCGCAGACTGAAGTCTGCCCCACAGGTCAGGTTCAGTAGAAGAAATCCAGGAGCCTTCGCAGCAAGCTTCGCGGCGGCGGTGGAGGCTCTTTCGACGGCGGCAGTTCCGCGTACGCCTCGGCCAGCACCAGCAGGCATTCGATGGCCTGCGTGCGTTCGGCGCGCGAGATCGCCGAGGAGTAGCGATCCTGCGGCGTCGATTGGCCCAGCGGCGAACGCATGAGTCCGGTCCACGGGTCGCGCAGTCCGTGACGAAAACTCAGGCCGCGCGCCCGCGGGATCAGGGCGGCGAGATTCTTACGCGCGGAATCGTATACGGCCTGCTGCTCCGTCAAATCGCTGGGAGTTTTGCCGCGTGGATCGGGCAGCCGGTAATACTTGCGATAGGCCTTCTCCCACTCGTCCACCGAGCGAAGATATCGCTCGACAGCCTCGCGCAAGTCGGCGACGAATTCGCGGTCGGAAACTGGAACCGTAGGCCCCATGTCTCATTAGTTTAGCCGATGACCGGCATGCCTACGGCCAGTGCCTACCGGCAAAGCCGGAGCGGTGCATTGCCGCTTTGGGGGTTCCGACTGTTCAGTCCCGGCAACGGCTGCTCCCTTGAAAAACATCTGGTGGGGCGGGTTCCCTGACCCGCGGCCGAGCCCCCCGGCTGGGCCTTTGCCGGACCAGGGGGTCCGGCGCGGACGTGGGCGTCCGTCCTACCACAGAGGGCTTCATCCACTTTGGTGGCGCGGCGCGCTGTTTCGGTCGCAGCTCTGTTATGGTTGCCCCGTGTTTGCCGCTACTTACAGCTCGCAGCCGATCGGTTAAGCGCCCTACCGGCGAGCCATCATAGCGCCCAACCACACCGCGGCGTAACCGAGCGTGACGCTGCCGACGATATTGAATATCCCGACCCAGAAGCCGCCGTCGCGGATCGCGGAGTACGTTTCCCACTCGAAGCTGGAAAACGTGGTGTACCCGCCCAGGAAGCCAATCACCAGCAGCGGACGCAAATTCGAGTTCGCGCCGAAGCGCTCGGTGATCAGCGTCATCATCAGCCCAATGAGAAACGACCCGGTGAGGTTGATCGTCATGGTGCCGACAATCGGCAACCGCATGCCGTAGCGCGTCACGATGGCGGTGCCCACCAGATAGCGCGAGAGCGACCCGACGCCGCCGCCGAGAAGGATCAGCAGATACTTCATCGCATCAGGCAGGCCGCAAACAGTCGGCGATTTCCTTCTCGTCCACCGCGCCGGGCTTGATCATTTTCCAGAAAGGCTCGGTGATATCCACCGTGGTGGCGCCCGGGCCGGAACACATGCCGCCATCGACCACCAGATCGACGCGGCCGTCCATCATGCCGAACACGTCGATACCGCTGCGGCACGTAGGATGGCCGGAAATGTTGGCGCTGGTCGAGATCAACGGCTGGTTCAACAGCTCGATCAAATGGTTCGCGACTATCGACCGTGAATGCCGCAACGCCAGCCGGCCGGTATTGCCCGTGACTTTCAGCGGAATGCGCGCCGACGCCGGCACGATGACCGTAAGGGGGCCGGGCCAAAAACGCCGCGCCAGCAAATAGAAGCGGTTGTTCAATTCGCCGGCGAGTTCCTCAGCGGTGTGCATGCCGCCGATGAGGATGGGAAGCGAGCGGTGCGATTCGCGGCCTTTGGCGGAGAAGACATGGCTGACCGCATGCAGATTGAACGGGTCGGCCACCAGGGTGTATAGGGCATCGGTGGGGATGGCCACCACTTGGCCGCGGCGCACGGCGGCGGCGGCGCGTTCCAGCACTTCGGACTGCGGCTTTTCGGGGTCGATCTCGACCAGGTCGGTAGCCATAGGGTTGAGTCTCGTTGTTAGCGGGGGCCAATGGCCTCGGCCACGTCCAGCGCCATCTGATAGCGGCCGAACGGTGCACTTAATTGTACGCCCTGAACCATACTGCGGACACGGATTACCATTTCGCGGGCGATATTGACGCCTTCCTCGCGGGCCTTCTCGGCGTTGTCCACGCGCTGCATGCGGTCCATGAAATTGGCCGGCACGGGAACGCGCAACTCATTCACCATGAACTCGGCGTTGCGGAAACTGGTGAGCGGCCAGATGCCGCAAATCACCGGGATCTTGATGTGGGAGGTGCGCTTGATGAAGGCCTCCAGCAGATCCAGATCGAAGACCGGCTGGGTGACAATGTACTCCGCGCCGGCCTCCACTTTCCAATCGAGCCGGCGGATCTCCTCGTCCATATTCAGGGCGCCGGGATTGGCGCCCACGCCAATCAGCATGGCCGTCTGCGAGCCCATGGGGTTGCCGCCGATATCGAGGCCGTGGTTCAGATTGTTGGCGATGTTGACCAGCCCGATGGCGTCCACGTCGAATACCGCGGTGGCGTCGGGGTAGAGGCCCATGCGCGGCGGGTCGCCGGTAATGCAGATCAGGTTGCGGATGCCCGACGCGTGGGCGCCGAGCAGTTCCGATTGGATGCTGAGAATGTTGCGATCGCGGCAGCAAAAATGGAGGATCGGTTCGATTCCGGCGTGCTGTTTGATGAGCTGGCAGGTGACCTGCGCGCTCATGCGGGCGCTGGCGCGCGGCCCGTCGGGGACGTTGATAGAGTCGATGCCGGCTTCGGCACAGCGCCGGGCGCCCTCGATTTCGAGTTTGGCGTCGACGCCGCGCGGCGGCAGAATCTCCACGAAAGAGACGAACTTTCCGTCGGCAAGCTTCGCCCCGAGGCTGGATTTTTGCGCCACCGGCACGGCGGCGAGGGCATGTACCTTGGCCTGCGGCGTCTCCACGGTGACCGCGAGTTTCTTGGCGGCGGGCTGCAGCGAACGCGTTTCCGAGCGGATCAGCTTGATGTGGTCGGGCGTGGTGCCGCAGCACCCGCCGATCACGCGCACACCGGCCCACAGCAGGCGGCGGGCATACTGCGCCATGTATTCCGGCGAGCAGAGATACATGTTGCGGCCTTCCACGCGCGTGGGCAAGCCGGCGTTGGGCATGGCGCTCATCGGCTTGGTGGAATACTGCATCATCAGCTCGATGGTTTCGAGCGTGGCCTTGGGGCCGACGGAGCAGTTGAGGCCGATGACGTCGACCGGCCACGAGTCCATTTCGCGCGTGAAGGATTCGGGATCGGTGCCGCCGGGCAGATGGCCGAAATCGTCGATGGTGACCTGGGCGATGATGGGGATCGCACCGCCGCCGGCCTCGTTCGCCGCATGCACGGCCTCGCGCAGCTCCCCCAGATTGCCGAAGGTTTCCAGGATGAGCAGATCGGCGCCGCCCTCGATGAGAGCGGCGGCCTGTTCGCGGAAAATCTCGCGCGCTTCGGTGAAAGACGTGGGGCCGAGCGGTTCGATGCGCACGCCCAGTGGGCCGATGGCGCCGGCCACATACACTTTGCCGTCGCCGGCCGCTTCACGGGCGATGCGAACGCCCGCCTGGTTGATGGCGACCAGCTTTTCAGCGATTCCAAATCCCGCGAGACGGGCGCGGTTGGCGCCGAAGGTGTTGGTCTCCAGGATCTCCGCGCCAGCCTTGACGTACTCGCGGTGGATCTGGCGCACGAGATCGGGCTGGGCGAGATTCAGCTCGTCGAAGCAGCGATTGATGAAAACGCCGCGGGAGTACAGCATGGTGCCCATGGCGCCATCGGCCACGATGACCCTCTGGGCCAATTGATCGCGGAATTCCTGGGCACGAGTACTAAGGGATGTAGTCATAAGGGCACGGCCGGCAGCGCCGAGGCGATAATCTTTGATTTTACCGCAGGTGGGCGGGTCGCTCAGAATGAGAGCCCGATGGCAATGCGAAGCATGGACCGTGGGTCGTGGAGAAGCTGGGGTGCTCCGAAGGTTGATCGGTAACTCTGACAGGTGGCGTTGTTAGGAAACAGGTTCGGGTCTGAGACCATCTGCGGCTCCAGAATGTTGCAGGGTGGTCCGTCCGCGGTCAGCCACACCGAAGCAGGTGACGTGCGGCAGGCCAGCACGTTATACGCCCAGTAGAGCCGCACCGGGGCGTGAATCTTGGGAACGAATGCCTGCAACTCCACACCAGAGGACATGCGGACCTTCTCTAACCCCGGTTCAAAAAGCAGCCGATTTCCAAACTGCGCGGCCGGAAATTCCGCGTTCAGGCCATCAATTACCCCCGAGCTAAATTGAAGCTGGTGAGCAAATGATGCTCGGTCCACGCCAGCGTCGGTGAACAAGGCCAGGGTTAGCGGGCCTACTAGTGGGATTCGGTATTCGACGTTGCCGATTGCCTTGGTATCGCCGCCGACCGTCAGCGGGCGGTATACGGGAACCGTCATCGTCACGGGAACGGCCGTAAGCACGCCGCCGGGGTCGGAGATCGCTAGTGTGACGCGCTTACTACCATCAGCGTTCAGAACCGGAATCGTGGCGGCGCCTGGCAGATAGGCGATCGGACTCCGCGACCAACTGGAGAACCCGCGTAACTCTTGTTCGCCGCCCATATAATCGCGGTCGAACGGCGGCGCCGCTTTTCCGCCGAATCCCGAGAGAATACTCCCTCGAACATGCATGGCCAGCACGTGCTTGCGCCAAAGCCCGCGGTGAAACCACTTGGCCTCAAGCGCCGGCTCGACGAGGTTCACATCGCCGCCCAGCCCTGCCAGGCCGAATGAAACCGAGAGCATCGTCCCACGCGTCGGCCTCAGCGGGTGGTCGATCGTGCTGCGAAAGTATGACGCCGCCACTTTGCTGGTGCGAATGCCGCTCAGATGGTTTGTGCCAGATGTGTTCAGGAAGTGAAGGTCGCTGAAGTATTCCCCTGCCGCAACTGTGAGCGGACGGATGCCGGTGACATCGTAGCTATAACTCAGCTTCAGACCCGACAACCGGTCGCCCAACGCCAGATTAACGAACGACTCCGCTCCATAGCGGTGCGAAACATACTTCAACCGATCGTCCGGGTCGAGATACTCTGGCTCGGTGACCGTTCGAGAGAAGGCCAGAAGGGAACCTTCCTGCGATTCGTCGTAGCGGAATCGCGGACCCATCTACAGTCGGACCTTAGTTGTATTGGTATTGGCTGCGTCTTCAGCCTTATCTCAGTCTCCGGACTGCCAACCGAGCGATCCCACCACAGCTAACCTGGCGTTCCATCTGCGACCTCTGAACGGCTGCTTCCTCGCGACCGGCGGATTCTTCGAATGATGCCGGGAGCTTCGCGGCGCTCTCCGCTTTCGCCGGCAACTATCTCGGACTAGATGAAACCATCAGCCTGAGCGCGCAGTACGGGGTGCGGTCGCGGACATTGCAATTCGGCGTGACGAAGCCGCTCGTGCCCGACAACCACGTGCAGGCAGGATTTGCCGTCTACGGATAGCAACCGATTGTAACGCACATAATCATCGTTCTCCGACTCAACTTCGGCATGCGGCGTGCACAACCGGAAACAGGATGTGGCTCCGCTGTTTACTGCTGGCGTTTTACTGGGTGCGGAAGCGCACGCCGCAGGACAGCAGACTCTTGATGCAGGCGCCCCAATCAAATCAAGACCAGATTGCCACGGGGCGCGCGGGCGGGAGTGGTGCGTGCGCAGATTCTCCTCGATCGGGCGCACTTCTCGTGCGGCGCGATTGACGGTGAGTTCGGTACGAACCTGCAGAAGACCGTTAGTGCGTATAAGAACGAACGGAGGCCTACTTCGCTGGCGCCGCATCCAGCGCGAAGGCCATAATACTGTCATCCGTCACGGGATTGTTAAAGAATCCGCCGCCCGTCGACGTGATGACCACATACTGACGGCCGTCCTTACCTTGATAAGTCATTGGAGTAGCTTCCGCGGCGCCGCCCAGCTTGAAGGTCCACAGCTCCTTGCCGCTCTTGGCATCGAAAGCGCGGAAGCGGCCGTCGTCCGTCGCGCCGACGAAGACCAGCCCTCCGGCGGTCGCGATGGTGCCGCCGTTGCCGGGACGGCCGGTCTTCTGTTTATCGGGCGGCAAGCTGTCGGTGACGCCCAGTGGCACGCGCCACGCAAACTCGCCGGTGTTCACATTCACTGCCGTCAGTTCTCCCCATGGGGGCTGCTGGCAGGGCAGTTGCTGCGAGCCCCCCACGCCCGGAATGCTGAGACGTCCGCCGCCCGGCACGCCTTCCACCGGACCGTCGGGATCGACACGATTGCCGACGCCTTTCTGCAGCGCGCGGCCAGTGCTCGGGTCGTGATCCTTCTGTCCTGAGAGCTGACCGAGTTCGTTGGAATTGATGAACAGATATCCCAATTGCGGGTTGAACGACGTCCCACCCCAGTTCACTCCACCGTGATTACCGGGGAACTGCACGCGCAGGCGATTGTACGCGGGCGGCAGATAAGGTCCACCGAGTTGCACACCCTCGAGCAGCTTTCTGCACGCCGCTTCCAACTCCGGCGTGACGGTCGCGACGTCCGCCATACTCATCGACATGCGCGCCAGCGGCGGCGGCTTGAGCGGGAACGGCTGGGTCTTCGAAGCGTGCTCAGACGGTACTTCGCTGGCCGGCACAGGGCGCTCTTCCACACCGTAGATCGGCTTGCCGGTGACGCGATCCAGCAGGAACAGCAGTCCCACTTTATTGATGGCCGCCACGGCGGGGATCGTCTTGCCGCCCTGCTTCACGTCGATGAGCGCGGGCGCGCCCGTCAAATCGGCATCCCACAGGTCGTGATGGACGATCTGAAAATGCCAGAGATATTTCCCGGTATTGGCGTCCACCGCCACCAGGCTGTTGCCGAAGAGATTGTCTCCGGCCCGATCGCCGCCGTATTGGTCGACCGACGGTGCGCCGAACGGCATGTACACGATGCCGCGCTCGGCGTCCACGGTAAGGAATCCCCAGACGTTCACGCCAGTGCGGTTCTTCCAGCTATCGCCGGCCCAGGTGTCGTTGTATTTTTCGCCGGCGCGAGGAATGGAATGGAACGTCCACGCCACCTTGCCGGTATGCATGTCCCAGGCACGCACGTCGCCCGCGGGCCCCAACGACGGGCTCTCCTGCGTGGTGCCGCCGGTAATGGCAAGGTTCTTGTACACGATGGGTGGGGAGCTGAGTCCGTTGCGGCCGGGCATCCCCTGCATGATGTCCGGCGTGTTGAGATTGACGATGCCGTTGTCGCCGAACGAGAGGTTGGGCTTGCCGGTCTTGGCGTCGAGCGAGTACAACTTGCCGTCGCTCGCGCCGAACACGATCTGCGGGTTGGTCTGCGAGTCGCCAGCCCAGTATTCCACGCCGCGCGTCGAAGGGGAACTGGTGGGAAGGTGGAAACTCCAGAGCTCTTTCCCAGTGGCCGGATCGATCGCCACTACGCGAGCGTACGGCGTGGACATGTACATGACACCGTCGATGACCAGAGGCGTGTTTTCACTGGGAGCGAAGCCCGTACCGCCGCCGCGTCCCCGCCCGGCGCCCGCGCCACCCTCCTCGCCATATCCGCCGCCACCGCCGCGCGCGGGGGCGACGTAGCCCTCGGGCCGCATGTGATAAACCCACGCCACCTTGAGCTTGTCGACATTGCCGGGCTTGATCTCCGTCAGCGGCGAGAAGCGCATTCCACCGGGGTCGTGACCGTACGTGGGCCATTCCTTCGACGGCTCGGGAGCCGGTTTACGGTTGGTTTGCGCCAGTGCCCCCGCCAGTCCCGCGAGGATTCCAACAGCCAGGAGATTGGGTCGCGATCGCGTCATGCTGGCCGAAGCATATCATAAGAATCTACGGAGTCTCTACGAGGTTAGTCACGACTGCCGGACGGCTCCGCGCCGCCAGTTCCTGTGGCAAGCTAGTGTACTGCGTCGCAAATCCTGACAAGTATCGTGGGGCAGACTTCAGTCTGCGGAGGGCTTGAGCCCTCCCTCCCGCGCACGGTGTGAAAGCTGCGACAGGCGGACTGAAGTCCGCCGCAGGCTCAAGCCTGCCCCACGGTGAGGTTCCAGCCAATTCGGACAATCGGTATTCTGCATGACGCATTACACTAGGAGCATGCGCTGGGTAACGTTTGCGATCTCCATTTCATTTGCTGGGGCCGTGATCCTCACTGCCGCTCAAGACGACAGCTTGCCTGCCGGCAAAGGCAAGGACGTGCTGGAACGAATGTGCACCAATTGCCACGGGCTCGACCAGGTGACCGCCACCCGATATGCCAAGAAATTCTGGGGCAACGTGGTGGACGACATGGTGTCGAAGGGTGCCGAGGGGTCGGACGAAGACGTCAATGCGGTGATTAGCTACCTCTCGCGAAATTTCGGCAAGCCGGTCAATATTAATACGTCGGCCGCGAAGGACATCGAGACTGGTCTTTCCTTCACGCCCGCGGAGTCGGAGTTGGTGGTCAAGTACCGCACGGATAAGGGCGCGTTCCAGTCGTTCGAGGATCTGCAAAAGGTCCCCGGCCTGCGTGCCGACGTGCTCGACGAGCAGAAGAAGAATATCGTGTTTTAGCTCTACCTCTTCACCGCCAGAATCGCATCCAGAGCCACTCCAGTGCGCTTCCCCGCGATCTCGTCGAACCCCGCCGTCCGCAGCAGCCGTTCGAATTGACTGAAGCTCCGCTCCCGGCCCTCGGTGACCACCAGCATATTCAGCGACTGCATATTCGCGGCGAGCGGCCCGACGCCGTCCTCATTTAGCAACTTCTCGGCAATCAGCAGCGCGCCACCGGGAGGCAATCGCCGGTAGACGGCGCGCAGCAGGACGCCCGCTTTTTCGTCATCCCAATCGTGCAGAATGCGCCCGGCCGCAAAGAGATCGGCGTCGGGCAACTCGTCGGCGAAGAAATCGCCGTCATGCGTAGTGACCCGGTCCGCAAGGCCGGAGCGTTCGATATTCTCGCGAGCGAGTGCGGTCACGCGCGGCAAGTCGAAGACCACGGCATGCAGCTCGGGATAACGCTGACAGCTTGCGATGGCCAGGTGGCCGGTGCCGCCACCAAGGTCCACCATACGGCGAAAGCGGGAAAGATCGAAGGCCGTCACGACAGCCGGCGAAGTCAGCATGCCGAAGCCGTGCATCCCGCGCAGAAAATTCCGCATCGCTTCATCGCTGCGGTAAAAGCCGCCGAAGATCGCGCCATCGATGCCGAAGGTCTGCTTCCAGCGCGGCGTGCCCTCGCGCATGGCATCGCCGAGATTGCTCCACATGCGAAACAGCGCCTCATCGGAATAGCGTACGTACCCGCTGAGCGTGTCGGGACTGCCGCTGTAGAGATAATGTTCGGCCACAGGTTGATTGCGGTACAGTCCGTCCTCCTTGGCGAGCAGTCCGAGTGCGGCGCACCCATCGAGCAGGCGCTCGAGCGCCCCGGCGTGGAGTCTTAATTCCGCGGTCAGGTCCGCCGCGGTCGCAGGACGCTCGTGCAGGCGGTCGAAGATACCCAACGCCTCGGCGGTGAACATAGTCTTCGAATGGCGGAAGGCTTCGATGAGATCGAGAACAGGTTTGGGGTCGGGAAGAGACATTCTCATTCCAGCATCTCAAAATAAATCAGCGGAGCATTTCGATAGGTAGCGCGGCCCACTTCCCGGTAGCCGCACTTCATTGAGACACTGATGGCCGATGCCCTTTCGCTGTTGCGGTAGGACGTGCTTTAGCTTGTCCAAATCGAAGGCGAGCGGCGCCCGCTCGCGCAGGCAGGGAGTGCCAGAACCACGCCGGGAGCGAAGTCGAGTCTGGCGAGAAGAGTGCGTTCTGACTGCCGAACCCGAGCCGATTCGACTGCGTCCCCGTCGTGCCCGGCGCCCGGCCCGGCCTGCACGGTTCTTTACCGTCGCGTGCAGTCGGCCGGTGAAGCGGGCAGTCTCCCAAGTCTACGGCTGGTACGGCGTGAGCCGCATGGGACGGGCGTCCGGCTCAAATACCAGCGGCTTGCGAGTGGGGTAGTAAGCCAGCAACTTGGCATTCTCGTCCACCCCCAAGTCTCGCGCCCAGACGACGCGCGCGCCATCGATATCGGCGGCGTTCCAGACCCACTCTTCCTGGAAGATGTGCTGCGGCGCGTAGTGTACGAACACCAACAAGTCGCCCGACGCACGATCCAATTCCTGCTGGACGGAGATTCGGCGCTCCGGGTTGCCGTGATTGATGCTATCCCAGGTTTCGTACGGCCGCACCGCGAGCGGGATCTCACCCGTATCGCACACATGCAGACCGTACCAGAAGAGGAAGTGCGCCCCGCAAACGAATAAGATCAGCCGCGCCGCCTCCGCTCCGGCCGGACGTCCGCCGATGGTCAGCCGGCCGAGCCATTCGAGCCCCGTCACGGCCGCCAGCACGAACAGACAGGTGGCCGCCGCGACATAGTGAACCTGAAAGGCTGGAAAGAAGTTCGTCCCCAGCGCGAACAGCGTGAACGTGACGGCCACCCAGGCGAAGCGGAACTGGCGCAGGGTCGGCAGAAAGGCTGCCAGTGCCAGGTAGAGCGGCGGCAGGAAGAAAAAACGATAGTAGCGCACGCGATATTCCAGCCGCTCCAGGTAGGTGCGCAGGCTCTCGCCGCCGGACGGCCGGAAGGATGTTTGCATGCGGTAATCCATCTGCTGCTGCGGAGTCAGGTCGGCGTGCGGTACCGGATTCGGCTGGAAAGTCAACGACGTGGGCACGCCGTACTGGTATTGACTGAGCGAGTACGGTAGCGTCGTCCAATGGCCGGTGACCTGGCGGTTCTGGACGAGCGTGAGCCCGATAGCCGGCGCCACTACCGTCGCGGCCACGGCGGCGATGCGGGCGAGCCTGCGGACTTCGCCGGCGGTGCGTAGAGCAGGGGCGAAATACAGCACGACTGCCAGTCCCAGGAGCAACGTCTCATAGGGGCGGGTCAGCAAATGGATCGCCATGCCCAGGCCAAGCAGCATCGCATCGCGCCGGTTGGCGCCGGTTCGCAGCCGTGGCAGAGCGCCGAAAACCAGGCAACCCGCGGCGGCCGCCAGAGAGCCGCCCCAATACCCGTTCATCCACTGGCTCAGCGGACCGAATTCCATCACCGCCAAAACGCCGCCGGCCAACGCCCAGCCGGGAGTGGTCCACCCTCGCAGCATCCAGTAGCACAGTGCACAGAAGGCCGCGGTGGTGAGGATGACACCCGCCCAGGGCGTGCCGAAAATCACCCACCCGAGGGCCAACACGAGCCCTTGCCCCAGCGGATAGATGGAGCTGTAAGTCGGCTCCTGCAGCACGAAGAAAGTTTCGAAGAAACGATGCATCGGGTGCGCCGCATTGGCGAGGCGAAAGTGACGTAGCGTGTCGGCCACCAGCAAGTGGCTGAATTCGTCGTAGACGTCCGGCTTTGGCACCGGATGGTGCGCCAGCAGGGCCAGCCGCAGCACCACCGGCAACACCGCCAGCAACGCCATCGACCAGACGGTCCGTTGCGCCAGCCGGTTGGCACGCGGTTCGATGCGCTTCCAGCCCACCAGCGCGGCGAGAAATATCACCGCCAGCAGCAGTTCCAGGTAGTCGCCGGCGCCGAACCCAAGGGGATTTTGGATGGGCAGAAAAGAGCGGAAAAAATCGGGCATGCCGGTCAGCTCGCGTAGACCGAAACGCGGGTAATCGTGCGATAGCCCATTCGCTGGTAGAGATGCAGACCGGCGGGCGTGGATTGCAGAATACTGCGCTCGATCCCGTGTTCCCTTTGCGCCTCGGCGACCGCATGCCGCATGACGGCCTCGCCGTAACCGCGCCGCTGCCGATCGGGGATGGTGGCGACATTGTACACGCCAACGGCATCGCCGCCCATCACGATGGCCGCAGTGGAAACCGGCGTTTCATCGTGGTAGGCCACATACGCGGCAAATCGGCCCCATACCACCTGATTGTCGAACACCTCGCGAAACCAGGCGATAGGCACGTGGAAGCAGATCGACCCGATGGCGCAAAAAGCCGCGCGCGTGGCCGCATCGGCCACCCGGCGGACAGTAACAGCGGGTAGCGGCTTCACCGGCGGAGCAATACTTTCGGCCACCATTCCGGGCAAGTCGACGGTGTGCCGCAGGCCTTTACGCTCAAACATCTGCCGCGATTTTCGCCGCGTGCGGCCGTCCATCCAGTCCTCGCAAACCCAGTAGGCCCACTCCAGGCCACGCACATTGAAGTGCGATGCGGAAAGGTGAATGCGTTGATCGAGCTCCGCCTCGGTGAGTACGGGAGCCGAGAGGAATGCCGCATTGAACATCTGGAAAGTTACGCCGGCAGCCGCAATACTGACGCCGGGCAATTCGCGGATCTCGCCGGCGCCGCGCCCGGCCGCTACCACACGAAACGACTCGCGCAGGTTATCCGCAACGGTCTGAAAGGTCACTCGACCTTAGTATAAAGGGCTGCGCCTATTTCTTGGGCGCGGCCCCTTGTCCGGTCTTGGGTCCGGTCCTGGGAGCGGTCTTAGGGGCGGGGGCTTCGAACGGGCTGGCTTTCTTGGCCTCGGCTTTGGGAGCTTCGGCTTTCTTGGCGTCGCCCTTAGCAGCCTCGCCTTTGGGAGCTTCGCCTTTCTTAGCGTCGCCCTTGGCAGCCTCACCCTTGGGAGCTTCGCCCTTCTTAGCTTCGCCCTTAGCAGCCTCACCCTTGGGAGCTTCGCCCTTCTTAGCCTCGCCCTTGGCAGCCTCGCCTTTGGGAGCTTCGGCTTTCTTGGCGTCGCCCTTGGCAGCTTCGCCCTTCGCCGCCCCTTCCTTCGAGGCTTCCCCGGCCGCTTCCTTATCGGCGTCTTCTCCTGGGGGAGGCGGCAGGTACTGCACGATTACCGAAATGCGGCGATTGGAGGCGCGGTTCGGATCTTCCGGATGGCGCAATTCACGGTCGGCATAGCCGCGCACCTGATTCACCTGTTCCGGCCTGAGGCCATGCCCTTCCATCAGCTTGCGCGCGGAGTTAGCGCGGTCGCTGGAGAGTTCCCAGTTGGAATATCCGTTCTCGCTGGCGAAGGGTTTGGAATCCGTATGGCCTTCGATCAACATGGTGTTCGGCATTTTTCCCAATTCCGCCGCCAACCGCGCCAGTAGGTCCGCGCCGGTTTCGGTCGGCACTGCCTTCCCCGATTCGAAGAACATTCCGGCATCGGTCTCCAGCAGTTCGATCCGCAAACCGTCGGCTGTGATGGTGATCTCGACGTTGTCTTCCAGGCTTTTGAAGTTAGGAGTCTGCGCCAGCGCTTGCTGGATCTTTTCGCGCAGCTTCACCATGTCGTCCTTGGGGATTTCGATGGCATGGCCCAGCCCCGCGGCAGCCAGACCGGCAAGCTTACCCTGGCCGGTGGGATCGTTGAAGTAGCCGGCGACCGCCTTCTTGACTTCCTCGTCGGCGCTGGTGAGCCACAGTACAATGAACAGCGCCATCATGGCCGTCACGAAATCGGCGTAGGCGACCTTCCACGCTCCGCCATGATGCCCGCCGTGCCCGGAAACCTTCTTCCGGATCACGATAATGGGCTTTTCTTTGACCGGTGGCGGCGGTGCTTCTTCTTGAACCGGCATGGCTAACTCTTCGGGCCGCGGCAGGCGCCTTCGACTTCTTGAAACGACGGCCGCACGTTGCTGGGTATCGAGCGGCGAGCCAGTTCCACCGCCATCAGCGGGCTCAATCCCTTAATAAAACCGATGGCCGCCATGCGCAGGAAGCCCAAATAATTGGCCTCAGCGTCATTCTGCTTGGTCATGGCGCTGGCTAGAGGGCCGAAGATGCCGTAGCACAGCAAAATACCCAGGAAGGTGCCGACGAGAGCCGCCCCGACGTGCTCGCCGATCTGTTCTTTGGGGCCTCCCAACGATCCCATGGTGATGACAATTCCCAACACCGCGGCCACAATCCCCAGCCCCGGCAACGCATCCGCCATGCTGCTGAGCGCCGCGATCGGTTCCCCCGATTCGCGATGATGAACGTCGAGATCCACTTCCATCATTTGATCGATCTCCATGGGATCCACGCCGCCCGACACTGCCATGCGCAGCGTGTCGCACAGGAAAGCAACTGCGTGGTGCGATTTCATGAATTTGGGGTATTTCGAGAAGACCGGGCTCTTGCCTGGATTATCGACTTCTTCTTCCAGCTTGGCGGTGCCACTTTTGCGCGCCACGTTGTATAGCTCGTAGATCATTTTCAGGCTTTCCAGGTAAAAAGGTTTGGTAAATGGGCTGCCGGAAAGGATGCCGAGCACGCCTTTGACAATGCGCATCAACGTGGGCAAGGGATTGGCCACAATCACCGTCCCGATCGCCGAACCAAGAATAATCAACAATTCCGCCGGCTGTACGAGTACCAGGAACTTTCCGTGCTCCATCATGTAGCCACCGGCGATGGCACCCAGCACGACAACGATTCCGATGAGCGAGATCATGTTCTTTTATTTGTCTCGAAACAACGACATTCATCATATCGGCGGCGCATTTCAGAGCTTTAGGGCAGGGCCACGGAAGAGCGTCTAAAGTGCTGCAAACACAAGCCAACCGGTGGCGAGCCTGGAACGCGACTTATCGCTTCCCCCGGCGGTACCGCAGCACCTCGATGAGGAACGCGTCGCGTCGCGCGCGCACTTCGTCGGCGCTCTTCACCGACCAGTCGTAGAACCCCTTGCCGGTGGGAGCGCCCAAATCGCCGCGCCGCACCAGCTCGCGAAAATATTCCGGCGCCCGCGGCTCATTATAAAGATCGCGCGCCACATATTCCGTTACCGCGAGGCCCAGGTTCAGGCCCACTACGTCCTGGTGCTCCAGGATGCCGTACGCCGGCATGCGCAGGCCGAATCCGTTGCGCGCCACCGTGTCGACATCATCGGCAGTGGCGATTCCCTCCGCGACAATGTTGGCCGCCTCCCGCACCAGCGCCATCTGCAGCCGGTTGCCAAGCTGGCCCGGGCGGTCTTTCCGCACGATGACCGGCGTTTTGCCGCATTCCACCAACACCGCGCGCAACGCCTCCGCCGACGCCTCCCCAGTCCTCGCGCCCATCACGATCTCCACCAGCGGCATGAGATGCGGCGGATTCCAGAAATGCGCCGTCAACACGCGTTCCGGCCGCGAACACCGCTCCGCCACCACCGTAATGCTCAAACCCGAAGTATTCGACGCCAGCAGCGTCTCCGCCCCCGCCACGGCATCCATGCGCGCAAATAATTCCTGCTTGACCGCCATGTCCTCCGGCCCGGACTCGATTATCAGGCCGGCGCCGGCCACCGTCTCATCGAATGCCGTGGACCCGCTCAATAGCTCCGCAGCCTGCCCAGTGCGCGCCCGATCGGCGAGATCGTGGTCCGCCAACAGCCGCGCCTGCGCGCGCGCTATCTCCACGGCCCGCGCGGCATTGTCGTCGCTACGGCTCAGAACCGTGGTCCGCCACCCGCCTAGCGCCAGCGTGAGGGCGATCCCCGGCCCCATCATCCCCGTCCCGATTACCGCCGCGTGCCGCAATCCATCTGCCATGTCCGACCATTCTATTCCACCGGGCCTCTTGCCAATTCAGAAACCGCCTGAAACAATAAGCCTTGGTAAAAAACTGATGCGCATACGCGTACTGGGTATCGTACTCGCGGGAGGTAAGGGCACGCGCCTCTTCCCGCTGACTAAGGAACGTGCCAAACCGGCGGTTCCGTTTGGCGGAAAGTACCGGATCATCGATTTCGTGTTGAGTAATTTCCTCAACTCCGGAATCTATTCGGTGTATGTGCTGACACAATTCCGCAGCCAGTCCCTGCTCCAGCACCTGGCCGAGGGATGGCAGACCGGCAGTCTGCTCAAATCGCAGTTCGTGATTCCCGTGCCGGCGCAAATGCGCTCCTCCGATGAAACCTGGTACCAGGGGACGGCCGACGCCATTTACCAGAACATCAACCTGGTGGAACAATCCGACCCCGACTACGTGGCGATCTTCGGCGGCGATCACATCTACCGCATGAACATCACCAGCATGATCGAGTACCATATCGCCAAGAAAGCCGAAGTGACCGTGGCGGCAATCCCCGCGCCGCGCGAACAGGCCAGCGAGTTCGGCGTCGTCGAGACCTCCGAAGACGGACACATTCAAGCCTTTCACGAGAAGAATCCCGACGCGCCTTCCATCCCCGGCGATCCCAACCGCGTCTTCGCCTCCATGGGCAATTACATCTTCTCCACGCGCACCCTCCTCAAACTCCTGCATGACGATGCCGCCGAGGAGAGCAGCAAGCACGATTTCGGCCACAACATCCTGCCCAAACTTGCCGGTAAGGCCGAGATCTTCGCCTACGATTTCCAGACCAACCGCATCCCCGGCGAGCGTCCCGACGCCGAACCGTATTGGCGCGACGTGGGGACTATCGAATCCTACTACGAGGCCAACATGGACCTCCGCTCCGTAAGCCCGGCGCTCAACCTATATAACCGCGCCTGGCCGCTGCGCAGTTCGAGCTACCCCGACCCGCCGGCGAAGTTCACCTTTGACGACGAGAACCGCCGCGGCCAGGCTATCGACAGCATTGTCTCCGGCGGATGCATCCTCTCCGGCGGCGTGGTGCGCAATTCCATCCTGGGGCGCAACGTCCGCGTCCACACCGGCGCGCTGGTGGAGGACTGCATCATCATGGATCGCTGCGACATCGGCCGCCGCGCGAAGGTCCGCCGCGCGATTCTCGATAAGAATGTGCAGGTGCCGCCCGATGCCACCATCGGCTACGATCTCGCGGCTGACCGGGCGCGTTATTTCGTCACCGAAAGCGGTATCGTGATCATCGGCGGAGAGCAGTCCCCGGTGGAAATCAGCGGCTTGGTGGTCTAAGGAAGTATTCACCACAGAGACACGGAGAAACACATACGGAGAGCACGGAGGAGGCTACTTACGGAGAACGCGGAGGTCGACGATTCTTCGCTTTACCACCACCGGCGCACATAGATAAAACCAACCCCGGCGCGAGCTGTACTCCTAGCCCGAGCTTCGCAAAGCTGGCCGATCAGAGTGTTGACGGCGAAGCTCCGCAGGCTTCTCAAGCAAGCGGTTCCGGTCGTGATGCTCGTGATGCAGGTCATAGATGAAACAAATA
>Ga0182030_10007475_pt1 | contig 22786 bp, 18 predicted proteins | sample 812S3MmetaG_FD_121299 | JGI IMG/M metagenome (GOLD analysis project Ga0182030, IMG submission 121299) | Permafrost microbial communities from Stordalen Mire, Sweden - 812S3M metaG (Illumina Assembly) | ecosystem: Environmental > Terrestrial > Soil > Wetlands > Permafrost | place: Sweden...
GACAGGGCCTGTGACGCCTTCACAACAGCGGCGATGTCGAGGTGTTGATCCGGCGACGTCATCGCTCTTGTCCCGCTGCGCGGCAGTTGCGGATAGCGTGCCTCGAGTTGCCGGACCTTGCCGTCGGCGCCCCAGCGGAGGTAGCAGTCCCTGGCCTCGCGGAGATGGGCGTTGGCGGATGTCTCGGAGCCGCGCGCGCTGTAGAACCGGGCGGCAACCTCATACGCCACGCCTTCGTTCTGCACGAAACCATGCTCGCGGGCGGAGCGAATGGCCTGCTCGTATAGGCGCATGGCATCGTGGTCGCGGCCTTCAATCCGCGCGATTTCCGCGCCCACAAGTGCAGCCCGGTTTTCGAAATTCTCCGGGCAATTCTGCGCCCATATTGCAAGCTGCCCGTAGTGATCGGTCAGCGCCTTAAAGTGCTCTTGTCGGGAGCCGTCGGTTGTAGAATCGAAAACCGCGGCCCGAGCTAGAGCACCGTAAAAATAATACTCCGCCACTTCAAAGAAGGAGTGCGATGTCCAGAGCAGGCGCTCGGCATGGAGTGAGGCCTGGATAGCGGAACGATAGTCTTCCGCAAAAAAACGCGCCTGTAATTTTCTGATCCAATACCGACATTCCGGTAGCGCCAAAGCAGGATTGCGTGACAATCGCCGCTCGAACTTAAGCTCGTCAAAGTCGCCGTCTCCGAACGAACCGAACTTCGTCGTCGAGCCGCGAAGCGTCCGGATAATCGCGAGCTGTCCGGTGAGGATGTCCACGACGATACCGAACAGGGCCTTGCTGGCGAACTCGAGGCCGGCCTCAGCTTCGCGCTGCACCTCGGCCAAAGGGTCTCCGCTCGCTAGAAGATTTGTGATCAGGTGGTAGCAGCTATATGCCGCAAAAGTGAGATCTCCCATCCTGTTCGCGGCGTCGAAAGCGCGTCGAACGAGCTCTCTTCCTGTTTTGACGTGTCGCGTCCATGGTATGACGCTCGCAAAGCGCAAATAGACGCGAGCTTGATAACGTTGCCATCCGTGCTTCTCCACCAGATCGTAGCCTAGCTTGCCAAGCTGGAATCCGGCCTCATAGTTTCCGAAATGAGGACCAGCGAGCAAACCCAGCGACACATACGCAAAGCACGATGCGTCGCTGTTGCCATGCTCAAGGCTGAGGTTGACCATTCGACAAAGCAGGAGATCATGGAGGTTTCCGTCGGTAAACATCGCTGACATCGCAAACTCGGTGTAAACATCCAGAACATCGAGCACGTCCGGATTCGTGATCAAGGGCAAGTCCACGAGTTCTTCGACTTGGCGATTTCCTACCGCAGACCATATTTGATTGTATTCGCGTGATACTTCTTCGCTGGTGGGATGTGGCGACCAGTCCTTGCCGTGACCTTTCTGGTATTCGATGAATACCTCCACGCCGCGATCGCTGCGACCCAAAAGGTCATAGAGCGTCAGGCGCAAGCGTGTGACAACGGCGATGTCGTGGGCCTTTTTCGCCCTTTCGGCCAGCATGGAAAGCCGGGTTTCTGCGGCAGCCATGTCGGCGGTCAGTAGTTCACATGACGCGAGGAGATATTCGATCGAGAAGATAAGGTCGTAGTTGCGATCCCAGGTCTCGTCCGTCAACAATCCGCGCCCGGCGTGGAGATACCTGAGTGCCGACGCGTACGCCGTCGACATCTTTGCTCGCCTGCCCGCGATGAGATTCAATTCCGCAATTCGTTCGCGTTCCGCAGTCGACGGTGTCAGGTGAGAGCCACGGTTGAGTTGATTGGCGATCTCGAAGATTTCCTCCTCAAGTTTGTCTGGGGACGTGTGTGAGGCCATCAACATGCCGATTCGCAGATGCGCGTCTGCCCGCAATTCTTGAGGAATTAAGGAGTACGCTGCTTCTTGCACACGGTCGTGGAGAAACCTGTAGGAATCTTCCGATCGGAAAATAAGGCCCATTCGGACAGCTTCCCAAATCTCTCCATGCATCGCCTCGCTCGAGTCCTGATAAACCATGCGTAGCATTGCAAAGTCGGCGCTGTTCCCGAGGCACGCAAGCTGCTGTAGTGCTTTCTGCGTCTCGATCGGCAGGCGATTCAGCTTCCCCACCATAAGGTCAACGACGTTGTCAGTATAACCCTTGGCGTGGATGCGATTCAGGTCCCAGCGCCATCCCCCTTCGACGTGATCAAAGACAAGCAATCCCTCTTCGAAAAGCGCAGATATGAATTGAATGACAAAAAATGGATTGCCGGACGTCTTCTCCTGGACCAGGCCGGCCAACGGGCGGGCATGCGCCCTCTCACAATGAAGCGAATCTGCAATTAACTGCTCCAGGTCGTCACGCGTCAGAGGCGCGAGTACGATGTCGTGCACTATCGCTCCGGCCTGGCGGATAGCTTGCAGCTTGCGCATCAGCGGATGTGCACGGGACACTTCGTTGTCACGGTAGGCCCCAATCAACATCAGATCTTTTACGTCCGGATGAGTCAGCAAATCCTCCATCAGATCCAGCGTGGCTGCGTCGAGCCATTGCAGATCGTCGAGGAAGAGCGCGAGAGGATGCTCCCGCGTGAATGCGCCGATGAAACGACGAAATACGAGTTGGAAGCGGCTCTGCGCATCCCGTGGGGGAAGTTCCGGAACGGGTGGCTGTTCTCCGATGATCAGATTCAGCTCCGGGACGAGATCCACCATGAGCTGGCCATTCGGACCGAGCGCGTCGCGGATTGTATCCCGCCAACGGCCGAGCTCTTCCTCGTTCTTCGCCAGGATTGGACGGATCAGGCTCTGGAAGGCTTGCGCGAGCGTCGAATAAGGGATGTCGCGCTTGTACTGATCGAACTTGCCTGATGCGAAAAAGCCTCGAGGCGGGACGAGCGGTTTATGGAGTTCATTGACAAGGGAGGATTTGCCAATACCCGAGTAGCCGGAAACAAGAACGAGCTCCGGTCTGCCTTGGCCTACGACACGGTCAAAGGACGCTAACAAAGTGGCGATCTGGGGCTCTCGCCCGTAGAGCACCTCCGGGATCAGCAACCGGTCCGAAGCGTCGAGCGCGCCCGCCTGGAATGGATCAATGCGACCGTGGGATTGCCACTCGCCCAGACAACGACGCAGGTCGGCTTCGACTCCCGCCGCCGTCTGGTAACGCTCTTCGGCAGTCTTCGCCAAGAGCTTCATCACGATCGAGGAAACGGCCTCAGGAATCCCGCTTGCCCGTTCGCTGGGCGCATGAGCCTGCCTCGCAATATGGCAGTGTATCCATTCCATCGGATCGGAGGCGGCAAAGGGAAGTCTTCCAATCAGCATTTCGTAAAGTGTCACCCCGAGCGAATAGAGGTCGCTGCGGGAATCGATCGAGCGATTCATTCGCCCGGTCTGCTCGGGCGCCATGTAGGCCAGCGTCCCGGCGATGACCTCGGGAGGATCAGGCGCCTGCCGTTCCCGCGTCAAACGCGACGCGATTCCGAAGCCGGTAAGCCGTACCTCACCACTCCCTGTGTTCACCAGAATATTGGCAGGCTTGATGTCCTTGTGGATGAGGCCGTGCTGGTGGACCTTGGCGAGCGCTGCCGCTACGCGGACTGCGATGCGCAGGAATGTCTCCAGACCCATCGGTGTGCCAATGAGGTTGCTGAGCAATTCTCCGCCGGGGTCTTCGAGCACCAATATGCTCCGACCGCGATCTCGCACAAGCTCAAGCAGCCGCACCGCCCAGGCGGCGTCGAGCTCTTCCTTGAAGGAGTATTCGTGAGCGAGGCGATCGAGAGTAGTTGGCGCTGGTTGTTCCGATGTCGGGAACGAAATCAGGACATCCTTGCGCCCACCTCCGGCGCCCTCATGCCACCCTCGGCCGAAAACGAGTCCACCATCCTCCGACAAAATCTCCAGGATTCCAATTCCCTTCTCGCCAAAGCCGGGAAATGCCTCCAATTTGCGAGCCTCGCCGTTAAGCTGGTTGTGATGCGCAGCTATACACGACTGCCCGCTGCCGACACAGGACTGTGTTTCGGCGCGGGGGTCCCGATCATGATCGGCGAGGGGTCACCACGCTTCGACTCAATAAATACAATGGCTTAGAGGGGCTCCGGCGATGCCGATGAGGGTCATTTTTCGATCGGCATTCACAGGCGATCACGTCATCGTGCTGCTCCAACTCCATGCCGTCGTCGTGCATAGCCGCGCGGGCATAGCCTCTCATCCTCCACCGTAGCCAAGTCGGACGGCTCGCTTAACTTACGGAGCCAGAGCATATATGACGGCCTTTTCGCTCGCGCAGATGGGTTGGCACCGTGAAGCTCTGCTTGACACTCCGTTGAGATAAACCAGCTGAGGAAAGGAAATTGCGATGGGGAATGGAATTCTGCCTCTGGCCACGGCAACGGCGCTGACCCTGGCTCTGTCGATCTCTGCGGCCAATGCCCAGAAGAAATACGACCCGGGCGCCAGCGACACCGAGATCAAGATCGGACAGACCATGCCGTTTTCGGGACCGGCGTCGGCCTATGCCTCGATCGGCAAGACCGAGGCCGCCTATTTCAGGATGATCAACGACCAGGGCGGCATCAACGGCCGCAAGATCAATCTGATCCAGTATGACGATGCCTATTCGCCGCCGAAGGCGGTAGAGCAGGTGCGCAAGCTAGTCGAGAGCGACGAGGTGCTCCTGACCTTCCAGATCCTCGGCACGCCTTCAAACGCAGCCGTGCAGAAATATCTCAATTCCAGGAAGGTGCCGCAGCTGTTCGCGGCCGCCAGCGCCTTAAGATTCTCCGATCCAAAGAACTTTCCGTGGACCATGGGCTATGATCCGAACAACTTCGTCGAGGGGCGCATCTATGGCCAATACATCCTGAATGAGTATCCGAACGCCAAGGTCGGCGTGCTCTATCAGAATGACGATTTCGGCAAGGACTATCTGAACGGCATTAAATCGGGGCTCGGCGACATGGCTGCCAGCATGGTGGTCGCGGAGGCTTCTTACGAAGTGTCCGATCCGACCGTCGATTCGCAAATCTTCAGGATCAAGGATTCTGGCGCCGACCTGTTCTTCAGTGCCGCCACGCCAAAGCAGGCGGCGCAGGCGATCAAGAAGATCGCCGAGATCGACTGGCATCCGGTGCAGATCGTCAGTTTGAAGGCTACCTCGGTCGGCAGCGTCCTGAAACCTGCCGGGCTTGAAAACAGCAAGGGCATCATCAGCTCCAATTACATCAAGGAACCGCTCGATCCGCAATGGAAGGACGATCCGAGTGTAAAGCGCTATTTCGCCTTCATGGAGAAGTATTATCCGGATGGAGACAACGGCTCGAACTTCAACACCTATGGCTACAGCGTCGCGCAGCTTCTGGTCCACGTACTCGAGCAGTGCGGCGACGACCTGACGCGCGAGAACGTCATGAAGCAGGCGACCTCGCTCAAGGATTTCGAAGCTGACTTCGCGCTACCTGGGATCAAAATCAACACCTCGCCTACCGACTACCTCATCCACAAGCAGTTCAAGATGATGCGGTTTAACGGCGAACGCTGGGAGCCGTTCGGCCCGATCCTGGAGGATGCGGGTCCGCCGGGTTAGTTGCTGAGTTCTGAGATCCAATCGGCGGCTTGCGGGCCGCCGAGTTTTTTTTTGGAGGCGTCCACGTCGGGATCTCCCCAAAGGTTTTGCCGACCGGCTGGGGAGGGTGCGGATATGATCGGAACTACGGCAACGCCGATCTGGAATCGCTCACCGCACTACAGTCACGTGCTTGCCGATCCAGTCCAGCAGGATGTCGGCGATATCGAGGCTGTTGTCGTCCTGCATCAGCATGTGGGTGTTGCCCTTGATGCCGATGTCGGGCAGCACGAGCAACTCGGCATTGCCGCCAGCCGCATTGGCGGCGGCAATGAAGGCGCGGCAGTTTTTCAGACGCGGCGCCCAGCGCGGAAACTCGTCGACATAGTCTCCGAACAGCACCAGGATCGGCAGGCCGGCATAGGGGGCCATGTCGTCGGTCGGCGCGGGGCAGGCGCCCGGCTCGATGGCGACCACGCCGGCGATGCCTTTACGGCTCAGGACCGCGGTCTGGAAAGGGTAGATGCCGGACTGCGAATGGCTCATCAGCACGGTGCCGCCGATTTTCTGGGCCAGTTCGGAGACCGCCGGGACGGTTGGATTTGGCGTCGGCAGGTTGGCCAGACTGTCCGGAACCATCTGTTTCTAGAACTCGGCCTGGGCCGCCACCGGGTAGCGCATCCCGGGCATCAGCTGCGGGTACTCCTTGCCGAAGCGAAAGATCGCCCAGGCGCCCTCATGGCCGGCGGAGAACACGGTCGGCAACTGGTCCACCGCCGCCTTGCCGCTGCGGACCGCGTTGATGGCTGTGGGGTCGGCCGCGGAGCGGCCGCGCCAGACCTGATCGATGACATAGGTGGGATGACCATGACGCACGAAATACTCGTCCCATCCCATGCGGCCGTCCGGGGTCGTCTCCCAGGTCTTGCCGGTCAGGCAGCAGCCGTGAATTAAGGTGATCGGTACACCCGGCTCGCCGACCGGGACCTGGTAGCGCACATACATCTGGTCGACGGTGATGGTGCCGGACGCGGCATAGGCCGGCAGCGTCGACAGCGTATCGGATTTTACGTCACGTCCGCCAACGAAGAAGCTCCCTTGGCGGGCGATGGTGAGGGGGCCGGGGTCGGGGCGAGGGGTCTCGGCGGCGGCGGTGGCGATCGAGCAAAGGCAGGCTACGATCAGCAGCGCGCGCATGGTGCGTTCCTTCCCTGGATCGAGGCGTCAGGCCTCGTTGGCGAGCCGGACAGCATCCGGTTTTTCATTGCCAGTGGAAGTTTTATACCGCGCCTTCGAGCCTGAACAGACGGCGAGGGTTTATGGCTCCCACCGTTCCATCGTTGCTGGAAACCGAAAGCTCGCCACGGTACCCAGCCGCTTGGTCCGGAATTCGTGGCATCACCAACACCACATTGATGTCACCGTATTCGTGGCCAAAGTCCGTCGGCTATCGAGCCGGGAGCCTGAACCCGGCTAGATCGAGCGAGCCGCCGGCCGTAACGCGGCCGGGCATCAACAGCGATCCGCGCCGGGGCAACTGTCGCGGCGGAGCAGGGCGGCGCCTTTCAGGACGACGACCGCAGCAAGCGCTTGGCCACTCACCCGATGGCATCAGCTTCATACTGGATCTCGGCTGGCGCCGCCTCGATGTCTCGCTTGGCCGCACTGGGCTTTGGCCCTCATCGACGCCGCGCAGAACTTTCGGCTGTGCAACGGCGCACCAGGCCCCGAAAGGCGACGGGCCTCCGACCGTATCAAGTCGGATCCCTTGGAGCGGCGTTTGGCTGCGGTTTTGGGGCGGACACCAATCCAGTTGCACTTGCCGCAAACTGACTGGATTACGCAGGGGTCATGTGGATACGGACATATCGAATTCGCATAAGGTATATTATGGAATATTTTATATAATAATAGTTTCAGCCACTTGTAGCTAAATCCTCTCGTTCTGGATCGAATTCGAGCTCCCCATGGCTACGGCCGGTCCGGCAGAAATCCGGCGGCGGCAAAAGCCGCCATCGACGTTGGCTCGCGCCGCTGCGGGATCTCCCGGATCCCGGCCGCGCGGACCGCGTCGTCTTGCATGGCCTTGACCAAAGGGGTTTCGACCGGACCCGGTGCTAGCGCGTTGACCGGGATATGCTCGGGCGCCAGTTCGCTGGCCATTACCGGGGTCAGCGTGATGACGCCGACCTTGGAGGCGCCATCGGCCGACCGGCCGAGATTGCCGCGCTGGCCGGACACCGAGGCGACCGGACCGGGCCAAAACCGTCCTCGCAGCCGGCCAGCGCCGCGCTCGCGCTGGCCTCGTTGGCGACGTCCATGATGACGCTTTGGGTGGCATTGGCACGCAACGGCTCCAGTTCGGCACGGGCGGCGTCGAGCGGGGCCATATCGGCAAGGATCAGCTTCCCGCCGTCGCCGAGCAAGAGGGCCTTTGCGATCGCAAGGCCAATCCCGGAGGCGCCGGTGACGATGGCAACGCCGCGATCGGTCATGATGGCCTGCCCTCGATCGTTAAATTGCCTGTCTTTGGCTGTGGCTGGGGACGTTTCATGCCGCGACCTCGCACAGAATTCCGCGGCACAAAAGCCGTGCGCGGCAGCGCCCCTCGGACTTGGTATTTCTACCGAAAGCGGGCAAAAAGCCCTCCAAAGGGATTGATGACCCGGCGCTGCCGGGTCCGTATGATGCCGCTTATAAGAATATTCAGGGAGAGAACCAGATGAGCTTTTCACGACGCACGCTGTTGAAGGCGTCCGCCGCCTCGGTGCTGCTGGGCGGTGTCGCTGCGCCGTTCGTCGCGCGCGCGGAGGAGGCCGAGTTCAGCTACAAATACGCCAATAACGCCCCGGACACCCATCCGATGAACGTGCGCGCCAGGGAAATGGCGGCGGCGATCAAGGCCGAAACCAATGGCCGCTTCGACCTGCAGGTGTTCCCGAACAACCAGCTCGGCTCCGACACCGACATGCTGAGCCAGATCCGTTCCGGCGGCATCGAATTCTTCACGCTGTCCGGGTTGATTCTCGCCACCCTGGTTCCCGCCGCCTCGATCAACGGCATCGGCTTCGCATTCCCGGATTACGACACGGTCTGGAAGGCGATGGACGGCGAACTCGGCGCCTATGTGCGCGGCGAAATCGCCAAGGCCAATCTGGTGGCGATGGACAGGATCTGGGACAATGCTTTTCGCCAGACCACGTCGTCGACCAAGCCGATCAACGGCCCCGGCGATTACAAGGGCTTCAAGATCCGGGTGCCGGTCTCCCCGCTCTGGACCTCGATGTTCAAGGCCTTCGACGCCTCCCCCGCCTCGATCAATTTCAGCGAGGTCTATTCGGCGCTGCAGACCAAGATCGTCGAAGGCCAGGAAAACCCGCTGGCGCTGATCTCGACCGCCAAGCTCTACGAGGTGCAGAAATACTGCTCGCTGACCAATCATATGTGGGACGGATTCTGGTTCCTGGCCAACCGCCGCGCCTGGGAGAAGGTGCCGCAAGACATCCGCGCCATCGTCGCCAGAAACATCAACGCGGCAGCGCTGAAGGAACGCCGCGATACCGCCGAGCTGAACGGGTCGTTGCGCGGCGAGCTGGAGAGCAAGGGCCTCGTGTTCAATCAGCCTGACGTCGCGCCGTTCCGCGAAAAACTGCGCTCGGCCGGGTTCTATGCGGAGTGGAAGGCAAAATACGGCGACGACGCCTGGGCGCTGCTGGAGAAATCCGTCGGCAAGCTGTCGTAGCGGACCTCAAGGCACGATCATAAGGGACGGCTCATGGTGCATGCCGAACTCACGCAAGCGGCGGCCGGCGAGGCGATGTCCCCTCGCCGCCGTCCGCTTGCCGGCTCGCTTGAAGCCGGTCTTGCCGCGCTGGTCGAAATTCCGGCGGCGCTGCTGGTCGCCGCCGAAATCGTCATCCTGTTTGCCGGCGTGGTCGCGCGCTACGGGCTGCACCAGCCACTGATCTGGTCGGATGAACTGGCCTCGATCCTGTTCCTCTGGCTGGCAATGCTGGGCGCCGCGGTGGCGTTTCGCCGTTCCGAGCACATGCGCATGACCGCGATGGTGGCCAGCGCCAGACCCGCGCTGCGGGCCTATCTCGATCTGGTCGCGACCTCGGCCGCGCTGGCCTTCCTGCTGCTGGTGGCATGGCCGGCGTACCAATACGCCTACGAAGAAAGCTTCATCACCACGCCGGCCCTGCAAATTCCCAACATCTGGCGCGCCGCGGCACTGCCGGTCGGCATCGGCCTGATGGCGCTGTTTGCAACGTTGCGGCTGGCGCGGGCCGGCGATCCCCTGCTGGTGCTGGGCGCGGTGCTGTCGGTTGCCCTGCTGATCCTGGTTTTCTGGCTGGCGCAGCCCTGGCTGCGTCCGCTCGGCAACATCAACCTCGTGATCTTCTTTGTCGGCGTGGCCGGCTTTTGCGTGTTCGCCGGGGTGCCGATCGCGTTCGGCTTTGGCCTGGCGATTTTCGGCTATCTGGCGCTGACCACGCATACGCCGCTGATGGTGCTGGTCGGCCGCATGGACGAGGGCATGAGCCACCTGATCCTGCTGGCGGTGCCGCTGTTCGTGTTTCTCGGCCTGTTGATCGAGATGACCGGCATGGCGCGAGCCATGGTGGCCTTTCTGGCCAGCCTGCTCGGCCATGTGCCCGGCGGCCTGCATTACGTGCTGGTCGGCGCGATGTATCTGGTCTCCGGCATTTCCGGCTCCAAGGCCGCCGATATGGCTGCGGTAGCGCCGGTACTGTTTCCGGAGATGAAGGCGCGCGGTGCCAAGCCGGGCGATCTCGTCGCCCTGCTCGCGGCCACCGGGGCGCAGACCGAAACCATTCCACCCAGCCTGGTCTTGATCACCATCGGCTCGGTGACGGGGGTTTCGATCTCGGCGCTGTTCACCGGCGGCCTGCTGCCGGGCGCGGTGCTTGCGGTCACGCTGTCGGCGCTGGTGTGGTGGCGCTATCGCCGCGAGGACCTCGGCCACGTCAAGCGATCCACGGCCGGCGAGATCGGCCGCTCCCTGGTGGTCGCCCTGCCCGCGCTGGCGCTGCCGTTCGTGATCCGCGCCGCGGTGGTCGAGGGCATCGCCACCGCGACCGAGGTCTCCACCATCGGGATCGTCTATGGCTTCGTCGTCGGTCTTCTGGTCTATCGCCGGTTCGACTGGCGGCGGCTGCTGCCGATGCTGATCGACACCGCCTGCCTGTCGGGCGCGATCCTGCTGATCATCGGCACCGCCACCGGCATGGCCTGGGGCTTGACCCAGTCCGGATTTTCCCGCGCGCTGGCCGCCGCCATGACCGGCCTGCCCGGCGGCTCCGCGGCCTTCATCGCGGTATCGATCGTGGCCTTCACGGTTCTGGGCAGCGTGCTCGAAGGCATTCCGGCGATCGTGCTGTTCGGTCCCCTGTTGTTTCCGATCGCCCGCGCGGTCGGCGTCCACGAGGTGCATTATGCCATGATCATCATCCTGGCGATGGGCATCGGATTGTTCGCGCCACCCTTCGGAGTGGGCTATTATGCCGCCTGCGCCATCGGGCGCGTCGATCCCGCCGAGGGCATTCGCCCGATCTGGGGCTATATGCTGGCGCTGCTGGTCGGGTTGATCGTGGTGGCGATGTTTCCGTGGATCTCGATCGGATTCCTGTAGGCGCGTTCGGCTGTAGGAGCGTGGCATTGAACAAGATGGTCCTCAACGAACGCCTGAAGTTGCTTGCCGCCTGGTTCAATGCCGTAGCCGCCGCATTTCTGACGACAGGCGTTGTCGCGCCATTGGTTACGGTCATCTACGGCTTGGCTCCGAAAGCGCTGGATCCCGCGCTGGTGTTCGCAAGTTCCTTGATTTGCATGCTGGTCAGCGGAGGCTTACATTTGGCCGGCCGATCCGTTCTGGGAGCGCTCCAGAAATGAACGCTTTGGAAATGTACGCGATCGCCGCTCCCGCTGTGGCGCTGGTTCTTATGGGAGCGTTTGGGCTGCTGCTTTTTCGCAGGGATGTAGCGAGCTACAGACTTTCCGCCGCACAGAACGCTGCCGCAAACAGCCCTGCCGGCGCGAAGCCGAGGATTGACCCGTCACGCGGGGGATCAGCGGGATCCAGCGGTGAACCCGCATGAAAACGTCGCAACCGTCGCTGGCGCTGGCGACCTACCGGAGCAGAATGCCATGCCCCTACCCACGATCGGCGAACTCGCCGAACCAAGCTTGACATATGATCCCGGCACGCCTCCTCGGATGCGTGGGACGCAAGGGCAATACGATCTCGGATTGGACAAGACGCCCGCCAACTTCGTGGCGCTGACGCCGCTGAGCTTCCTGGCGCGCACCGCCGCGGTCTATCCCGATCAGGTTAGCACGGTCTACGAGGACCGCGTCTTCACTTGGTCGCAGACCGAAGCGCGCTGCCGGCGCTTTGCCTCCTATCTTGCCGGCCGCGGCATCGGCCGCGGCGACACGGTGGCGGCGATGCTGCCGAACGTGCCGGCCATGAACGAGCTGCATTTTGCAGTGCCGATGGCCGGCGCGGTGCTCAACGCGCTCAACATCCGGCTGGACGCCGCATCGATCGCCTTCCAGCTCGACCATGGCGGCGCCGGGATCATCCTGGTGGATCCGGAATTTTCCGGGGTGATCGCGGAAGCGCTTGGGCTGATGACCGGACCGAAGCCGCTGGTGATCGATGTCGACGATCCCGCCTTCGCCGGCGGCAAACGCATCGGCGAGCTCGAATATGAGGACGCGCTGTCGCGAGGCGATCCCGGCTTCGTCGCGATCCCGCCTGCGGACGAATGGGACGCCATTGCGCTGAGCTACACTTCGGGGACGACGGGCAATCCCAAGGGCGTGGTGACCCATCACCGCGGCGCCTACCTCAATGCCGTCAGCAACATTCTCGCCAGCCAGCTCGGCCAGCATCCGGTCTATCTCTGGACCTTGCCGATGTTCCACTGCAACGGCTGGTGCTTTCCCTGGACCATCGCCGCGGCAGCGGGCATCAATGTCTGCCTGCGCAAGGTCGAGCCTTCAAGAATATTCGAACTGATCGCAAGGCACGGCGTCACCCACATGGCCGGCGCGCCGATCGTCTACAACACCCTGATCAACGCTCCCGACGCGCCGAAATCCGCCGCGGCGCGGCCGGTGGTCGGATTGATCGCGGGCGCGGCCCCGCCGGTGGCCGTGCTGGAAGGCGCCGAGCGCATCGGCATCAAGCTGACCCATGTTTACGGCCTGACCGAAGTCTATGGCCCCGCCTCGGTATGCGCGGCGCAGCCCGGCTGGGATGAACTGCCCGCCGACCAGCGCGCGCAGCTCAAGCGCCGCCAGGGCGTGTGCTATCCGCTGCAGGAGGCCGTCACGGTGCTCGATCCCGAAACCATGCTGCCGGTGCCGCGTGACGGCGAGACCATCGGCGAAGTGATGTTCCGCGGCAACATCGTGATGAAGGGCTATCTCAAGAATGAGAACGCCACCCGGGAAGCCTTTGCCGGCGGCTGGTTTCACACCGGCGATCTCGGCGTGCTCGACTCCCATGGCTATGTCATCATCAAGGACCGCTCCAAGGACATCATCATTTCCGGCGGCGAAAACGTCTCCTCGGTCGAGGTCGAGGACGTGCTCTTCAAACACCCGGCGGTGCTGTTCGCGGCCGTGGTGGCAAAACCGGACGGAAAATGGGGCGAAGTGCCCTGCGCCTTCGTCGAGTTGAAGGACAACGCGCAGGCCACCGAGGCCGAGCTCATCGCCTTCTGCCGCAGCCACATGCCGGGCTTCAAGACGCCGAAATCGGTGGTGTTCGGGCCGATTCCGAAAACCTCGACCGGGAAAATTCAAAAGTTCATGCTGCGCCAGCAGATGGATTCGGCAAAGGCGATCTCGGCGTGAGCGCCCTGCCCTTCGCGGCGGACAAATGCCGATGGGGTTTTCTGTCTATGGATAAGCCCCGAGCAGCTTGACGGCATTCTCTGCGAAACTGGTATCGAGGACCTCGGCGACATCGACTTGCTGCTTTAAAAACCCCCTGGAGAAGAACCACTCCATGTCGCTCTGCATTCCCGCCACATTGACGACCCCGTTGGGATCGAGCCCGGGCATCACCATGGTGGCGTAGAGCTCGGGCTTCTTGACATTGGTATTCCTGCTGAGAATATCGATGATCGCCGCCCGATCCCTGTTCTTGAAGAACGCATCGTTGTAGTCGCGCACCCCGCGCAGGTAGGCCTTCATGAAGCGCCGGGCCAGATCCGCGCGACGGCAAAACTCGGAGCCATAGAGCAATACGGCGACTTGCTGGTCCAGATACATCTGGTCGCCGGTGAGGAGTGTCTTGCCGATATTTCTCTGTTCAGCGCTCTGCATCAGGGGTTCGATCAGATAGGCGGCATCGACGCTGCCGGTTGCCAGCGCCGCCAGACTGTCGCTGAATGTCAGGTTCTGCAGGTCCAGATCGGTTTCCTTGAGCGTCGACCTTGCGAGCATCTTGTCGAGGGCAACGTCGTTGGTTGTGCCGGAACCGTAACCCGGCCATGCCACTCGCCGGCCCCTGAGATCATCAAAACGCTTGACCTCGTTTTGCAGACCCTTGCGAACCACCAGCCCCAGATACCCCGATCCAGCCCGCATGCTGCCCTTGTCGGCGACGATCCGGATGCCGATGCCTTGCCGGAAGGCATTGTAGATGGCAGCACTCGGCGCGCCGCCGGCCACATCGACCTGTCCCGATGCCAGAGCCGTCACCACCGACGACACCGCGTCGAGCTGGATCAGGTCGACGTCGATGTTATCAGCTTTGAAATAACCGCGGTCGTTGGCGATATAAATTCCGGCGTCGGATACCGATTGATAGACCGATACCTTGACCAGATCGTTGGCATGACAGGCGCTGGTCAGGATGCAGATCGCAGCGGTTAATGCGATAGCGGCAACTCGGTCGCGAAGCATGAACGTCCTCATCTGGTCATTTGTCCCGCAAGCGGCCCGGCTGATTTGCTAAACCAGGGAGGGCGGGTTCGGGCGAGACTTCCAGCGAACCAGCCTAAGCTCGAGCTTGATCATCAGGAACTGCAGCACCGAGCCAAGCAGCGCCACGGTCATCAAGCCGACGAACATGTCCCGCACTTCGAATATCTGCCAGGATCTCCAGATCAGGAAGCCAAGGCCGTTTTTGGTTCCGAATTGTTCGGCGACCACCACCACGATCAGCGCCATCCCGAGCCCCAGTTGACAGCCGGTCAGCACATACGGCATGGCGGCAGGCAGCGCGATCGATCGATAGGTCTGCCAGCGGCCGGCCCCGAAATTCCTGGCGACGTCGAGATAGATCGGATCGATATTGACGACACCGGCCAGCGTACTGAAAAACACCTGGAAAAACACCGCGATCGCCACGATCGCCCATTTCGAGGTTTCCCCGAGCCCGAAGAACATCATGACCAGCGGAAACAGCGCGATCTTCGGGACCGGATAGATCGCACCGATGATCGGAAGCAGCAACGCGTTGAGCAGCGGCGACAGGCCGAGCGCCAGTCCGAGCAAGATACCGGGAATCGCCCCCAGCAGGAAACCGATCGCAACCCGTTGGGTGGTCCAGCCGAGATCACCGAGCAACTCCCCGGATTGCAGCAGCCTGAACAGTTCGGCGAACACCGATGTCGGCGCCGGGAAGAAGCGGGAATCCAACAGACCGCAGCGCACCGCCATTTCCCAGATCACCAGTACCAGCAGCGGAGAGGCAATCGCCTTCAACAGGCTGGACCGCATCAGGCGCCGCGCGAGCCCCGACGTGCCGGGGGCCTGCCCGACAATGCGAACCTGCACTTCCTCCAGCGTCGTCATGACGCGGCTCCGGCGGTCCGAAGCAGTGACCAGATATCGTGCCACAGCCGTCCGAACTCGGCGTCGGCTTTCAACTCCTGCACCAGCCTCGGACGCGCAAAGCCGACGGCAATATCCGCCTTCAATTTTCCAGGCCGGCCCGACAGCACGATAATTCGGTCGGCCAGCACCAAGGCCTCGTCGATCGAATGGGTGATGAACACCACGGTCTTTCTGGTCTCGCTCCAGAGTTTCAGCAATTCCTGCTGCAGCGTGATCTTGGTCTGCTCGTCGAGCGCCGCGAACGGCTCGTCCATCAACAGGATTTCGGGATCATTGGCGAAGGCGCGCGCGACGCTGACGCGCTGCTTCATGCCGCCCGAAAGCTGATGCGGATAGGCATCGGCAAACCGCGCGAGCCCCGTCAGTTCCAGAAAATGATCGACGATCCGGTTGCGCGTCGCCGGTTCGACGCGCCGCATCTCGAGGCCATAGGCGACGTTGTGGCGCACCGACAACCAGGGGAAGATCGACGTCTCCTGAAAAATCATCGATGTCAGCGGCCGCCCGCTGTCCCGGCGCGTGATATCGACGGCTCCCGCGGTCGGCAGTTCGAGCCCGGCGAGAATCCGCAGCAGCGTTGTCTTGCCGCATCCCGATGGCCCGACGATGCAGATGAATTCGCCGTCTGCGATCCGCAGATCGAAGTTGTCCAGCGCCGTAACCTCCATGTCCCGGCTTCGGAATGTCTTGGAAAGGGCACGTATTGCAATTTTTTCAGGCAACTTTGGTGTTGATGGTGCTTGGTCGACAATCATTCGGGCCTTGTCGTGCATCCATCAGCTCCAGCGCAGGCACATCGAGCCGTGGCCGGCGACGCGGTATTGACAGCCTTCAGCTAATCTACCTAGCTTCACCGAAGCATCTGCATACGATTTTTTCCCGTCGACAAAGGCGAGGTTAGCATGCTGAACCACGAAGACAATGAGCTTCTGACTCGCGTCGGACCGGGCACCATGATGGGCAATCTGTTCCGTCGCTTCTGGTTGCCGGCCTTGTTGCCCCGCGAAGTCGCAACGTCTGATGGCGATCCGGTCCGGCTGCGCCTGCTCGGGGAAGATCTGGTCGCTTTCCGCGACACCAAAGGACGCATCGGCATTCTGGGCGAGCATTGCCCGCACCGACGGGCATCGCTGTTCTACGGCCGCAACGAGGATTGCGGGTTGCGGTGTGTTTATCACGGCTGGAAGTTCGACACCGACGGCAACTGCGTCGACATGCCGAGCGAGCCGCCGGAGTCCAGTTTCAAGCACAAGGTTCAACAGGCATCATATCCGACCCGCGAATGGGGCGGATTGATCTGGATATTCATGGGTGCCAAGGAGCACATGCCGGAATTGCCCGAACTCGAATGGGCCGCTCTGCCGCAAGCCCACCGCTGGCAAGCCAAGTGGATGTTTGAAGCCAATTTCGCCCAAGGCCTCGAGGGCGAACTGGACAGCGCCCATACCGGTTTTTTGCATGATACGTCGACTCCGACCTCGGACCTCACCGCCGGCATGGCACAGGCCAGCACTTATTGGGCCCACGACAAGGCGCCAAAACTGTCCGTGCAAAACACCGACTATGGCTATTACTACGGCTCACGCCGCAGCTATTCGGACCAGCAGTTTTATTGGCGAATCACGCAATGGCTGCTGCCGACCTTCGCCATCATTCCGATGCCGACCTGGCCGATTTCCTGCCGGGCCTACGTTCCGGTCGATGACAACGCCACCCTCGTCTTCAACACGACCTACAATCCGGAACGGCCGTTGACGGCCGAGGACCTGGCCCCGCTCGAAGGTGGTCTCGGACCGGCTCCAAAGCTGATTCCCGGTACCTTCATGCCGGAACTCAATGCGCGCAATCAATACGGGATCGATCGCAGCATCCAGCGCACGCGGAATTTTACCGGGATCTACGGCATCAACAATCAGGATCGGGCCATTGTCGAGAGCATGGGGCCGATCTGCGATCGCTGGAATGAACATCTGGGCACCTCCGACATCGCCGTGATCGCCATGCGCCGCCGCCTGATCGCCGCCGCGCAGGCGTTGCAACGCGGCGAAGCGCCGATGGCTGCGACGCGCGGCTCGCTTTATAATGTGCGGCCTCTCGATATCATTTCGCGATCTTCGGAGCTTGCGGAAGTCGTTGAACGGCACGGAGATCGAATGCGGTCGTCGACGCCGGGACTGCTGGCTGCGGCGAAATAACGCAAGGCTGCATCTGCCTCTCGAGATATATCGGCTTGCGGCAGGCAACCCTCAACCCGGTGCAGGCGCGAGGTCCGTTGCTGCCGGAAGTTCAAGTGTGGGCTTCCGGGGCGAGCCATACCGATCCCACGCCATCTCGTGGCCGAGATAGACCGCCCGAGAATAAAGCCGGAGGCCGAGAGCGCTGCCGCCGTCACGAGATCGCCGGTTCGGAGTTGCCGTCGACTTCTGAGTTTGACACGGCGCCCCTAATAATCCCTCTCGCGGTGCACGTCGTGAACGACGATACCCATGCCGGCCGCCGGCAGTTCCAGCCAGTCGCGACGCATCAGCGTTCGGCGCGTATCCTCCAACCCGCTCTGCCAATGTTCATTCATCGAGGTTGCAGAGAATTCATGATCCTTTGAATCGCCCTCATAGGCCTTCTGCTGGTAGATCATCTGCAGGATGGTGATCTCCGGCAGGTTCGCCAGGCTATCGCGCAGGATGCGCTCCTGATCGCTCAACTGGTCATTCGGAATTTTAAGGAACGCCTTGTAGAGTTCGGCCTTCAGGTTGTTCATTTGCTTGTAAACGTCGGTGTTGTGCCTGGTGCGGGAGGAGTAGACGATGTCCTTGTGACGCGCCAGCACCTCCTGGATGTCGCGGGGCAGCATGCCGCGGGCGCTGAACAGATCGACCTGAAACACCAGCGAGTTCAGTTTATCGTCCTGGTCCAGCAGGTGCTGCAATGGCGTGTTGGAAACGATGCCGCCGTCCCAGAAATGATCAGTGCCGATTCGCACCATCGGCAGCGCCGGCGGCAACGCGCCGCTTGCCATGACATGCTCGGGGCCGATGACTTCCTTCTTGTTGTCGAAATACAGGAAGTTGCCGGTCAGGACATTGACTGCGCCGACGGCAAAATGGGTTTTCCGCGCGTTGATCAGGTCGAAATCGACCAGTTCGAGCAGCGTCGCGCGCAACGGCGCGGTGTCGTAGTAGCTGGTTGCGGTTTTCGCACCCGCGGGACTGAGCCACGGGTTGACGTCATGGGGCTTGAAAAAGCCGGGTTGGCCCAATGTCGTCGTCATGAACGAACTGGCAAGGTTGCGGGCCTTCCGATAGACGTCGCCATCCGGCGTGTAGTGCCAGACCTTGCGGGCCGTTATGCGCTCCCAGAAGATCCGCAGTTTTTCGAGGCGCTGCGCCGGCGGGTTGCCGGCAATGATCGCAGAATTGATCGCGCCGATCGACACGCCGCAAACCCAGTCCGGCTCCATGCCGGCTTCGTGCAAGGCCTGGTAGACCCCGGCTTGATAGGCGCCAAGCGCGCCGCCGCCCTGCAATACGAGTGCAACCCGATCGCATCGATCGGGCCGCCATCCGGTTGCGGCAGCAGTCTCCGAGTCCGGCGTTGAGTCCGGCGTTCGCGCATCCATGATTTGCCTCTGTCGTCTTGACCGCGATTACGGCGGCTAGAATTCAGATAAGCGGTGACATCATTGTGACAGCCGTTCGCGCGAAATGGCCTCGCCCGTCCAGCTAATAAACAAAAATCGACAGCGCCTGTCATGAGTTTGAAGAAAATATCTCACATGGTTGTAAAGTGCGGCCGTTAGCCATGCATAGGCAACGGCGCAGCGCCGCCGAGCATTCGCTTCGGCGTCAGGTCGCGTTTGATCATGCTGGCTGCTCCGCAACGGAATGGGTGCGCAAATGCTGTCGGGAAAATCCGCCATCGTCACGGGGTCGACCAGCGGAATCGGCCTCGGTATCGCGCGCGGCCTGGCGGCCCATGGTGCAAATATCATGCTCAATGGCTTCGGCGATCCGAAGGAAATCGAAATCATCCGCGAGGACATCGCCAACGGCCACAACATCAAGGTGCTCTACAGCGGCGCCAACATGGCCGATGCCAACGAGATCGGCGATATGATGACGCTGGCGCAGCACGAATTCGGCGCGGTCGATATCCTGGTCAATAACGCGGGTATCCAATACGTCGCGCCGATCGAGGAGTTTCCGGTCGAGAAATGGGATGCCATTATCGCCATAAATCTGTCGAGCACTTTCCATACCACGCGCCTTGCTCTTCCCGGCATGAAGCAGAGATCCTGGGGCCGGATCGTCAACATCGCCTCCGCGCATGCGCTGGTCGCATCGCCCTTCAAATCGGCTTACGTCGCTGCCAAGCATGGTATCGCCGGATTGACCAAGACCGCAGCGCTCGAGGTGGCCGAGCATGGCATCACCGTTAACGCGATTTGCCCTGGCTATGTCATGACGCCGCTGGTCGAGAAACAGATCCCGGAGCAGGCCAAGGCCCGCGGCATCACCGAACAGCAGGTGATCTCCGACGTGCTGCTGGCGGCGCAGCCGACCAAACGCTTTGTAACCGTGGAAGAACTGTCGGCACTGGTGAATTTCCTGTGCACCGACGGCGCCAAGTCTATCACCGGTACCACGCTGCCCGTCGATGGCGGCTGGACCGCTCACTGAAAGGGGCTTCCGATGCGCAAAGCCGATATCCTCAAACTTCCGTCGATGCCGATGGCGGGTCCGAGCTATCCGGCGGGACCCTATCGCTTCGTCAATCGCGAATTCCTGGTCATCACCTATGAGACCGATCCGGACCTGATCCGCGCCGGACTACCCGAGCCGCTTGAACCGGTCGACCAGGCCATTGTGCATTACGAATGGATCAAGATGCCGGACAGCTCCGGCTTTGGCAGCTATACCGAGTCCGGTTTGGTGATCCCGGCACGCCTCAACGGCGAGGAAGTCAATTTCGTCTCGCAGATGTATCTCGACGACGATCCGCCGATCGCCGCCGGCCGCGAGATCTGGGGCTTTCCCAAGAAATACGCCCACCCGAAACTCGAGGTCGTGAAGGATACCCTGACCGGGACGCTGGAATACGCCAACCAGCTCGTCGCCATGGGAACCATGGGCTACAAGCATGAATCCATGGTCGGCGATGGCGAGTTGACGCGCGCGACGCTCTCCAAGACCCAGGTCAATCTGAAGCTGATTCCGGGCGTCGACGGCCGCGCCGAAGTCTGCCAGCTGGTTGCGATCAATCTCACCGATATCGTCGTCAAGGGATCGTGGACCGGTCCCGGCCGGCTGCATCTCGTGCCGCACGTCAATGCCCCGGTTGCCGACTTCCCGGTTCGGCGCGTGATCGGCGCGCATCATTTCCTGGCCGATCTGACATTGCCCTATGGCCGGGTGGTCTATGACTACAACAAGCAGACCGAGGAGCTTGCCGAGGCCGCCGAATGACGTCGTCCCGGTGTGGCTTGACGCGGAGGCGGCGGCGCCGCCGCAGGGACGGTGAAAATAGTCGGCGCCGGCGTCACGCGCTCGGCGGCTCGTGTTGTGGTGAAATCCGATCGGGCGGAGACTTCTGGAGCTTCGCTTGACGCGCGGCATGATCGATAACCTGCGGCCTGACGACCGGATGATGCGGTACAGTCAGTTCGTTCCCAGGTTATACAATTACTGCCTGTCGCTCGGATTCGGCGCGAACGAATGATGCCGTCGCGGGCATCTTGCTCCGACGAGAGCCAGGGATATCCGATCATCCTGATCGCCCAGCATTTCGGCACCTTCCCTTTCCACGTCGTGTCACACCTCTGACATGTGCTTTTGGAATTAACGAGGCTGACATTCCGAGCCGGAGGCTTCGATGACCAAAACCCCTGCCCAACGCGCGCCATCGATCCACGGCCGCATCCAGGCGGAAATGCTCGACAGCTTCGACGAGGAACTCGAGCTGGAGATAGACGACGATCGCCTCGATGCATTGACCAATGAATTCTCCGGCCACGGCGCCAAGGAGACCGTTGATCGGCGGCTCTATTTCAAAGAGCTGCTCCGCCTCCAGGGTGAGCTGGTGAAATTGCAGGACTGGGTGCAACATCAGAAGCTCAAGGTGGTCGTGATTTTCGAGGGCCGCGATTCCGCCGGCAAGGGCGGCGTGATCAAACGCATCACCCAGCGTCTCAATCCACGGGTCTGCCGCGTGGCCGCGCTGCCGGCACCGAGCGAGCGTGAACGGACCCAGTGGTATTTCCAGCGCTATGTTTCGTATTTGCCTGCCGGCGGCGAAATCGTGCTGTTCGACCGCAGCTGGTACAATCGGGCCGGTGTCGAGCGGGTGATGGGGTTCTGCACCGAGGAAGACGTCGACGAATTCTTTCGGTCGGTGCCGGAGTTCGAGCGCATGCTGGTACGCTCCGGCATCGTGCTGATCAAATACTGGTTTTCGATTACCGACGAAGAGCAGCAATTCCGCTTCACCATGCGGATCCACGATCCGCTCAAGCAGTGGAAGCTGAGCCCGATGGACGTGCAGGCGCGCAGCCGCTGGGAGCAGTACACCAAAGCCAAGGAAGCGATGCTGGAGCACACCCATATTGCGGAGGCGCCGTGGCACGTGGTCGAGGCCGTCGACAAAAAGGCGGCGCGGCTCAACTGCATCTCGCACCTGCTGGAACAAATTCCCTACAAGGAAATCGCGCACGAGCCGGTCACGCTGCCGCCGCGCATTCACAATCCGGACTATCATCGCGGTCCGATCCCGCCTGAAATGTTTGTACCGTCGCGCTATCGCTAGCCATCGAAGTCGCGCGCGGACCGCCGCTGCCGGCCTCGGCGCGTAGTTCGTGCGACACGACCTTCTTGAACCGTGTCGGTGGATCGACCGGCCCGCAGATGCAAGCCCCGAACCTGACTCACCGGGCTCGTGTCCTCCGATTGGTTGGTCAAGCTGCGTGTCTTATTTCTTTGTCTCGACCTGGCCAGGAATTCGAAGACGAAATGAAACACACCACTTATCTTTATCTCCGGCTTCGCTGCTTAAGGCTTCGATCGAGGCGCCCAGGGCATCGGCGTCATATGGGTGTCATATAAATGTTATTTAGATGTCATCCGCCCCCGGTTAACCCGCCGGCTCAGGCGTAATTTAACGCATGAATTCATAGACTTGCTTTATCCACCCGACGCCGCCACCCATCAGCTTCCGCCAATTCACAGCCCGCAAATTGCGTCCAGGAGAAAGTGCCATGAGCGACGTTGCGTTACCCGGCTCGATCGAGCCTGCCCGCCAGAAGGGCCCGAATCTCGACGGCGGCGTGCACCCACTGACCGCCATCCTCTACATGGGGGTGGTCGCC
>Ga0182030_10007476_pt1 | contig 22785 bp, 15 predicted proteins | sample 812S3MmetaG_FD_121299 | JGI IMG/M metagenome (GOLD analysis project Ga0182030, IMG submission 121299) | Permafrost microbial communities from Stordalen Mire, Sweden - 812S3M metaG (Illumina Assembly) | ecosystem: Environmental > Terrestrial > Soil > Wetlands > Permafrost | place: Sweden...
GCCACAAAGCAACACGCAAGGTCCGATGAGAAATGCAGGCTAAAGGCGTATCGTTTTCCAGGACGGCGCTACGGGCCTCGTGGCAATCGGGCGCCGGACCTTTCGTGGCTACCGCCGCCGCGCTCTTCCTGCTGTTTTTCCTGCGGCGTCCCGATGCGCTTACTTCCCCGCAGTTTTTCGCCGAAGACGGGATGATCTTCTTCCACGATCAATTACTGTTCGGCATACGCCAAGCCTTGTGGATCCCGCATGCCGGCTACGTCCTGGCCGTGCAGCGCCTCACCGCCCTGTTGGGTTCCTTCTTTTGCCCCATGCGGGCGCCGGCGGTCTATGACAGCACGGCGCTGACGCTGTCCGCCTGCTGTTGCGCGGTTTTCGTGCTGCCCGTTTTTCGCGCGCTTGTCCGGTCCGATCTGCTCCGGTTTGTGGTCTGTTGTCTGTTCGCGGTTGCGCTGGACAGCGCCGAGCTGGCCGGCACCATCACGCAGGCGCAGTGGTTCCTGCAGATCGCCGGCATTCTGCTCCTGGTCCAGTGCTGGATTCGGGTGGACGAGCCCCGGGCGGCCTGGCGGATTCTCGAGGGCTTGTTGCTGTTGCTGCTGGCGCTGAGTTGCCCGCTTATGGTTCTGGCGGTCCCGCTGGCGCTGTGGCTGCTGTGGCAGCGCAACGGAACGCTCCCGAGCCTGGCCCTGCTGGCCGGTGTAGCCATGCAGATGGCGGTATATGTTCAGGCCGGCGAATCCAGAGGGCAGAGCTCCGTTTTTCAGATGCATGGCCTGCTCCGCTCGCTTCCCGTTTACCTGGCGGCCCGGCCGGTCCTGAGTTCCCTGGCCGGGCGGCCGTTGGCGATCAAGCTCTGTGGGGAGAATACCGGGCTGTATACCGCGCTGGCGGGTATTCCCGTGCTTATCGGATTGGGCGTGTTGTGGCGGAAATCGGGCTGGAGAGCGAGAGCCGGGATTCTCGGCTGCTTGTACCTGGCTGTGGCGTCCGGCGTGCTGGCGCTGGGCGCGCGCAAGATACCGCGGTCGGACGAAGCGATCACATTTGGCGGGGAACGTTATTTTTATCTGGCTGCCTGTAGTTTCGTGGTACTGGCGGCCATCGCCTGCGAGATATTTTTCCCGAAAATCCCGGCGTGGACCAAATCGCTGCTCCTCTTGCTCCTGTTCAGCGGCGGCATCGCTGGAAATTTTAGGGTTCCGGCTTTCGCTCCGATGCACTGGGAACTCTATCAGGATCTTCTCCGGAATTGGTACGGCGACATGCGCGCCGGCAAGCCTGTCGGGGCCATTCGAATCCCCATCAACCCTACCGGGTGGAGCGTTACCCTGGAGGGCAATGTACTATCGGATGGCGGGTTCGAAGATGCCGTTCCATTTATCTGGCATCCTTATGGCGCGGCGGCTATCCCCGCCGGCGCGTATCGCAAGTTCGATCCGTACCGCGAAGCGGCCATGCAGATGAGCCGCTTGCACAGTTTCGAAGGACGATCGAGCCTGCGGGTGGACGGGCTGAATGGCGGGGCGGAGCAACTGATCCGGAACCTGGCGCCGGGGAAACTGTATCGCATCGACGTGATGGTGTTCAGCGAGTGTACACTCAAAGCGGACATGACGATGGTGGTGGAGAATATGGCGCGCCACCAACTGGCGCGGGTCGATGCCACGCCTTCCCAATGCGGCCGCTGGCTCCCCGCCGAGGCTGCGTTTCAGGCGCCGCGGGACGGAGGCGTCTGGCTCAAACTGGGCAACGCGGCGGGGCTGATCGGCTACTGGGATGCGGTGGCCCTGGAAAGCGGCGCGGCGCGTCTCCAGGCGTACGGAAAATGACGATGAACAAAATGGTGCGCGGCATTTCACTGGCTGCGATCCTGGCGTTTGGGCCGGGAGCGAGCGTCGGATGCCGGCCCTGCTCCCAAAACGGTGGAATGGCGGGGCCGCTCCTGGAACCTATTTTGGGGGCTCTGGATGCGCCGGCACGCGGAGCCACGCTTCGCGAGACAGGTGTGGTGGGGGGATGGGCGGTGGCGGAATCCGGAGTCAATAGGATTGCCATCTACATAGATGGACAGTTCACCGGCTTTGCAGCCCTCGATGGCAAGCGCCCGGATATCGCCAAGCTGTATGCCAAGACTTTTCCGGATGCGGCAACGTCGGGCTGGACGACCGTGCTGGACGTTTCCAAGATGGCCGACGGCGAGCACCAAATGGTGGCACAGGTGAAGACAAAGAGGGGCGCCATCCGCGAATTCGGACCGGTTCCGTTTCAGGTGAGCCACTGAGAAACCGCACCCAGTCTCCCAGGCAACCGCCTGTCAAAATCGGCCTTTGGAACTCGGGCTGGCGTTCGGAATCCCCCATTGCAACTGAAACGTCAACGGAGAAGCGGATCTGCGGATATACCACGTGGCGTTCGACGGGCGAAACACCGCCTGGTCGCATTTACCATCACCATCGTAATCTCCTGGCATAGGGATATCGCCCGGGAGCCCGAATTCGAGAACCACTGGCGAATCCGGGTGCCTGCTGGGAACGATATACCACTTGCCCTCCGCTGGCCGCCATACGCCGTAGTCGGCCTTGCCGTCGCCGTCGAAATCGGCCGCAACCGGGATGTCGTTCGGAAGACCCCATTGCTTCACGATTTCCTTCCTGGTGCTGCTCAACCTGATGAGCCAGGTTCCGCTCGACGGGCGCCAAACCGAGAAGTCGGCTTTGCCATCGCCATCGAAATCGGCCACCATCGGGATATCGCCAGGGAGCCCCCAATGCTCCTCAATCACCTTGCCCGGAATGCTGCTCGGCATGATGTACCAAGTCCCATCGGATGGTCGCCAAACCGCAAAATCGGTCTTCCGGTCGCCGTCGAAGTCTCCCGGGACAGGTTCATCGCCGGGCAGCCCGAATTGCCGAATGACCGGCGCCGCCGGGTTGCCGCTCGGATTCACAAACCACGTTCCGTTCCGATATATGCCGATCTTCAAGCTGGCGCCGCCCACCCAATCGCCCACCACCGGAATATCACCTGGCGAGCCGCCCAAGTTGGCCTGGCGGGCTAAGGCCAAATCCCCGCTGGCAGACAAATCCAATGTCCAAAGCCCCTGACGGTAGACCCCAACCTTCGAGCGTCCGTCCCCGCTCCAGTCTCCAACCACCGGAATATCCGGCACACCCGAAAGCGGAAGAGCCGTGTGGGCCGAGGTTCCGCCAACGTAGTACCTCCGATACGCGGCCGCCAGCGCTATGCTGCCGCTCAGCAGAACGACCGCGACGCACGCCACCGCAACGATACTTCCTTTGGCGCGAATCCTGGCGTTCACCGGAAGCAGGAAGAACAGGGGAGCAAACGGGATAAAGTAGCGTCCTTGCACGCCCGGGATTGTACCGGCGTGAAGCACCATCCCACCGGCAGCGTGGAACCCGGACACTTCCAACACCCAGATAAGCGCAAACACGGATACCAGGCTTCCCACGACCACGCCGGCGAGTATTAACCTATCGGATAGCCTAAGCGTCCCTCGCCCGCCGCCGGCGAGGCCGGCTAGAATCAGGAACCCGATGTACATTTCAACCACCCACAGTGGCAGTGGAACGGCAATCCAGCCGAGATAGCCTACAAATTGAGTTGCATAAACGCGTCCGCCGGCCAACCAGGAACGCGCAAAGGCTCCGAGAAAGACGAGCGGTTGCCGCAGAATGAACCGGACATTGGCGTCAATATCAATGTCCAAGCCGGCCTTGACGCGCTTAAATGCGGCAATGTGCGCGCCATCCAGGTTCTGCCACAGGGCGGAGATGAGCAGTATCAGTCCGACCGCAACACCGGCGGCCAGTAGCTTTCGTGCCATACCGCCGCACTTGGAGGCGGGAATCAGGAGCAGCAACAAAACAAACCAGGGATTGAACTTGCAAAGCGTCGTCAGGACTAGCGCGCCGGCGAGGAGAACGAACTGTAGAGACGATATCGCAACAACGCGGTCGTCGAACGCCAGGTATAAAACGTATGCACTGAATAAGAAGGCGCTGGCAATAGTAAGCGCATCCGCAGAAACGGAGGCCGCCTGGTGAAGAGACATTGGCATCAGCGCAAGGCAAAACAGCACCGGCCGGCCAAGGGGCAGTACTCGCAACGCCACATATACGAGGATGAGGTAAACGGCAAGGTTCGCCAGCCTCGCGCTGTAGAGCACCACAATCGCAGATTGCGACGATAGTTTGGCCAAGGCGATTCCCGCGGCGGAAGCCAGATAGGGAGTACAGTTGTAAATATTCGCGGCCGGATTACTTACCGGTATCTGAGGGCCCTCATACCACCTCGTTCTCGTAAGACGTAGATATTCCTGGAGCGCCAGCGGCCGCTGATTCTCCACGAGCGGCGGAAAGTCAGACTGCAATAGGCTTACGGCTAGCGGCACGCTCTGGACAGCCGGCGCTATGCAGGCGCCGTTCGATATGGCGAAGCTACGGTAAAAATGAGCGATCTCGTCGGGCACCTGGAGCGGCGGGATCAATAGAGCAAAGCACAAGCCCAGCAGCCCGCCGAGCGCCAAGAACAACGCGGGGAGGGATTCGGTTCCATTCCACAGCCACAGTCGTTGCCACCAGAGCGGACGGGCTCTTCGGAGCTTCTCCGGGGGAGTTGCATCCTCGCTCGGACAAGGGGCGGCTTTGGTATGAGAGGCGCTGCGGCGCGTGGCGCGCGTCTTGGGGCGTTTCATCGGAAGCGTGACCAGCGGCGACCCCCACGATAGCACGATGCTAAACTGTTTCACTGATGGGTCAAGAGCGACTTTCGGAACGACCGTTGGATCCGAGCCGCGTCGGGCCCGCAGTCGCGGATGAGGACTAGCGGTCTTGCTACTTGGCTGGGAATACCAGCGTGCCTATGCCTGCCATCGTGTACGGTCCGCACGGGAATCGACCGCTCATTAGGCGATTGGCGATGGCAAAGGGCGCCTCTCACAAATCGAAGAATCGGCCGGCTGCGGCGCCCCTGAGCCGCCCCGCCGCGGCTACTGCGACTCCACCGGCCGGCGCAGACGCGTCGTCCGCGACCGGCGGGCGGGCCGCGTGGATCTGGTGCGCGCTGTTCTGCGCCTGCGTCCTGGTCTTGGTTCTCTCCACCGTGATCACTGCTATCCGGACCTATACTCCGCTGCCGAAATGGGACTATTGGGCCGAAATTGAGTGGCTGAAGAGTTACTACGCAGGCACATGGCACCTGTCGGACCTGTGGGCACAGCACAACGAGCATCGCATTCTCTTTCCGCGGCTGTTCTTTCTCCTGGACCTGTTCGTATTCAAGGGCACAAACGCTTTTCTGCTGGTTTCCATTCTGGTGGTGCAGGCAGGGACCGCGGCGGTCTTCTTGCGCGAGTCGTGGAGAATGAAAGATCTCTCGCGCCAGACAAGGGTGGTGCTGGCGGGTTTGATTCTGGCGCTGCTTTTCTCCGGCCTCCAGTTGGATAACTTCGTATGGTCTTTCCAAATTTCGTTTATCTTAGTGCAGTTTGCGGTCGTGGTCTCGACATGGTCACTGGCTTGGTATGGGGAGAATAGAAGTGCGCTGGGCCGGTTGGGCCTTTGTCTCCTGAGCGGGGTGGTGGCGACTTACTCGCTGGCCAGTGGAGTTGTGATCTGGCCGGTCCTTTTGATGATGGCCATCGGCCTCCGAATGCGTCGAAGGGACCTGCTGGCAATTGCGGCCACCGGCGCTCTGATGATCGTCCTGTACTTCTCCGGTTTCCAAGAAAATCCGGGGCACACGGATCCGATCGTCGCTCTCGGGCAACCACTCAAAGTATTGAACTTTGTCTGCGCCTACCTGGCGCTGCCCGTTACGGTGTTCAACCACTCGGCGGGAGTGGCGCTCGGGGGGGCAATTCTGGTCGCGGTTGTATGGCAGGTTGGCTGGTTCCTGCGGGTTCGGCCGAATATCGCGCGATCGTTCGGCATGTGCCTCGGTACGGCTGCATTCCTCACCGGGGGAGCCTTTCTTACAGCCCTTGGGCGCGAGTCCCTGGGCGGCCCTGAGCAATCTATTCGTTATGCCACGCCCGCGAGCCTGTTGTGGGCGTCGCTGATCTTGGGAGCCGTCGCCGGTCGCCGCTGGCTTCGAGCGGCCCGCAATTTGGCGACGCCCGTGGCCCTGACCGCCGGCATCACGTTATTGGCGGTGGTAATATTGCCCGATCACATCCAGCAAATACGCCGCGTTTTGGCGGAGTACCCGAGGTATGAAGACACCGAGACCGCGTTTGCCTTGGGGATCGTGTATGGGGCGCCCCCCATCAATCAGGTCTTGCCCGCACCGGAGCAATACTATCAGCTTGTCGATTTTCTTCGCGACCGTCGTTTGAGCATCTTCGCCGGCTCGCCTGCGCCCATCGGTGAGCCGTTGGAAGACGATTACAGAATTGTGAGCGGCAACCGTTGCAGGGGCGTCTGGGAATCGCGGACCGAGGTCAGCGATATGCGGGGCGGCGCCGCCAGCGTTGCCGGATGGGCGTGGGATATCGGCGGAAACCGGCCTCCGCGGAGCATCCTGATCGCCGACGGCTCGAAAACCATTCGCGGTATGGCACGATTCGATCAGGAAAGGACCGATCTCGCCGAAGCGCTGCGGAAGAGCGCCATGGCTGGCAGCGGCTGGTTCGGCTACTTTCGCCGGGTGAACGACGGCAAATACAGGGCGTACGCCGTGCTGAATGACGGCAAGTCCGCGTGCCCCCTCCCCGACCGCGAGGAGGCGCCGGCCACCATGGCCGCTGTGTATCGCAAAGGCATCTGGTGGATCGACACGAACCGGAATGGCACGTGGGAATCCACCGACCGGACTGTTTCGTTTGGGCTTGCCGGCGATATCCCGGTCGTCGGCGACTGGGATGGCAGCGGCGTGTCGCGCCTCGGAGTTTTTCGCGGCGGGAGTTGGATTCTGGATTGGAACAACACCGGCCGGCCCGAAGACGCGCGAACGTTTGCGTTTGGGCTTCCAGGCGATATCCCGGTGGTCGGAGACTGGGGGCACACGGGCGTGTCGAAGTTCGGCGTCTTCCGGAACGGAACCTGGGTTCTGGACTGGAACGGGAATCGCCAGTTCGATTCCGGCGATCGGCAGTTTTCGTTCGGCCTGCCCGGCGACCGCCCAGTCGTGGGAGATTGGGACAACTCGGGTGTGGTGAGAATCGGCGTCTTCCGCAAGGGTGAGTGGATTTTGGACGTGCGCGGGAGTTTTCAGTTCGATGGCCACCCGACCCGAATCTCCTTCGGTGGGGACGGCGACCAACCAGTGGTCGGCGACTGGAACGGGTGGGGGGTAACCCGGATCGGAGTTTTTCGAGGAGGGCAGTGGATCGTGCGTTCCCACGGGATCGAGGACCTGAGTCCGGCGGAGACTGCGGTGGCGGCGTTCGGTTTGCCGGGCGATCTGGCCATACCCTGGCCGGCCAAATGACATCCTCGCCGCGCTGTGGACACCGTGCGCGGGCTCTTTGCTCGTGGCGCCCGGTGTGCTCCGATGCGATTCACCATTTCGGCTTAGCGGGCGGCATCCCGGTTATCTCCCACTCTCGCGGAAGGATCGGCGTTTTCCGGGGCGGCGCCTGGATTCTCGATACCAATGGAAACCCGGCGTGGGAGCCCGGCGACGTGGTCGTCCAAGCGGGCCGTCCCACGGATCGTCCCCTGTTTGGAGAGTGGTAGGCGCCTTCCAGGGGTTAAGGTCTTCCGTCGCAGCGAGTAGTCCTCGGCGGTTCGGGTCAGGTTGGGGTTGTAGAACGGATCGGCCGCAATGACATCCTGCCACTTCTCCTGCATGGCTCGAACCTCTTCCGGATGCGGGATCAGATCTGCCGGCGTCTTGGAAAATGCCTCGTAATGATGAAGCAGGGCGTGGGGCGTGTACAGGACCCGGTGGCCTTTCTGTCCGATTCGCAGGCAAAAATCGATGTCGTTGAAAGCTACCGCAAAGATGTGCTCGTCGAAGCCCCCGACCTCGTGGAAAACCTCCGCCCGCGTCATCAGGCACGCCCCCGTCACGGCGCTGACGTTGCGGATCACATCCGGCAGATCGAAATAATGCTGCCGGTCACCCGGCAGTCCTTTGAAGGCGTGACCGCAGTTCTCGAACAGGCCCATCACCACGCCGGCATGCTGGATCTGGCCCTCGGGATAGAGCAGTTTCGCCCCCACCGCCCCGACCTCGGGGCGCGCAGCCAGCTCCACCATGGCATCTAGCCAGCCCGGGGCGATTACCGTGGTGTCGTCGTTGAGAAAGAGAAGGATGGGCGACGCACAATTGCGTGCCGCCTGGTTGTTGATCGCCGAGTAGTTGAACGGCTTATTGCGCCAATCCAGGTAGCGCAGGGGCCGCGGAGCGTTCGGCCAGGTGGCGACCAGTCTCTCAATCCGGTCGTGCTTCGCGTTATCGATTACCACGACTTCGTAATTCCCGTACTCCGTTTTGCCGAACAGGCTGGTCAGATTGTCACGGAGCACTTCGACCTTGCCGCCGGCGGCGATGACGATGCTCACTGCCGGCGCCTGCGCCAGAGCGTAGCGCACGCGCCAGCGCCCCGGAAACGCGCCGGACACGACCGTGGCACGGTTGCCTCGGCGTTCCAGTGCTTCCTGAATACTCCTTTGCGCGGCATCGATCGCATATGTCTTTTGCTGGGACGAACTGGCGGTGGAAGAGGGCAGCGAGCGCCAGTGGTACAGAATCCGGGGAATATGCGCGATCCGGTTGGTTTGGTCCGTCAGGCGAAGCAGCAGGTCATAATCCTGGCTGCCGTCGAACCCCGGCCGGAACCCGCCGACCTGTTCCAGGAGCGAGCGGCGAACCACCAGCAGGTGGCAGATATAGTTCTCGGAAAGCAGAAGATCGGGCGACCAATCCGGCTTGAAGAAGGGGTCGTAACGGCGGCCGTACTCGTCGATCTTGTCCTCGTCGGAATAGAGCAGGTCGATGCCGGGCTGCAGGTTGATGGCTTCCACCGTGTCGAACAGCGCATCCGGCGCCAGTTCGTCGTCATGATCCAGGAGCGCGACAAAGTCGCCTGTAGCCAGAGACCGGCAGGCCTCGGAGGCTTGCGAAATCCCGCCGTTCTTCGGCAGCAAGCTAAGTCTGATCCGCCTGTCCTTCCCCGCATAATCGCGCAGCAGCTCCTCGATTGCCGGCGTCTGGGAGCCGTCGTCGGCAATACAGAGCTCCCAGTTCGCATAGCTCTGGGCCAGAACCGAGTCGATCGTGCGCTTCAGGATTTTGAGGGGCGTGCGATAGACGGGTAACAGGATGCTGATGAGGGGCTTCTGTGTGAACATCCGCAGCCTCAATGGAATCACAGCCCGATCCTGCGTTTCGAATTCGGCGATCCACCGGTCGTATTCGCTACCGTAACCCGACACGTGATCGATGCGGACCGGGACCTGCCACTCGCGCCCGCTGCCGTTGCAGCTCGCCGCCCGAATGGAGAGGAAATGCAAGCCGTCCGGCACACCCGTGGTATCGATCTCCGCCAGGAAGCCCGCGGTCCTCGAACCCGGCACCTCCGGAAAGCTGCGGGCAATATCCGGCCGGGCTTCGCCAAGCAAGGCGGAAACGGCGGCGCCCGCCAGCCGGACTTCCACGCGAGATACTCCGGATCGCGTCAGTGCCCATCCGCGTACGGGGAGCTTGCCGGTGTGGGCCGTGTCGTCATCGGCGAGAGGAACGTCGCATACCAAGCCGCAAAAATCGTCCTCCACAGCCGGCGTGTGTTGCGGGGCCGCGGGCGATGCTGCCAGTGGCGGCGCCGGCCGGGACGAGCCCAGGAGGGAGCGCGGGGCAAGCAGCAGGGCGCCGGCCGAACGCAGGGTCCGCCAGATCCGGCTGCGCAGGATGTCGTCTACCTGGTGGGCCATCGCGGCCGACCGGCTTTCCAGCGCCGCCAGCCGCAACGCCAGCCGGTCCGCCTTGGTATCCAGGCCGCTCACCGTCCTGGCGACATCGGCAAGCACGCTGTCCCTCTCCCGTTCCGACTGGTCAGCCATCTGCCGAACGGAATTCCTCAACTCTTGCACCTGCGTTTCCCAGGCGGCCCGCAAACTGTTCTCGTGAGCCTCCTGTGCCAGCCGGGCAATCTCCGCGTTACGCTCCGCCAATGCCTGCTCCTGGGCGTGCCGTTCCGTGCGCAGCAGATGCGCCTGGTGATTGACAGTGGCCAATTCCGATTCGGCGGCGTCCTTGGCGGACTGCAAGCGGGCCCTCTCGTTGTCCAGGTGATCGATACGGCGTTGGCGGTCGGCCAGCACCAGCCTGTAGCGGATGAGCTCCGAATAGACTACCATCACGTCTTCCGGCGGACGCTCCGCCGTGCGTCGCAGGAGAAACGCGTGCGGAGCGATGAAAGTGGCGTCGAACCGCAGATCCGGAGCAAATCCGGCATCGGCGAACGCGTGCATCCAACTAATGGTCGGCCGCACGTTGACGTGAGTAGGTTCGATAAGATCGGTCGGCGAAGAGGAAAAGAGTATGGCGTCCGTGGCCGCGGTCAAGTTTCGAATTGCCGCCAGCGCCTCCTCTTCCGTCATGTGCTCCAGCACCTCAAAGCAGGTGATCAGGTCGAACTGGCCTTCAATCGGGCTGGCCAGCGAAGACTGGCGGCAATACGCCCGCATATCCTGGCGAACTTCGCCGATGGCGTACTCCGAAATATCGATTCCGTACGCCTCTACCCCGCGCTCCCAGAGGGCCTCGACCAGAAAGCCCTTGGCGCAACCCGCATCCAGCACGCGGCGGGGCCGGAATGCCCGCACGATCTGGTCGGCAATCGCGTGGAAAAAGCGCAGCCAGTAATCGCTTCTCTCGTAGGGAATGTGGCCGCAGTGACAGCGGTAGTAGGTCTCGTCGTACTGGGACAGTGCGCGACCGGGGTCGGATTCCACGGTCATTGCTCCTTTTGGCCGGCCGGCTTTACACCTACCAACAGCATTTGAGCTCCCAGAATGCGCCAGGCAAGCGGAATAGCCAGGTAGAGGGAAACCATCCAAGGCGCCCGCGGCAGACGGGCTTTCGACGTGTATGGCAGAAAGCGCGGCGTAACTCGCTCCAGTTGAAATCCGGCGATTTGCAGTCCTTCCGCCATCGCCTTGTGCGTGAAGGTCAGCCGGTGATCGAAGAAATCGTAATACTGCCTGGCGCAATAAGCAAAATTGGGCTGAAGCACGATAAAGCGCCCACCGGGGCGCATGACGCGATAAACCTCCCGGCAACTGCTCGCCACGTCTTCGCGCGACATAAGATGTTCGTAGACGTTGCTGGCGAACACGCTGTTCACCGAGTTCGATTCGATCTCCCCCAGGTTGGAAGCCGGCGCCACGATGCATCGCACGTCTGGATTGGCGTAGCGGCGCAGGTTGTCACCGTTAATGTCGAGGGCCAGTTTGACGCGCGATTCGATGTTGTTGATGAAATGACAGTAACCCGCCCCCAAATCGAGCGTAGTTCCCCGGGGATCGACGATGGGCTGAAGGTAGCGGCAAATCGGCCGCCAGAATTTCCGGGCCTGCGCCAATTCGTCCTCGCTGAAACGGAGGGCGTAGATGTTCTTCTCAAAAAGATTCAAGTCACTCATAAGGGACGGCCCGGAATACGGGTATCGGGAGACAGGCTACCCGCGGAAGCCCACGAAGACACCACCAGCCTCTCTGCCGGAGTCTACCCATCGGCCAGCGGGCACTTCTCCGTTTCGAAGGCCGGTTCCCTTTGGCGCCGGCAATAATCGCCACGCGATAGCACTTTCTCCAGCCACAGGTATAGCACGATGAAAAGATAACGGCTGCCCATTTCCGCCAACTTCAGCTTGCCAACGCCGGCTTTGCGGTTGGTCCAACCGATCGGAATCACCGTGTACGAATATCCACGTACGATCGCCTTGAGAGGCATTTCCACGGTCAGATTAAAGTGGGGCGAGATCAGTGGTTCCATAGCATCGATGACTTCGCGCCGGTAACACTTAAACGCGTTGGTGATATCGTTGCAAGGAATACGGAACAGGAGCTTGATAAAGAGATTGGCCAGACGGTTGACAATGAGTTTGTGAACTGGATAGTCTTTTGCCTTTCCGCCGCGAATGAATCGCGAGCCGAAAACGCACTCGAAGCCCTCCTCAAGCTTGCGATAGTAGCGGACGAGGTCTTCGGGATCGTCGGAGGCGTCCGCCATCATCACCGCTACCGCTTCTCCCGTACTCTGTTTCAGACCGGCGGACACCGTGGCCCCAAACCCATGCCGGCCCGTGTTGCTCACCAGCGTTACGGAACCGCTCCCGGACAGCGCCAGCACCCGGGCGGCTGTGCCATCGGTGCTCCCGTCATCCGCGACAATCACTTCGTGCGGGATCTTCGCGCTGTGCAAGACCGAAAGTACACCCCGGATGGTGTCCGCGATGGATGCTTCTTCATTGCGTGCGGGAATTATAACCGACAGCTTCATCCTTCCGCTCAGCGATGTGGCGCTCTCACCCGGCTCCGATGGTATCAGTCCTCGATACGCTGCGGCGATTGTAACAAAACCCCGTTCAGGGAGTCAAACCAACTGGGCCCGGCTTGGTAACGCTGCGTTGATTCCAGGAGACTTGTTACTGAGCCCGGCCCAGGGGGCACCCCGTTAGGGAGCGGAGTTTCTCATCGCCTTTTCAACCGGCACTGCGCAGGCTGTTCGTGGCGCAGCCTCTTAGACTGCCATCTCGGCACTCGTGCCGAGACAGGCTGTGGTAGCGGCTCCCGCTCCAGGCGTCGGCTTGAGAGCCGACGCGGCAGGCTGAGGAGCCTGCGCCACAAAGCAACACGCAGGGTCCCCAGTAGTTTCGCGACCGAAACCAGGTAGCGACAGCGCCCGCTCCGCCGGCCGTTTTGAAAGCCACGTTGGCGAGCGTCTCCAGGTCGTTCGAGGCAACGCGCACCGCGCCGACCTCCGTTACTGCACGTACACGCGCGTTGGGCCGGAGACTTTCATGCCGGGCAGCTCGCTCCGCAGCTTCACGGGTTGGAAGCCCTTCTCGTTCAACGCCTGGAATGTCACCTCGTACTGATTCGCGAGGCGATCTCGAACGTCGTTCAGGAATGGCGCGATCGTCACTGGGTCGGTGAAGCCCTCGAAGTAGGCATAGCCGCCGGTTTCCTCGCTGACATCGAGGAGGCGCGACTGCGCGGTATTGTTCGCCCAGGCGCCTGTGCCATAAAGGCCTGCGCCGCGAAGATAGATGGAATAGACCATCACGCCCCGCTTGAGCGCATCGTGGATCGCATTGTCCACGTAAGGATCGTCCATAATCGCCGAGCCGTAGTAGCGATCCACGCCGTCGGTCAACATCAGCACGGTCCGGCGGCCGGTCGCTTCTTTCGACGGCCAATGCTTTACCAGGTCCGCAAGCGCGAAATACGGGCTGCCATTCTCACCCGGAATGGCTGTCGGCAGGTGCAAGCTCCCGGCCGCTTTGCCATGATCCGCGGTGAAGGACTGCGCCAGAGCGAAGGTCCCATTTTGCATGTAGCCGACTGCGACCTGCGTGGTGGCAGGCAAGGATCCGAGAAACGTCTTCAGTTCGGGCAACTGGAGGCTGAGGCTGGACGACCGCGTGGAATTGTCCAGCAAGACGAAGAGTTGCATATTCGCCATGTCGCCGGACAGGCGCCGCAGGCTGACTACGGGCGCCGGTCTGTTCCTTTGCAGAACCGTCAGGCCGCCGGCTTCCAGGCTCGGCGCGGAACTGCCTGGGGCGGGAAGCGTGGTGACTACCATCTGCTCGGAAACGCGTGCAGCATCGGGGGTGGAAGCCGCAATCCCCGGGCCGGCAGCCATAAGCGCCATCGCAAGCACACCGATCGCTCCGCCAGGTTCAATCTTCATCTTGTTGTACCCCCTCTACTTAGTTGGATGCCTTCGGGGAGCTTTCGGTTCCCTCCGGGCTTCGGAACGGCCCGCATTGACAACCCCGACAGCCGCTGGATACCATCGCTAAGTTCATGGACTCTTCCTATCCCGTGACCACAACCGAATTGCGATGCAGCGAAGCGGACTGCGGCGCCTCCGTGGCCCGCGAGTATCGCGGCTACCTCTGCCCCACGTGCGGCAACCTCCTCCAGGCGGTCACCGACCCCGGTTCCCTGCCCCCCGAACGCCTCAAGAAAATCTGGCGCGAGCGGCGCATGTCGAACCGCCCCCTCGACGCCAGCGGCGTGTGGCGATTCCGCGAGTTCCTGCCAGGCACGCCGGAAGAGGCCGTGGTCACGCTCTTCGAGGGCAATGTCCCGCTTATCCCCGGGCAGAAAACGGCGGCTTACGCGGGGGTCGAGCGCCTCTGGTTCAAACACCTCGGATGGAACCCCACCGGGTCGTTCAAAGACCTGGGGATGACGGCCGCGGTCACCGAAGCCCGCATGCAAGGGGCCAAGACGGTGGCCTGCGCCTCCACCGGCAACACCGCGGCATCCATGGCGGCCTATGCGGCGCGCGCCAATCTGCGCGCCCGCGTCTACCTGCCGCGCGGCGGGGCCTCGATGCCCAAGCTGGCGCAGGCCCTCGATTTCGGCGCGGAGATCCAATACGTCGACGGCAACTTCGACGATGCGCTGCGCGCCTTGATGGGCGAGCAGGACCCCAGCATCTACTTTTTGAACTCCATCAATCCCTTCCGCATCGAGGGGCAAAAGACCGCCATCTTCCATCTGCTCGACCTGATGGATTGGGACCCGCCCGATTTCATCGTGCTGCCCGGCGGCAACCTGGGCAACAGCGCGGCCTTCGGCAAGGCTATCCAGGAACTGGCGGCGTTCGGCCTGCTGCCGCGCGTGCCGCGCATGGTGATCGTGCAGGCGCGCGGATCGAACGCGCTGGTGCGCACCGTACGCGCGGGAGGGACCGAGCTGGAAGTGGTGCCCGACCCGCAGACCATGGCCACCGCCATCCGCATCGGCGAGCCCAAGAGTTGGAAAAAGGCGCTCAGGGCGGTGCGTTTCACCAACGGCCTGGTCATCGACGTGGACGACGACGAGATCATGGCCGCGAAGGCGGAGCTGGGCCGCGACGGAATCGGCTGCGAGCCGGCTTCGGCCACTACGCTGGCGGGCATCCGCAACCTGGCGGCCGATGGCGTCATCGCTCGGGAAGCCCGCGTGGTGGCCTTCCTGACCGGCCACGCGCTGAAAGACACCGATGCCATTTTGCGCTCCGTGGGGCGGCCGGATGGCTAAGTCGGTCATTTCAGAAATGCGCCAACGTATCGGGAAACCGCTTGCTGACGCGCGCGGCTCCGATCGGAGCCGCGACCGTGAGGGAGCGGTCGCCTGGAATACGAGACTGTGTTTATGAAACGGTGCACTCAGTACGCGATTTCGCCATCGCCGCTCCCGGACGATCGCGCCTCGGTTCCGAGCCGCGACCGTAAGGGAGCGGTCCTGGCGAACCGGCACGGTTATTTCCTGACGGATGGTAAGTCGGGGAAGCGCCGGCCAGTCGTCATTCGCGTGCCCGCGTCCATCGCCAACCTGGGGCCGGGACTGGATGCCCTGGCGCTGGCCGTGAGCCTGTACTTGAAGGTGCGGGTACATCGGGCCGAGGGCGTCAACCGCTTGCAATTCCGCTTCCTGAATCTGGAATTGCGCGGCGAGAACCTGATCGAGCGCGGCTTCCTCCGGCTGGCGGGCGAGCGCGAGTTTCCCGCGCTCGATATCGACGTAGAAAGCGACATCCCCTTGCGCTCGGGATTGGGCAGCAGCGCCGCGGCGATGGTGGCGGGCTTCCGGATTTTCGAGACGGTGTTCGGGCGGCAGCCGGTCGAAAACCTGCTGGCCGCCGGTTGCGAACTGGAAGGCCACCCGGAGAACGTGGCCGCGGCCCTGCTCGGGGGCCTGGTGGCCTGCTGCCAGCGGGCGGATGGATCGGTGATCGCGCTGCCGGCGGCCTGGCCGCGCGCGCTGCGCATTGTGGTGGCGACCCCGGAGGTGCAACTGGAGACGCGGCGGTCGCGGCAGGTGCTGCCGGCGTCGGTTCCCCTGGCGAGCGCGGTCGGCAACGTGCAGCGGGTTGCGGTGCTGCTGGAAGCGTTGCGCGCGCGGAACTACGCCGTGCTGGCGGAAGCTTTTCGCGACTGCCTGCACCAGCCCAGCCGCTGCGCCATCGTGCCCGGGCTGGACCGCTTGCTGGCGCTGCGCCATCGCGACGTGCTGGGCGTGTTCCTGAGCGGCTCCGGTCCGTCGCTGGCGGCCGTCGCCACGCGCCATCTGCCGGCGGTGGCCGCGCTGCTCGCCGGCACGTTTCGCGATGCCGGCGTAGAGTGCCAAACCAGGATCGTGCGCGTTCACCCGGCCGGCGGCGAAGCGTGAAATCGGTGGCGGCGGTTTTCGCGGACAGGGCGCTATACTCGGGTGTCGGAGGCTCCATTTGCGCAGGCGCATGTTCCTATCGTTTTTCTTCCTGGCTCTCTTAGTCAGGTTGGCGGTCGCCGCCAAAACCGGGATGTTTCACTGGTTGGAACGCTCGGAAGTGGAGGGAATTGCCCTCAACGTTGCCGCCTTCGGCAACTATGCCCTCTATTATTCGCCGAGCGCTTATGCCACGCCGGTCTATCCTCTATTTATCGCGGCGCTGTTCAAGGTATTTGGAGCGGGCGTGCTTTCCCAGGCGATCGGCGCGACGGTGGCTTGCGCGGTTTCGGCTCTGCGCTGCGCGCTGGTGCCGCTCTTCGCCCTGGACGCGGGGTTCAGCCGGGGGCTCGCCGTGCTCGCCGGCTGCATCGGCGTGCTTTACATCGGCACACTGGAAACGGAAGTCAGCGGCAAGGTGGAAGGACCGTTCGTAGCGATCGCGCTGCTGGTGCTGATCTGGGCCGCCATGCGCATGTGGCGCGACGGGTCCTGGCAGACCCGCACGCCCTGGTGGTTTTTCGCGTTTTGCGGGTTCTCCGCCTTGCTCAGCCCCACCCTTCTCCCGGTATTGGGCGGACTGCTCCTGGCCGGCGCGGCCGCCTGCCCCGCCAAAGCGCGCCTGCGATATCTGCGGCAAGCGGCGCTGGTTGTGCTTGGCGTCCTGGTTTTCCTGTTGCCCTGGGGCATTCGAAACTATGTGAAGTTAGGCTCGCCGGTCCTGACGCGCAGCAACTTCGGCATCGAATTCTGGGTGTCCAACGGCGGACCGGACAGAACCTTCGATCATCCGTACAACTACGCCAGTTATCACCCCAGCCAGAACAAGGCCGAAGCGGCAATGGTATATCAGCTTGGGGAAGTGGCCTACAGCCGGCAGAAGTTCGCCGAAGCGATGGCATTCGTGCGGACCCACCCTGGCAACTTCCTGCGCCTGCTGGCGGAACGTATCGCCGCCTGGTGGTTTCCACCGCATCCGCCCATCCTGCTGGCGCCCAAACTCGTCTTAACGCTGCTGGCCTTCGCCGGCCTGTGGCGGATGTTCCGGCGCCAGCCGCTGATCGCGTGGTTATTCCTGATCACCTGGCTGACGTTTCCCGACGTCTATTATCTGGTCCACTGGAGCAGCCGTTACCGCAGCCCGATGGACTGGCAAATCCTGTTCTCGGCGTCAGTGGCGCTGTTTGCCGCTTGGCAGGCGATTCATTCCCGCAGGGAAGCACCGCGGGACGCTCCGGCGGTCGCGTAAGCGGCGGCCGGCGAGCGGGACGATACGGGACCGGCAGCCCGGCGACGTTTCCGCAGACAATCGAGCCCGATTCTGAGCGGGAAACCCTGGCGGCAAGCGGGTTTCGCTTGTGGCATCGGCCGTCGGCCACCGGGCTGTATACTCGGATATCGGAGGCTCTTGGATGCGCAGGCGCATGTTCGTGTGGTTCTTCATCCTGGCACTCTTAGTCAGGCTGGGGATTGCCGCCAAATTCGGAATGTTCCACTGGCTGGAACGCTCGGAAATGGAAGTGATTGCCCTGAATCTGGTGCAGTTCGGCAACTACGGCCTCTATGGCGGTCCGACGGCCCACTCCACGCCGGTGTTTCCTTTATATCTTGCCGGGATATTCAGCGTACTGGGAGGGGGTGTGGCGGCTCAGGCGGCGATCGCCACGCTGGCTTGCGCCGTCTCGGCGCTGCGTTGCGCGCTGGTGCCTCTCTTTGCTCTCGATGCCGGGTTCCATCGGGGGATCGCCGTGATCGCCGGCTGCTTCAGCGCGCTCTATATCGGCTCGCTCGAAACGGAGGTCAGTGGCAAGCTGGACGGGCCGTTCGTGGCCATCGCGATGCTGGCGCTGATCTGGGGAGCGATGCGCATCTGGCGCGGCGGGTCCTGGCAAACCCGCACACCGTGGTGGTTTTTCGCATTGTGCGGGTTTTCCGCCTTGCTCAACCCCAGTCTCCTCCCGGTGATGGGCGGATTATTCCTGGCCGGCGCAGTCGCCTGCCCCGCCGGCGCGTGCAAGCGATATTTGCGTCAAACGGCGCTGGCCGTGGCGGGAATTCTGCTCTTCCTGTTGCCGTGGAGCATTCGAAACTATGTGAGCCTGGGCGCGCCGATTTTGACGCGCAGCAACTTCGGCCTGGAATTCTGGGTATCCAACGGACCGGGAAGAACCTTCGATCTTCCGGGCAACGGCGTGTTTCACCCCAGCGGGCACCCGGCTGAAACGGCCAAGGTGGCCGAACTTGGCGAAGTGTCCTACAACCGCATGCGGCTCGCGGAGGCCATGGCGTGGGTCCGGGCCAACCCTGGCCAGTATCTTCGATTCACCGCGGAACGCATTGCCGCCTGGTGGTTTCCGCCGCATCCGTCCATCCTCCTGGCGCCCAAACTCATTTTGACGCTGCTGGCTTTCGCCGGCCTGTGGCGGATGTTCCGGCTGCAACCGCTGGCCGCGTGGTTATTCCTCATCACCTGGCTCACGTTTCCCGATGTTCACTATCTGATCCAATGGATTGGCCGGTACCGCACCCCGATGGACTGGCAAATCCTGTTCTCGGCATCGGTGGCGGTCTTTGCCGCCTGGCAGTCGACGGCCCGTTTCCGCTCCGGAGCGAAACGGGATGTTCCCACCGTCGCATAAAGGGGTCGCGCCCCGCCATCCATGGGGTTACAATGGGTCGAAATCCACACCAATTGCGGAGGCTCACGGAATGATGCCGGTGCCCTGGAAGCTGTGGGAAGGCCAGGTAGTGGACTTCTGCTTCCCGTTGCGCCGCTATCTCGGGGGCACGGATCGAAGCGCGGTGTTCCTCACCGAATACAGCGATCCGGAACCGCGCGATGCCGTCATCAAGCTCGTGCCGGCAGAGGCAGGGGACAGCGAACTGGCGTCCCAATGGGAGCGCGCGTCGCAACTGTCTCATGTGCACCTGCTACGCCTGTGGCAAACCGGGAAATGCCAGGTGAATCATCAGCCGATGCGCTACGCGGTGATGGAATACGCCGATGAGGACCTGGCGTCGGTGCTGGCCGAACGGGCACTGACGGCAGCGGAAGTGCGCGGGATACTGGGGCCCCTGTTCGAGGCTCTAGGGTACATTCACTGGGAGGGTCTGGTACATGGCCATATCAAGCCCGCAAACATTCTGGCCGTGGAAGACCAGCTCAAACTGTCGGTGGACGGGATTTCATTGGTGGGGGAGCCGGGCGCGGCGCAGTGTCTCCCCGGACCGTACGATCCACCGGAGTTCGGCGAACGGGGCTACTCGCCGCTGGGCGACGTCTGGTCGTTCGGGATGACGCTGGTGGAAGCCTTGACGCAGCAATTGCCGGCGCTGGGCGGGGCGAAGCAGGAGCCGGTTCTGCCGGAATCGCTGCCCGCGGAATTTCTGCCGATGGCGCGCGCCTGTTTGCGGCCGGACCCGCGGCGGCGCGCCACCCTGGACGACATTCGGACGCGCTTCCAGACGGCCGATGCGAACCCTCCCGGCGAACCGGTCGAGGAACCGATTCGGGGCCGGAAACGATGGCTGAGCCTGGCGCTGGTGAGCGCGTCGGCGGTGGCCATCGCCGCGCTGCTGGCGGCGCCGCGGTTGCTGCATCGAACGGCGCCATCCGCACCGGCGCGCCAGGGGGCGGTTGAGGCAACCGTGCAAGCGGCTCCGAAGGTGGCCGATGTGCCGCCGGCGGCCGCGCCGGCTCCCCGGGCAGCCGAGGGCGGGGCTGAAGCCGCGGGAGGGACGGAAAAAGTGCGCGTTGTACGGGCAGTCCGCGGCGCAGCGCCAAAGCCGGATCCCCGAGCGCTCCAGGGCGCTACCGAAGCCGCACCGGGGCAGGTAGTCCATCGAGTACTGCCGGACGTGACGGCGGAGGCGAGAAGGACGATTCGCGGAAGGGTACAGGTCGCCGTGCGGGCCAGTGTGGACCCGGCCGGCCACGTGACCGCCGCCAGGGTGGAATCGCAGAACAGCCGGTACTTCGCCAATCTGGCATTGCAGGCGGCGCGCCAGTGGAGCTTCGAGCCCGGACCCGGCGAGTGGCTGCTGCGATTCGAGTTCACCCCCGCGGGCACCACCGTCCATCCATCGCCGGTGGCGCGGTAAGGCTAGCCGCCTCGCACAAAAATGTTTAGCCACGAATGAACACGGATAAAAACAAGGCCTCTTCTTATCCGTGTTCATTCGTGTTCATTCGTGGCCATTCCCCTTCTTGGCGCCCGGCGATCAATCGATGCGGCGCTATTTCTTCGGGAGCTTCGGGACCTTGGCGATGGCCATGTGGCGCTCGGCGAACGCCAGGAAGAACGGCCAGTTGGGGCCATCGGTATGGCCGCTGCTGTGCTGCCGGAAGGCCAGGTCGCCATCCACCAGGGCGGTTTCGATGGGCGGAAATACCGTCGTGCCCAAGCCCTTCGCGCCGACCAATTCGTAAACTGGGCTGGCGGCGGCGGTAGCCATGAACATGCCCTTGGCATCCACCCAGCCGTCGCCGTTGGTGGCGCCGCCGCTGACGAAGACCGGGCGCGGCGCGCACATGGCGATCAGCTCGTGGGAATCCACCGGGAGATCGTTCCAGTTCAGCGGACCGGCGTACTTGATGAAGTTGCCGGCCATCCAGTGATACTCGCCGCTGCCCGCCACGTTCTCGACGATTTCGCCCCAATCGCGGCGATTCAGCTTGGCGCCGCCTTCGCCCGAGGAACTGACGTAGGCAGTCCACATGCGCGGCTCGTAGGCCATGGCCACCAGGGCCGCTTTGCCGTAGCGCGAATGGCCTTCGATGGCGATATGTTTGGCGTCCACGGCCTTATCGGTCTCGAAGTAATCGATGGCGCGGCTCGCGCCCCACGCCCAGGCGCGCAACGCGCCCCAATCGTCGGGCTTGCGGCGCTGGCCCTTGTTGCACAGCCCGATGATGCCGGAAGTGAGGCCCGCGCCGTTATCGGCCTGAATGCTGTTGGGCGTGAGTGTGGCGTAACCCCATCCCTTGGCCAGAACCTGCTGCTGCCAACTGGGCCCGGTGGGACCGCGTCCGCCAAATCCGGCGGGCGGACCAACGCGACCGGCGGCGCCCGCGGCGCCCTGGCTGGCCGGCGGCGCTCCGGCGCGCGCTGCGCCCGGTAGCCCGGGGCCGCCTAAACCCATGCGGCCGCCGGGGGGCGGCCCGAAGCCGAATCCGCCATACTGCATCACCACCGGCACCGGTCCCTTGGCATTGGCCGGCACCGCGACGGTGAGCGCGATCTTCACTTCGATCTGCGGATCCGACGAATTATCCACCGTGCCTTGCACCTGCTTGGTGATGACCGGCACGTCGCCGACCTTGTCCTCGGTGATCTTGATGACTTCCCATTTCACCGCGGGGACGTTCGCAGGGACGCGGCCGTAGACTTCGCGGTCGAAATCCTCCACGATCTCCGGCCGGCGCTTGCTCCACCATTCGGACGCCTTGGTGACCTTCTTGCCGTTATTCAGCTTCAGCGGATCGGGCAGCACCGGGTAGGGATTGGCCTTGGCTTCATCGTAGTTGGCGTAGTACGGTGAATCCTTGTTGTTGCCGTCGCGGCCGCGCCGGATGGAGGTGATGTGCAACTGGTCCATCATGGCCTGGTGGTCTTCCTCGGTGGCCTTTTGCATGGCGAGTTGCGCCGGGGACATGGCGCGTCCGCCGCGCGCGGCCTGGGGCTGAGCCGGAGGCGTGCCCGGCGCCGTCTGTTGCTGGAAGGCCAGGCTCGCCAGGGGGACGGCGATCGACCCCAGGAAGAGAAGGCCGAGCGGCCAGCGAATGGATCGCGACGTGGATTTCATGATTCTGACTCCAGGGTCTGGAAATGTCGATTTTTGTTTAACATCCGAACTATATTCGCATTCCGACGCCAGAGTCAAGGGGGATCTCGCTCCCGGTTCTGACCCGGAATCGGCCGGGGGATCTCGTTTCAGGGGCAAACTATAACCGGATTGAGCGGGAGAAGGCAGACTTGCGAGGAGGGCAGTGGGCGGGCTTGGCGGGCTTTATCCGGCCAGGACTTGGGCAGGCGAGTTGTAACGTCCGAGCAGACGGCAGAGCCTTAGCCCGGTCTGGGATCGGTACAGTTTTTTGACTTGACAGTGATTTTGTTTTGCTGTACCACTAAATCAGACTGTCTCGATTAGCGTTTGAATCAAGCTGGTGGTTTGCCCGCCGCCTGGTCGCTTGCGGCCGGCATTGAGATAACGCCAATATTTTTGTCTTCGACGTTTTGGATGCGGCCTTGCATTTAGTTTGACCGGCAAATTAGCCTCGGGAGGTTAGTGCATTAACATGAAAAGATCGGTTCTTCGTTCGATCCTCTGCACCCTGATACTGTCCGCCTTCGTATTGAACGGGCGTGTCGCCATCGCCCAA
>Ga0182030_10007477_pt1 | contig 22782 bp, 24 predicted proteins | sample 812S3MmetaG_FD_121299 | JGI IMG/M metagenome (GOLD analysis project Ga0182030, IMG submission 121299) | Permafrost microbial communities from Stordalen Mire, Sweden - 812S3M metaG (Illumina Assembly) | ecosystem: Environmental > Terrestrial > Soil > Wetlands > Permafrost | place: Sweden...
CTTGGGGAAGCGCTTCATCAATTCGGTGAACTCGTCGGCGCCGTCGGTCCGGCGGCCCAGCTTTACCAGAGCCATGCCCTTGGAGTAAAGCGCGTCCGGAGTCTTGGTATTGTCGGGGTACTTTTCCAGGACCGCGTCGAAATCCTGGACGGCGGATTCATTGTCGCCCTGCAGCGCGTGAATGGTCCCGATGTTGTACTGCGCGGCGGGGGCCAGGGGCAGGTTGCCGTAGCAGCGCAGATAATCGGCGTACTCTTTCAAAGCCAGATCGTACTTGCCGGCGCTCTTGTCGGAGTTGGCGTCGGGATATAGCTGGCTGGCCGGGGGACAGGGCTGGTCGGCGGCGGGAGCGGCGCCAACCGCTCCACCGGATCCGCCGCCGGTATTGGTGGCGGCCGGGGGCGGCGGGGGCGGCGTCGCCAGGATGGCCACGGCGTGATTCAGGTCGGTCAGTTGCTGCTGGAGTTTGTTCATGGAGCCGGTCAGATCGCTCACGGATTGCTGCAAGGTGCGCATATCCTGATCCATGCCGTCCAGCCGGGTAGAGAGGCCCGCCACCGGGGTGGCCACCTTGGCTTCGATGTCTTTGAGGCTCTGCTGGAGATTGTTTTGGATTACCGCAACGCCCGTAGTGGAGGTTTTGGAAGTATCGAGCGCCTGCTGCACCAGCACGGTGAGCGCCGCAAGCTGCTTATCCTGGGATTCCTTCAGGAGACGCAACTGTTCCTGCAGGCCGGCGACATCCCGTTGTAATTCCATGATTTCCTTGCTGGCAGCGAGCGAACGCACGGGAACCAGCGAAAGCATCACCGCGGCAATCAGAGCACACACCGCAAAGCGTCGAAACATATACAACTCTCCTGAACGGGGCGGAAAGCCGTGACGTCCGCGCCACGTTCCCCGCCCCGTATTCTATCTAAGCCTCTGCATCTATCTACTGCCCCGGGGAAAAATGGGCTCGCCGATTCTTCTGCCAGCAAGCTTCGGTGGATTCCGTACATTGCGGCCGTTCCTTGCCGTAGCTGATGGTCTTCAGCCGGTCGCCGGATACGCCCAGCGACACCAGGAATTCCTTGGCGGAACTGGCGCGCCGGTCGCCCAGTCCGAGGTTGTATTCGGCCGAGCCGCGTTCGTCGCAATGGCCCTCAATCATGAGGGTAGCGTTGGGGAACTCCGACAGAATCGCTTTCAAAGCGGTGGCGTCGCGCGTCAGTGCTTCGCGCGCCTCGGAGTTGAGCTCGCTCTTATCGTACTCGAAGAAGGCATCCTGTACGTCGGAGCCCAAGCGTTGTTCCACGGTGGCCGGGGAAGCCGACGGCGGTGTGGGTGGCGGCGGCGCCGGAGGTGGCGGAGTGACCACCGTCACCGTGGCCGCCGAGGTGATGGAGCCGCCCGGGCCCGTGGCCGTCAGCGTGTACGTGGTGGAACTGGCGGGCGTAATCTGTTGGCTTCCGGTGCTGCGCACGGTTCCAACGCTCTGATCGATGGCGACACTGGTCACCTCGCCGCTGATTTCCCAGCGAAGCGTGGCGGACTGTCCGCGTTGAATGGTACTCGGCTCGGCGGAGAACTGCCCCACCACCGGAGCCCTGGGGGCCGGCGCGGGCGCTGCCGGCACGGGCGCGGGCGGTGGCGGCGGGGGCGCCGGAACCTTTTTCTTGCAACCCTCGGCGAATAGCGCTATCGAGACCGCAAGACAGACGACTGTAATCTTCCGTTTGCTGAACATGAACATCGCTCCTGAAAACTCCTCAACTATTTACCCCACACCGGGTGTAAATTAGAACCCTGCGTTGTAAGCTGCTGCAATTCCGTTCCATCCGCAAGCATAGACCAGATTTGGGACGAACCGGTGCGTGTCGACATGAACACGATGTGTTTGCCATCCGGCGCCCAACTAGGATTCTCGTTTTTCCCTTCCCCGTGTGTCAACTGCTGATAATCTCGCCGCGCGACGTTCATCACAAAAATATTGAACGCGCCGGTCATAAATCCGCGGGTCCAGGCGTAAGCCAGGAACTGCCCGCCGGGGTGCCAGGACGGATTGGAAGCTTCTCCGGTACCGTCGGTAAGACGTTCCACATCGGTTCCGTCAATATTCATCCGGTAAATCTGCTGGGGACCGGAACGGCCTGAGGCAAAAGCAACCTCGGAACCTGTTTTGGGATTCACTTTGGGCTCGGCGTCGATCGAGCTGGATGAAGAAATCGACCGCAAATTGCTGCCATCCAGGTTGGCGATGAAGATGCGGCAGCAACCGGCCGACGACGACATGAAAACGATCTGCTTTCCATCGGGCGTGAATGAAGGAGTGGCCGTCACCGATGCGCCCCGCTGATTGTAAAACCGCAAATCCCGGACCGGATCCACCGAAAACACAAATATACCAGGATTGCCGCGGACCCAGCTAGTGAAGGCTATCTTGTCGCCGTCGGGCGAGACCGATGGGAAATCCGAAAGGGCATTGAAGCGGGTGATTTGCTTTTGATTTTTCCCGTCGGGATCCATCACCCAGATTTCCGCCACCGGCGTCTTCAAAGAGCCGGTCCGCCGCACGAAATAGATGTGCGAGCCGAATAGCGACTTGGCGCCGAAGCGCTCCAGAATATCGGTGGCGAACTCGTGTGCGGTCTTGCGTGCGCCGGCTTCATCCAAAGATTCGATGTATGTTTTGGCCAGAGCCCCGGCGTTGACCGGGTTGGGAATGCTCAGGTCGACCAGCCAGCCGCGCAGCACGAAGAGGTTGTTTTGTACCGCGGCGTACCCCACGGTCACGTAATTGGCCTGCGTTGGGGGATTCAGCCAATCGGACAGCCATAAGCCCCCACCGGTGGGCGGTGGCGGAGGCGCCTGGCCGCGGCGCAACGGTTTGTTCTCCACCGGCGGCGGGACCTTGAAATCGGCGAGCTGCTGCGGAACGGTGGAGGGGTAATGGCTCCTGGGAACCAGGTTGAAGATGCCGGCGCCCTGGAGATCGCTCCACAAGGTCTGATTGAACGCCGCCATGAAGGCCTGCGCCCCGGCGTCGCCGCGCAAATCAGGTACCGCGAGCGCGGGAAGCTGCGCATCAACCTTGATGAGGCCGCTGAAATCGTGCTGTTGCGCGGCCAGAACCATCAACGTTGCGGCGGCAGCCCCCGTTATCCAGACGATCCGTTTCATTTTAGTTCCCCAGTTCGAACTTCAGTTCCACATCCGCTTCAGTGCGTGGAAAGTTGGCCGGCAGCGACGGCAATCGAGCGTCTTCCACCGCGCGCTGCGCTGAAAAGTCCATAGTTTGGATGCCGCTGCTCTTGGAGATCTTCACATTCGCGATCGATCCGTCGCGGCGAATAGTGAAGGTCACCACAACGGACGGCGCGGCCGACGTCCTGCCCACGGTGGTGGGCCTCCAGTTGCGCGCGATATTCTCGCGGATAATGTTGGCATAGGCGCCAAACTGCTCGCCGAACGGCGAACTGTCGCCGATCCGGACACCGCCCCCGCCCTGCACCTGGTACTGCGAGGAACTCATTCGCTGGCCGATATCGCTGTAAATCTGGTTGGAGGGATATTGCTTCGCATCGCGAAACTTGTTGGGCTGCGCGGCGGCGTCCGGCGTCTTTTTGGGCGCCCTGTCGTTCCTGATGGCGATGGCGTTCTCCGGCGGAGCCTTTTGCTTGGGAGCCGGTTTAGCCTTCTCTTTGGGCGCGGGCGGCGTGGGCAATTGGGATTTGGTGTCGTTGGCCACCGGATTTTCCGGCCCCCCGCGATTGGGAATGGGGATGCTCGCCACGGGGTTGACCAGCACGCCGCCCAGTCCTCCACCGTTGGGGCTTCCCATGTTGATGCGATGGGTGTCCAGCACGGCGCTGGCGGAAAAGAGCCCCAGGATCGTCAGGTGCAGCGTCAGCGAGGTCCAAAACGATTTGGCCAGGGGCTCGGTCCGGTCCAGGATGTCGGCGTGGGCAGGCATGGCTAGCGCCTCTTGGCAGAATCCAGCGGCTGGGTGACCATGTACACCTCCAGCTTTCCCTGCCCCAGCTCCGCCACCACCTGCGCGATGGCATCCCAGGGCGTTTCTTTGTCGGCGGCGACGTACACGCCCTTGGCATTGGCATACCGGCTACGGACCTGCGACACCAGATCGTTGATGTTGATTACAGCTCCATGACCGAGCACGTATTCGCCGGTCTTGTCGATGGTCACCACCGGCATATCCTGAGTGGTGTTCTGCACGTAGCGTACCTGCGGCACGTCCACCTTCATGCCGAATTCCATGACGTGCGCGGTGAGCATGAAGATGATCAGCAGCACCAGCACGACGTCGACAAAGGGAGTGACGTTGATTTCCGAAAGCGTGACGCCGCCGCCGCGCCGCCGCGACCCGGAACCGCCGCTATTCAGAGACATCCCCATACGCTACTCTCCGAAACTGCGCTCCACCATGTTCAGGAATTCCAGCGCGAAATCGTCCATGCGGGCGCCGATGTCGCGAATCTTGGTATTCATTACATTGTTGAAGATGGCCGCCGGAATGGCCGCCATCAGGCCCACGGCGGTGGCGATGAGCGCGGTGGCGATGCCCGGGCCCACGGTGCGCAGACTGGTGCTGGCCTGCTGGCTGAGGTCCAGGAAGGCCTGGATGATGCCCAGCACGGTGCCCAGCAGTCCGATGAACGGGCACGCGGTGGCGGTGGTGGCCAGCCAGTTCATATTACTCTCCAGGCGGCTCATTTCCTCGCTGATGCCCAGTTGCAGGGCGCGCTCCACGGCGGTGCGATTGCGCATTTTGTTGCTGCCCCGGACCTGCCGTTCCACTTCTTCGTAGCCGAAATCGAAGACCGTGACCAGGGGAGAGGGACGATACCGCTCACTGGCGACCATGACGGCTTCCAGGCCGGAAGATTTGCGAAAAGCGCGCAGAAAACGGTCGTTGGCCTTGCGAGCGCCGCGCAGCGCAAACCATTTGGAAAAAATGATCGTCCAGGAATAGATGGAAAAACAGATGAGCACGCCCACGACGGCGAGGGTCAAGGCACTGCCCTGGATCATTTGCCAGATATTCACGTCTTGAAGGAGGAATGCAACGGGAGCTGGAAAGCTCAATTCATCTCCTGGTTTCAATCTAGCATAGTGACGCCGAAGACTAGCGAAAAGACGAGCATTAAACGTACGTAATGATTCGGCATTAATTGAGGGGCAGGGCGGTGGGGCGGCCAGCGCCGTTACTCGTCGAACAGATTGAACTGGCACGATTCGCCGGCTGTCCCGGGATGTTTCTTGTCCGGGCGCGTCGCCCTCGGGCGAGTACCACGAGACAGTGCGGTTTACCTCGATCCGCGGAAGACCCTCGCGGTCGAAGAGAGCCACAGCCGCACGGGTGTGGTTGTGCCGCGCGGGATAGAGAATCCCATGCACCTTTAGGCGGTCGGGATGCTCCTGGATGGCGCGCGACCAGCGGCGGGCGACGGCCCGATTCGCGGCGAACAGACGGCCGTCCGCCCCAATTCTCCGGCGCCAACGGCCCGATTCCCCGTTTCCTGCCCGAACGTCTCAATGAACGCGCCAAATGGATCTCGCGCGGCATACGGAACCCCATGTCTCCCTTTTGGATCGTCGAAACGATTTCTCCCCGTGCGTCCGAAATCGAGAGGGGCAACATTGTGCGGATGGGTGCAAAAAAGACTCCCACCGTGAGTCGAGATCGGAAGCGTCCTGCGGTGAAAATCCGGCGGCGGTTCCGGGTGCGGGCCCGGTTCAGATTTCATGCGGCTCCGTGTTGTCCGAACTCTGTGGCCGCGTCGAGCACTTCCTGAATCTCTCCTTCGCGGAGGAGGTCCAGCGGCCGACGGCCACTCAGCCGGGTGTTCGGGTTGATGAAAAAGACATTCTGCATCCACTCATCGTGGTCGGTAAGGGCCAGCAGGACCCGTTCCAGTCCCGGGATGGTTCCGTGGTCCGTGAATTGCCAGGCAGGAAACACATACCCACGTTTGCGAAAGGTGAGCCCGACCAGTTGCCGGAGCGTACGCCGCTTGTTTACTGCCTGCGGGGTGATGCCCAGGTATTCGGCGACTTCTTCCGTTTTGAAGATTCCTCCGTTTTGTTCGATGAGGCGGGCCTTAGCGTCCAAGCCATCGAGAAAGGCGCGGGCGAGCGGATCGGACTTCTGAATTTGCTCCAGTACCTCTGCGTTTCGCAACAATTTACTTGACTCACCTAGGGCAATTTAGTACTATTGGTACTACTGCCTTCCCCTTGCAACCATGACACCATTCCTGCTAAGCTCCCGCTCAGCAGGAACCAAAGCGATCCTGCTGGCATCCAAGTTGCTGGGAGATGTTCGGGCAGGCGCTCGTCTATGGCCAACCCAGTTCTTTGAGGGTCCCTTGCGGTGGAGGACTTCACAATATTTTTGTATTCAGCTCTAACAATTCGGCGAAGTTCTGCCGATGGGGGAGATAGATTGATGCGGCCACGTGCTATCCAAAGCGTTCCAGGCCTGGATCCGAACGGGAGTCCGTTTGAGCGTTTCAGGCAGTTCGCCAAGATGGTTGCCGTGGTCCCAAAATCCGAATTGGAGAAACGACAGACATCTCTGGTTCTACCAAAAGGGGGACCAGACGAAAAGCAAAGAGGCAATAAGTTATGACTGCCACCATCACAATCAACGAGATCGAGCAGAGGGCTGATCGAGCATTTGCTTATGCGCTTCTCGCCCGTTCAGCAAAAAGCTATGTGATGTGTATTTACCGATTGCGAGAAGTTGGAAGAGCATTGGACACGCTCATCGGAGCTATACGCCCGGAGCATGTGGAGCGACTAGCCCATGATGAATCCGACTCAGGGGTGCGACTGCGAAGCCGATTAACCGAGCTCCATCATCTCCTAGTCGAATTTGCCGGGTCCGAAGAGGCAGCAAAACTAAACGATTTTCCACTTCCAATCATCCCTGGACTAGTTCAGAGTATTCAAGACAGGACGGAGGATCTTGGAGATATTGTGGAAAATCTAGCCCTGTCTAGAAGTGACGATCTAAGAAATCTGGTATCATGCTGTGCGGCAAGCCTGAATCTTGAGGCACCAGAGGACTTAGTTGGCGGCATGCACGATCAAACCGGAAGCTAGCCCACAATTCAAGAAATTGTGCGAGCGGTGGAAGCGGTCTGGCTATCGACACATCGATAAGGACCTGGCAGCCGCCTTCACGGCAATTCAACAAGACATTTTGGCCTGCGGTGCGTTCAGGCTCCAAGCTGGTTCACGAGTGGAGGTATACAAGTACCGGCAGAACAGCAAGGACGTAAAGCGGGGCTCAAGCTATGGTTGGCGAATTTTGGCTTTGTATCACAAACCAACCGGATGCATGTATCCAATTATTGTCTACCCCAAAACGGTATGGTCGGATGTTGACGAGGCGCTAGTCGCTAGCGCTATCATCGAAATTAGGCAGATTTTAGGCTATTGTATAAGCCCAGGCTGTGATGGCGAGATGGCTACATCTGATCCACCGGAAAGAAAAGAACAGGGAGCGGCAATTCAGGTCAAAATGCAGTGTGTGAAGTGTGGAGCGATTCAATGGGCTACTGCATAGATTCACACACTAGCGTCCGGCTAGAAGTCGAATAGAATCAGTTGGTTGCCGGTATCGAGTAAGTCATTATCGGAGTCGGATGCTTGAAGTGCCTGCAAAATGGGCGTTTTCTCGAAAAGCGTCACGCTCAAAATCTGTAGAATTTGGTAAAGGCTGACTTCCAGTCTCAGCCTCTTCCGGACGATAGCCACGAGCACGTAGACGGAGACCGCGATCCAGATTTGGGTCTTCACCGCGTTCTCGCTGGTGCCGTAGAATTTCTTGATCCGCAGGTGCTGTTTGATCCACTTGAAAAACAACTCCACCTGCCATCGAGACTTGTGGATCTGGGCGATAGTAAGTGCCGGAAGCGCGAAGTTGTTGGTGAGAAACTTGAACCACTTCCTCGTTGGTACATCCAGATAACTTACACGGCGCAGTGGCTCCGGGTACGCTTTGGCGGAATCGATGGCGGTCAGGAAAACCGTGTGATCGGATCGGACTCCGGTGGTCTTGTCCACGGGACGCGAGTAGCGGCGCTGGAGCAAGACGTTGGATTTGGTGCGCACTACGAAGAAGGCCGCGCTGAGCGTGAAGACGTAAAGGCGCTCGAAATCCAGGTAGCCGCGGTCGATGACGTAGAACGCCCCGGCCTCCGGCGGAATCTCGTCGAGCATATTGACGTCATGCACGGTGCCGTCGGTAATGCCAATAAACGTGGGGATATTGCCGTGTAGATCGAGCAAAGTGTGCATCTTGACGGCGGCCTTGTGCGTGCGGAATTTGGCCCACGGGAACAGCGAGAGGCACAGGTCGATGGTGGTGGAATCGAACGCGTACAAACTCGCATCCAAGTCGATTCCGACCGGATCGCCGACGTACAACGGCCGGGCGATGGCAATCAAGACTTGCGCAAAGTCCGCGAAGATCCTCCAATCGTGAGCCTCGTTGGCGTCTGCTAAAGTCGAGCGTGCCACCTTAGTCCGGAATCCCATGTGGTAGAGTTTGCCGCCTACCGAGGAGAGGCACGCCTCAATATCGCGCAGGCCCTCTCGATAAGTGAACTGAGCGAAGGCCATTGCCAAGAACTGGTCCCAACAGGAAAAGCTCTTTTGCTGATGATCGCCGTGATACCGGCTTACACACTTCTGAAACTGGTAACGGGGAAGATAGTCCATGAGTTGAGAGAAAACAGTCTGGCCAAGATTCACTCCTCATTGTCGGTGTTCTCCTTCCGCCGTCAACGAGGTGCCAAGACCACCAATGTAAGCGATTTCACGCCAGAAAACTTTCAAATCGAAAAATCCTAAAACTCAACCTAATATCCGTGATCTCTATGGCTTGGCGGGAATTCAAAACTCATATCCCGGACACTAGTGAGATTCACACATTGCCCTACATGACGCTTACCTCGTGCGGCTTGAGTAGCTCTTTCCGGTCAGCGTTTTCCAGTCCAGCCGCTTTCCAGTGATCCGATTGCAGACCATCAGGAAACGATCCGCATCCGGTCCTTTCGCGTCACTTCGGCGGGTTGGGCGCTATGCAGCCAAGTGGAAGCGTTAATACCGCGAAATGCATTGCGCTGCTTCTAACGACTGAGGCCTCGCTAGCGGTGGCCACTACCCGTATCCACCGGGCCTGAGACGTTGTACGATTTGCAGAATTCAGGCGATCCAACCAGGCATCCGAACAACGCCCTGAAACCGTCGCGAAGGAAATCTATCGCCTGTGATTCCTTTCCGACGTCCATGTAGGCCGTGAGGTACGTGGCGCTGTCTTCAAATTCGTGAACAAAAGGGGCGGACGCGTGCGCCGCAACGTGATTGTCCAGAGACTTACGCAGAGCCGCATCCTTCACCCAAACCCACGAGTAAACGGCAAACCTTCCGGACTCGTCATCGTTATCCCTGCACTGAAGAGCGATACCGATCTGAATACCTGTGTTCCAGCCCGTTCTAAGATACATCTCCGATAGGTCGTCTCTCGTTCCCGCCCCGAACGACGGGTCATCTGCCGGAATCCCGACTCCAGCCAACTGTTGCTTGAACTCCCTCCAGACCGAACGAAGCGCAGTTTCCACTTCCGCCTCAAACGTTCTCACCGCCAAGGTAACTTCCCGATAGTGTCCGATATTTGCCTCTATAAAGGCTCTGGCACTTGAATCAATTGGCACTTGTCTCTCCTTCGAGGATCTCCTCAAGGTAGCGGATCACAGTCGGTGGGTTCGCTTTGGGGTTGAGGTCAAGAAGGTTCCGCTCGATCGCACCCAGCAGCGCCAGAAAGAGCGCCGCCTCTCCGTAAGGCTTTGTTTCAATCACTGAACGGGAACTTTGCCGAAGCCTCAAGCATATCTGCCGCCATGACCGGAAGCGAAAACCCCCGAGATCCAGGCCCTCGTCCCTTTGCGCGAGAAAGACCTTCTCGGCGTCGCACATGTCAGGCGCGTCACGTATCGCAGCACAGTACCGCTTGTGCTTCCGTAAATCCTCTTCGATGTACGGTTTCGTCTTCACCTCGATGACTATGTAACAACGTCTGTTGCGTCTGAGAACGAGGTCAAGCCTGCCGATCTCGTCGCCGTGGCGAACCTGGTATTCTCGGACCGTCTCCCAGGGTGACTGATCGGCGCCGCTGTCGTCTAGCCCGAAGACCTGGGCGACCTCATGTGCAGGTAGTCGGTGAATCAACCACTCCAGGACAGCCGAATAGCTTTCTTCTCTCTCGTCCGCCAGAAGGAAAGACATCGAAAGATCGCCAGACAATGGGTCCGTGAAGGGGTGCAGCCGACGGTGGGATTCCCTGAAAAGGTTCTCAAGATCGCATTTCCGTTGCGACACAAATGCACGGTAATTGGACCGAAAAGCGTCGAGGCAATTGCCTGACAGCGGCGGATGGTTCGGATGGGCACGGCGTAAAGAGAGGCAACTGGAGACGAACGACTGGACGTTGCTGGCCCGGAGCGAAGGCGGCACGTACGTATTTTACCGCGCCTCGAAGGTAGCGCCCTGGACGTGTCTTGCAGGGAGGCGCTCGGAACCTTCGAGCACCCGCATACGGACATATAGTCGCCCACTGCACGGGAGTGCCCAGGCCAAGTTCTCCCCAAGCGGCGTTCTGGGAAGCCCCGCCGCACAAGGAACGACGAGTCCGCCTTGGTCCGGCAATCCGCCTGCCAACGCACTTACCCAATAGGGGATGCCGCTCCGGAGATTTGAAGACGATGCCTTACGAGTCCGAATCTGGGGGGACCACCGGACGCGGGTCCCTCACAACATCAATAGTAGTCACGTTGTCTTCAGCCTAAACTGACGCTCACTGGGCAGCCCATCTGGTCCTCAACCTGGTCCGCACGCGTCCCCCTTGGACCAGCCGTGCCGCCACGGTAGCCCCTTTCGCCTGCCCCACCGCCGCTGCAAGTTATAATCGCAAGCATGCTGCAGGAGCTGGTGGTGGAGAATTACGCCGTGGTGGAGCGCCTGCGCATCCATTTTCATAGCGGCCTCAATCTGCTGACCGGCGAAACGGGCAGCGGAAAATCCATCGTGGTGGATGCTTTGGGGCTGCTGCTGGGCGGCCGCGCGTCGGCCGAGATGGTGCGCACCGGGGAATCCCGCGCCCGCGTGGCGGGCATTTTCGACGTACGGGACCATACAGCCATGCGCCGGCTGCTGGAGCCCTCGGGCCTGGAAATTGAAGACGGCGAGTTGCTGGTGGAGCGCGAGATCCTGGCCAGTGGAAAGTCGCGCGCTTTCGTGGGCAGCCGTCCGGTGGCGGTCTCGCTGCTCAAGGAACTGGCGCCGCACCTGGGCGATATTCACGGGCAGCACGACCAGCAGCTTCTCTTTGTGGCCGACGCCCAGCGCGACATGCTGGACGCTTTCGCCGCGAACCGCGAACCGTTGGAGCGCGCCGCCGCGCTCTACCAGCAGTGGCGCTCGACCGCCGTCGAACTGGAAGAACTGGAGCGCAGCGAGCAGGAAAAGCTGCGCTTGCTGGACCTGTGGTCGTTCCAGCGGAAGGAAATCGAGAGCGCCGCGCTCCAAGCGGAGGAGGACGTCACGCTCGAAAATGAGCGGCGCGTGCTGCAGAACGTGCAGCGGCTGGAGGAGGCGGCGAGTACCGCTTACACCGCGGTGTACGATGCGCCGGAGTCGGCCATTTCGCTGACCCGCACGGCGGCCCGAAGGGTGGACGAACTCTGCCGCATCGATCCCTCGCTCGCCGTATTGCGCGAACATCTGAAGGCCGCCGACCTCAGCCTGCAGGAGGTCTCCTACGCGCTGCGCGATTACTTGAGCCGCCTGGAGGCGAACCCGGGCCGGCTGGAAGAGATCGAGACGCGGCTGGCTGCCATGGACAAGTTGAGGCGCAAATACGGCCAGTCGATCGGCGAGGTGCTGAGCTTCCTGGAGGACGTCCGCCGCCAGATCGCCGCCGTGGAGCACGCCGGGGAGCGTATGGAAGAACTGCGCCGGCAGCAGAAGCGCATGGCGGACGAGTTCGAAAAGCTGGCGGCGGATCTGACGGGCCGCCGTACCGCCGCCGCGCGAAAACTGGAAAAGAAGGTGGAGACCGAACTGGCCGGACTGGCCATGGCGGGCACGGTGTTCCGGGTGGCCGTCAACCCCGCGCCGTGGAGCGCGGACGGCGCGGACCGGGTGGATTTCCTGGTCTCCCCCAACCTTGGCGAGGAGCCGCGGCCGCTCGAAAAGGTAGCGTCGGGGGGCGAAATCTCGCGCATCGCGTTAGCGCTCAAGACGTGCCTGGCGGCGCCGCGGAACGGTCCGCCGCGGACGCTGGTGTTCGACGAAGTGGACGCCGGGGTGGGTGGCAGCGCCGCCGAAGGGGTGGGACGGCGGCTGAAGAAACTGGCGGTCAACAACCAGGTGTTGTGCGTCACACACCTGCCGCAGATCGCCTCGTTCGCCGACCATCACTACCTGGTGGAGAAGCGCGAATCGAAGGGCCGGACCGAGGCTACCGTGGAAGAACTGGATGGCGCCGCACGCACGCGCGAAGTGGGGCGCATGCTTTCGGGGCAGAAGCTGACGCCCGAAGCGCTCAAGCACGCCGAGCAGTTGATCAAAATGAGCGTGTAGCGAATCGAGGGCAGGCGAGCACCGCCTGCCCCACCCTGGCCGCTTGATGCCAATACTGTTCACTTCGCGGAAATCCATACAAAGTGAACAGTATTGGGGTTAATGCATCTTCTCCAGGAAGTGGCCCTGGCTGGCGTCCACGTAAATCGAAAAGCTGGACGTCCCCACCGACTCTCCCCAGACTACCCGCCAGACCGGCATGGTGAACTGGTTGATTTTCTCCAGTTGAAAGGAAATCGGCATGCCGGGGTTTTGCTTGTCGTAATCGGCGGCCTTTTCGTCTGCCGTTTTGTAGGCCGCGTCGGAATCGATCGACACGGCGCGAATATCGAACGGGGCGTTTACTCCCGAACTCCCGGACCAGGCTTCGCCGCCCAGGCCGAACACGCCCTGATGCAGGTTGCCCTCCTGTTCCACCACGGAAAACGTATAGGTTTGAGTCTTCCCCAGACTGGTGGACACAAACGTGGCCTGCCACGCTCCGGCCTTCCCGGCGGCCGCCGGAACATCCGCCAGGTGGATGCTGTTGAGCTTCAGAACCAGGGCGTCAGCCGAGAAGGAGGAGCGCGCCTTCTGATACATTTTGAAAAGGGCGGACTGCCCCGACACCGGCTCCGGCGGCTTTTCGGGTTCCTTCTTGGCGACGGGCTTGGAGGGTTCCGAGCAGCCGATCAATAGGAGCGAGAGGCCAACCGCGAGGAAAGAGAGCTTCTTCATGTTCATCTAAAAGCATTTTATCAACCCGCGCGGCATCCGGCACGCGCGCTGGCGAGTGATACGTCTTATACAGTTCTTCCTGGAGGGCTGTGCCATAATTAAAACCAACTGGGGTGCACGAATGTCTCCTCAATGTCGAAAATGGGGTATTTCCCTCGCGGCCGCCGCGATTCTCCTGGTCCCGGCTTTCAGCCAGACCTCGTCCACCACATCATCCACCGGGACGGGCACGTCTACCGGCACTCCGACCCGGTCGGGGCTGCCAACCTCTACCACCACCGGGACTACCAGCACCACCGGCCAGACCCAGATACCGCAACCGATCCGGGTCAGCGGCCGTGTCATGGTGGACGACGGCACGCCGCCATCCTTCCCGGCGGTCATCGAACGCCTGTGCAACGGTAATCCGCATGCGGAAGGCTACACCGACACCCAGGGTTATTTCTCCATTCTGCTGGGTCAGGCAACCGGGGTCATTGGCGACGCCAGCGATACCAGTGGGATATCCAACCGGACCACCCCGCTGAGCGGTATCACGGGTGGCTCAGGCACGGGATTGAGCACCGGGACCACCCGAGCCGCAACCAACCGTTTCGACAACTGCGAGCTGCGTGCCAGCCTGGGCGGCTATCGTTCGCAATCCATTAACCTGGCGAGCCGCCGCCCGTCGGACGACCCCGATGTAGGCGTCATCCTGATCCACCGGATGGGCGCGTCGGAATCGGCGACCACGGTAACGGCCACCACCCTGAAGGCGCCGAAAGAGGCCCGCAAGGCTCTGCAGAAGGGCATGGACTTGGCCAGGAAGAACAAACCGGAAGAGGCCATCGCCAGCCTGCGGGAGGCCGTCAAGGTGGATCCCGAGTTCGCGTTTGCCTGGTGCGAACTGGGCAAACTGCAGGGGGACAACGGCCACGCCGCGGATGCCCACGCGTCCTTTCAAGCCGCTGCCCGGGCCGAGCCGCGCTGGCCGGAGCCGTATCTGCGGCTCTCGCTGATAGCGGTACAGGCGCGCGATTGGAAGGAACTGGCCGATACGACGGATCGCGTTCTGCGTCTCAACTCCTTCGAATACCCGCAGGCATTCTTCTTCAACGCGGTGGCCAATTACAATCTCCGGCATATCGAGGTGGCCGAGAAGAGTGCGCTATCGGCGGAGAAACTCGATGTGCAACATCACTTTCCGCAGATCGCGGATCTTCTGGGCAAGATCCTCGCCGATCGGCACGAGTATGCCGAGGCAGCGGAGAAGCTCCGTACCTACCTGATGCTGGCGCCCAACGCCACGGATGCCGCGGACGCGCGCAAACGGCTGATGGAGATGGAGAAGCTGGCTGCCGAGTCTTCGCAGATAGCGAGCAAAGGCCCGCCGCGGTAAGCGCCGATTACAGCCTGGGAACGAGGCGGCCGAGCGGCGGCCGTGCCGGATCCGCGTGAGGCGGCGGCATTTTGGGATCCCGCAATACGGGCGGCGGCGGTGGCGCGGGGGCGGTCGGTTGCATCTGGCGGCACAAATCACAGCCGCAGGTTGAATTATTCTGATCCACGTTAAAACCCTTTAACTCTATTGTACTCCCCCGGCTATTTCGGGGACAGGCTACATAACCTCGAAATACAGAACTCCTGATGTCGGCCGGAGATTTCGGATAGTTGGGGCAATTGACCTTGAGCCAAGACGTGGCGCAGACACTCGTGTCTACGGCGCCGAGACTCTTCTCGGCGCTCCGGGACGGATGCCGCTCGCGAAGAGGGTCGAGATGAGTCTCGACCCAGCAGGCAGGAGTGCCTGCGCCACGAAAACGGGCTCGTCCCAAATTCCACGACGTCAGGAGTTCTGAAATAGCTATTTCGAGGTTATGTAGCCTGTCCCCGAAATAGCGGCGCTACCGTCCCGGCACGCCAACCCAACCGCGGCTCATCACGTCGCCCAGGGTCAGCAGCAGCAGGATGGCCAGCCACATCAATCCGCCGAGCAGCACCAGACGCGTGAGCTTGGTGCTGTGGCGCACGTGCATGAAGAATAGCGCCACCAGCAACGCCTTGCAGCAGGCGATGCCCAGCGCGGCTACCACGCTGAACGGGCCCAGGTTCACAAAGGCCACGGCGGTGGTCGCCACCGTCAGGAAGATCAGTCCCAGAAACACCAGGACGTATGTTTTGACGCTATCGACGTGTTCAGACATGGCTATTTCAGGTGACGGTCGATCAGGTACAACAACGGGAACAGGAAGATCCAGATGATATCCACGAAGTGCCAGTAGAGCCCGATCAAATCTACGGGCGTATTATACTCGGCCGTGTATCTTCCCTTGCGCGCCATCATAATCAGGTACGAGAGCAATCCCGCGCCGATCACCATATGCAGGGCGTGCAGCCCCGTCATGGCGAAGTACAGCGAGAAGAATAACTGCGCGTGACCCTGCAGGTCCGGCGACAGCCCCTCCATATGGAACGCCGGGCCGGGGATGTGATGCTCCACGTACTTTTCGTTCCACTCGTAGGCCTTCACACCCAGAAACACGCCGCCCAGAATCAGAGTCAGGATCAGAAACAGCACGATCGCTTTGGACTTACCCAATTGCGCCGCCCGGACCGCCAGCACCATGGTCAGACTGCTGCACAACAGCACCACCGTATTGGCGGCGCCTATGTATACGTTCAGGGTGGTGCTGGCGACGGCGAAAATCTCCGGATAGGCGCGGCGGTACACCGTGTAGGCCAGAAATATGCCTCCGAAGAACATCACTTCGGTGATGAGGAAGATCCACATCCCCAGCGTGGAGGCGTCCTTCTGTTGCGCTTCGGTATCGAACTGCTCGCGGAGGGCGACGGTTTCTTCGTGAACGTGAGATTCGCTAGCCAACTTGAATCTCCTCCCCGATCACCGTACTGTAATCGTAGACCTCGTGCGTCACCACCGGCATCTCGTCGAAATTGTGCAGCGGCGGCGGCGATGGGGTCTTCCATTCGAGGCCCGTGGCGCCCCATGGATTCGACGGCGCCACCGCCCCATAGCGCAGCGACCAGATGAAGTAGATCATGGGCATCAGATAGCCCACCGCCAGCACCGAAGCGCCCGCGGTGGATAGCACGTGCAGCACCTGAAACTCATCGGGGTAGACATGGTACCGGCGCGGCATCCCTAAATATCCCAGAATGAATTGAGGGAAGAAGGTCAGGTTGAAGCCTAGAAAGATGATCAGGGCCGAGAGCTTGGCCCATCCTTCGGGATACATGCGGCCGGTCATCTTGGGCCACCAGTAATGCAGCCCGCCCAGATACGCCATGATGGTCCCGCCTACCATGATGTAGTGGAAGTGCGCCACCACGAAGTACGTGTCGGTAACATGCACGTCGAAGCCCAGCGCCGCGACGAATAACCCCGTCAGACCGCCGATGGTGAACAGCCCGATGAAGCCGAAGGCGTATAACATCGGCGTGGCGAAGGAGATCGAGCCCTTATACAAAGTTGCGGTCCAATTAAAGACTTTGATAGCCGAGGGGATGGCCACGAAGTAGCTGAGGAACGAGAACACCAGCCCGGCATACACCGACTGCGTGGACACGAACAGGTGATGGCCCCATACCAGGAAGCCGAGCACGGCGATCGCCATGCTGGCATAAGCCACGAACTGGTAGCCGAACACCGCCTTGCGCGAAAACACCGACACCAGTTCGCTGATCACTCCCATGGCCGGCAGCACCATGATATAGACCGCGGGGTGCGAGTAGAACCAGAAAAGATGCTGGAACAATACCGGGTCGCCGCCCAGCGCCGGATCGAAAATCCCGATGTGGAAGACACGCTCGCAGAACAGCAGCACGAGGGTAACGGCCAGCACCGGAGTGCCCAGCACCTGAATCAGGGACGTGGCGTAGGTGGACCAGACGAACAGCGGCATCCGCATCCACGTCATGCCCGGTGCGCGCATGCGGTGCACCGTGACGATGAAATTCAGCCCCGTCAGGATCGATGAGAAGCCGGCGATGAAAATGCCCAGCGCGGTGGCAATCACCCAGCTATTGGAGTAAGTGGTGCTGTAGGGCGTATAGAAGGTCCAGCCCGTGTCCACGCCGCCCGCCAGCATGGCGAAGAGGCTGAACAGTCCGCCGATCACCAGCAGGTACCAGCTCAGCAGGTTGATGCGCGGAAAGGCCAGATCGCGCGCGCCGATCATCATCGGCAGGAAGAAATTGCCGAGCGTAGCGGGGATCGACGGGATCAGGAAAAAGAAGATCATGGCCACGCCATGCATGGTGAAGAGCTTGTTGTAAGTATCCGACGAGACGAAGTTACCCGTCGGCGTCAGCAGCTCGATGCGGATCATGGTGGCGAAGGCGCCGCCCAGGAAGAAAAACAGGGTGATGGTGGCCAGGTAAAGCAGCCCGATGCGCTTGTGGTCCTTAGTGAGAAGCCACGATTTGATCCCGTAGCTCTGATTGAGATAGTGCTCGCGTTCTTGTACTGCCGCGGTAATCATAATGTCTATTGCTGTCCCCTCAGCGATTCGATGGATTGCGGTTCTCCCAGCGTTCCGGGGGAGGGCTTCTTACCTTCCGTCTTGTCTCCCAGCCACTTGATGTATTCCACCAGTCGCACCATGTCCTCTTCGGTGACCTGCCCCTGGTAAGTGGGCATCAATGTACCGTACCCTGCCACTATCTTGGCTTGCGGACGCAGAATCGATTCGCGGATGTACTCCTCATCCGCCACCACCGTGTTTCCGCCGGCCAGGTGCACCGTGGAGCCGTAGAGACCCACCAGGCTGGGGCAACGGCCCGTGCCGTCGGGCTTGTGGCAGCTCGGGCAGCCCATACCGTTGAACAGCTTGCCCCCGCTCTCCGACAAGGTAGCGGGCGGCGGATTGCTATTCAGCCAGTTCTGGTAATCCTGCGGATCCATGACGTAGATCCACCCGATCATACCGGAATGCCGGTTGCCGCAATACTCCGCGCAGAAGAGATGATATTTGCCCGGCTTAGTGGCCGTGAACCAGAGGGTGGAATATTTCCCCGGGACCACGTCGGACTTAGTGCGGAACGCCGGCACGAAGAAACTATGGATCACGTCTTCCGACGTCATAGTCAGCCGCACCGGGCGGCCCACCGGAACATGCAGCTCGTTGATTTCGCGCTGCCCTTCCATGTGCTCGATCTTCCACATCCACTGCTTGGCCACCACGTAGATGGGTATCGCGTTGTTGGGCGGACGGCTCTCCTCGTAATAGAGACTGGCGCCCCAGGTGAACATCACCATGGTGATGCCGAAGGGGATCACCGACCAGATAATCTCCAGCGCCATGCCGCCGTGCTGCACTTGCGGCAGTTCGTGCTCCGAGCGCCTGCGGTAGCGGATGGCGAAATAGAAAATCGCGCTGAAAATCAGCACCGTGAAGAAGACCGCCACGGCCAGCAGAAATAGCGTCAAGTGGTCCACATCGGGTGCGATGGTGGACGCCTGCACCGGAAATAGAGGTATCTTAGATCCCATGTCGAACGAATTCGCTCCGCTTTTCGCGTCTGAGTACAAACAATAGAATTCCGCCGAAGACCAGGACGAAGCCCGCGCCGGCCACGCGCACCATCTTCATCACCAGGGCTCCGTACTTGCCGGTGGAGGGGTCGTAGTGGTAACAGAACAGCAGAATCTGGTCCACGGGGCTGCCAATTTTGTTTTGCGACGCTTCCACCAGGCCCAGGCGCACATCGCGCGGCGCATACTCCACGCCATAGAAATAGCGCGAGAGCCGCCCGTCGGGAGTAAGTATCATGATCCCGCTGGCGTGGGCGAACTGGTCGGTGGCCGGATCGTATTTATAGTGATAGCCCACCGCGTCGGTAAGTGCTTTGATATTGGCTTCGTCGCCGGTGAGGAAATGCCAGCCGTTGGCGGTGTTGGCCCGGCCGTAGCGCTTCAGATAGGTCTGTTTCTTGGCGGCCGCAAGTTGCCAGGTGTCCTTAGGGTCGAAGCTTACGGCGACCACTTCGAAGTCCTGGCCGGGGTTGAAGGAAACGGCTTTCAGACTGCTTTCGAGGCCATTGAGAATCTGCGTGCACAGCATGGGGCAGCGGTAGTAGACCAGCGCCAGGATGACCGGCTTTTTGCTGTGGAAGAAGGAAGAAAGCGGAACGGTAGCGCCGGCCTCATTGAAGAAGGTGAGATTCAGCGGCACCTGATAATCGAGCTTCTGATCGATGCCGATTCCCGCCAGCGCTCCCGGCAGGGCCGGTTTCAGGTTGGAATCCTGCATGCTAATAGTCGGCTGCACGGGCGCCAGTTGCCCCGGCTGCGCAAGGGCGGCGACGGCGCCAAAAACCACGAGGACGGCTGCGTTTCTCATTTCCCCTCCCCCAGCGGCCCGCCGGGCTGCTGCATCTTGAGTCCCAAACCGCTTTCCGTGGGCATGCTGACATCCTCCGCGCTCGGCGGTGCGTCGGTCCGCACCGGCAGTCCCTTTTTCACCAGCAGATCCATGGCCTGCGCGATGGGAATCCGCACCACGCCTTTCTGCTGGTCCACCCAGCCGTAACTGGTCAGTACCTGGTCTTCGGCAGCCCGAACGGCCTTCAGATCGGGAATCGGAGACTTCTGCAACTGCGGCTCCGGAAAGACCTTCGTCGGATCGACAGTGGTCGCTACACCGCCTTCGCTGGCCTTGAAATAGTTGAAGACTCCCACCAGCAACGCCATCGCCATAATCGTCACCAGCAGGAGCGCGAGTCCGAATTTTCCGACCGCGACTACGTTGACGTCGGTCTCTTCGAAGCCCGCGCGATGCTTGTTATTCCCGGCCATGTTGCAGCGCCTCCTCCAGGTTCGGATTGTTGATGGGCATCAATGGCCGCTTTTCCAGTTGCCAGAGGAAGAATGCCAGCCATAGCCCGATCAGCCCCATGGGCGCGGCGAAATCCATCCAGCTCAGGCCGAAGGACGCCTTGCGGAAATCCGGCGCCACCAGCCAGTAGAGATCCACCAGCCGCATACACAGGATGAAGACCGCGATGCCCGCCAGCAGCTTGAAATTCCGTTTCAAATCGCGCGAGAGCAGCAGCGCGAAGGGTAGCGCGAAATGGCCGAACACCAGCAGCAGCGCCACGTACTCCCAGCCGCCATTGAGGCGCGTCATGTACCAGGGAATTTCCTCCGGCAGGTTGCCGGCCCAGATGATCAGGAACTGCGAAAAGGAAAAATACGCCCAGACCATCACCAGAGCCAGCAGGAATTTTCCCAGGTCGTGCAAATGCCGCGCCGTGAGCACGTCCGACATGGGCTTCCGTTTGGAGAGGAAGACCATGAGCGCGATCAGAAACGCCATGGAAGTGAGCCCCTGGCTGGCCATGAACAGCAGGCCGAACATGGTGGAGAACCACTTCGGATTGACCGACAATACCCAGTCGATCGACATGAAGGTGACACTCAGTGCCCAGAAAATGAGTCCCGGCGGCGCCAGCTTGGCAAACTTACCGTGGACCGCGTTGTGGCCTTCGGTATCTTCCTGCTTGCCCCACTTACTGAACAGCCAGCCGATCAGAGTCCAGCCGCCTAAGTAGAGCGCGGCCCGACCCAGGAAGAACGGTACGTTGAGATACAGATGCTTATGCTGCAGATCCGGGTCGGCGGCGACTTTGGCGGCGTGCGACCAATCGTACAGATTGGGGATACCGATCAGAATCGGCAGGAACATCAGCGCCACCAGCGGCAGAGTTCGCGCCGCGGCCTCGCAGGGCCGGCGGATCACCATGCCCCAGTTGCCGCCGGTGATGTATTGCAACATCAGCCACGCCAGCGACCCCACGCTCAGGCCGACTATATAGAGATACGCCCACAAATAGGAACGATAGAACTGGAAGGGCGAGACGAACAAGCCAACCAGACACAGCAGTGCGCCGGCAATGCCGACCGCGAACGAGCGCGTGCGCCAGAGTTTGAGATCGTCGCGCAGTTCCGCGGAGACGTTGAAATCGAGGGCCTGCGCCGTCACTTGGCACCTCCGAGTTGTCCTTGCGCTTCGGCCGGCACATCGGCGGGCGTGGCGTTCTGGCTCAATTGCAGCGCGCGGACATAGGACACAATGGCCCAGCGGTCGCGCGGCGGAATCTGCGCGGAGTAATCCGGCATGGCGCCGAATCCGCGGGTGATCACATCGTAGATATGGCCGTTGGGAACCTGCCGCAGCCGGTCGATGTGGTACGACGGCGGTTTGCGGTAGCCGCGTTTGACGATCATGCCGTCGCCCGATCCGGTACGGTCATGGCACGGCGCGCAGTACACGTTGTAGCGGTCCTGCCCGCGCTCCACAACCTCTTTGGTAACGGCGAACGGGAAGGTGTCCAGCAGTTTGCCGTCGGGACCCTTGCCGGTATAGAAAGCGGTATCGTCGTCCAAATGGCCGCGCGCCACGGTGCCATCGATCAGGGACCGCTCGGAGCGGCCGTCGGCGAAGAAAGTGCTGGGACGCAGCGGAATGAACTTGGGCTGATCCTGCATGTCCTGCCGGCAGCCGGCCAGGGCAAAGGCGGCAGCGAGGACGACTAGTGAGAGTCGCATAATACGGCTGCGATCCGGCGGGGCTGAAGCCCCGCGCAGGCTGAAGCCTGCCCCACCAGGGTTGTCACGCAAATCTGCGAGACGCAATTGAGCCTTAGGGCGCAACTTCGGATACCTCCCTCGGCTCCAGCGTCTCCAGAAACGCGCAGGTCTGTTCGCGGTCGAACAGCGGGTCGCGGGCCTGGATACACAGGAAAAACCGGTTCCGCGATGCCAGCGCGAAACGCGGCACGTTGAACACCGGATGATACGGCATGGGCAATCCACAAAGCGCCAGCAGCCCCAGCACCGCCGACAGCGCCGCAAACAGAATCGTCATCTCAAAGGTAATCACGATATACGAAGGCCAGCTATGCAGCGGCCGGCCGGCAACATTGATCGGGAAATAAATTACCGTCACGTAATACTGCAGCAGGTACCCCAACGTTCCGCCGACAATTCCGCCCAGCAGCACAATCAGCGGCAGCTTATTGTGGTGCAAGTGGAGCGCATCGTTCAGTTCCTCAATGGGGAACGGAGAGTAGGCATCCAGTTTGCGATAGCCTTTCTCGCGGGCCGCCCGGGCGGCGTTCACCAGGGCCGTGGGATTCTCAAACTCGGCGATCACGCCGTAAATCGATTTGATCATCCTTCCACCTCGTCCTCGACTTTTGCCTCGGGAAGAAGCGTTCGCACTTCAAAGATCGAAATCATGGGCAGTAAGCGGATAAACAGGAAGAACAGGAACAGGAACAGTCCGATGGTGCCGATGTAAGTCATCCAGTCCCACCGCGTGGCTTGGAAGATAGACCACGAAGAAGGCAGGAAATCCTGCGCCAGGCTGCTGACGATGATGACGTAGCGCTCCAGCCACATGCCGATCA
>Ga0182030_10007478_pt1 | contig 22780 bp, 17 predicted proteins | sample 812S3MmetaG_FD_121299 | JGI IMG/M metagenome (GOLD analysis project Ga0182030, IMG submission 121299) | Permafrost microbial communities from Stordalen Mire, Sweden - 812S3M metaG (Illumina Assembly) | ecosystem: Environmental > Terrestrial > Soil > Wetlands > Permafrost | place: Sweden...
CTGTTGGCTCGCTCATGCACCTGCGTAAGTATAAAATAGTGTCAGGCCTTACAGTTTCGTTTTTCTGTATTTATATAGCCGGCCACGCAGTACAGTCTAACTGGACGTATTATACCATTTATAAGTTCCACTGGAGCAGCCTTATGGTAGGCATATCCTTATCCGTGGTCGGTGTGTTGATTGCTATTGTTCAGGGAGGGCTCATTAGGATCACTATTCCAAAGTTCGGAGAAAAGAACTCCGTGTACATTGGCCTTGCACTATACGTTTTGGGCTTGATCTTGTTTGCCTTTGCCACACAGGGATGGATGATGTTTGTGTTCCTTGTGCCTTATTGCCTGGCAGGTATCTGCGGCCCGGCCCTGCAGGGCATTATCTCCAATCAGGTTCCCGCTAATGAACAGGGGGAGCTACAGGGAGCCCTGACAAGCCTTATCAGCGTTACTTCGTTCCTCGGCCCGCTGATTATGAATAACCTTTTTGCCTACTTCACTGGTGACAGTGCACCATTTAAGTTCTCTGGTATGCCGTTTATTGCAGGCGCAGTGTTTATGCTGGTATCCATATTTTTCGCCATACCATCGTTAAGGCACTATCACAGATCGCTAACGCAACCCGTGGATAAAGAATAGAAAACCAGTTATTGAGTGTTCCCTTTCTTTAACCATTGATTATTTATCTTTACTGCCTGTAGATGAAGACGAAAAGGATAGTATGCACCATTACCAACGATATTAACTACGACCAGCGCATGATCCGCATCTGCACATCGCTGGCCGGCGCAGGATATGATGTAACACTGGTAGGCTTAAAAAGAAAGGCTAGTAAGCCACTCGCAGTAAGACCTTTTAAGCAGGTACGCCTGCCTATTATTACAGAGCAGGGCAAGCTGATGTATTTTCAGTATTGGATCAGTCTTTTCTTTTTTCTGTTGTTCCGGAAGGTAGATATTCTATGTGCAATAGACCTGGATACCATTCTGCCAGTATATTACGTGTCAAAGCTCAGGGGGAAACAAAGGACTTACGATGCTCATGAAATATTCACCGATCTCAAGGAAGTGATATCCCGACCGGCAGTACATAAAATGTGGACATGGATAGCTAATCATACGGTCCCAAACTTCCCGGTGGGCTACACTATTGGCGAATCTTATGCGGAGGATTTTAAAAAAAGATATGGGGTAAACTACGGCATAGTTCGCAATGCTACTATTCTCAAACCACTGCAGATACCCGAAAAGAAAGAACGCTTCATACTATACCAGGGAGCCGTGAATGTAGGCAGGTGCTTTGAACAATTGGTACCAGCAATGCGGGATGTAAATGCCCGGTTAGTGATCTGTGGTGAAGGCAATTTCTATGAGCAGGCAGTGGCACTGGTAAAACTGCATGGTTTGGAGGATAAGATAGAATTCAAAGGCTATGTTCCGCCGGGCAAGCTGAGTGATTATACAGTTATGGCTTATGTTGGTATCACTTTGTTTGAAGACACCAGTATCAGCAACCGCCTATCCATGGCAAACAGGTTTTTTGACTACATGCATAACGGAGTACCACAGCTTTGTAATAAATACCCTGAATACGAACGAGTAAACAAACAATATGAAATTGCTTACCTTATTGATAATACTGACCCCAAAAGTATTGCTGAGGCGCTGAACACGTTACTGGAAGATGAAGCCTATTACAAAAGATTACAGCAAAATTGCTTTGCGGCGCGGCAAAAATATTGCTGGCAGGAGGAGGAGAAAACATTATTAGCCATTTATAAAAAGCTATCTGATGAGCAATGATATAAATGGGCAGGAAGTGCAGAACAGCAAAGGAATTAAATTTAGTGTGATCATTCCTGCCTATAATTCAGAACATACTATCGCCAGGGCCATTGATTCTGTCTTAGCTCAGTCGTACACCAATTATGAAATCATCGTTGTCGATGATGCCAGTACCGATAAGACTGTTGAAATACTGGAAAGTAACTACTCCGCATTCATCAAGGTTATACAGAAGGTGGTGAACGGAGGAGGTTCTGTAGCACGCAATTCAGGTATGGATGTAGCAACGGGTGATTATATAGCTTTTTTAGATGCCGATGATGCCTGGCACAAAGACAAGCTCATGCTGGTAAAAACAATATTGGAATCGAGGCCCGATATCAGGCTGTTTTACCATCCTTATACTCTTGAAGACATCAGCAAAAAGAGCCTGCCAGAGGATATAGTGGTGTACCGCTTGCCTTTTGTAAAGCTGCTGCCGGCAAACTTAATAGCTACCCCTTGCACTATTATCAAAAATGACCCTGCTTTCCGTTTTGATGCTGCCATGCGATACTCTGAAGATTATGACCTCTGGCTGCGGATAGGTTATAAGTACAAACTCTATTTTATCAATATTCCGCTTACACAACTTTTTAGGCCCATTAATACCGCAGGGGGTGTAAGCGCAAACAAATGGAAAATGCGTAAGGGCGAAATGCGGGCGTATCGCAGGCTGGTAAAGCTTAACCCACTCTTTCTGCCGCTCCTGCCTATGCTATTGCTTTCCAGCATTGGCAAGCATATCTATAAGAAGTTCGGTAAGTAAAATCCTATATGATAAGGGACAGAATAGTAAACACTGAAAATACTACGCTGGCAAAACCATTGGTATTAGCAAAAGCCATATTCACTTTACTAAGGTCAGAAGGCTTTACCAACAAGTGCTGGTAAGTGAGCATTGCAACATAGAAAGCTGCACCTATCCAGAATATCCAGCTAAAGTGGCCAGTAATGCCAGCTGCAATAATGAATGCAGCAGAGAAGACATGCAACAAAGAAGATACAGTGAGCGAATTGCTTATGCCTATGGCTGCAGGTATGGAGTGCAGTTGCTGGCTACGGTCAAAACCCTCGTCCTGCAGGGCGTAGATAATATCAAAGCCGGAAACCCAAGTGAGCACGGACAATGAAAAAAGTACCGGTAGCCAGGCAAAATATCCTGTCACCGCCAGGAATGCACCAATTGGCGATAAGGCCAATCCCACCCCAAGGACTATATGGCACAGCGCTGTAATCCGTTTGGTATAGCTGTAAAATAATATAATGAACAGCGCCAGAAACGAAAGATAGAAACAAGCGCTATTAATAAACCAGGTAGTAACAATGAACAAGATGGAATTAATAATAGTAAATAAAAGAGCTTGTCCAGGTTTTATGATTCCGGCTGGTATCTCCCGCTTTGCGGTGCGGGGATTGAGCGCGTCATAACTGCGGTCTAAATACCTGTTAAATGACATAGCCGCACTACGGGCAAACACCATGCACAGCAGCATTTTCACAAAAATGGCCCACTGGAAGGTAATCTCCGGGTGGTTTTTCTTGAGGTCGAGGAAGCCAAGCGTGAAGCCGATTAAAGCAAACGGCAGTGCGAACACGGTGTGGCTAAACCTGATCAGCGAAAGATAATTACGAAACCTGCGAAAAGACGAGATACTATTACTCCCCATATTAATTTACATCTGCTTCAGTACTTATCGTCACAGCCTCGGGATTTGTATTTGAGTGAACTACTGTATTGTTGTGCTGGTATCCTGATTTTCCAGTACTATTAAATTCAATGGTTAAGTCTCCATCCAGGCCAGATGCTATGGCATCGTATGGAAAGTCTGTAACCGTACATCCGCAGGAAACGTCAGTTTTGGCGATCATTAGCGGGAACAGGCCGGTATTCTTAAAGCGGAAAGTGTGCTTTACTATCCTGCCGCGGGATATAGTGCCAAAATTATAAGTAGTCTCATAAAACTGGATCGTGGTTTTAGGCATTTTTGCCACGATCTCGTCTCTATGCTTTATTTGCTCCGGGTATATTTCACCATGGTATACTTCCCCATCTTTGCTGTAAAATACTCCGTTATCGGTCTCATGAGTTGCCCTGAAAAGCGAATTTCTGCTTATACCAAATAACTCCACAATTACCAGTATAAAAACCGATAATGTTAAAACAGTAAGCAATACAGCTTTTAAATTTTTATTCATTACTTACAGGTATTTTCACAAAGATAGTTTTATTTCAAAATTCCAATTAAATAGTTCAGAAAAAATAAATATTGAAAATAAAATAAAGTATTACTACCCATTTTCAAACTCCGAATTGTCAAATTATCGACCGGCCTTCTCCTCCCATATCCCAGCCAGGTGCACTAACGTCTCAACAGCTTTTTCCATATCCTGCACGCTTACGTATTCCTGCTTAGAGTGTATGCCCATTTCCCCGGTAAACAAATTAGGGCATGGCAGGCCCATAAAGGAAAGTCGCGAACCATCTGTGCCGCCACGGATGCTCATGCGCTGCACAGCCATTCCTGCGCGCTTATAGGCTTCTTCAGCGTAGTCCATTACCTGCGGGTGCTGGTCCAGTATCTCTTTCATATTGCGGTACTGCTCTTTCACCACAAAAGTGGTAGTGACGCCCGGGAACTGTTTTGCCGTCTTATCGACCAGCTCACGGAGACGCTGTTCATGGTGCGCCAGTTGAGCTGTAACAAAATCCCTGACTATAAACTGTACGGTTGCCTTTTCAAGGCCACCCTCAATGGAGGTGGGATGCACAAAGCCCTGCATACCTTCTGTAGTTTCGGGGCACCATTCATTTTTGGGCAGCATATCTACGAATGCTGAGGCTACTTTGATGGCATTGACCATTTTACCTTTGGCATAGCCGGGGTGCGCGCTGATGCCATTAAAAGTAACAATAACCGCATCTGCCGAAAAGGTTTCGCCCTCCAGGTGGCCGCGCTCGCCCCCATCCAGCGTGTAGCCGAAATGCGCACCGAGCCTAGCCATATCTATGGCAGCTACCCCCCGCCCTACTTCTTCATCAGGTGTAAACAATACCCGGATCTTACCATGCTTTATTTCAGGGTGCTGCACAAGGTATGCAGCAAGGTCCATGATAATGGCTACGCCAGCCTTATCATCTGCACCCAAAAGCGTAGTGCCAGAGGCTGTAATAATATCATCGCCGATACGCTCACTGAGATAGGGGTGGTTTTTTATGCTCACCACAACGGAGGGATCATCGGGCAAGACAATGTCTATGCCATCAAACTGCTTGTGCAGTATGGGCTTTACGCCTGTGCCGCTGCAATCAGGGGCAGTGTCTACATGCGAGCAATAGCATAGCACGGGCACATTTTTATCGCTGGTAGCCGGTATAGTGGCATATACATAGCCGTGCTCATCCAGTTCCGCATCGGTGATCCCGATCTCGTGCAGGTCTTTTACGAGTATGCGGCTCAGGTCTTTTTGCTTTGCTGTAGAGGGTTGCGAAGGGGATGTCGGATCGCTCTGGGTATCGACCTGGACGTAGCACATAAACCTTTCTGCAACTGTATGTTTATAATTCAATGACATTATTTAAAAATTGAGGAGTAAAAATAGAGATTTCAATTTTAAAATTTGAAGATTTGAGAATTTGAAGATGCTCAACCAATTACAGATTCAGATATTTTCTGTGATCATTTCAGTGAATTTTTAATGAGGCATATTTATTTTATAATTGCTATTTTTTCATATTGTTGTCATTTGTTGTTATTTTAAAGGTGGAATTGGTAATTATTTACCTTATACAAATAGTACGAAGGGACAGAAAGATTTAATGGTCGCTACGGGTAGGAAAATTTTGTTTGAACCATGATTCGCTTCCCCGCAAAAAGCGGGACGGGAATTAAAAGATTTCCATGATATGCAGCCCCGATTTTTTTAATATAAATGAGTTTATGAGTGGGGCTGGATGCGAAGAAGGATTGAAGTTGTTTGATTTTTAACCAGCCGCTAATAGCCGGGAGCACGGTTTCGCATGTGACGTGGCTTACGGGAATATTTAGATTTGCTCATGCCGCGCCAGTGGTCGCCGGCGCCGGTACCAAAGCCTGCAACCCGGGCATAGGGATCGCACCTGCCGAAGAGATAACCAACAGTAATACCAAATGCGGATGATTTTAGTGTGTTGTTGGCATCTGAAGTAGCGTTGAGGTCAGTTAGGCCAATCTGGTAGTGTGCGCGGGCATATAAACGGATCTTGAGCTGGAAACCGAAATTTAAGCCGGCGCCAAACTCTATCGACTTTAAATCGCCGGCAGCATTGTCGAATTTGATGGTTGTGGAAGTAGCATTGTAATTGCTGTCACCATCATTAGTAACAGATCCGCCGACATTGTAGCCTATATATGGCCCAATGCCGATAAAGAACCGATTGCCGCACTTTTCGCCGGTTTTTATTTCAATGTTCAAGGGTACGGTAATAGTATTGATCCTGTATTTCCCGGTATACACATCGGCAATTTTAGCACCGGTCATTTCATAGAAAAGGCCGGGTTCGAAATAAACGTGGGGCGCAACAGCTAAGTCGGCAGGTATGCCGATGCCGAAGCCTGGCTTGAATTTGGTCTTTAGCGTACTGCCATTCTCTTTAATAGCAAGGTTGGCCATGTTAAGGCCCATTTCGATGCCTACCTGCGCATTTGCTGCTGTTGCCAAAGAGACAACAAATAATAGAGTTAAACCGATATTTTTCATATAAGATATGTATAAAAATTACTCAACTAATGTACTTACAAAACCATAGGAATTATTTACTTATAATTAAGGTGCAAAATAATGGAAAAAATGGGTTTTACATAAATGAAATGAGTAAAATTATGGCAAAGGCCTTTCATCGTTACAAAATGCTGCGAAATGGTATGTTTTTCGACCGGTAGCCATAACCAGCATCCTGATAAATTGTATTTGTGTTGCAGGGATATTTTCAAATTGTAAGATTATCTTCGCAGTCCTTTTTAAATTAAAGATATGTATCGTACACATAATTGTGGTGAGCTGCGCGGGCAGGATGCAGGTAGCGAGGCGACCCTGGCAGGCTGGGTGCAGACTGTTCGTAAGTTTGGCAGCATCACCTTCGTAGACCTGCGCGACCGATATGGCATCACCCAGTTATTTTTTGACGAGCTGCTCAATGCCCGCCTGGGTAATACGCCGCTGGGCAGGGAATATGTGATACAGGTGAAAGGGAAAGTGCAGGAGCGCAGCAGTAAGAACGCCAAACTGGCTACCGGCGATATAGAGATCATGGTATCTGACTTTACCATCATCAACAGCGCTAATACGCCGCCATTTACCATAGAAGAAGATACAGATGGCGGTGACGAGCTGCGCATGAAGTACCGCTACCTGGACCTGCGCAGGCCACCACTCAGGGCTAACATGGAGCTGCGCTATAGGGTAAACCGCTCTGTGCGTAACTACTTAGACACGCAGGGTTTTTGGGATATAGAAACACCCTTTCTTATCCGCAGCACGCCGGAGGGCGCCAGGGATTTCGTTGTGCCATCGCGCATGAATCAAGGGCAGTTTTATGCTTTGCCACAAAGCCCCCAAACCTTTAAGCAACTGCTGATGGTGAGCGGCTACGACCGATATTACCAGATCGTAAAATGCTTTAGGGACGAAGACCTGCGGGCCGACAGGCAGCCTGAATTTACGCAGGTGGACTGCGAGATGAGCTTTGTGGAGCAGGAAGATATACTGCATATTTTTGAAGGGCTTTTTAAGCATGTATTCAAAGACGTGAAGGGCTTAGAGATCAGCGAAGCTTTTCCACGGATGACCTTTGATGACGCCATATGGAATTACGGCAATGATAAGCCTGACCTACGGTTTGAAATGAAGATAGCCAACCTGAAAGCGAATAACGAGGTTTTGTGCGAAACGCTGAACGAAAGCACCTTTGCTGTTTTTAATGGTGCAGAAACTGTATTGGCTATTGCCGTGCCGGGTGCAAGCGAATACACCCGCAAGCAACTGGATGAGCTGACGGAATGGGTAAAACGGCCACAGATAGGTATGAGCGGAGTAGTGAACGTTAAATACAATGTTGATGGCGCTTATAAAAGCAGTGTTGACAAATTTTTTAATGAAGTGCAACTGAAAGAAATGGGCGCTTTTTGTGGTGCAAACCCAGGCGACCTGATACTAATACTTGCCGGCGCGGAAGCCCGTACCCGCAAAGCCATGAGTGAACTGCGCCTGGAAATGGGTAACCGCCTGGGCCTCAGGGACCCGAAGGTGTACAAGCCGCTCTGGGTAATAGATTTTCCATTGTTTGAGTATGATGAGGATGGGAAAAGATGGGTAGCGCGCCATCACCCATTTACCTCACCAAAGCCGGAGCATATAGCCCTTATGGACGATCTAAGCAGATATGGTGAGATAAAGGCCAATGCATATGATATGGTCCTCAATGGCACAGAGATAGGTGGTGGCTCTATCCGTATTTTCCGAAGGGAGCTGCAGGAAAAGATGTTTGCCGCCCTGGGTATGAGCAAGGAAGAAGCACAGGATAAATTTGGCTTCCTAATGGGCGCTTTTGAATATGGTGCGCCGCCGCACGGAGGTATTGCCCTGGGTTTCGACAGGCTGTGCGCTTTGCTGGGCGGACATGAGACCATCAGGGATTTTATAGCATTCCCTAAGAATAACGCGGGCAGGGATGTGATGCTGGATGCACCTTCGGGAATTGATGAGGCTCAAATGAAGGAACTGGGGTTGCGAACCCCAAACCCCTCCCGATAAATCGGGACGATGTTCAGGGGCTTGCATATGAAGTTCATTTCAGCTTTGGGAATGTGATCCTATGCATTTCCCGGTATAGATTGCTTAATTATAAAATTGCCACATTTTCACCTTATTTTTGAGCCTTGATGAGCACCCGGGTTATACATTGTTTATGGTTGGTTGTTATATGTATGACTATTAGTGAGGGCTGCGCTAATATTACAGCCCCCACAGGCGGCAAAAAAGATAAGATACCTCCAAAGCTCGTTACGTTAGACCCTGCTGATTCATTATTAAATACCAGGGTACAGCGAATAGAGATGCATTTTGATGAATATATTACCGTTTCAGATGTATCGAGCCAGGTGCAGATCTCACCAATATTAACGATTTCGCCAGCTGTCACCGGCCTCAACAAAAGAGTAGTAGTGAAGATCCGGGACACTTTACTGGAAGATAATACTACCTACCGCATATCCTTTGGTAACGCCATAAAAGATTTGCATGAAGGCAATCCGTTCAAAAATTATGTTTACACCTTCAGCACAGGCACGTATTTCGATTCCATGCAGTTATCCGGCAACGTTATTAATGCTGCTACGGGGCTGCCTGATACGGGTGGTGTATCAGTAATATTATATAGCGGATCAGAAAAAGACAGTGCTATTGTGCGGCATAAGCCTAAGTACGTTACCAAAGCAGATGCAACGGGCAAGTTTTTATTTAAAGGCCTGCCAAAACGTATTTTTCGTATTTTTGCTATCAAGGACGCCAATGGCAATCTTATTTATGACGGCCCTGCCGCAGGAGAAATGATCGCATTTATTGACACGACTGTTTCGCCGGGCGATACCTCGCTGCCACCGGTGAATATGAGGCTGTTTAGCGAAGTATTGGATACTGCATCAAAAAAGACCAAAGATTCCACAGACCTAAAAAAAGCGTCCACAGGCAAACCGAAACAAAGCGCTAAATCAGCCGACCTTACCTATTCTGTAAGCGTGGACACCTCAAATACTGAGAAAAGAACTTTTGATATTACCCATCCGCTGGATGTTGTATTTAACAGTCAGCCCTTACTCAATAAGGAAAAAATAACACTATCCTACGACAGCCTTGGGGCAAGGTATGACCAGCCCACGATTATGCTGTTCGATACGTTGCATACGGGCACGTTGCATATTAATGTTCCGTGGCTGGAAGATAAGATATATACTTTGCGGCTTGCCAAGGGGTTTGCAAAAGATACAGCAGGTAAGGAAGTAATGCCCGGGCGCTTTTCGTTCCGCACCAAGGAAGATGACGACTATGGTAAGTTTAAGGTACATCTCCCAACAAAATATAACGATCCGAAGTACCTGCTCCTGGTAACCGCAGGCAAAGACACTATTTACCAAAAGCCCATAACAGATACTATGATCATTATACCGCGCCTCAGACCTGATAAATATACATTTCGTATCATTGTTGACAAAAACAGGAATGGTAAATGGGATACCGGCGACCTGTTTGGAAAACTGCAGCCTGAGGAAGTAATTCCTTATTCAGAAGATGTAACGCTGAAATCGGGATGGGAAGATATTATTGACTTTGAACCGAAGCCGAAACCAAAGAATGACAAGACAGATAAAAAATAACTTAGCATTACAAGCAAATGTGGAAATGTGAAAATGACGGAACACATTTGACACAATCCCATTTACTACTATCTACAAATTACTCATTACTTTTGACTTAAGACTTACTGCTAAATATGAAACACACACTACTCCCGATTTTGATGTTTTTGTCCACTGCGGTTTATGCGCAGGACCGTATGACTCCCGAATTACTTTGGAGCCTGCACCGAGTAAGCGGCGATGGCGTGAGTAAGGATGCGAAATACGTTTACTATTCCGCAAAAGTAGTAGACTGGAAAACAGAAAAAAGCGTTATCCACCAATACAAGGTGAACGTGCTTGACGGCACAAAGAAAGAATGGACTACCACTGCGGGTAAAACTAACCTGCAGCGATATGAGAAAGCCTGGTACTCCAACTATGATAACATACTATATGAAAGCACAGATAACGGGGAGACGTGGAAACAAATATTCACCGGCCTGCAGGATGCCGAGAACGTTTGGGTGTCACCAAACGGAGAGTACGTAGCCTACTCTAAAGATGTACTTGTAAAACCGATGCTGGGCACGGATATATATGCCGACCTGCCAAATACTACTGCTAAAGTATATTCTGACCTTGATTATCGTCATTGGGATACCTGGGAAGATGGCAAGTTTTCTCATATTTTCATAGCCAATATAAAGGATGGCAAAGTAAAAGACCTCATGGAAGATGAGCCTTTCGACTGCCCCCAAAAACCATTTGGCGGCGCCGAAGATCTTACCTGGTCGCCTGACAGCAAGGGTTTCGTATATGTATGCAAAAAGAAATTCGGGAAAGAGTATGCGCAAAGCACCAATACAGACCTCTATTACTATGACGTGAGTTCTGGCAACACAGACAACTGGACGGAAAGTAATATGGGCTATGACGTAAACCCAGCATTTAGCAAAGACGGCCACTATGTAGCGTGGCTGGAAATGGGCCGGGAAGGCTACGAAGCCGATAAAAATGACATCATAGTAATGGATGTAAAAAGCAAAAGAAAAACAAACCTGACGGCAAAATGGGATGGCACTGTTGATGGTTTTATCTGGGGCAATGGTGACGGGAAGATATATTTCAATGCAGCTTTTGAAGGTACTCAACAGCTTTTTTCAGTGAGCACATTCGACATGGGCCAGGGCCCAATAGACATTATTACGAAGGGCAAGTGGGATATTAATGCAGTGATAGGCCAGGCGGGCGACCAAATTATAGTTAGCCGCTGTGATATGAACCATGCCAGTGAGCTGTTCGCGGTAAAACCGAAGTATGGAGATATGCATGCCCTTACTCATGAGAATGATCAGATGTACCAGAATGTGGCGATGAGCCAAACGACGCTGCGCACCATAACCGCTACTGACGGCTCTGAGCTGCATGCATGGGTCATCTATCCACCGGACTTTGATCCTGCTAAGAAATACCCTACGCTATTGTATTGCCAGGGCGGCCCGCAATCAGCATTGTCACAGTTTTACAGTATTCGCTGGAACTTCCAACTGATGGCAGCGCAGGGTTATATCGTTATTGCGCCAAACCGCCGCGGGATGCCGGGCTGGGGTGTGAAGTGGAACGAAGAGATCAGCAAAGACTGGGGTGGCCTACCCATGCAGGACTACCTTTCTGCCATTGACGACATCTGTAAGGAAAGCTATGTGGACAAGAGCCGCTTAGGTTGCGTAGGCGCCAGTTATGGCGGCTATAGTGTGTATATGCTCGCAGGTATTCATAACAATCGATTTAAAACGTTTATAGCCCATGATGGCCTTTTTGACCTCAAAAGCTGGTATGGCACGACGGAAGAATTATGGTTTGCCAACTGGGACCTGGGTGGCGCTTACTGGAAACAGCCAACGCCCATGAGCTATGACAAATACAACGCCAGCAACTTTGTGAATAAATGGAACACACCTATCATGATCGTACAGGGTGGCATGGATTTCCGCGTGCCAATCGAGCAGGGTCTCGAAGCATTCCAGGCAGCGCGCCTGCACAATGTAAAGGCGAAACTCCTCTACTTGCCCAACGAAAACCATTGGGTGTTACACCCACAGAACGGCATTGCGTGGCAAAGAGAGTTTTTCAAATGGCTGGACGAGACGCTTAAGTAAATCACCAAAGTTGTGTACTGTCTGCTAAGGCGTTTTACTGCCTCAATAAAAAGGTAAATTAAACCAATTCAGGTTCTTCAACAGCAGTAGTAGGTACTTTAACGGGCAAAAGGAAGTAGGGTGCCACATCTATTTTGGCAGTGCGCGCCTTTAAGAAAGCCATAATCTCCTCGTCCGAATTGAAGCAGCCTCCAAGGTTCACAAAATGCTTTGCCAGCAAATCATAACGGTCCCGCATCAGGTAGATAAACACGTGCAAGAAGTGGATACCATCAAATACTATGGCATCATTGGCTATGTAATCGTTAAGCGTGTTTTTAAAATAGCCAGGATGTTCTGTCCAGTGCATGGTGCAGTCTATATGATGGCTTATGTGGTAGCCATCGTTCCAGCATTTTACATTGTACTTAGTGTTGATGCAGGTGACGCTGTTCTTATAACAGTTCTCAGGATCCTTAGCATCAATGAAAGCATGTTGCGCCCAGTTGCCCGTCATGGCTATGATACGGAAAGTGAAGAATGGCAAAATGAATACCACCAGCGTTGCGGGCCAGTTGATAAAGCATAAGCCTACACACATAGCCATAAACAACAGTTCACCTCTCACTGACCGATAAAACAAACGCTTTCTTTTCTTTCGGACAAAGTAGCTGCACAGATGATAGATACCGGCAAACAGGAAAGTACCAACATAAATACCAAAGTCTTTAATAGAGTCTCTCTGAAACTTCATGGTTGAGCTCTCGTCGTCCGGCATGTTGTTTTCGGGATGGTGCATGCCAACGTGATGAGTATAATAGGTTTCGGGGGTCTGCCCGAAGAAAGGCCCGATGATCCAGGGAAGAAAGTGGTTGAGGACACCGTATTCCGATTTGAACCAGGTGCGGTGGCTGGTGCAGTGCATCATAAGGCCATAAGGGCCTTTGTACACGACATTATTAAAGTATTGATAAGCAATTGCTGTGATCCACCAGACCCAAGCATTCACGCCGGGTATGAACATCAGAGCTGCCAATGGGATAAGGGTAAAGGTTATTTTTAAAGTAAGGTAAACAAAGGGCAGGTCCCGCTGGTCACGCAGCATGGAAACAAAAAAACGGTCTAAACTGCTTTGGGGTGCGGATACGCCTATGGGGTCTGTGATCTCAGCTAAAATCTTCATTAACAATAAAATAAGTGATACCGCAAGGTAGGAATAAATATCTGTTCTAAAAAGCAGGCAGCTGGCAATTAACCCAATGATCAGTTAAATAAAATCAAACCGTCCCGACAAGCCGGGACGTTAATGAATTAAAATATCCTATACTTTAGGCAGATTTATACGCCTAGTATTTTCTGTATTTTCTTATCGAAAACATTTTTGGGAGCAGCACCTACTTGCTTGTCCACCACCTGTCCGTTCTTTATGAACAACACACATGGGATGCTCGTAACGCCATAGTTGATTGACAGATTGGGGTTCTCATCCACGTTCACCTTGCCTACATTTACCTTGCCGTCATACTCCTTAGAAAGTGCATCAATTGTTGGGCCTAACGCCAGACAAGGGCCGCACCATGGGGCCCAAAAATCTATTACCGAAAGCATATCAGCCTTCAGTACTTCAGTGTCAAAATTTGAATCAGTGAATACTGCTGCCATTTTATTTTTTTTAATTGTTGTTTTTAGAACGAAAACACAAAGTTAACTCAATAAATTATGGTTCGTAAATAGAATAGCCGTATAGCTGTATAATCTATCCACATATTGCTAACATTTGGGAACCTTGGTGAAAGGATTTTAACATTACCCCAAAAAATCATCTGTTTCAATAAAACAAGAGTACTATACATAAAATAGCGTTACTTTTATTGCAATATCAAGATTACACCCACTTAAATTATTAAATATGAAAAAACTTACTACCCAAATTGTTAAGACAGGCACAGTACTGCTTTTGAGTTTATTACTGAGTTGTTCCTGGTATAGTGTTCGTGCAACTCCCTGGACAACAGGTACTGCCGGAAACATCACAACACTGGCAAACTGGACAAATGGGTCAACGTCACCAACTACTTTTTCTACACCGGGGGATACCTGGACAGTTACCCAACCTATGACAATGTCGTCCGGTACCCCGTGGACTGTAGGAACCTCAGGAATGGCGGCCGTGGACGTAACAATTGCTTCCGGAGGCTCAATTACCGGGAATGGCGGGAGCTTTCTGTTAACACTGAACATATACGGAAATATGAACGTTGCGGATACCGTTGTAGCAAACGGAGGCTCATGTATAGTTGATCTTAACATTTATGGCAATTTTAGTATGACCACCGGTTGCGTTGTCGCGAACGGAGGGAGTTCTCTCGTTAGAATGAATGTGAACGGTAATTTAACTATGACAGGCGGTTCCATTATTGCAGATGGCGGATCTTCAAAGGATACGATTAATGTTCAAGGTAATTTTAGCGCGAGCGGTCCATCCTATATTTCAGCTTTCGGGGGCAGCGCAGCCGGTTACGTTTTCTTTTCACTGCCTAGCAGTTCGGGCACGATGCTAATAGATAATACCAGCACCGGTGCATGGGTGAGCAACAATGTTTATGTCAAGGCTGGCTGCACTGCACAAATGGATGGCAACTTTAGCACGACGACCGGCATTGGCGGCTATGGCCTAACCGTAAACGGAACGCTTATCTGCCCAGCGGCTAATATAGCAAATGGGTCAGGTATTTTTACTGTAAGTGGCGGCGCCACACTTGAGGTTGCTATCGCGACAGGCATTAATGGAGCAATAACTACCTCAGGTACAAGAACTTTTAGCCCCACGGCCAATTATGTATTCAATGGCACCGTTGCGCAGGTTACCGGATCTTACCTGCCGGCAGCACTTGCGAGTCCCGATACTATAACGATAAGCAATACTGCCGGTGTAACCCTAACACAAGCCACTCTCACTACAGGTACGCTGTTGTTTACCAGTGGTATTCTCAATACAGGTGCATTTACTATGTCTGTGCCCGGTACTGCTACGGCTGTGACAGGCGCGGGTGCAACCAGCTATGTAGACGGCACGCTGATAAAAACAATTTCCGGACTGACCTCCGTGAATTATGAAGTTGGTGATGTGGACTATGCGCCCATGGCGCTGACACTTAGTCCGGCAGGCACGGGTGGGAGCCTGGGGCTGAAAACAACCAACGGCCTGCACCCCAGCGTGGCGACGTCAGGCTTATCAACAGCCAACATGGCTAACCATTACTGGACGGTAACAAATGCAGGAGCAGCAGGGCCAACAACGGTAACTCCAAAGGCTACTTATAACGCAGGCGATATTCTCGGCGGAAGCAACGCTTCATTCGTTACGCAGGAATATACAGGCGCAGCCTGGTTAGGGTCTTCTATTGCTACTACCAACACATCATCACCTTACACTTCTACTCCGACCACAGGAATAGCAGAAGCTTCTTTAGCCGGAGATTATATATTTGGCAATATTTTTTGCGGAACCTTACCCATTACAGGTACGGCTACCGTTTGCTCCGGGGCTACAACCGGGCTCAGCGATGCAACTTCCGGTGGCGTATGGAGCAGCAGCACTGCCACTATAGCCACCGTCAGCGCTACCGGCAGCGTTTCCGGAGTAACAGCGGGCACCGCTACTATAACTTATACCAAAGCAGCCTGTACCGTAACTGATGTAGTCACGGTTAATCCTTTGCCTAATGCTGGTGCGATACCCGTAACCTACTATGATACAGTGGTATGTTTGACGCTTACCGATCCTTTGTCAGACGCCGCAACGGGTGGTGTATGGAGCAGCTTTAACACGGCTCTTGCTACTGTTGGCAGTACATCAGGAGTTGTTGTAGGGGTAGCCGCCGGTATTGATACTATTTTCTACACGGTAACTAATGGCTGTGGCTCTGCTACCGCAAAGTTGCGGGTAAGGGTTCAGTCTCTTGCAGCATGCAGAGCAGAGGTGGGCCCGGTTGCACCGGCAACAATCACAGAGCTGAAAGTATTCCCCAACCCGAATGCCGGTGCATTTACAATGAACCTATCGTCGGGTTATGACGAAGAAGTGCATGTGGTGATCATGAATGTAACTGGCGCAAGAGTGAGGGAATTTACCACAACGACCAATAAAGCAACAGAAATAGCACTTGATCCGGTGGCTGGTATATACCTTGTCTCAGCGTCTACACCTGGCGGCCGGTATTTTGCGAAAGTGATTGTGGAATAAGAACCTAGTTCCACTCCTTCTTTTTTTTTTAGATGTTGAAATAATGAATCAAATGCCCATAATGATCGGGAGATGGAAAATTGGACATTTTCCTAAACAAAAACACTTCTGTTGATGCCGTTACATACTTTAAAGAGTTTTAGAATCCATTCATCGATGGCGTTTTATTTTTGGCATATTTTTTGACCTTATAATTAAATGAGAAACAGCCTATTATTTATAAGTTTTGTCATTTGTATTGGGCTTCATTCTTGTGAAGAAAAGTGCCAGCTTAACTGCAGTTGCTTTCCGACCATAGAGACTAATGGCTATTCCTCTTATGAATTAGACACAGTAATTATCAGAACTTTTCTGCCTGACAGCACTTTTTCAAATGAAATAGATTCTTTCATTATTGCAGCTACTAAACAACCCTGGTGGCGTGGCATTAACGATACGACGAAGAAAGTGTATAGATTTTCTTACGGAACAGGCCCAAATGGGCGTAGCGGGTATAACCTCATTGATTATATTGCTAACAACAAATATACACCTGACAGGTATTATGATTTTGAAGTTTACATTCCCTCAAACACCAGGGTGTACAAAATTTCAGGCTTAACCCTTGCGGGGCCTACAACCAATACCATAGATTGCAAAGGCGGAAGTTATCCCGAGAATACGCCTTGCAACAGCGCTCAATATATCAGCTCCTATATATTAGATGGAACACTCATTATATTTCCAGCTAATCAGAATTTTGATTTTATTTATTTGAGCAAATGACGCTGCCATTTTTATCATCCAACCTGTTTTAAAGAAAATGCCTTAATGAGGGCAATAATACAATGCGCTTTGATCGAGGCCTGCGATTAGGCGCCACCTGTCATTTGCAGTGTATCCAATATCAACATGCAATGTTGCCACAGGCTCGTACGTTAGTAACTTAAAATCAAATTCTGCTGTAGAAAGTGTGTTATTATAATGAACATGTTATTGTTAATGTCACTTTGCTCCCCCGTTTCCCTGAAAGAATAATTATAGGAAACAGCACGTAATCAAGAAGCATTTCATAAGAGTGCTTTAGTTATCAAAAAATACTGGTTACTTACTCCTTCCAAAACTTTTTTCACCTTGCTCCTGTTTATTTTTACAAACCTATGCAGCCAACGTTCTGCGACGATGCTAGTCGTGTTATTTATTCCATTCTTAATAACTAATATTTTGTAGGTTTGGCAGGTGAAATGCTTAAGTATTATTTTTGCTATTATGCTGCTTCATCAGGGTATAGCCATAGGGCAAAGCTTAGCACTAGGTATCCCGCCCCGGCGGGACAAATCCGGCGGCTGGGGGTATGCCTTGCAGGAAAACATGCCTAAGCACAAGCATTGCGCGGGCAAATATATTGGCACCGGTATAATAATAGGCGGCGCTGCTGTCATAGCTGCTACAGCGGCGGTTATTATGGTTGACGAAATTGGTGCAGGCCATAACCCCCACCCCTTTAGCACTAACCAGGTGAATACCGCTGTCAGTACTATCTTCGGCGGGATAGGACTTATCCTGCTTGGTGATTACGTTTGCCATTTAAGCAAAAAGCATGAGACTAACCATAAAGAAAGATTCTCCCTGGTTGCTGATGAAAACCACATGGGGTTTGCATATAATTTCTAAATGTTCTTAAAATTCCTAATGTAGGGAAATGACGTTTGGCGTTTCCATTTTTTCATTTTGCACATTTTCCAAATTAAATTATTAGTTTTAAATCTCAATATTCGTTATGGCTACTAAAAAAACTGATGGCAAAAACTCCACAACTGCAAAAAAGATAACTGCAAAAAAAGCAGCCCCAACTAAAAAACATGTAGTACCACCAACTCCTCCTCCCCCGGTTCAACGACATTATGCAGAACCAAAGCAGGTACAGATCTCCGTCAACTACAAGTATGATGATGAATCCACTGATTATACCCCATACGCAGGCACTTTGCAGTCAGTGCCAGCACCCAGGGCAGGCGCATCCCTTGTTATAAAACTGGAGGATATATTAGGTACAGATGCAGTAAATAAAATAACCGCCACCGGCAAAATAGTATTCCATTCAGTAGGTGATACCGGGGCTGATAAACAGAACAGAGTTGCAGACGAAGACAATGTGGCTGCTATGATGGCCAAAGACCAAAAGAACGCGATAGACAGCGAACGGCCATGTTTTTTTTATCACTTAGGTGACGTTGTTTACGAATTTGGGGAAGCCGCTGGCTATTACCCACAGTTTTACGAACCATTTTGCATGTACAACGCTCCCATTTTTGCTATACCCGGCAATCATGATGGTATGACCTATGACCCCAAAATGGTTTCACTCCAGGCATTCCTGGCTAATTTCTGCACACCCACACCAGTCACCGCCCCAAATGCTGCAGGTCTGCTCAGAAGTACCATGACCCAGCCCGGTGTCTATTTTACTATTGACGCCCCGTTTGTATCTATCATCGGATTATACAGCAATGTGTCGGACAAAGGCCCGGGTGTCATTTCCTCTCAGGGGGGCAAAACGCCTGTCGTCGCCGCCGACCAGAAGAATTTTCTGATCGCAGAACTGCAGAGATTAAAGAAACTGAAAGCTGCGAATGGCACCGCAGTCATCGTAGCCCTGCACCATCCGCCCTTTTATGGCCAGAATATGCTGGCTGCTGATAAGTCCCTGATGAATGACATTGACGATGCTTTTAATAAAGGTGGCCTTTGGCCAGACGCCATACTTTCGGGGCACGCGCATTTGTATGAACGGTTTGCGCGAAAGGTAAACGGGATTGAGTTGCCATACATAATTGCCGGTTGCGGCGGATATAATGTGTCCCCTACCGCTACACCAAGCAATCCTAACCAATTGGTACCTCCTGGCTCTGACCCTGCCCTGCAAGCCTATATAACCACCTTTGGCTACCTGAAGATAGTGGCGTCGCAAGGTAAGCTAGCCATTATCTTTAACTCCATAGACGCAGCCTACGGTCCGGCAGTTGATTCCATCCTTATAGACCTAAAAACACATATAGTTACCACTGGCAAAAAAGGTGTTGACCCTTTGTGACGATTATTGCAGCGTGCCCACTGACAATTAATCGCCGTCCCACTTCGGCGGGACGTTCTTATTGAAGCTGCCGCGCTGTGTTCGCTACAAAAGAGCCATTGGTAGACTTAGTGGAATCGGTACAGGTAAAACTAAAGTACCAATAATGTTGGGTGATATGATGCTAATAGTTACACTGCCATATGCTGTATTGATGAGATAATTAGAATCCATTAACAGATGCGTTGTGCCGCCAACAACGTAAGTACCGTGGCCTTTAAAATTTGAAATAGCTATCGCAAAATATGGATAAGCCGGAAGGCTATTCAGCGTTCCCTCAGTTATGTCCAATGTACTGTCGCTCGATGAACCTAAACAGACAGACCGGCTATAGGTCTTCCCATTGATGATTGCACGAATGAAATAATCTGGACTACTTTTTCTGCAGCCCGGAAATACTGATATTCCAATCCCGCTGGGCGGGATTGATTAATAACATTCTCATTGTACGAAATTCATTTATTAAAAATAACGATTTTTTATGAATATTATTATGTGGCGAACATTGGTTTCTATATCTTCGTTCCAGAAGTTTGATTAAACATTTTTTAATGTTCCCCGGCTATGTCTATGGCCGGGGTTTTTTATGGTACCGGGTTGTATAATAACAAAGCCAGGTATTATTTGCCTGATGCAAATATACTATGGGGGTAGGCGATTTGCCGGTTGCTATGGGTAGGAATATTTTTGTCATTTGCTAAATGGTGTCAGCAGTTGATGCACTGATTTTGCTGTGTCAAGTCAATTCCTGTATTGCAAATAGGTTGAAGTGCATAGACACGGGTTAGCTTGTACACATGCCTTCGCCCAAAACCCGCGCCCTGTGGGCGGACACGAGAGCACGGTGCGCCCGCGCCCTTTAGTGGGAAGGTTAGTGGTACCCGCGGTAATAAAAAAATATCGGTTTGATAATTTTAAATTACTTTTATATAGCCTGTTTTCTAATAACACCTATAATACATTGATGAGCAGTTAAAATAAGCCATCATGAAAAAAACCTTACTGCTGCATATTTTTATTTTCCTTGCCATGGCAGAGGTTAGCGGGCAATACTATACTAACCAAAATAAAAATTGGGTGTTTGGATATAATGCAGGAGTTAGCTTTACAACTGGTTCTCCTGTTCCTTTCACTACAACGTTCTCTACTACTGAAGGAAGTGCCTCTGTAAGCGATATATCCGGCAATTTATTATTTTATTCCGATGGCAAAAATGTGTATAATAAGTTTGGATCAATAATGACCCATGGGACGTCAATTGTATCATTCAGTACATACAGCACTACCCAGGCGGCATTGATCGTCCCTATGCCAGGCAATGCAAACCAATACTACCTTTTCTCCCTGGAGCAATCCACAGGAGTCACCGGAGCCTGCCATCTCGCCTATTCTATTGTTGACATGACCCTTTCATCAGGGCTTGGAGACCTGGTGACAGGTTCTATTGGGATGCCGCTGGCAAGCTCCTTGTCTGAAAAAATGACCGCTATAGCCGGTAATAGTTGTGATGTATGGCTATTGGTACATTCAGGTACAGCCACCCAGTTTTTGGCTTATGATATTACAGAAGCCGGGCTCGGTTCACCTGTAACATCAACCGTGGGAACGATAGCGGCAGGTACTAGTTTGGGTGCGGTAAAAGCAAGCCCTAACCGGCTAAAGGTAGTTGCTGAATATTACCCGTCCGGAGGTTCAGGGGAAGGTACGGAATTATACGATTTTGATCCGTCTACCGGGCTTGTTTCCAATTGCCAAGTACTTAATTCCACTACTATGCAGTACGGAGCTGAGTTCTCTCCCGATAACACAAAACTGTATGCTGAGAATTATCCTGCAAGCATATCCCAGTATGATATAAGCCTATCTACCACAACGGCGATCGTAGCGTCAAAGACGACCATAGCATCTGGCGCTTCCTTCGGTGACTTAAAACTTGCCTGTGATGGCAAAATATATATACCAGAGTATATAGTAGGGTTTCTTGATTGCATCAATACTCCTAATGCAGCAGGTACGGGGTGCGGGTATGCGAGCCATGCAGTAACTTTGATATCGGGAACTCATGGCACTCTTGGCATGCCAAACATTGTTATTTCTGTTGCTCCCAATGATACTTTCTATACCTTCCATGATACTTCTGCATGCATACCTGCTGGAGGCAGTATCACTATTATCGCTCATGATACCGGCATCGGATCAGGTTATTTATGGAATGATGGTGTAACCACAACCCGTACGCGGAGCATCACCGCCTACGGTATTTATTGGGTAGGCATATATAATGGCTGCGGCTTGACTATAGATACCATAGACGTAATGCCTTTACTTGCAGATAGCATAATGGGGACTGCCACTCTTTGCCTGAGTGCCACTGCGACATTAAGTCCTTCAGTGACAGGTGGCGCCTGGAGTAGTTCCAGTACCAGTGTGGTTACGGTTGGCAGTACCAGTGGTTTAATAACGGGTGGTGCTGCCGGAATAGCAATCATATCTTATAATCTGTCAGCCCATTGTCCGGCCTCTGTAACAGTAACGGTTAACCCCGCTCCCACAGTTATAACCGGTACATTGAGTATGTGTGCGGGAACAACATCTATTCTATCCGATGGGACGAGCGGCGGATCATGGAGCAGCAGCAATACGACAATTGCGACAATTGATCCGGTGGCAGGCATTGTTGCCGGATTGTTACCGGGAACAGCAACTATCACCTATGCCCTGGCAGGCAGTTGCGCTCCCGTAAGCGTAATCGTAACCGTTAACCCGTTACCCCCGGCAATAGCGGGAACTATGCAGGTTTGTACAGCAGCTACCACCACCTTGAGCGATGCCAGCAGCGGCGGTATATGGAGCAGTACAAATACGACTATAGCAACAATAGGGACAACATCGGGCATTGTATACGGCATAACCGCAGGCATAACGACCATAAGTTATGTGCTGCCGACCGGTTGTAGTACCGCTACTATATTTACTGTGAATCCAACACCTGCTTCTGTATCGGGCTCCAACTTTCTTTGCGCCGGCGCAACAACAACCTTATATGACGCAGGCGGCACATGGAGCAGTAGCAATACTTCTATAGCAAGTATA